>Ga0307468_100000440_pt1 | contig 10256 bp, 6 predicted proteins | sample atmdna_FD_203085 | JGI IMG/M metagenome (GOLD analysis project Ga0307468, IMG submission 203085) | Hardwood forest soil microbial communities from Morgan-Monroe State Forest, Indiana, United States - atmos_gases AM2C_05 | ecosystem: Environmental > Terrestrial > Soil > Temperate forest > Bulk...
GGCGGCGGCGAACGCGGCGACCGTCAACGACGTCTTCGTCGCGCTCTACGGCATGGAATGGGGGGTGACCACCAACGCAGATCAGGGACACGTCACCCTGCTCGAGACTCCGACTCTCTTCGGTTGGGAGACCTGCTCAGGCTGCAACGGCCCGAGCGCCGAGTGCACGCCGGGGACCAACTGCTACTTCGACGTCTTCACGCCCAAGCGGTTCGGCTATCTGACCCTGTACCGCCGCTCGGTCGAGAACCCGTCGCCGGCCGGCGCGCTCGGCATTCTCTGCCACCCTTCGGCCGGCGAGTTCGACAACTATGCCTTCGATTCGAACGCCGACCAGGCGCTCCAGGGGATCGCGGTGCGCAGCGGCCTCGCCTTCTCGACCGGCACCAACTGCGCCGACGCCAACGTCGCCTCAAGCGACTACTCGCCGCGCTGGAAGGAGGCGCTCAACAAGGGCTTCCATCTCGGCCCGGTCGCCGACCACGACTCGCACTGCAACAACTACGGCCAGTCCCTTCCCAACCGCACGGTCTATCTGCTGCCCAACGCCACGGCGCCGGTGCTCACCAAGAACGCCCTGCTCCAGGCCCACAAGGCGCGCCACTTCTTCGCCACCGAGGACTCCAACGCCCAGCTTGTCTTCGCCACTGCGGACGGCTCCCGCGTCATGGGCGACCTCTTCAGCGCCGCCGGCTCGGCCGCGCTGCGGGCCGCGGTCTACGACCCGGGCAACGAAACGGTGTCGACGCTCGAGATCTGGCGCGGCCAGATCGGCGGCGGCGTCCCGGCCGCGCCGTACCGCACGGTCTCGAACCAGTCCACGTACACGTTCACCGAGACCCTGACCTCGGGGACCTATTACTACTATGTCCACGCCGTGCAGGCTGACGGCCACGACCTCTGGTCGGCGCCGATGTGGATCACCTACGGCCCCGGAGGCGGTTGCACGAGCAACTGCGACATCGACGTCTCCGGCTGGCGTCTCGGCCAGATCAACTCCACCTTCAACTACACCCTCCCCACCAGCACGCGCATCCCGGCGGACGGCTACCTGGTGGTCGGACGCAACGCCAGCAAGAGCGCTTTCGAGGCGTTCTGGCGCGGCGGCACGCCGCTGCCGGCCAACGTGGTCTATCTGAATGCGGGCGACACCATGCCGGTGATCAACGGCTCCGAGGCCTACACCCTCTACAACGCCGCCGGAACCACTATCGACGGCCGCACGATCCAGATGTCCACGAGCGCCGGCAATTCGGTGCGGAGAAAGGATCCCTGTCTCGCCGCTTCCCAGACCGCGAGCTGGACGGTGGGGACGACGTCGACCGCCAATCCCGGCAGCGGCGCCGCGGCCGGCTGCAGCAAGGGAGTGGTGATCAACGAGTTCTCCGACGCCACCGGCACCGGCAACTTCATCTACGAGTTCATCGAGCTGCACTACGATAGATAGGTGCCCGACCCGATCCACATCCGCCTCGCTCTGTCCGGAGACGCCGGGACGATCGCCGAGCTCCAGGTCCGCATGGCCAGCGAGACCGAGGACCTGGAGCTCGACCGCGAGACGGTCGGGCGCGGCGTGCAAGCCGTCCTCGACAATCCTCGCAAAGGGGAGTACTGGATCGCCGAGGCCGGCGGGCAGGTCGTGGGCTGTCTGATGGTCACTCCGGAGTGGAGCGACTGGCGCAACGGCACCGTGCTGTGGGTGCAGTCGCTCTACGTGCTCCCCGAGATGCGCGGGCAGGGGGTCTACAGGCGGCTCTACGAGCACCTCCAGGGCCGGATCGCGGCGTCGTCCGACCTCAAGGGGATCCGCCTCTACGTCGACAAGCGCAACACCGCGGCGCAACGCGTCTACCAGCGGCTGGGGATGAGCCGCGAGCACTACGAGCTCTTCGAATGGATGAAGTGAGCCCCGCCTTCACCCGCGCCGCACGAGTCGGCTGCCGCGCGCTTCGAGCATGCCCATGCGGATCGCGACGCCGAAGATCTCTTCCATGCGGTCCCGCATAGCGGCCGTGACCTGGCTGTAGCCCAACCGCGCCGCCAGGGCGCGGCAGACGACCAGGCGCTCGTACTCGACTCCTTTGCGCAGCACCGACCACAGCGTGTGGAGCAGGAAGTCCTGCTCGTAGCGCCCGAAGTTCGGCGTAGCGCCGACCAGGAGGCCGTCCTCGCGGGCGACGATCCGGCGGCTGATCGCGAGGGCCAGGGAATCCTGCAGGCGCTCCTGGATCGACCGGGTGAACCTCCGGTGCCCGAGACGGCGCGCCACCCGCCGCAGCAGCTCCTCTTCCGTCATCTCCCCAGCTCCCCAGCAGGCTTGGCGGAAGGCGGCCAGGATCTGCTCCGCCGTCTGCTCCTCCAGACGCGGCGGCCGGGGCGCCGCAGCCGGACCGCCGGCCGGAGAGGCCTCGCTCTTGCGCTTCCGCCGGGTGCTCACTCCGCCTCCCGTCGCGTCCCGGTCCGCCCGCACCCGTTCGAGCAGCGCCCAGGCCGGCTCATACTCCCGCCCCTCACGCCGCGCCAGCTCCGCCTCGGTCGCCACCAACTCGCCGCGCAACGCTCCGGCCAGCACTGACTGGACCAGCCGGTCGGCGGCGCGGGTCGCCGTCGCCACACGCTTCTCGATCCGCCCCGCGGTCGCGAGCAGCTCTTCGACCCGGTGGACGATCTCCTGCTGCTCGGCCAGAGGCGGCACCGGCACCGGCATCGCCAGCAGCTTGGACGTGCTGATGTTGGACTGGCTGACGCCGTCCGTGCGCACCGTGCGCGCCCACCAGCGGCCCCAGGGCGAGTTGATCCAGCCGCAGACCCACGGCGCCAGGACCCGCCGGCCATCGCAGACCAGGCGCACCAGGTAGGAGGCGAAGACCGCCTCCATGTCGGCGTTGAACACCGCGGCCTTGCCCACCAGCTCCGGGCTGTTGGTGCGGTTGAAAAGGATGTCGCCCTTGACCAGCGCGTAGCCGCCCAGGGTCTTGCCTTCCGGGTCGAGGTGTTTGAGAGACGAGAGGTCCAGCTTGCCGTCGCGGATGTTCGCCATGCGCAGGATGGGCACGCCCCCCCGGCGGGCATCGCCGTCGGCTTTGAGCGAAAGCCCGTACTGCACCCGGGTGACCAGCTCGCGCAGGGGCACAAGCTCCCAACCCGCGGGGATCTCCGGAGCTTCGAGCGGCGCCGGGGCCTCGCATTCCGCGCCTGCAGGGGCGGGGCTTGCCCCCGCCTGGGAGGGGACGAGCCCCTCCCCTATGCTCCGCCAATCCTCCGTGAGCCGTCCGGAGAAAGCCGCGGCGAGGACCGCCTGACGGAAGCGCCGCAGGATCGCCGGCAGACGTTCGAGCCGCTGGCGCGCCGCGTCGATCCGGCCCAGCAGCTCCGCCGCCCAGGCGGCGATCCGCCGCTGCTCGGCGAGCGGCGGCAGCGGCAGCACCACCCCGGCGAGAAAGTCGGGGAAGCTCAGGTTGCGCAGGTTCGTGGTCTGGGCCTGGAAGCGGTCGAAGTCGCCGCAGGCATAGCCGTAGCGGAGTCCGAGCTGGACATACGCCGAATCGATCTCGGGATGGAGCCTGACCTGGCGGCAGAAGTTCGAGCAGACCAGCGGGTTCTTCGCCCGCCACAGGGTCTCCTCGTCGACTCGTAGCGAGCGGCCGACCGGCTGGTCCGGACCGCCGCCGGAGATCTCGATCACCAGGTCTCCCGCCTTGAGCTCGCGCCGCGCCAGGCTGCTGCGCTTGATCACGCGCTCCGCCGCGGTCGCTCCCTTCTCCCGCTCCCAGAGCCGGAACTCCGTGCCGCGCAGCACGCTGACGCGCACCCGGTCGGCCGCCGGCTCCTCATCCTTCTTCGGCTCCTCTCCCCACTCGCCGCCGAGCGCGTGCACCACGAGCTCGCCGAGAGCGACCTCCGCCCACCCTTCGGGAAGCTCGCCCGGGCTCTCTGCCGTCTGCTCATAGAAAGCGCGGGTCATTGCACCTCCTTGAGCAGCGCGACCTCACCGGACTCGCTCTCCAGCAGCCCGAGCACCGCGTTGAGCTCCAGCACCGCCCCTTGCAGCTCGGCGATCGCGTCCGCCACCAGCTCCTCCGGCTCCGGCAGCTCGTCGCCGTCGTCGAGCGATTCGTCCTTGAGCCATTTCAGGCCGTCGATCTTGAAGTCGCGCGCCCGCACCTCGTGGATCGAGAACGGACGCCAGCGCCCGTCCCAGGAATCCCGCACATCGCGGCGCGCGCGCCCGTTCGGATCGGCGCCGAAACAGGCTTCAAACGCTGCGAGATGGCTCGTGGTCAGAGGGCGGCCCTTTTTGGTGACCCGCTTGACATTGGTACGCGCATCGTAAACCCATACAGTCTCGGTCGGCGTCCCCTTGGTGAAAAAGACCACGTTGGTCTTGGTCCCCGGGCTATAGGGAGTGAACGTGCCGTTCGGCAGCCGCAGCACGGTGTGGAGGTCGCACTCGCGGGTGAGGATGCGGAAGACCTCTCCCGCCTGGTCGGCGAACAGGCAGTTGTCGGGCACCACCACGGCGGCGCGGCCGCCCGGCTTGAGGATCGTCAGCACGTGCTGGAGGAAGTTGAGCTGCTTGTTCGAGGTGGTGATCGTCATGTCCTCGCGGGCCGGCACCTGGTTGGCGCCGCGCGTACCGAAAGGCGGGTTCGTAAACACCACGTCGAAACGCCGCTCTTCGGGCGGCTCATAGATGGAGTCGCCCAGCTTGATCTCCGGCTCCAGGCCGTGCAGGCAGAGGTTCATCAGCGCCAGGCGCCGGGGCCGCGGCACCAGCTCCTGGCCGAAGTAGGTGCCGCAGCGCACCTGCCGCGCCAGCTCGGGATCGGCGGCGCCGCCGCTCTCGGCGAGAAGCCACTCGTACGCGGCGACCAGAAAGCCGCCGGTGCCGCACGCCGGATCGCATACCGTAAACTCGGCGAAATCGTGTGGATCGGGCCGCACGCAGCGAACGATCGCCTGAATCAGGAGGCGCGGCGTGAAGTACTGGCCCGCCCCCTTCTTGCCCTCGCTCGCCGCCTTCTCCAGCAGCCCTTCGAAAGCCGCCGCCTTGACGTCCACGTCCAGCGCCGTCCATTCGGTCTCGTCGATCAGGCCGATCAGCTTCTGCAGGTTCACCGGGTTGTTGAAGCGCGGGATCGCGCCGGTGAAGATGTCTCCCAACAGACCCGGCTGCTCGCCCAGCGACCGCAGCACGCCGACATAGTGCTCCGTCAGCCCGCTCCCCGACCGCACGGCGAGCGCCGGCCAGGAGCAGTCGGTCACGAATTCCTTGCCCTGCTGGCCCGTCACCCTTGTACGGCTGAGGTCGATGCCCCGCTCGTCGGCCATCTTCAGGAAAAGCAGATAGGTGATCTGCTCGATGTAGTCTCCGTAGTCGATCCCGTCATGACGCAGCGTGTGGCAGAAACCCCAGAGCTTCTGGACGACGTCGTTCATTGGAGCGGGCCCCCCTGGCCGATTGAAAGCAACCTCGTGCTCGCCATCCCGGATATCTGACCAGAGCTGACCATCAAAGACTCGCTTTGGCGAAATCCGGTTTCTTGAAGACATTACGACGAAAAAATCGGAGAACTCTCCGTTCCGAGGAGTGTAACGCACAAACGCCGCTAGGGATTCACTCTGGCCGCTTCAACTCTTTCGAGGGCTCGGTCGCGGACTTCGGAGCCGCAAAGACATTTCTGGACGAGTCGGGTCACAAATCCGGCTGAAAGAGCAAAGGGTCAGAAAAAGAGGAGGTATTTGCGGCTCAGCCGCGTTCGAAAAAGAGATAGGTGAAGGTGCCGACGGCGACCGGGCGGTCTGCCTGGATGACTTCCACCTGGCAGACGCCGATGCGGCGCCCGCGCTGGACCACCCGCGAACGGGCGCGAAGCTCGCCACGATCGGCGAGCGCCGGCCGCAGGAAGTTCATCTTGAGCTCGACGCCGGTCATGTCGAGCTCCGGCGGCAGTTGCGGCAGGAGCGCATAGACCGCCGCGGTGTCGGCCAGGGCCGTGAGGATCCCGCCCTGGACGACACCTTTCTCCTGGATATGCTCCGGCCGCGGCGGCATCGCCAGCTCCGCCCCGGATTCGTCGTACGACAGCAGAGAGAAGCCGAGGAAGCGGTTGACCGGCGTCGACTGGAACAGCGACTCGGCATCAACCGCTCGGCTCATAGGACTGTTACCGCTCCCCGCCCAGCGCCGTCTTCTGCGGGTACTTCGGGTACTCCGGCCGGTTCGGCTTCTTTGGCAGCGGATTCTTTTCGAGCAGCTCGAGCGCCACCGCGACGGCCTTTTCGAGCTGCGGGTCGCGGCCTTCGCGCCAGGACTTCGGGTCGGAGTCGATCTCGATGTCCGGCGCGACGCCGCGGTTCTCCACCTCCCAGGTGGATTCCGGAGTCCAGAAGGCGACGCGCGGCGCGGTCACGGCGCCGCCGTCGATGAGCTGCGGATAGCCATAGATGCCGACCAGACCGCCCCAGGTGCGGGTGCCGACCAGCGGGCCGATCTTGGTACGGCGGAAGTACCAGGGCATGGCGTCGCCGCCCGAGCCCGCGAAGCCGTTGATGATCATCACCTTGGGACCGTAGATCGAGCCGACCGGCGTGGTGAAGTCCTCCCCCTCGCGGGTGGCCCAGTAGTTCATCAACGGCCGGTGCAGGTAGTCGATGATGTAGTCGGCCGCGAAGCCGCCGCCGTTGAAGCGCTCGTCGAGGACCGCCCCCTCCCTGCCCACCTGGGCGAAGTAGTAGCGGTTGAAGAAGGTGTAGCCCTCGCCGCCCGTGTTGGGCAGGTAGACGTAGGCCAGCCGGCCGTTGCTCAGCTTGTCCACCTTGCGGCGGTTGCCCTCGACCCAGTCGAGAAGTCGCAGCAGCCCGTCGTTCGGGATCGGCACGACCGTCACCTCGCGCGCCCCCTGGCCGTCCGGACGGGGCCCGACCTTGATCACCACCGACTTGCCGGCCGTGCCCTCGAAGAAGCTGTAGAGGTTGTCCGCAGCGCGCAGCTCCCGGCCGCCCACCGCCAGCAGGTATTCGCCGGCGGCGACGTTGACGCCCGGCTGGGTGAGCGGCGCCACCAGATCCGGGTTCCAGTTCTCGCCGTTGTAGATCCGCCGGAACCGGTAGCGCCCGTTGTCAATCTCATAGTCCGCCCCGAGCAGGCCGCCCGGCACCGATTCGACGTCCGGCGCGTCGCCGCCGCCGATGTAGAGGTGACCGACCGTGAGCTCGCCGAGCATGTCGTTGAACAGGTAGTTCAGGTCGTTGCGGTGGCCGAGGTCGTCCAGATAAGGGCGGTAGCGCTCCATCGCAGCCTTGAGGTCGAGCCCGTGCAGCTTCGGGTCGTAGAAGAAGTCGCGCTGCATGCGCCAGACCTCGCGGTACATCTGCCGCCACTCCTCGCGCGGCTCGACCCGCACCTGCAGGGCCGCGAGGTCCAGGGCTGCCGGCGCCTCCTTGGCGGGGTTCGCCGAAGTGGGGATGAGGAACCACTTCCCGCCCTGGGTGTAGAGCATGGTCTCGCCGTCCTGGGAGACCGCGAAGAACGAGGCGTTCTCCATGTCGAGGTCCGGCTCGGCGGAGCCGATCCCTTCGAGCACCACCTGGGTCTGGCGCTCCTCGAGGTCGAACTTGTGCAGGGTCTTGCCGTTGAAGCCGAACCCATCGACGGGCGCGCTCTCCTGCAGGAAGAGGACGCCGGTCTTGCCGGCCGTCAGCCCGGTATAATTGCGCGGCGGGATCGGCAACGCGAGGATGCGCTGGTCGATGCCGTCGAAATCGATCTTCACCCGCACCGGCTCGGCAGGCTTCTTGTCCTCACCTTCCTCTGTCTCCTTGGCCTTCTTGGCGTCGCCCCCCTCTTCGTCGCTGCGCGGCGCCAGCGGCGACGGCAGGGTCTTGTCGAGGACCGCCACGTAGACGCTGCGCGACACCGGACGCCGGAAGCTCGACATGTCGAGCCAGCCGGCCGTGGGGCCGGCGTCGGTGCTCGCCGTGAAGTAGAGGTAGCGGCCGCTCGGGTCGAAGACGGCGTACCGGGCGTCGCTCATCCCGTCCGTGAGCTGGCGGGTCTTGCCGGTCTCGAGCGAGTAGACGAACACCGCGCGCAGATGGCTCGGGAGCTGCCGGGTGTAGGCGATCCAGCGGCTGTCGGGCGACCAGACCGGATGGAGCAGCCGGAACGGCGACTCGTAGTAGTCGGCGTCGACGCGCACCGGCTTGCCCTTGTCGACGTCCACCCACCAGACGTTCATCCGCTTGTCCGTGTACACGACCTTGCGGCTGTCGGGCGACCAGCGGGGGGCATAGAAGAAGGACGGCGGGTCGCCCAAGGCGATCTTCTTCACCTCCCCCGCCCCGGTCTGATCGCGCAGGTGCAGGGCGTACTCGCCCGATTCGTCGGAGAAGTAGGCGATCCACTTGCCGTCCGGCGACCAGTCGGGGTCGCGCTCGGCGACGCCCGGCGTCTGCGTCAGGTTGCGGATGTCGCCCTTCTTGGCCGGTACGGTCAGGATCTCGCCGTGCGCTTCGAAGACCGCGCGCACGCCGGTCGGCGAGAGGCCGGCCGTGGCGATCTGTTCGGCCACGTCCACGTACTTCGGCTGGACCAGCGGCAGGTCGCCCTCGACCTGGACGTTGAGCCGCGACGAACGGCCGGAGCCGAGGTCCAGCAGGTACAGCCCGCCGGCCTGCTGGTAGACGATGGCATCCGTGGAGGCCGCCGCGGCGACGATGTCCGGGCCGTTGCCGTTGTCGATCATTCGCTTCACCTGCCGGCTCGATGGCTCGTAGGCGTACAGGGTGGTCGAGCCGTCGCGGTCGGAGAGGAAGTAGACGCGATCGCCGACCCACATCGGGTTGTAGTCGTTGGAGTCCTGGCGGGGGATCGGCTCGACGCTGGAATCGGAGAGCTTGGCGATCCAGACCGGGGACGCGAGCCCGCCGCGGTAGCGCTTCCAGGCGCGGAAGCTGTTCGGGCTGGCGGCGAGGTTCCAGTACGGCACGTAGGCCAGGCGGGTGGCGTCCGCCGAGTAGGAGCCCTGCTCGCCCATCGGGAGGGGGAGCTCGGCCGGGAACTTGCCGTCCGGGGTCACCGTGAACAGGCGGTTGAAATCTTCAAAGCTCGCCCGCGTGGAGCGGAAGAGCACCTGCCCGCCGTCCGGCGTCCAGCCCGTCACCCGGTCGACTCCAGGGTGGTACGTCAGGCGGCGCGGCACGCCTCCTGCCGCCGGCACCAGGTAGATATCGAAATTGCCTTCGTACTCGCCGGTGAAGGCGAGCCACTTGCCGTCCGGCGAAAAGGCGGGATCGGTCTCGAGGCCGACCCCCGTGGTCAGGCGGCGGGCCTGCCCCCCCTCGCGCCCGACGATCCAGAGGTCGCCGGCATAGGCGAACGCAACCTGGCTACGGCTGATGGCAGGGGACCGTAAAAGAGGGACAGCTTCCGCCGGGACCGTCGGGGCCGCGAGGAGGGCAAGCAGAAGAAAACGCGAGATCTTGCGCATGGATCCTGATTCTCCGAGAGATTTTTTAGGGGCGTAGTGTATCTCCGCCACCCTTCCCGAATGAGAAGCTTGTCCGCTTCTACGTATCCGGAAGCAGAAGGTTCTACCCGTCCCAAGCCCATGACAGACTACTCGCAGAGGGCAGAAACCATGAAGTGCAGCATCCGGGGTTGTCCGGGAGAATACGAGGCAAGGGAGATCACCCATACGGTCCGCTTCCGAGGGCAAATCGTGGTGATCGACCGTGTTCCCGCGGAGGTTTGCCCCATCTGCGGTGACGTTCTGCTCAGCTCCGAGACGATGCACCACATTGAAGCTTTGCTGCGGGACCGGGCAGAGCCTGCTTCGACAGTCCCCCTCTACAAATACGCCTGACCCTCTCTTCCCTCCTCTCTAGAGGTGCTATCGTCCCCGGACGGAATCCGTGGCTGTCCCAGCCCGTTCACACGTCACGCCGGAGATCCACGCCGCCGGCCCCATGACCGTGAGGAAAGAGCCCGTATGACCACTGTTCGCCAGAGACGCCCCTTCGCCGCCATCGTCCTGCTGTCGCTGCTCGCCGCCCTTGCCGCGCCGCTCCCGGGATCCGCCCAGGGCGGCGGGGTCACGCTGGAGCAGATCATGGCCCACCCGGACTGGATGGGGACTCCGCCGGAGAGCCCCTACTGGGCCGACGATGGACGCACCGTCTACTACCAGCGCAAGCGGGAGGGCTCGGAGGAGCGCGACCTCTACCGGCTCGACCTGGCGACCGGCAAGTCGGAG
>Ga0307468_100000441_pt1 | contig 10255 bp, 8 predicted proteins | sample atmdna_FD_203085 | JGI IMG/M metagenome (GOLD analysis project Ga0307468, IMG submission 203085) | Hardwood forest soil microbial communities from Morgan-Monroe State Forest, Indiana, United States - atmos_gases AM2C_05 | ecosystem: Environmental > Terrestrial > Soil > Temperate forest > Bulk...
GCGTCTCGTCCGGCACTTCGAAGACCAAGACACGGCGTTCTGCGATAGTCAGATCATCGACGACTGCCCACCGCCGCGCGATGCATTCCGGTTTGAGCACGGTAGGCGAATGTTCGAGAGAGTGCAGGCTGGATCGGACGCACTCGTTAGGCCATTTGACCGCGCCATCGATGGTCTCATCGCTGGCGCCTCGCACGCCTATGTTGGCCTGTATCGCGCATCCATCGACTCAGCACAGCAACCACGCGAGCCGCTTCCCTGTCTCGTCGGCCTTCAGTTCATCCCGGAAGGCGCGTTTCTTGACGCGGTTGCCACGTTCCGAAAACTTGAGCTGTCGTTCTGGTGGCCGGTCAACATGTACGAGGTCGCACAACTCCTTCAGCTTGCCGCGAAACGGGACAAAGAGAAACGCCAGCCACGGCGGATCACGTTCTTCGCGGCGCTCGCACAATGGAAGACGCGCACCGAGGTAGCCATCACTCCAGAGATTGACCGATTGACGACGAGCGAGTTGCTTCCGCTCGTGCTGCGCGGTGCGCAAGGTGACAGCGCATCGTGTGATCGCATCGCGTCACTCCTGCTCGAAAAGCAGAAATTCACTGACGAAAAGAACCTCGACGACTCGGGCTTGGAACGGCTCTTCGAGATAGCTACCGGCGTGGGAAACTCCGGTGTGACGACGCTCGTGGACTTTATCGTCGCTCTTCGCACTGCACTCGAAACTATCCGAACGGCCGTGCGAATGTCGAATCCGGACCGCCAAGATTACGCCGAGCGCGCATTGCAGATGCTCAACACTTCTGCGGCCGCGATCCGCGCCATCGGTACGGTACCAGCTCCGCAGAGCTAGGGACGTACAGCGGATGCCGCGGCGCACCTCTGGCGGTGTATCCGAGTGTTTGCACATCGTGCTTCGTGCCGAGGAGTGAGAGAACGGCTACCGACCGCTTTTCGGCCATGGCTGCCGCACCCCACGCTGCGACGATTGTGTCGACGGAGCCGACGACGATCGATAGCCACGCATCGTTGTCGGTACCGACGGGGTCGTCGACCTGCAACAGGGCCACTGGGCGACTCGCGCGCAATGCGAACAGATTGCAGACGAGCAGCATGGAGAACCCCCATGCTCGGGAGAAGGAGATGCACCGCCGCAGCGTGGGGTCGTCTTGCAAGGCGTCAGCGGTGCTTGGGTTCAGCATTACGAATGCGATGCGCCTTGACCCCTGTTCGGAGACGCGACGCCACAGGAGATAGCGAAATTCACCGGAAATCACCGCACCACTGTCAGTAGCCAGCAGGCGGTCGATCTCAGTGAAAGGATAGGCCTCGTGCGCTGGATCAACTCGGTCATTCACGTCGCCTACGATGAGTATAGAGCGATGAGAGTCGCTATGGGTTGGGTTGTGTTTGGTCGGGCAGGGGGGATTTGAACCCCCGACCACCTGAACCCCATTCAGGTACGCTACCAGGCTGCGCTACTGCCCGACTCGCGCGGATGCTATCACGCGCGGTTCGTCGTAACCGAAGACCGCCTCACGGCAATCCCGCGGCCCAGAGGATGAGGTACTTCGTGACTTCGATGTTCTTCGGGGTCGGGATGATGGAGACGTCTTCGATCTCGCGCGCTTTCACTTCGAGCTCTTCGCGCAACGACTGCAGTTCTTTGTCCCACGCTCGCTGGATCTGGGCGATGTTTTCGAGGTAGTCGACTTCGCGTGCGGAGACCGATGTCTCCGCCACCGCGGCGGGTCGGCCGCTCGTGATGTTGTAGAGCGTTTGGCCCCAGTTCACGTTCACGTCCTGCGTGTGATCGGTCTGCGCTCCTTCGTCGTCGCGATCGCGCTGCTCGCGCTCGGAGCGTTCGCGCAGTTGATCGATGCGGCGGCGGAAGGTGCTCTCGAGGCGCTCGGCTTCGTCGTCGAGTTGCTTCGTTGCTTCTTCGCGGCAGCGTTCGAGGAAGGACGCGCGGGTTTCGTTCGGCTCCGACCACAACCCGAACGTCGCGTTGTGATAGACCTGCAGGCGCTCGTTCTCTTCGAGAAATTGTTTGAAGCCGTCTTCCGATTGCGACGCGGTGCGCACGAGCGCTTCGGGACTGATCGCGATGTCGAGCCTCTGCTCGGGATTCGGAACTGCGCGAATGTCGAGGTGCTCCGCATCGATCAGCGATGCGCGATGCCACAACACTTTTCCGTCCGCGGGCTCGATCGGCGCGACGTACGAGCGCATCACGGTGTGATGAATCCCGCTCCGTCCCTCAGTGTGCGTCACCGCTCCCTCAGCGAGGACGTACGGATGGTAGTCGCCGCGTCCGCCATACACGTAGAGCTGCTCGATCGATTCGCTCGTCGCACGGGGTTGGAGTCGCGCGCGTGCGAATGACAACGTCGTTTGCACAGAGTCGCTGCGATCGATCGTCATTCCGTGTGCGACCGGAAAGGCATCGAGCACGCGACCCGCGACCGTAGCCAGCGCGCGAACGACGTCTTCGCGTTTCTCCGGCGGCAGCAGGAACACGACGCATCCGCCGCCGCCTGCGCCGCACACTTTTCCGCCCCACGCGCCGGCATTCGTCGCCGCTTCGATGGCTGCGTCGACTTCCGGCGTCGTGATGCCGTCGATCAGCGCTTTGCGATTCGCCCACTCTTTCGCGAGCGCGCGGCCCGCGGCTTCGTAGTTCGAGGACTCGAGTGCGCGCTCCATTTCGACCGAGGTCTCGGCGATGCTCTGCAGTCCCTTCTGGACCTTCTTCTTCTTCTCGACCTGGCGCTTGTAGAGCATCCAGTTGTTCGTGCCGGAGAAGCGGCCGATGCCGGTGTAGTGCAGCAGAAAGTGCGAAGCGAGATCGCCGAACGCATTCGACAGTGGATACCGCACCGGTGCGCCGGGCAGAAGATGCAGCGACGCCAGTCCGCCGAAGACGGGAGGGTAGTAATCCTGGATTCCCGCGGGGAGTCCGAGGAGGCGCGTTTCGAGGTCGCGCACGAGCGCGATCAGCGTTTCGCCTTCCAGTGGTTCACCTGCGAGCTCGGACAGCGCGCGAACGAGCGTGACCGCCAGCGCGGAGGAGCCGCCGAGGCCTGAGCCTCGCGGCGCGTCGGTGCGCGTGACGATCTTGACTCCAGTGACTTTGAAGTGCTCGAGCACGCGGAAGATCAGCGCGGCTTTCGGATCGGCGCTGAGCTCCTGCAGCGATTGGTACGTTTGATGGTGCTGCTGATCGGTGAGCTGAATCTCGATGCCGTCGGAGATCTCGGTGACTTCGGATTCCGCGTAGAACGACACTGCGACGTGCACCGTGCGCGACCCGGGATGAAACAGATACAGCGGCCAAAGGTCGAGAGTGCCGCCAGCCAAATCGGCGCGCACAGGCGCCCGGACGATCATTTTTTTCATGTTGGGGGCTCGATTTTGCTAGAAAAGTGCCCGGCGTTTCGAGACCGATTCTGCAACGCGCGGCTGCGGCTCAGCTAGCGCGAGCCGCGGAAGCACCTGCGCGACATGCGCGCGGAACGCGCGCAGCGACGGTCCGCCGAGCGGATCCGGCGTGATGGATCGGAGTTTCAGAGGATCGAGCCACTTCCCGTTGTCGTTCACGCGATAGTCGAGATGCGGCCCGGTTGCGAGTCCCGTCATGCCGACGTAGCCGATCACCTGTCCCTGCGTCACGCGCGCGCCGCGCTTGATGCCTTTCGCGAAGCGCGACAGATGCAGGTAGCACGTGTCGATGCGGGACGTGTGGCGCACGCGGATGTAGTTTCCCTCGCCGCCTTTGTTGCCCGCTTCGAGGACGACGCCGTCGGCGGTCGTCATCACCGGCGTTCCGATCGGCGCGCCGTAGTCGACGCCGTAGTGCGGGCGGAAGTACTGCAGCACGGGATGGAAGCGGCGCTTGCTGAATCCCGACGTGATGCGCGTGAACTTCAGCGGTGCGCGGAGGAACTGTTTGCGCAGCGGTGTGCCGGCGCGCGCGTAGTAGCCGGCGCGTCCGTCCGCTTGCTCGTGACGGAATGCTTCGTACGTCACGCCGCCGTGCACGAAGCGCGCGGCGGAGATCGGTCCGTAGCCGATCAGATCTGCGTCGGCGTATTTCTTCTTCACGACGAGACTGAACGAGTCGCCTTTTTTCAGCTCGAAGAAATCGATGTCCCACTGAAAGACGTCGACGATCTGCTGCATGAGCTGCGGCGTTTCTCCCGTGACGCGAAGTGCTTCGTAGAGCGACGAGTCGATCGTCGCAGAGACTGTGCTTTCGATCTCGCGCAGATCGGCGGGATGTGCGACGACGTTGAATTGATCGGCGAATTGATCGGTGCTGCGCAGCGCTTCGAGCTCGCCCCAGCCCGTCATCTTCATCTGCACGGAGTCGACGCTGTTGTTCGCAGCGTAGTGAAAACGCACGAGATGCCCGGGACGGAGGCGGCGAACGTCGACGAAGCGCGCGAATTCGCGTGTGAGTGCTGCGCTTTCGCCGCGCGTGAGACCGCCGGAGACGAGCACGCCGTCGAGCGTGTCGTCCTTTTCGAACGTGAGGATGATCGAGTGCTCGGGCAGCTCGGCGCGTTTCGGCGCATTCAGCTCGTCATAGCGCAGCGCGGGATCGACAGCCGACGACGAGGTCGCTTTGCCGAACTCCGGCTGAATGCTGACGGCGGCGAGCAGGAGAGGGATCGCGATCGGTACCGCCGCGGCGAAGTACGCTCGCGGCCGCCGCAACACCCTTCCCACACGTTCGCCCATGGCGCGGAATGTCTTCATCAAATCTGCGTGAACCTGTTGGCGGACTGATGGTAGCAGAATGTGGCTGGTGACTTGTGGCTGGTGACTGAGGAGATTCCGATTCGACGGACGCCTCCTCAGCCACAAGTCACCAGCAACCAGTTACTTAGTCGGCGGCGTGAACGTGATGACCTGCATCTCCGGCTTCGGAGGCGCGGCGCCTTCCGCGCGCTGGAACCCCGACGGCACGGTGAACGCGTTCGCTTCCGGCTTCGCCTCGCGGATCGCGGTCACGCGCATCTCACGCGTGAGCACGCGCGTCGTTGGCAGCTTGAGCTCGGGATTCATGCTCGCGCCGCGGAGATTCGTCGTCGTGATCGTTGCGGTCTGACGCAGCGGAAGGCCTTTGATCTTGCGCGTTTCGATGTCGATCAGCTCGTCGATCTTCGCGTTGCCGGTGCGGAATTGTCCCGAGGCGAGCATCGACTCGGCGATGTCGCCGAACTGCAGCGTCATCCATTTGTCGACGACGGTGCGCACGCTCTGCTTGAGGGGTACGCCGCGAAACACGACCGTGATGTCGTAGTTGAGGTTCACGCGATAGTGCTTCGTCGGGATCCCGGCGATCAGCTCGCCCTGGTCGAGCGGCGTCACTGTGGACTGCAGATTTTCGATGGTGATGGTGCTTGCGCCGAGGGCTGAGGAGACGCCGGCGGTGTTGAACTCGGTGTACGTCTTCATCGTGGGATCGACGAAGAACACGCGGCGCGAGCCGTCGGTCGTGATCACGTAGGTTCCCGGCGGATAGGTATTTCCACCGATGACGTCGATGCGCGACTTATCGCCCTCGATGATCGCGCGTGCGCTCATATCGGTTGAGGGCATCGCTTCAGTGTCCGACGAGCTCTTCTGAAAAAACTCGTACTGGACTGCCGCAAACATCGGAAGCGTGACGAAGAGCGCCACCACCACGACCACCACCAGCGCATTTTTCATCTCAATAACCTCGGCAGTTTCGCCGAGTATACACGGGAAATTTTCGTTCCGCGGGCGCCGGTTCAGGCAGCGCATGTTCAATGGAAAGCTTTCAGGGGTCGTCGTTTGTGCGGCCGTGCTGTCGATGCCCGCGTTTGCGGCGAAGCCGAAGACGCCGACCGTCTCGCTCGAGACCGTCGTGAAGAAAGTACAGGAGCAGCAGAAGAAGACGACGACGCTCCAGGCGGACTTCCGCCAGGAGAAAGAGCTCGCGCTTCTCTCGAAGCCTGAAGTCTCCACCGGCACGTTCGTCTTCTCGAAGCCGAACAACGTGCTCTGGACGTACGACGCGCCGAAGAAAGTGCAGATGCTGATCGCCGGCGGCGCGATGACGACGTATTTTCCCGATCTCGCGAAAGCCGAGCGCATCGACGTGAAGCGCTTCGAAGACCGCATCTTCAAGTACATGGGCGCATCGGGCGCGATCGACGAGCTCGCGCGCTACTTCGATTTCACGTTCACCGATACCTCGACGAGCCCGACGTGGCAGCTCGATCTCACGCCGAAGAATCGCGTCGTCGCGAAGCGCGTGAAGAGCATCAGGCTCTGGATCGACAAGAAGAACTACCTCACCACGAAGATCGAGTACGTCGAGGGCGACGGCGACATCACGCGCTACGAGTTCTCGAACATCAAGGTCAACGCACCCGTCGCGCAGAGCCGTTTCACGCTCAACCTTCCGGCAAACGTGAAGGTCGAGCAGATGAAGCTTCAGTAGGCAGTTGGCGGTGGGCAGTGGGCAGAACAGCCGTCTGACGTTCGAGCTGCTCCAGCAGGACGGAGCCGCACGACTCGGTCGTGTGACGACGCGGCACGGCGTGATCGATACGCCGGTGTTCATGCCGGTGGGCACGCTCGCATCGGTCAAGAGCTTGACGACCGAGCAACTCTCGCGACTCGGCCCGCAAATCATCCTCTCGAATACCTATCACCTCATGCTCCGCCCCGGCGTCGAGCTGCTCGAGAAGATGGGCGGTCTTCACAAGTTCATGGGATGGGATCGCGCGATCCTCACGGATTCGGGCGGCTTCCAGCTCTTCTCACTCGCTTCGATTCGCAAGATTCGCGAAGAAGGCGTCGAGTTCCGCAGCCATATCGACGGCAGCCAGCACTTTCTCTCGCCGGAAAAATCGGTGGAGATCCAAACGCGGATGGGCGTCGACATCGCAATGGCGTTCGACGAATGTCCCGCGTACGGGATCTCGCACGCGGAAGTCGAGAAGTCGATGCACATGACGCATCGCTGGGCCGCGCGATCGCTCACCGCTCGCACGGGTGCATCCGCGCTGTTCGGAATCGTGCAAGGCGGTATTCATCACGATCTGCGCAAGCGGAGCGTCGAAGAAATCGCGGCGCTGGATTTTGACGGCATCGCGATCGGCGGCGTCTCCGTCGGTGAGCCGAAGCACGAAATGATGGACGTCGTGCAATTCACCGCGCCGCTGCTTCCCGTCGATCGCCCGCGCTACCTGATGGGCGTCGGCACGCCGGAAGATCTGGTGAACTGCGTCGCCGCCGGAATCGACATGTTCGACTGCGTGATGCCGACGCGCAACGCACGCAACGGCACGCTCTTCACGAGCAGCGGGAAGATCCAGATCAAGAACGCGAAGTACGTCGCGGACGATCGTCCGCTCGATCCGGAATGCTCGTGCACGACGTGCACGACGGTGTCGCGCGCGTACCTGAGGCACCTCTATCTCAACGACGAAATTGCCGCGCTCGTCTACAACACGATCCACAACATCTCGTTTTACCTTGACTTGATGCGGCAGATTCGGCAGTCTATCGCGTCCAATTCCTTCGCGGCGTACCGCGAGACTTTCCTGGCGAAGGTCGCGATTGGCGACCCGCAAAAAGAAGAAATCCGATGAATGCGATAGCTCTGCTCCAAAGTACGGGTGCCACGCCGGCCCTTCTGCAATTTCTGCCGCTCCTTGCGATCGCGGTGGTTTTCTACTTCATCGTCATCGCACCGGCGAACAAGCAGCGCAAGCAGCAACAGGCGATGCTCGGCTCGCTCAAGAAGGGCGATCGCGTCGTCACGACCGGCGGGATTTACGGAACGGTCCAGGGTGTTGAGGCCGAAGTTGTTTATCTGAAGATTGCCGAGAATGTAAAGGTGAAGGTCGCGCGTTCTGCGATCACCGGAATCGTTGCCGGTGACGCGGAAGCCTGATGGCACGCGGACTCCCTCCGGAGGAACTCTCTTGAACACTACTCTTTGGTGGAAACTGCTGCTGGTCATCGGCGTCCTCGTCATCTTCACGGTGCCGATCATTCCGACGAGCAGCCGTCCCGAGCCGATTCACTACGGGCTCGATCTCAAAGGCGGCATTTACCTCAAGATGCAGGTGAGGATCGAGGAAGCGACGAAGCTCGAGATCGACCAGGCGGTCGAGCTGATGAAGACGCAGTCCGTCACGCAGAAGCTTCCGACGCCTGCCGTCGTCGCCACGAGCCCGACCTCGTTCCACGTGACGCAGCCGACCGGCGTCTCGACCGCGGACTACGAGCGCATCGGCAAGGATTCGCTCGGCCAGTTCGAAGTCTCGCCGGGCGAGAAGGGCGGCCTCGATTTCAAATTGAAGCCGCAGGCCATCGCCCAGCTGCAGCGCGACACGATCAGCCAGGCCGTCGAGACCATCCGCACCCGCGTGGACGCACTCGGCGTCGCGGAGCCGAACATCGCTCCGGAAGGCGACGATCGCATCGTCGTGCAGCTGCCGGGTGTCGATGATCCGGCGCGCGTGAAGGACATCATCAAGACCACCGCGCAGCTGCAGTTCCGTATCGTCGAAGGAAATCCGGGACCGAGTGAAGAAGCGGTGCTCGCCTCACTTCCCCCGAACGTTCGCAACGAAGTCGACGTCTTCCCCGGCAACAAGGAAGATCAGCTCGGACGCACCACCGGCGTCGAGTGGTACGCCGTGCGCAAAACCGTTCCCGTCAGCGGACGCGATCTCAAGACCGCGCGCGTCGAGAAAGGCCGCGTCGGCGAGCCGGTCATCGGCTTCAAGCTCACGCCGGAAGGCGCGCCGAAGTTCCAGGCGCTCACCGGACAGAACGTCGGCCGCTTCCTCGCGATCGTGCTCGATAAGCGCGTCGTCTCCGCGCCGCGCATCAACTCCGAAATCTCCGACTCCGGCGTGATCGAAGGAACGTTCACGCAGCAACAGGCCTCGGATCTCTCGCTCATCCTCCGCAGCGGCTCGCTGCCCGCGTCGCTCGACATCGTCGAGGAGCGCACGGTCGGACCGTCGCTCGGACGCGACTCGATCCGCAAAGGCGTGATGGCGTCGCTCATCGGCTTCGCGCTCCTCGTCGGCGCCGTGCTCCTCTACTACAAGGGCGCGGGCGTCAACGCAGTGCTCGCGCTGCTGCTCAACCTCGTGATCCTGCTCGGCATGATGGCGTTCTTCGGCGCGACGCTCACGCTGCCCGGCATCGCCGGCATCATCCTCACGCTCGGCATGGCCGTCGACTCGAACGTGCTCGTGTTCGAGCGCATCCGCGAAGAGCTGCGCGAAGGAAAGACCGTCACCGCGTCGATCGATCAGGGATTCTCGCGCGCGTTCGGAACGATCATCGACACGCACATCACCACCATCGTGTCGGCGCTCTTCCTCTTCCAGTTCGGCACCGGTCCGATCAAGGGATTCGCCGTGACGCTGCTCATCGGTCTCGGCGCGTCGGTGTTCACCGCGTTCTTCGTCTCGCGCATCATCTTCGACCTCATGTACCGGCCGACCGATCGCCCGGCTGAGATCAGCATCTAGCAGCAGGAGCGGACCATGCAGATTTTCGTCAACACCAACTACGATTTCGTGAAGTACCGCTGGCGGATGGTGATCTTCTCGACACTATTCGTCCTCGCGGGACTCGGTGTCTTCTTCACGAAGGGCATCAACCTCGGCATCGACTTCTCCGGCGGCGCGAGCATCACGCTGAAGTTCCAGGGCACGCCGCCGATCGGCCAGCTCCGCGGACATCTGCCGGAGTCGAGCATCCAGCAGTTCGGCAAGGTGACGGACAACCAGGTGCTCATTCGCCTGCCCGAGCTCAAGCGCGAAGGCGACTACGCCGGTGAGACCGTCAAGAAGCTGCACGCCGCGCTGAATCCGCAAGGCGGATCGAAGCTCGATCTCAACTTCGACGGCAGCGACAAGATCGCGTCGCTCCTGCAGCAGCGCGACCCCGACATCCAGGGAACGAAGGATGGGGCGACGCACTACAAAGCCATCTCCGACAAGATCATCAAGGCGCGATCCGCCGTCGGCATCTTCTCGAACATGAGCCAGGTGTCGAGCGTCGAAGGTGTTTCCTCGGCCGTCTCCGGCGTGCTCGCACGTGAGACGTACCTCGGCACGTTCAACGTGCTCAGTCAGGAGACCGTCGGGCCGCAGGTCGGCTCCGAGCTCCAGACCAAAGCGATGTGGGCCATCATCCTGTCGTCGGTCGCGATGGGTCTCTACATCTGGCTGCGCTTCGACTTCACGTT
>Ga0307468_100000442_pt1 | contig 10238 bp, 14 predicted proteins | sample atmdna_FD_203085 | JGI IMG/M metagenome (GOLD analysis project Ga0307468, IMG submission 203085) | Hardwood forest soil microbial communities from Morgan-Monroe State Forest, Indiana, United States - atmos_gases AM2C_05 | ecosystem: Environmental > Terrestrial > Soil > Temperate forest > Bulk...
GAGTTGATATACTCAACCAGGCGAGGTGGGGTGGAGTTTTGAGTCGTCATAACCCAATACTCTACTGAGTGTTTCACTCATTCCCACTCGCCACATTTCAATTGTGTCCAGACATCAGGTCGGCGACGCAAAATCAGATTCAGCGCCTCCAGAGGATAGGCATTGTAGTGTCTCCTCGCCGCTGCCAGATTCTTGCTCCCCTGCCACAACACTAAGCCGACGACTAGATTGTTGATCACTGCCATCGCTTGTGCTGCTTCTCCCCTCTTCAACCGGCAACCGTCTTCTCCCAGCGTCTTGTCTTTCCGATAGTGCAACCCGTTTTCTATTCCCCAGTGTCCTCTCACAATTTCCATTAACCGAGAGGCTGAGGCTTCTTCTGTCGTCAAACTGCTCACCCCATAGCTCACTTCTCGTCGTTGCTTGCCGCTGCTGAGGTCTTCCACCTGGCGCTCAATTTTGAGCACCTGCTCTAGGTAAGGCCAGGGCAAATCCCCCTTCATCTGACTGGTCGCCGTCAGCCGTCGCGCTTCGATTCTGCCGTGCCCTTTCTCGACAGTCTGCGCTCGTGTGAAATCATTTTTCATCGCTGAGAGTGCCGTTTTGCCTTCCTCGATTTCAAAGGCGGCCTCAATCTCGGCCCGCAGGCTGGCTTGATTATCCTTCACCGTCCAGACATACTCGCCGCCCTGTTCGACCACCAATTTAGACAGTTCGTGTTGCGCGAACATGGCATCACCGGTGACGACTTTCCCCTTCAAATCAAGGCTTTTTAGCACTTTCGGGGCCGCTACGATTTCGTTTTCTTTGCAACCGACTTCGACCTGCATCAAGACGATACCTTCACCGGGAAGATAGGCCGCCAGCAGATGAACGCCTTGCGTTTTCCCTGGAGGAATGGTGCCGCGTAACGTCTTCCCATCGATGGAGAGTTCTACAGACAAGCCTCCTTCAACTGTGGAAAGCAAAAACCGGGTGACCGCTTGTTGTAGTTCTTCAACCACGACCGCTTGGCCAAGAATCCGCGAAAAGGTTGAAGCATGAGGAGTCGTGTCGCGCTGGAGTCGTAAGGCTTGGATCAGCATCTGTTTGCGAAGCGAAGTCCAATGCGCCATGCCTTCCGGCTCATCCTCACCGGCGAGTTTGGCGAGAATGATAAAGACCAGAGCGACGGCCAGCGGGTAACGCACGCCCTTCGGCTTGCGCCGATCTGTCAGGCAGTCGAGGTGATAGAACAGACTATCGACATCAAAAATGAAGGGTTCAGTTTTTTGCGCTAATGAGAAGCTTGCCGTGCTATGCTGCATCGAGACCTTCCTTTGGTTCAGTTTGGACTACTTTTGATCATGAACCGAGGTAGGTCTTTTCTTTTCAATTGTCAAGCGACTTTGCTGGAACCCTGATACCAAGAGCGGGAAAGATAGAGCCATCCCGATGAATCAGACGGTCAGAGGCTTGCTTGAAGGCTTGCCCAAAACAAGTAGCTACATTTTCCCAAGTCCCAAGACAGGTCAACGGATGATCGACCTGAAGCGCAAGTTTGACGAAGCTAGAAAGAAAGCTGAGATTGACAACCTACGTTTTCACGATCTGCGCCACACGTTCGCAACCCGGATGGCGAATGCAGGCGTTGACATCTTCACACTGGCCGAGTTGCTTGGTCATAGCGACATCCGCATAACTAAGCGATACGCGCATGGGACAGAGGAAACGAAGCGTCTAGCAGTCGAAAAATTGGTCAGGATCGAGAAACTACGCGACAACAGCGCGACAAATGAAAAAGGGCAAGCCGTGCAACTTGCCCTAAGTCATTGATTTCTATGGAGCCAGCGAAGGGACTCGAACCTTTGACCTCCGGTTTACGAATCCGAGGATGTAATGTTTACCACTATCCATCGATATCCACACTTGTACAAAAAACAGCGAATTTCTAGGTTTTTCTTCAACTCTTCGTTCACTGTCGTCTACGAGAATCCAGCGAAGTTCAACGCGATTGCATAACTGAATGCATAACTTTCGTATCACCGCCTGCTTTGCATACCGAGAGTTTTCTTTTTGAGATCACCTCATGGGATAACAGGCAAGAACCGCTCAAACTGCTACCGAGAGGCAGAAAGGAGCATCCGATGCCAAGGCTCAGAACGGGTGAGATTGTGAAGATTCGCGGCTGGTGGCACGCCCGCATTGACTATCACATCTATGATGATCAAGCAGGGAAACGGAAGCGAAAGTACATAACCAGAAAGGCCAGCGCCAACACCAAATTTGCGGCTCGCAAGAAACTCGAAGATATGTTCAAAGAGTTTGATGGCAGTCCACAATCATATGATGGGGCAAGTATGACCTTTGCCCAGCTTGCCGACTTTTATAAAGAAACCTATCTCATAGAGCCTGAGTATGTGGACGGGCGTAAAGTCGTAGGATTGCGTAACAAGTACGATTATGAGAAGCGCCTTGAAATATTGAGAAAATATTTTGGCAAGAAACGTGTGCGCGAAATTACCTATGGGGATCTGGAAAAGTATCGCATTCAAAGAATCAAGACGCCGGTAGTGGTTGGCCGAAATACGCGCGGCACCAATAAGCCTAGTAAACTCGGTTCTCGTCAGCGATCTATTGCCTCAGTGCATCGGGAAATGGCCCTATTGCGGCGCATCTTGAATATTGCCAGGCGCAATAAATGGATTGTGGAGAATCCCTTTGAATTAGGTGAGCCACTAATTAGGCCGGGAGATGAGAAACCTCGCGAGAGAATCTTGAGCCGTGATGAGGAGCAAAAGTTATTTGCCGCCTGTACCGGCGAGCGGGCGCACCTGAAACCGATTCTTATTTGTGCGCTTGATACCGGAATGCGCCGGGGCGAGATGTTGAAGATGAAGTGGGTTGATATTGATTTTGAAGCACGCCTCATCCTCATTCACTCTTTCAACACAAAAACGCAGCGCCAGCGAGTCGTTGCAATGACCGAGCGGCTCACACAAGCGCTGGAAACCTTATGGAGCATATCGGTCAAGAATCCTGATGCTTTGGTATTTGGCATCAAGACAAGTCCCAAGAGTGCCTTTAACAAAGCGAAAAAGATTGCAGGGATAACTGATCTGCATTTTCACGATCTTCGCCATACGGCCCTTACTCGTCTGGCGCAAAGGAATATGTCCTTAAGCGAAGTCGGACGTATCGGGGGCCACACGCAGGAGCGAACCACATATCGCTACATTAATGCTGATATGGAAACAGCACGGCGGGCGGCTGCTATATTGGATGAGTTTAACAGCCAGGAATCTCGTACGAGAGAAACCGTTCATTAATGAGATCAGGAGAATACCTCAGCCTCCCAGACCATCGTCTTCGTTAGCAACGTTGACAGCGAAAATAAATGGGCGAAAAATTGATGATGCTTATGGGGCTCTAACGCAACCAAATTCCCGCGTCTACTCGCGGGAGGATTGCGTGAACAGTCAAAACAATGAAGGACCTCTCGCAGAGGTGCTTACTGTGGAACAGGTACAACAGAAGCTTGGGATAGGCAGAGGAAGCGTATACAACCTCCTCAAGCGTGGGCTCCTTGAGCGTGCGTATGTGGGGGAAGTCATACGGCGGACGCTGATTACCCGAGAGTCGGTTGAGCGGCTTGCTCGCTCAAAGAAGCCTGAACCGCCAGTGAGCGGCTAATCCTTAAGGGGGCGCTTCTCGCGCCCCCGTTTTCCCGACAGGAGAGATCTTATTGTCCCTCGCTGATTCTAGCCGAAGATTCTACCGTCTTTAGAATGGCATCTTGCGGCGAGTTTCCTTGCTTTCTGTCATAGGTAAATTGTTTGTCGAGATCAAGGTGGAATGACAAACTTTGCCATTTTCTGTGATTTTGTTATAGTGAAGCTGGTCGGACAGCTACCGCATTTTTTAAGGACTACGAGTATGAATGTTTCACTAACACCTGAGCTTGAAAAGCTCGTGAATGAAAAGGTAAAAAGCGGCCAATACACGTCGGCCAGCGAGGTAATTCGTGAAGGGTTGCGCCTGGTACAAGAGCAGGATGAACTGCGCCGGATTAAGCTGCAAATGCTCAGGCAGGAGATTGCCAAAGGTATCGAGCAACTGGATAGAGGAGAGGGCATTCCAGGCGATCAAGTGTTTGCAGAAATCAAGAAGCGAAATAAGGCATTGAGGCGTAAGAAGAAAAAATGAGTCGTTATATCCTCAGCCCTCTTGCAAGCGCAGACTTGAGAGAGATTCACGACTACATCGCGGAGCAAGACCTTGATGCGGCATTAGATGCTGTCACTCGGTTAGAGCTTGCATGTGAGAAATTAGCAAAAATGCCAGAGATGGGGCGAAAGCGTAGAGAACTGGGGTCTACCCTAAGAAGCCTAGCGGTTGGTCACTATGTCATTTTCTATCGCATCATCAAAGGCGGAGTTGAAATCATCAGGGTGCTGCATGGCGCACGGGATATTAGAACCATCCTGGCCGACGATGAAGCGTAATGAGAACCGATAAGGAACTGCCTGCAATTGCGGATAACATGGAAGCAGAAGAGCTAGCTTTGATTGCATCGCGTCAGATAACTCTGCCACATAAGAAAAAACTCCCGGATGTTTTTTGGGAAATGGGACCGCGTCTTTCAATTGCAAAGGCTGCGCAAGCGGTGACACGAGACAGGGAGGGACGATAGGTTTGGCCTTCTGGGACTCAAGCGCCATTGCATGGTGCTAGATGAAAGGCTCTACAGTTTCTGCGCTAAAGGGTCTTGATACCACTCCGTCAACCATCAGCTTCAAATAAATATGGTAGTTGGGAAGGCCGATCAAATCCTCTGCTGTCAGTTCAGGCAAAAACTCCTTTTCAAGAATCCTTGCGTCAGAGGCACCTAGCCGGAAGCTGATCATCGTTCCTACATTGCCAAGTATGCTGTCTCGCACCTGAACATCTAACTGAGAGAGGTATTGATGTGCGAGGATAAGCCCTACACGATACTTGCGAAGCTCTGACAGCATATTGGCAATACTTAACGTCGTGAAGGTGGGAAACTCATCAATATAGACAAAGAAATCTCTCCGGGTATGTTCCAGAGAATCTGCACGAGTCAAACCCGCAACTGCCAGAGAGGTGGTAAGAAGCGCCCCCAAGAGTCCTGCTGCATCCTCGCCAATCTTGCCTTTGGATAAGTTCACCAGAAGAATCTTTCCCGAATCCATACAGGCACGAAGATCGATATCGCTTTTAGCCTGCGTGAGAATCTGGGCCAGTACAGGGTGTGCCAGGAATGCTCCTATTTTGTTTTGCAACGGTGCAATGCTATCAGCGCGAAGACGCGCTGGATAGCTCTCATACTCGGTAAGCCAAAAACGGCGCACATGGGTATTGGCCACTCGCTCGGCCACCCGCTTGCGAAATGCGGCATCGTCAAAAAGCCGCAGCACATTAGCAATGGTTGCCTCAGGCTGCTCAAGAAGCGCAAGCAAAGCGTTTCGCAATATGTGCTCAGAGCGAGGCCCCCAGAACTGTGCCCAGAGTTTTTTGAATGCTTCAAGAAGCTGTGAGGCTGCCAGGGGTCGCCTTTCAGCCGGCACACGCTCTAGCGGATTAAACCCTAAAGGATGCGTTCGATCAGGCACGTTGAAATAGAGACTCTCTCCACGTCGTTCTTTCGGTACCCTCGCCCAAATCCTCTCCACCAAGTCTCCGTGCGGGTCAAGAAGAGCCAATCCTTTCCCTGAGGAGATATCCTGCCTAATCAAAGTTTCCAAAAGCGTAGACTTGCCGGTGCCGGTCTTGCCTACAATATACATATGCGCTCGCCGGTCTGCTTGGCGTATGCCAAAGAGCCTCGCATCGCTGTGGAAGTTGGTGCGGGCAAGATAAGTAAGGCGCGCATCCTCTGAAGTCATCTCCCTATTTTCTCTTTCCTGCTTCCTTCGCCAAGGCTCTCTTATGTGACGCTGCGGCACATTCTGACGCCTTTTGCGATTCTGCCCAGCCCTTAGGCTGAGAGTGGTTCTTTGTAAACCACATTACTTAGCACAAAGGAGAACAGAATCGTATGCGTTGCTATTTCTGCAATCGCTCGGTTGTGCCGAGTGATCTTCATCAACACCACATCACTCCAAAAAGTGAGGGTGGTACAGTCACTGCTCCAACGCACAAGGCATGTCACATCGCGCACCACAGTGAGAGCGGTCACTTCCGCCATTGGGGACGAATAGGAGGGCGATTGAGCGCCGTCACTTGCCGATGGGCGTTCACTCTAAAGGGCATCAAGGACAATCCCGCCTACGAACTGCACCGCCAGTTTTACCGGATGTACTACGCAGCCGCCTGAGTGAGTTCGCCCTTGATATATCCACCTGCACAACTTACCCGCTTGGGATTCAAGAAAGGAGAAGACGATGTGAGTAAAAAGTGGAGAAAGTACAGCGAACGGATCATCTCTGAAGTCGAGGTCAAACACGGCATTGCCTGGGACACTGATGCCACGATTTTCCTGTTGAGCTTCTTTATCGAGCAAGTTTCCACGCAACGACAATTTCGCCAATTTCTCGAAAAGCTAGCGAAGGCAGAAAAGCAGGCTCAGATGTAAACCTGATAAGGAGACAAACGATATGAATGATTCAATTCTCATCGCCCACTGCGGAGCTTCCAAAGTTGACAGAGATTTCTTAAAGACTCTGCCACTGCCGGAGGCGACGCGAACCCATCAACCTATTCCCCACATCGAAATTGTCGAAGCTTTGATCGAAACTCTCAGCTTTCGCCATATTCAGGTCGTGAGGGATGAATACGCCGTCACTCCTGACGGGATGCGCTGCTTTGGTCTTTTGCAGTTGGAGTACGGCATCGAGGGAGTTCAGTTTGCAATTGGCTTTCGTAATGCGAACGACAAAAGCATGAGGCTAGCACTGACAGTAGGCTACCGAGTTCTCATCTGCGACAATATGGCGTTCAAAGGCGACTTTACGCCAGTGTTGGCAAAGCACTCGAAAAGCCTCAACCTCATTGACCGAATAAGCGTTGGCGTGGACAAGATACAGAGGAACTTCGATCCACTAAAGCTTCAGATACGCGACTGGCACGATTGCCAGCTTGATAGCAAGCGTGCTAAGGAGATCATCTACGATGCGTTTCTGAGTTCAAAGCTTGGTCTGCCGGGCCACCTGATGTCTGATGTGCATCACTTTTACTTTAACCCTGAAGTGGACGACTTCAAATCGCGCACCCTCTGGTCACTCTCCAACGCCTTCACATCTGCCTTTAAGGAATTGAAACCGGTTAAGCAGTTTCAGGCTACCGCTAGGCTGGGAGACTTCCTTGAAGACCGCCGGATGCCCTTCTAAATTAGAGAGGCCGCACGAGTACAGCCGGACTTCCGGTACGGGCTACGTCGGTAGTGCCGGGTCATGCGAGGCGCCTCGCCAGCTTCTCCCTTTTCCTGCTAGTCAAACGAAGCCTACCCTCCACGGGAAGCCTGCACAGGCCAAGCTAACATAGAGTGTTGTTACTTCTGCCGTGTCATAAGTGCGCGGAAAGAAGCGGTAAATCAACACGTCAGCAGCAAGATCAGATTCCCGATATCTCCCTGAACGCCAGCAGCCAACCACAGTTAACTAATCACCGGGAGAGTCCGCGAGGCTCTCCCTTTCTTTCTCAGAAAGGAGACCAAATGCCTGAAGAATATCTAGTCTGCAACTTGGACAGAGAAATTGAGTAAGGCGTATGAACGAGTACGAGTTTTTCCCCGACGGTCTCAAGGCGCAGCTTCCAAAGCTCTACCAGTCAGAAGGCAACAAAGACCCGATAGTATGGGTGAAGTTTTTCACTCCCTGGTCAAACTGGACGTGGTATGCCACAGAAGGGTCGGAGCAGGATGGAGACTTCATCTTCTTCGGATATGTCATCGGACAAGAAAAAGAATGGGGATATTTTTCGTTCAACGAGCTTCAATCTATCACCGGCCCGTTCGGTTTGAAGATCGAGCGTGACATCCACTTTACGCCGAAGCCATAAAGCCAGGTGCGGGAGATCACTTCATGAAATGTGAAGTCTGCAACGAAACGGAGATTGAAGATGATTGAGGCGTCTTTGATGCCGAAGCGCCCAAGGGGATATTGGTGATTTTAATCTTGAAGACAATGTCCCGAAACCACATCATTTATGACTCCTGCAACAAGGCTGTGTGCAAGAACTGTTGCAGCAATCCCAAAAGTGGCTACTGCGACATCTGCATTGAACGCTATAGCCTTCTCGATAACGTGAAAGAGATTGAGGCAAATTATCCGTGAAACAAATGAAAGAATGAACATGGAGTTGGATTGATCTCACCATAAAGGAAAGCCCTGCGAATGCGGGGCTTTATTTTCATTTGCGATCCGACTTCCTTTTTACCTTTCCTTCAATAGCCTTCCGGTTTTCAAGTGTATTTCGCGTATGCTCCAGTTCAGCAGCAAGTGTTTCTTCGTCAGGCAAAGTTGTGCGATACTCTGCTGCAAGAACTTTATTAGGCAGCCCTTCCAATGCGTAACGAGCAACGGCTGAATTCTTCTTGGCACAGAGAATCAAACCAACTGGTGGGTTTTCATCTGGATGAGTCCAGTGATGCCGTGCGTAGTTCAGATACATATGCATTTGTCCTGCATCAGCATGGGTGAACTCGTCAAGCTTCAATTCTATGATAATCAAACAACGCAAGCGGCGATGGAAGAACAACAAATCAACGCGAAACCATTGATCTCCAATTCGCAACCGTTTCTGTCGTCCAACAAACGCGAAATCTCCGCCAAGCTCAAGCAAGAATACTTCAAGGTGTTGGATTAAAGCCGCTTCTAACTCGTTCTCGGAATACTCATCCTTCAGTCCCAAGAATTCCAAGACGAATGGGTCTTTGATTTCTTCTTCAGGCGTCACTATATCTTCGGGCTTCTGCTTTACCCCTTTAGTGAGCATCGCCGCTTTATTGCGAGACAATGCGGTACGCTCATAGAATGAAGTGTTAATCTGACGATTCAGTTGACGCACTGACCAACCACTGCGTAGCGCTTCAGTTTCATAGAAGGTTCTCGCTTCAGGGTTCTTTACCGAAAGCAGAGCAACGTAGTGAGACCATGATAAAGGGAATTGGCCCACTAATGCTCTCAAGTCGGACTCGACAAGCGTCTTTGATTGTTTCGAAGGAGATTTTCCAGACACTGTCTGGATTTTTTGCTTTCCGTCTTCCCCTGATTGCGCGGAGGACATCTGGGCAATCTGAGGGTATGTTAGATAAAAAGCTCGCATCTGAAAAAGATTACTGCGACCAAATCCTCTTCCGAAGCGGTGGGTTAAATCTTGAGACAATCGCTTAACGAGTTCCTCACCATAATCTGCCCTCTTGCGTCCGCGTTGCTCGAATTGCACAATACGCCTGCCGATCTCCCAATAGGTTGTGGTTATAATCGTATTGATGCTGCGAGCTGAAGCAAGGCGTGCTGATTCGAGTAGTTCCACTATGCCGGAAAGGATGGTGTCGTACCCTGATAAGGCAATGTCTTTCTTCGCGAGAGTGATTTGCTTGGAACTTTTTTTCATATAGATCGGAGATATTCTTATCTGAATTGCTCTCAGCATAAATATCCGAAGCTAGTCTGTCAATTCAGGCTACTACTCATAGCGATCTGAGAGGCAACCGCAGGTACGGCCAGCAAAATCCGTGTTTGATGGATAGTACTCAGCACGTTGGTGTCAGGATGCAATTAATCAAAATTGATTCCGCCAAGGCAGCTTCGCATTTAGATTCTTTAAGCCGAAGAAGGGGTATAGTTGCACTACTTGGGAGCGGTATATCCATCTGGGAGCCATCCAATATCCCCAATGGACAAAAGATCACTGAGGAGCTAGCAGAGATCATTGCTTCTTCTACTGTATCGCCTCGGCAGACAGTCATTGATCTTATTAAACGCTCGGCCTTTGAGCACATCATGGAGCGATATCCAAGATATGAAACTCTTAGGTACATTGTTCCTAAGTATTTTTATCCTACGACCCCCAATCCTCTTCACGAGGCGTTCGCTCGTTTGTTTGATAAAGGTGTCATCGAACACATCGTCACTCCTAATTATGATGTCGGACTGGAACAAGCGTGTTCTAAACCAAGCTGCACGAGATTGGCACACTCAGGCAGCTTTGAGTAGCGGTTGTTTTTCAAGTTTCTTCACGGCGGCGGTCACTTCCGCCGTGTAATAAATCGCTGATAGCTTGTACGGCCACGG
>Ga0307468_100000443_pt1 | contig 10234 bp, 7 predicted proteins | sample atmdna_FD_203085 | JGI IMG/M metagenome (GOLD analysis project Ga0307468, IMG submission 203085) | Hardwood forest soil microbial communities from Morgan-Monroe State Forest, Indiana, United States - atmos_gases AM2C_05 | ecosystem: Environmental > Terrestrial > Soil > Temperate forest > Bulk...
TTCAACTCCGGCATAGTTGGTGACGGCGCCCGGGGACAACACCAGCACATCATAAGAGAGTGTCTCGGCACGGCCGGCGATCGTCACGGTGCGCGCTTCCAGATCGATCTTCTCCACTACGCCACGAACGAAACGAATACTGTCATCCAACAGCTCTCGGCAATCGGGCGCTATGTGCCATGCTTCTACCTCGCCGCTCAGATACTCGTAGAGCATGGGCTTGAACAGAAAATGGTCCTCGTCATTGACCAGGGTAACTTCGCCGGCGCCGTTCAGATCGAGGGCCGTAAACAGGCCGCCAAATCCACCGCCAAGAATCAGAATTCGGACTTTGTTTTGAGTCATATGAGTTAATCGTTGGTCGGACCCTTTGAGCGGCAAATCTTACCAGACAAGTTCCTGAGGCGCACGACCATAGAGCATTCGTCGGATTCTAAGACCTTGCATCTGACAGTCTTGACAGGGATCCCCTCCCCGGTTAGGATCGTGGTCGTCCCAATTCCTGGCGAAGTTCTCACAAGACTTCCGTCATTTTCAGCTCATTAGAAAAAGGTCGTTTGCCCTGTGAGCAAGTTCCAAATGCCCTGAGGAGATTTGTATGAGAAAGAGAGTTACGCGCTTTCCGGCGTTGTTGATTGTGCCGGCGGTCATGGTTGCCGCATTAGCGATCTCGCTGGTGCCGCAACAAAGGGCCGCAAACTTCCGCAACGTTGATCAGGACAAACCAAAAAAGTTGAGAGAAATCGCCATGGAACGCGACGTGGAAGTTCCGGGCCTCGAAGAAAACTCTGAATATTTTGAGTACTCAGACTTTAAGGAAGCCGCGAAGGATGCTAACGCGATTGTGTACGGGCGGATTATCGGAAGGAATTCCTATTTCGATGATTCCGGTCTTCCCTTCGAAGATGGGAGGATCATCATGACTGAGTACACCGTGGAGGTTCTTCGTGTATTGAAGGACAGAACGCGGGAAATGATGCTTTCGCCGGATATGCCAGCACCCGCACCGCTGTCAACGCCTTTGAAAATCAAGCGAAACGGCGGCGTTGTTTATGTGAACGGGCATCGCGCTTCCATGAAAGTCAAAGGGTTCGAGGCCATTAATCCTGGACAAGAGTACATCTTCTTCTTGTTCTGGAGTTCGGCCTATAAAACATACTCTTTGGCTGGCAATATCTCAGGGGTCATAGCCGTCAATTACGACTTAAGTCTTCAGTCTCTCGCTTCGTCAGAAGAAATGCAGTCAAAACTTCGCGGCATGAAGCTCGAAGACCTTATCAAACAACTCAAGTAACCAATGCACCGTGGGATCGTACGATAAAACCCTGAGGACATGCCCATGCTTTGCCATTTTCTTTTCGGACGGCCGTTGATACTCAGACTTGCCGTTTCATTCCTCTTAATCGATCAGCGCGATGCCGTTTCTGCCAATCTGCGTCTCTGGCAGGACAAAAATCATAACGGTGTCTCCGAACCGACAGAACTGCACAATCTTTCAGAGCTTGGTGCGGAGTCCATCTCTCTCCAGTACAAGGAGTCAAAGCGTATTGACCGATACGGAAATCAGTTCCGTTATCGCGCGAGGGTTGATGACGCGAAACATTCCCAGGTTGGCCATTGGGCTTGGGATGTTTTCCTCGTACATCTACCGAACTAGAACCGACTCATCACTGGCTGGCCACCGGATCGGCTGGCGGGCGTCAAGGTGCATGCTTCCAGATCGATGCCCAAACGCTGGTGGTGCTGGCTGGTTGAGATCTGTTATACTGCCCGTGCTCGCCTCGGTCAGGCATTCGGCCTGGTCGCAATGCACCGCAACCTGAGTTCTCAAAACGCAGTGACAGAGTGAGCAAGGATTTTTGACGCCGTCAATCTGACGGCAATCAACGTATCGCGAACCAGGTTTCAGAGCGCGTCCTTAATTGGCTGACGCTAGGCTCCCTGGCGGTGGTTGCGAAATATGCAGCCTTCCGAGCGATCGACGGAGTTTCCGTTTGAATCATTTGCGTATCCACCCCTTTAATCGGGTGGTACTAATCGGAGCGCAGGTATCCCGCCTGCGAAGCACCGACATCCAGTCGGCGTCCAGCCACTCGCTCAGGCGCGTGACGAATCAACTGCCGGCACATCCTGTCGGCGACTTCCTACAACAATCGAGCAAAATACGCACAGCCAAAGATGGCTGCGAACAGCACGCCGCAATGCGTGCGCTTCTGCTCATTCAAAGTAAGCGCGACGCGCGCCTCGCCCCAGGGCTTGCAGTGCGTGCGCCGGCGCCACAGAAAGAAAATCAATGTCAAGAGAGTTAATTGTTAGTGTTAATGGTCGCGAAAAGAAAATCGCGATCGTCGAAAATGAACGAGTTACTGAGTTCTACATCGAACGAGGCGAACAGAATCAAGGCATCGTTGGGAACATTTATAAGGGCCGCGTAATGCGCGTCCTGCCCGGCATGCAATCCGCCTTCGTGGACATCGGGTTGGAACGCGACGCGTTTCTTTACGTCACGGATTTCTTTGACGAAGAAGCCGAATTTGAACGCATCGTCGTTGATAAGTCGAAAAAAGTAGACCCGGAAACCGCGACCCGCGCCGCTGTCGAACATATCGAGCAAGCGCGCGTCGAACGCGAACACCATATCGAAGGCGCGCATGAACGCGCCGAACCGTTGCGCGAAGTGGAGGTCGAGCCCGCCGCTCTGGGCGAAGCTCCCGAACCCATCGAGGAAGAAACAGGACCACGCCGTCGCGGACGCCGTGGAGGAAGAGGTCGCGGCCGCCCGTCGAAAACTGACGTACCAGCGCGCGAAGAACGAAGTCTCATTCCCACCGAGGCTGAGCCCATCGATACTCCTTTCGTTTCTCCCGGCGCCTCGTTCGAACGCATCAGCGATGACGAAGAGCGAGCCATGAACGGTGAAATGTTCAAGGACGCCCGACTGCAGGAACGCATCATGGATGCCGTTCACGCCGTCGAATTCGATCTCGAAGATGTGCCCAGCGCTCCGGTGGGTTCGCTGTTGACCGGTTCATTAACCGAAAGCGGCGAGTTTCAGCGCATAGCTGATGATGAAGACGCGGCCGAGGCGCCGCCATCGGTGCGCGCCCCCGAACTCGCGCCTGCGCGAGTGCGCAATTTTGTCGACGAAGTCGTGGACGAAAGCTCGCGCGGACTCTCGTTCGAAAGAGTCAGCGATGACGAAGCTTCAGAGCCTGAAGTTCAGGTGGTCGAGAAACGTCCCGCTCGGCGGCCCACCTCGACCGCGACAGCCCGCCGAAAGAAGCCCAGCGTCATTGACCGTCTCTTCAAGTCCAAAAAGATTGTTGACGACCCCATCGAAACTGATGCGGAGAGCACCACTGAAGTTACTGAAGAGCCCTATCCGGACTCGGAAGCCGGCATCTCCACTGGCCGAATCCATGAAGAATTTGCCACTCGCCGCGGAGGCCGCCGCCGCCGGCGTCCCGCTGCCAAGCGCCCGCCGGGTGCGGACGAAAGCAACGGGGCTGACGGGGCAGCGGAGCTTAGCCCTGATTCCGCTCCGGGGGACGACGTCGAAGTTGACGAACAGTTTGAGGTCCAGGCGCCGGAACCAATCGAAGAGCAACCCGTGGAAACTGACGAACCTGGCGAAGGCCCGGAAACCGAATCGCGTGGTGGCCGTCGACCAGCACCTCGAGGTCGTCGTCAACCTCCACGTCGCGACCGGAAACAACCGATGATTACGGACCTGCTGCGCGAAGGTCAGGAAATCCTGGTACAAATCGCAAAGGAACCAATCGCCAAAAAGGGCGCGCGCATTACTTCGCACATCGCTTTGCCCGGACGCTTTTTAGTTTACATGCCGACGGTCGAACATCTGGGAGTCTCGCGCAAGATCGATTCTGACAGCGAGCGGACTCGCCTGCGCAAGTTGATCCAAAAGATCCATGCTGAAGAGAAGAGCCCGGCCGGTGGCTTTATCGTCCGCACCGCCGGCGTGGGCGCCAGCGAGGCTGACTTGCACGCCGACGCGCGTTACCTGCTGCGCACCTGGCAGGACATCAGGCGCGATGCCGAAAAAGCTAAAGCGCCCGCGCTCGTTCATCGCGATCTCGACATGGTGCAGAGAATTCTTCGCGATCAGCTTTCCGAAGACTTTGCCGCTATCCGCATCGACTCAGAAGAGGAATATCAAAGCGTGGTCGAGTTTGTGAACCGGATGCAGCCGCGGATGGTCAAGCGGATAAAGCTTTACACGCGCGACGAACCGATCCTGGAAGCCTTCGGCGTGCAAGCCGAGATCGACAAAGCGATCAAGCCGCGTGTCTGGCTGCGTTCGGGCGGTTACCTGGTCATCAATCAGACGGAAGCGCTGGTTTCCATCGATGTAAATACCGGCAAGTTCGTGGGCCGCGGCGCGACGCGTTTAGAAGACACGATCACCCGCACCAACATGGAAGCTGTCGAAGAAATTGCGCGCCAGATTCGATTGCGCGATCTGGGCGGCATCATCGTGCTGGATTTGATTGACATGGAAGAACGCCGGAATCGCCAGCGCGTCATGCAGACTTTGCAGGAATCGCTGCGCCGCGATAAGTCGCCGACCAAGGTCCTTTCATTCAACGATTTCGGGCTGGTGATCATGACCCGCAAGCGCGTCAAGCAATCGCTCGAGCGCACCTTGTGCTCGCCCTGTCAGTTTTGTCAGGGCGCCGGTCTGGTGAAATCGCCTCAAACAATCTGTTATGAAATCCTTGAGCAGGCCCGTCGCCTTTCCAAACAAGGCGAAGGCAGTTCCCGCCAGGCGATGCTGCGCGTCAACCCGGAAGTGGCGAAGGCACTGCGGGGGCCAGAGCGCGACGTGCTAAACGAGATCGAAGATTATCTCGGTAACCTCGATCTCACCAGCGACCCGTTGATCTTTCAGGAGCAATTCGATTTTGCTTTTGTGTAGTTTGAATCTCCCTCTTCCTCTGGGAGAGGGTGGGGTGAGGGCTTAGCGTTCACCCTGAAGTTTTTGAATAGTCGCTCTCAATAACAGATCGTCATAAAGGTCGGGTGCGTCTGCCGCTAAGCGTCGCACCCTCTCCCCTGCCCTCTCCAAGAGGGAGAGGGAGACACTCGGCGATGGAGTCCGCCATTAACCCCACCCTGGAACCCGTGCAGATCCATTTCTATCGGAGTGGGAAACAGAAATAGCCGGCGTGTGTCTCCAGATGACGTTACCGAGGTTCATCTCGTGCCGCTTCGTGTGATTTCGCGGATCTGGTCTTTCGGATTATGGGAACGATCCACTAAATCACACGAAGAGCCACATAAAAGAGACGCCGAATATCTTTAACCCTGAACGATCTCATACTTCTCAGTCTTAAAAGCTCGAAACCCTCGCTTCAGATAATTCGGCATTGCCGCCGGATCATCCAGCGTGCACGTGTGCAGCCAGACGCGATTGGCGCCGTCGCTCCAACTCTGTTCCACCGCGCAGGTCAGCAGGTGCTTGCCTAAACCCCGCCCCAGAAATCCGGGCAACAATCCGAAGTAAGCAATCTCAGTCGAGCCGTCTTCACATTTTCGCAGTTCAAAGTAGCCCGCCGGCGTCTCATCATAAGTCATTAACCACAAAGAGATTTCCGGCTCCTGCAAATATGCTCCGATCTGCTCATCGGTCCACGGCAGGCGGTCGATCCAGTGATAACCGCGACCGACTTCGGCGTAGAGATAGCGAAAGAAAATAACGGAGCAATCGCGCTGTTCTTCAACGCGAATGCGCGGATCGTCCAGGAGTGCGCGTTGCAGTTCTTCGGGGTTGCGCATCTCCAGATAGGTGCGGGTGACTTCGATTGTTGTTAAGACGGTTTTCATTCAGGGACTGGATTAAGACCATTTTCCATTTCTCATTTTCCATTTCTCATTTGTCATCGACGTTCAAGTGCGCCAAGAATACAGCCCAAGTCCCTTTCCAGCAGAAGCACTCAGCAACCAACCAATGGCCAATGAGAAATGAAAAATGATAAATGGAAAATCCGTGATTTGTCCTTTCTATTTCCCGCTCTTACCACCGCCACTCGCTCCCCGCGCTCGCGGATGAAATCGATCGTAGGTCTTGCGCATGTGCAAATCCGTGATGTGCGTGTAGATTTCGGTGGTGGAAATGTCCGCGTGGCCCAGCAGCGCCTGCACCGAACGCGAATCCGCGCCGTGCTGCATCAGATGCGTGCCAAAGCTATGACGCAAAGTGTGCGGAGAAATGTCCGGCACGCCCGCCTGGGCCGCGTAGGTTTTGATTATGGCCCAGGCAGCCTGCCGGGTTAACGTCCGGCCTCGATTCAGAAATAGTTGCGGCTGAGACTCGCTGCCCATTCGCTTTCGGACCGAGGCATATCTTTGCAGCCAGTGCACGGCACTCTTGCCCATCGGGATGCGACGCTGCTTGCTCCCTTTGCCGTGACAAGTGAGCAGTCCCGCGTCCAGTTCGACGTCACTCGTCTTCAGGCCACACACCTCTGAAACTCTCAGTCCGGTCGCATACATCAACTCAAGCAGCGCGCGATCACGCACTCCCACGTCAGTCTTTATATCCGGAGCAAACAAGAGACGCTCCATCTCTTCCTCGGTTAGAAACTGGGGCAGGCGCGAGACGCGTTGCGGCGTGTGCAAATCCTCCGCCGGATGCCGTTTGATATGACCGTCGAGCATCAGGAAGCGAAAAAAGCCGCGCGCCGCGCTCACCGCACGGGACACCGACGAAGGTGCTAGTCCTTCCCGTGACATACTCGCGATCCATTCGCGCAAGTGCTTACGCTCAAGCTTTTCGATCTGCTTGCCATTCTTTTGCGCCCAGGCTTTTAGCTTTGCTATATCGCGCGCGTAGCTTTGCAGGGTGTTTGTCGAGAGACCCTTCTCGACCTGAATGTAGCTGAGAAACTCGCGGGCCAGATCACGTTGATGCAACCGCTCGGACATTGCGATGAGATTAGCACAAGTGGATCGGAGCGCGGACATCCCTGTCCGCCAGCGGGCGAAGCACGCTCAAATCTCTTTTGACGAACCGCCTTGCAGCGGTCAGCACTGCGCGCTCGGGCGGACAGGATGTCCGCGCTCCGCTACAAATCTTTCGGAATCAAAGAAAACATCACCGCGTCGTGCGACACGCCGCGAATTAAGAGCCGGTTCCGTAAGACGCCTTCGCGAAGCGCGCCGGTCTTTTCGGCAACGCGCTGACTGGCGATATTCGGAACCGCGGCCACAATCTCAACTCGATGCAGACCGACTTGTTCAAAAGCGAAGCGGGCCATCAGACGCGCTGCCTGGGTGGCGATGCCGCGACCGGCCGCAGTGGTGCGCACCCAGTAGCCAAGGTTGCCCAGTTGATGAACTCGATTAATAAAGTTCAGACCAACGCCCCCCACAAACGTCCCCGTATCTTTCTCGAAGATCCCAAAGCTGTACCATTCGCCACTGTCGGCGGCCTGCGCGCGCGAAGAGATAAATTGCCGGCTCTCGTCGATGGAATAGTCCTGGTGACACCAGGACAGCCAGGGTGAAACCTCGGCCAGCGATTCGCGGACTGCTTCATAGAGACTGCTGACGTCATCGTCATGAAATGGCCGCAGCAAGAAGTAGTCGCCACTTAGTTGAACTTCCATGTTGGATCCGTCCCGGACCGGCGTCTGCGTTCCTGGTCCGGGAAGTTTACTTATGGTTTGGCTGCTACTTTGTACTTGTCGATAAGCTGTTGCATGCCTTCGGTGGAATTGTTGTGGCGATACTTGTAGTAGACCTCAAGGTCTTTAAGGGCCTGTTCGCGCGCTTGTGCCAGACGCGCTTCTCCTTCCGCCGCCGCGATGGCATGAGCCAGGGTATCGATTACCTTATCCAGAGCTGCGGTGACTTTCGGATACTCGGCGTTCTTGGCGTTGCCGCTCGGCAGGCCCTGATAGCGTTTTGCCAGCTCCTGATATTCCGCATCGAAAATGTCGACCAGCATCAGATAGTTGAAAGCATCTGTGGGAGCGAGTTCCGTCGCTTTCGTGAACCGATTCCTGGCCTCAGCGCGATCGCCCTTGACGAGATTGAGAATTCCCATCGATTGATACCAGGACGGCAAGTTAGTCTCGTAAAACTTCCATGAAGCTTCGTCCATTCCGGCAGGCATCTTCCTTCCTTCGATCAGCTCGATGGCGTGGGCTCCGTATTGCAGACTCTGCAGCACGAATTTTCCATTCCGCTGCTTGGCTTGCTCGGTCCCGATCAAAAACAACCTGACCAGCACTCGCAAAGAGTCCGGATTGGTCTTCAAGAATTCGGCGCCCGCCGTAAAGGCTTCATCGAATCGTTTCGCATCCGCAAAACCATCGATCAAGGTGGGAACAATCAGTTCCCGGTCAGATGGCTCTATGAAAACGGTCTGGTACTCCTGGGCCAGGGTTATTTTTTGAGTGACATCCTTGACCGCGGCTATTTCGTTTGCCAGAGCCTGGGCGACGCGGTCGCGCAACGCACCCTTGGGATACTTCTTAACATAGGCGGCCCCAGCCTTAAGCTTGGCTGCGGGGTCAAGCGCCGCGGTGATTGCGTCGGCGGCCTTCTGCTCGCCGGCCGACACTTTGGGCTGATCGGATTTTCCCTGCGCGAGCAGAGAGCGGGCGTGGGCACTTACCGGTGACGACCAGCCGGCCAGGAAGAATAATGAAGCGAGCGCAACACCCGCAGTGAATGATCTGATTCTCATTGTTTCACCTTCAATTAGTTTTTGGCTCCCGAAGCCGCACAATATTGCTTCACTCGCGTGAGTCAGAGCAAGTTTGCGCGGTGGATTTCAGTCCTGTACGGGTTTGCGCAAAAACTCCTAATTCGTATTCTTTTATGTAGCTTAGTGTGATTTGGTGGGATCGTATGACTGCCAATCCTAAGCACACCGTTCACGAAATTACGCGAAATCTCACGAAGGCACCCGAACCAATGCTGATCTTAACCGCTCTCAGTGCTCCGCTTCGAACCGGCTGGGCACTCTTGCGCAAAGCCTCCTGTACACAAAAGTTCAGAGACTCAACCCTCGGCTGCTTCATTGAGTTAAAGCGCGAACACTAAACCTTGCCCGTCCCTCGTCCGATGCTGGAGGGCTTTGCGTGTCGCCGGTAGCGGTGGGTTACCGGACGTCGTCGGCCGATGCCTATGGCATTGCGCGAGATGATTAGAGTGGGTGGCAATTGCCGGCGCTTAAACTCGTTTGCAGGCGATTCGACCTGATTCAAAATGTCGTAAACCAACTCAGCATCATGACCGGCCGCAATGATTTCTTCAGGCGACTGCTTTTGTTCAAAATACAACTTCAGGATCGGATCGAGTTTGTCATAGGGCGGCAATGACTGATCGTCGAACTGTCCGGGCGCGAGCTCTGCGGAAGGCCGCTTGTCGATAATTGAGCTGGGAATCAACTCGCGTTCGCGATTGTAAAGCCGCGCCAGCTCGTACACCTCGGTCTTTAGAACGTCGCCAATCACCGCCAACCCGCCGTTGGTGTCGCCATAGAGGGTGCAGTAACCAAGCGCCAGCTCTGACTTGTTCCCGGTGGAGAGCAGCAGCCGATTCTCAGCGTTCGAGATCGTCATCAGGATGTTTCCGCGCAAGCGAGATTGCAGATTCTCAACCGCATGCTCAACCGCCCCGGACTCGCTGCCGACTTTGGGTTCAGGCAAGTCCATCTCCTTGCGGAGCACCTGGAATGCCTCGCTGATTGGCTTTTCAACTGTCCTGATTCCGAGTCGCTCAGCCAGCTCGATGGAATCTTCAATACTGCCGCGAGATGAATACGGCGAAGGCATCATCGCGGCGAGAATGTTGTCCACTCCCATCGCTTCGCTGGCCAGGGCCGCCACCAGGGCTGAATCGATGCCGCCGGACAATCCGAAAACCGCTTTCGTAAAGTTGTTCTTGCGCGCATAGTCGCGAATGCCGAGCACCAGGGCGTCGCGCACAGTCTCAATGTCGTCACCCGGTAAACAACGAGAATCCGCAGTGCCGCAATCCAGATCGACGGTCTCGACAAACTCCTCAAACGGCGGCGCCTGCAAAATGATCTTTCCCTGACGATCCGAAATGATGCTGGCGCCGTCGAAAATCACGCCGTCATTTCCACCAATAAGATTTACAAAAATAATCGGCAGCCCGGCGGTCCTGGCCCGATGAGAAACCATTTCGCAGCGCACTCCCATTTTGCCCTTGTTGAAGGGCGAGGCATTGATCGAGACCA
>Ga0307468_100000444_pt1 | contig 10232 bp, 9 predicted proteins | sample atmdna_FD_203085 | JGI IMG/M metagenome (GOLD analysis project Ga0307468, IMG submission 203085) | Hardwood forest soil microbial communities from Morgan-Monroe State Forest, Indiana, United States - atmos_gases AM2C_05 | ecosystem: Environmental > Terrestrial > Soil > Temperate forest > Bulk...
AAGGATTCAAAGGACGTCGGGGACAAAAGAAGAGGACCGCCATTCCAGTACTTCCTTCTCCCCCTCTCCCGGGCCGCGGGGTATCGACGCTGACTCCGATGTAGGGGCGGGGCTTGCCCCCGCCCGGGTGGGCGGAACTAGCGGCCGAGAAGAGAGCTTGAATACAGGTTTTCGTCCTGGAACCGAACCCTCCCCCTCCCGGGCGGGGGCAAGCCCCGCCCCTACATCGGAGCTGCGAAGGCCAGAAAAACCCCCCACCTGGCCTCCCCCGCTCCCTGCCGCCCCCCGCCCAGGGGGGGAGGAAAAAGACCTCCCGGCCACAGGTTCCCCCCTCTCCCGGGGAGGGGGCGAGGGGTGGCGGGAGAGGGGGGCCAGGGGGGTGAGGGCTTCCCTCGGCGACGTGCTCCAGCGCCTGGAAAGCTCGCGAGACCGCACCCCGTTTCCTATCGCTACCCCCGCGAGGGAGCTGCCGGCGTTCCCGGACGCTCCGCCCTCGCTCGGCGGCCTCCGCGGCCTGGCGGCGCTCGCTTCGCAAGCCGAAGAACCCTCTTCCCCGGCCCTTCCGGTTCCGGAGCCCGCGGCAGACGACTTGGCGGAGCGGCTGGAACGCCTGCTGCGGCGCGAGGCGCACCGCCACGGCATCGAGGTGGAGCCGTGAAGCCGTCCCGCCCTTCCGCCGTCCTGACGCTCGACGGCCGGGCGCTCACCGCCGCCGAAGCGGCGCTGGTACGGCTGCGTCTGGCCCTCTCCCTGGGCGAGGCGCACGACGCCGCGGAGATCACTCTCGCCCCGGCCTCGCCTCTGGCTTCTGCGGCGCCGGGCGCTCAACTGGAAATCGCTCTGGGCGAAAAGGACTCCGAGGAGACGGTGTGGACCGGCGAGGTCACCGACGTCGCCGGCACCGAGCGCGGGGCGGTGCTCTCGGGGCTCTCCGCCACCGTGGCGCTGAGCCGCGAGCGCCGCTCCCAGACCTGGCTGCGCCAGTCCGTGGCCGATATCGTCCGCGACCTGGCCGGACCGGTCTCGGTCGATACGGTGGACGCCTCGCTGCGGCTCGAAGCCTACAGCGTCGACGACCGGCGCCCGGTGTGGGACCACCTGGTGGCCCTGGCGCGGCTCGCCGGCTGCGACCTGTCGTCCGCGGCATCGGGCGGCCTGCGCTTCGTGCCGTCCCGGTCCGCCTTCGGTCCTCTCCCGCTGCCCTTGCCCGGCGGCGACCCGCTCCGCTACGGCGCCAACGTCCTCGCCTGGCACGTGACGTCGCGCACGCCGCTCCGCGCGGCCAATGCCGTGGCCCTGGGCGCCGCCAGCGAGCAGGGGGCTGAGCGCTGGCACTGGCTGCGGAACGAGCCCGCTCCCGACGCCGGCCAGGGGACCGAGGTCCGCGTCCTCGCCGCGCTGCGCACCCGCGACGCCGCCCAGGCCGTCACCCAGGCGCTCAGCGCTCGCGCCGGGCGCTCGGCGGTGCGCGGCGAGGTCACCGCCGTGGGCCGTCCCGCCGTGCGGCCGGGCGACCAGGTGGAGGTCGAGGACCTCCCCACCCCTGCCGGTCTCCTGCGCGTCCTGGCCGTGGAGCACCGCTTCGACGGCGGCGCCGGTTTCGTCACCCGTCTCTCGGTCGAGGGCGTATGAGCGACCTGGTGGCCACCCTGCGCGCCATCGTGCGCCACGAGCTGGCGGCGGCCCGGATGCCCGAGCTCGGCGTCGTCACCGAGGTCTTCTCGCGCGACTCCGACAGCTCCGACGGCAACCACCAGGTGAGCGTGCGGCTCCAGGCGAGCGGCGTCGAGCTGCCCCGCGCCGCCGTCGCCGTGGGCCGGCTTGGCTTCTCCGCCCTCCCCCGCGTCGGCGACCTTGTGGTGGTGGCCTTCATCGCCGGCGATCTGAACGCGCCGGTCGTCCTGGGCTCTCTCTACGACGACGTCTCCCATCCTCCGGTCGCCAAGCCGAACGAGATCGTCTACCAGCACCCGGACGACGCCGAGAGCGGCGTGCGCCGCCTCCACTTGGCGCTCCCCAACGGCGCCCTGCTCACCGCCGACGACGACAAGGTGGTGCTGGAGGCGGGCGACACCGTCGTCGAGGTGGCGATGGACGGCGACGTGTCCGTGAAGAGCAAGGCCAACGTCCTGATCGAAGCCCAGGGCGACATCGAGATCCAGGCCGGCGGCAAGCTCATCCTCTCCGCCCAGAGCGAGGTCCAGGTCAAGGGCGCCACCGCGGCCCTGGAAGGGCAGAGCCAGGCCAAGGTCAAGGCGCCGAGCCTGTCGCTAGCCGGCAACACCCAGTTCAGCCCGTCATGAGGAAAAGAGCGAGACCATGCCAGGCCCCCCCGTCACTCTAGGATGCGCCGTCCTCCTCAACCCGGGAGCCGCCGGGCCGCCGGACAGCGGCTTCATCTCGCAGGTCTTCCAGACCGCGCTGACTGCCGGCGGCATGCCGCTCGCCGTCGCGGGGAGCCTCTGCCAGATGGTCAACTCGGTCTCGGGCGCGCCCTACGTCCTGCCCATCGGTCCGGGAGGCTCGGGGACGGTGACCGTCAGCGGCCAGGGGCTGGTGCGGATGGGCGACCAGATCCCTTCGGGGCCCGGCGTCCTGCTCATCGTCGGGCCGCCCGCGGCCCCTTATGTCACCGACGGAGGAGCGCCCTGATGGCCCCTCGTACCATTCCTGAGCCGATTCTCGGGCGCGACTTGCGGCTCGACTACGCCTGGGGCGGCGGCTTCTTCGAGGATGCCGACCTTGCCGAGAACCGCCCACCCTTTTCAAAAAGCGCCGGCCGCGATATAGGTCTCGCCTCCGGGCTGGACAACCTTACCCAGGCCATCGCCAACCGGCTGAAGACCCGCCGCGGCGAGCTCGCCTCCCTCGGCCATCCCGACTACGGCTCGCGCCACCACGAGCTGCTCGGCGAGCCCAACGTCGAGCGCACCCGCAACCTGATCAAGCTCTACGTGCTCCAGGCCCTGCGCCACGAGCCGCGCATCGAAAAGGTGCTCAAGGCCGACGTGCGGGCCGAGCACTCGCCGCCACGCGACTCGGTGCGCATCGAGCTGTCCGTGCGGGTGACCGGCGAGCCCGTGCCGCTCAACCTGGTGGTGCCTTTCTCCCTGGAGGTCGGGCTGTGAGCTACGCCGCCGAGCCCTACGCGCAGTTCGTCGACGACCTGCTCACCGCCATGACCGGCGGCGAGACCCGGCAGCGCTTCGTCTTCCTCCCCGAAGAGGAGCCGTTCCGGCTCGCCGCGCCCGGACCGGTGATGCCCGACACCGTGCGGGTTTTCGGCCAGCTCGATGGCGCGTACCACCGCTTCCTGCCGCGCCAGGACTGGGAGCTGGCCGACGGCTCGGTCATCACCTGGCGGGACGCGGGCGGCGCGGTCCATCCCGACGAGGGGACCGCTTTCTTCGTCAACTTCGAGGTGCAGCGTTCCGCCGACGTCGTGCTGCCGCTGACCGACCGCAACCCGGGGAGCGTGACGCGCCTCCTGGCCGAGAGCTTCGCCCGCGAGTTCGCGGTGCTGTCGCGCCAGCTCGACGCGGTCTACCGCGCCGGTTTCGTGGAGACCGCGGAGGGGCGCGATCTCGACGAGCTGGCCAGCCTGGTCGGAGTCGAGCGCCGTCGCGGCACCTTCGCCGCCGGCAGCGCCGTGTTCGCGCGCTCGACGCCGTCGCCGGCCGACGTCTTCATCCCGGCCGGCGCCCGCCTCTCCACCGCCGAGCCGCCGCTGGTGGAATTCGAGACCACCGAGGACCGGACGCTGCGCCGCGGCGAGCTGTCCGCCGAGGCGCCCATCGCCGCCCTGGTGCCCGGCGCCGCCGGCGTGGTGCCCGCCAACACCGTGACCGTGATCCATCGCCCGATCCTCGGCATCGAGAGCGTCGCCAACCCGCAGGCCACCCGCTTCGGCGCAGCCGAGGAGAGCGACGAGGCGCTGCGTCTCCGCGTCCGCCGCGCCCTGGAAGGCGAGGGCGGCGCCACCACTGGCGCGCTGCTCGCCGCGCTGACGTCGCTCCCCGGTCTGCGCGAGAACGACGTCCGTCTCTCCGAGGACCACCTGGCCCATCCCGGCGTGGTCGAGATCCAGGTGGCCCTGCCCGACCTCGCCGCGGACGAGCGCGACCGCCTCGCCGCCCAGGCGGTCGAGCGGATCGAGGAGACGCGGCCGGTGGGCGTACGCGTCCAGCACACCCTGCCGGTGACGGCGCCCCCCGGCGAATCGGTCCCCGGCCCGGGCGAGCGCGAGGGAGAGGAAGACGGCGAACCGGTCAACATGGGAGAGGCCGGTGCCGATCCGACGCGCATGCCGGTCGAGGTGGACGTGCGGGTCACCCCCGCCGCCGCGACGCTCTCCACCCGCGACCGCGCCGAGCTCGAGCGCCTAGTCGCGGAGACGGCCGACGCCTTCGTCGACCGCGCCGGCATCGGCGAGGTGCTGATCTACAACCGCCTGGTGGCGGACCTCATGGCGCTGCCGGGCGTGCTCGACGTGGACGTGCGGATCAGCCCCGTCTCGCCAGCGGCCGAGAACCGCCGCCGCAACGTCTTCCCCACCGACCCCGGGCTGCGGCCGGTGCTCGAACGGGTCGGCGTCGAGATCGGCGGCCAGCTGGTGGTCCTCCACGTCACCGCGACCGTGACCCTCCAGGGTGCGGGGCTGGTGGGAGATCCGGCCGCCAACAAGGCCGAGGCGCGGCGGCAGATCGAGCAGCTCCTGCGCGACAACCTCGCCAGTTTGGGCGGCGAGTTGACTCCGCAGGCCCTGGAGGCGCTCCTCGGCCAGCCCGAGGCTTTCACCGCCACCCTGCACTACACCGCCGACTACGCCGAGGCCGGCGTGCGGGTGCGCAAGCGCGACGCGGCCCTGCCGCTGACTGGTCTCGAAAGCCTGTGGATCGCCGACGTCAATCTTTCCGAAGGTGGGTCCGAAGGAGCGGCGACATGAGCGGCCGGGCTCTCCAGATCCTCGGGCGCTTCCCCGCCCACATGGAGGCGGCGCGGCCCGGCAAGCGCCTGGGCGAGGTGACCTCCGCCCTGGCACGGCCGCTCGACCTGCTCTCCGCCGAGATGGCGGCGGTGCGCAACGCCCACCGCCCGGGCCAGGCGCGCGAGCTGGTCGACCTCTTGCGCCTGGCCGCCCTCCACGGTCTGGGCGGCTCCGAGCTCGACGTCCTCTGGGCGCGCCTGGGCAACGATGCCCCGTACGCCGACCGCCTCGCCGCGCTGCGCCGGCGTCTCCTGCATACGGTCGCCATCCACCGGCGGGGCAACGGCACCGTGCGGGCGCTGCTGGAGGGGACGGCGGCGGTCCTCGGCATGGAGCTGGAAGGGGAGATCGTCCACGACGAGGAGCGCTTCTGGCACGCCGCCTTCGCCCGCGACCGGTTGCAGTCCGAGCCTCCACAGGAAGTCCTGGGTCTGGAGGAAAACCCCCGCCACCGGGAGTCGACCGGCAAGACCGGCCGCCGCGACGGCGAGACCTGGCGCGTGCTGCGCCGCGGCTTCGGGCCGGTGGACCTGCGGGTGCGCATCCACGGCCTGCCCGCAGGCCGCACCGTAGCGCCCATGCTGGTCGGCCGGGACGAAGGCCGGGGGATCGCCTACGCCGGCACCGTCGGGCCGGGCCAGGTCCTCGAATTCACCGAAGAGGGCCGGGCGCTCCTCGACGGCGCCGACGTCACTTCCTCCGCCTGGTCGTGGGAAGGGGCCTGCTTCGCCGACCGGGACGCCCTCTCCCCCAAGGACTTCGTCTTCGACCAGGCCCTGTTCGCCGTGGCGACGCCCGCCGGCGCCTTCGACCCGGGCTTCGCCTTCCCCGGCCCCGGCGTCGACGTCCCGCCGCTAGGGCTGAGCGTCGGCGAGACCCGGTTCGCCTTCTTTGTCCAGACCGCCCATTTCTCCGACGAGTCCGAGCTGGCGACGCCGCGTACCGCCATCGGCTTCTTCGACGGCTCGGTCTTCGCGCCGCCGCCTGCGCCCGCCGCGCCGTCTGCTGACGTCGAGCTGTCGTGGCTCGAGCATGAAGCCTACGCCGTCCGCGTGCTGGTCCCCGGCCGTTTCGCGGATGCGGCCGGCGACGCCGCGCGCACCGCGGCGGCGGTCGGCACGGCCCTGCGCCGCTTCCGCCCGGCCGGCGTCGACGTGCGGGTGGAATTTCTCGACGAACATTGGGTGCTGGGAGAGAGCGTCCTGCCGGACGACCTCACCGGCCCCCTCGCCATGCTCCGGCCCGGCACCGTCCTCGACGGTCCGCCGCCGGACAACCCGTGAAAGGAGCGCCATGCCCCTCCCAACGTTCACCGCCACCGAGGTCCAGCCGGGCCAGCCGCTGACGGCGCAGGCCTGGAACGAGATCGTCCAGGCGCTCGCCGCGCTCAACGCTCACCTCCAGGCCGCGGAAGAGACCTCTCTGCGGGTGCAGATCGCCAACGCCGGCATCGACCTCTCCCGCGTCCGCATCACCGCCGTCTCTCAGGACGGGCTGCAGGCCTTTGCCGGCGTGCGCACCGCCGACACCGCAGGGCAGGGGCAGTTCATCTTCTCGGGGCTGCGGCCGGGGGTCTTCACTGTCCGCGCCGAGGCTCCCGCCTTCGACGCCGTCTCCCAGGCGGTCACCGTGCCGTCCGCCCAGCCGGTCTCGCTCACCCTGACGGCGCGCGGCGCCGCCATGCCCGCGCTCTTCGGCGCGCCGCTGGGCGACGCGCTCCAGATCCTCAGCCAGACCGGTATCGCGGTCGGCAGAATCGTCGACGCCCAGGGACGCGAGGTCGCGCCGGCCAACCCCGGGGCGGACGCCGTGGGCGTGCCCGTGCTGATGCAGCTCCCCGCGCCGGGCGAGCCCGTGCCGGTGGGCACCCTGGTCCAGCTTGCCATCGCCGCGCCGCTGCGCGTCGAGGCCACCGTCGAGGTCCCGTCCCTCGCCGGCCTCAGCCTGGAAGAGGCGAAGAAGGCCCTGGAGGCCCTCGGTCTCAAGCTCGGCAAGACGGAAAACCGCCAGCGCCGGATCAATACCTAGGAAGGAAACGACCATGCCCGACGAATTCAGCTCCGGTAGGTTCACGATCAACCCCGACCTCTTCCTGGCCGGCGGCCAGTTCACCACGGCCTCCGCGACCAACCTGGGGACCTTCGTCGACGTCGGAGCGGCGGTCTCCCCCACCGTCACCCGCGCCGGCCGCGTGCTGCCGCACGTGGAGATCGATCCGGCGGTCTTCGACCACGTGCTCATCCCCTTGCAGCCGCTGCAGCAGGTCCGGGTGGTGGCCCAGACGCCGCCGGCCGGCACCCGCCTGCCGCGCGGCGCCACGGTCGACCTCGTGCTCGCGCCGGTGGGCCAGATCCCGTTCGACGTCTTCAAGGACACCCACGCGGACTTCAAAGGCAGGGCCCTCGGCGACCTGCAGCCGGTCCTCGCCGACGCGCGGGTGCGCGACATCGTGGACCGCAACGCCACCGGGAAGGACGTGTCCGCGGGCGACCGCGAGTTCCTCGTCGGCCAGCTCCGGCAGAGCGGGGTCGAGATCCGGGACGAAGACCCGCAGCGCTCGTTCGACCGCGCCTTCCAGACGGTGAAAGGCGCCACGGCGTTCCAGTAGGCGGTCATGCCGACTCTCAACAGCGCCTTCGTCGACCTGACGGCGGGTACCCAGCAGGCCTTCTTCTTCGGCGGTCTGAGCTTCGTGCCGCGCTTCCCGACGGTGGCCAATGGTGCGGCCTCGGTCGCGCTGGAGGTGCAGCTCCCCCGCAACGCCGTGGTCCGCCGCTTCGACCTGGTGGTCCAGGCGACGCCGGCGGCGGGCGTTGCCCTCGGCACCGTGGCGCAGGTCCGCCCCGCCCCGGGGACTGCCGAGGTGGTGGTGGACTTCCGCATGCTCCGCACGGTGAGCGGCTTCCAGGCGCCGGAAGGCTTCGTGGTGGCCCAGGTCTTCTCCTGGAACGGCACCGCGTTCGGCGACCGGCAGGTCTGGCCGGCCTCCGGTACCGGCAGCGCCCTGCTGGCCTCCTTCTCCGAGATCCGCACCGAGCGGCTCAAGGTGGTCCTGGACCGGCCGGCCGCGGCGAGCGCCCTGGAGACGGATGCGCTGGTGGTCCTCCCCGAAGCGCCCGCCGACCTGGAGCTGCGGATCGACGGCGCGGCCCCCGCCTGGACCCATCCCGGTCCGGTGGTGCCGGGGACCGGAGCCACGCCCACGGACAACGCCTGGACCTCGGACGGCAAACGGATCGCCCATCTCGGCCCGGCCCTGGCCGCCCTGGTGGGAGACCCGTTGGGGACGGACACCGCGACCTTTCAACTCGTCCTCTCGTCGCGGGTGCCCGGCGTCCTCGCCCTCTCCGGAGTGTCGCCGGACCTCTCCTTCATCCGTCGCGCCCAGCTCGCCGGCAGCGCCTCGCGCGACGTCGACTTCGTGGAAGAAGGCGTCGCCGCCATGACGCTGGACCTGCCGCCGCTCGCGAGCGCGGCCCGGAACGTCGAGGAGGTCCGTTTCACCGTCGCAGGCGAGCCGCCGGAAGAGCGGGCCGTCGGCCCCCTTGAGCCCTTCGTGCCTGTCGACCCGGACCTGCCCTACCCGGCCGAGCTGGTGGCCGACCCGGACCACGCCTTCTGCGCCTTGCTGCCGTCCCGTCGCGAGCTGGCCAAGCTGACCGCGGTCCGCCTGCCTCTCGTCCCGGGGCCGAGCGGCGCCGAGGCGCGCGTGGTGCTGTGGGAAGGGGGCGAGCCGGAGAAGGCCGTGGACAACGGCGCGAGCGAACCGCTGTCGCTCCCGGCGTCAGCCCCCATCGGCGAGCCATGGGTCACCTTCTCCTTCAAGAAGCCCGTGCCGCTGGACCCGGACCGGCCCCTGTGGGCGGCGCTGGTGGTCAGCCGCGGCTCGGCGGTCTGGGGCCTCGCCGCGTCCACCGTCCCGGGGACGGACGAGGAAGGGATCGACGAGGCGCCGCGCGCCGTGGCCGATCTGCGCCGCGGCGGCCCGGCCGGCCCCTGGCGGTCCCTCCCCGCGGCCCTGGAGACCCTGGAGCCGCTGGAGCCGGATGGCCTCCGCGCCCGGGCGCGGGCGGTGGGCACACCGGGCAAGGAGCCGCTTCCCCTCCTCTGTATAGGCCTCGCGGGGGCGCCGGCATCGACCGACGTCCAGGTGTCGCCCGCCTCGCGCGGCACCGCCGCCGTGCTCCGGCTCGACCCGGCGGTCCGCGCCGACATCCCCCAGCTCGTGCTGACCAGCCGTGCAGCCGTCACCGTGACCCTGCGCGACGTCGACGTCGTCTGGCGGGAGACCCCGATCTAAAGGAGAGCCATGGCCCAGGACGCCCATTCCCGGTTCATTCCCGGCCTGCGGGTGACCGCGGACCACCTCCAGCACCTCCAGGACCGGCTGCGCGAAGCGGTGCTCGACCTGCGGCGCACGATCGGGCTCGGCCGCATCGGCTGGGGGCTGCGCGTCTCGGCCGAAGGCGGCGGCGTGCGCGTCGAGCCCGGGATCGCCTTCGGCCCCGACGGCGTCCGCATCGCCCTGGACGCTGCCGCCGTCCTGCCGCTGCCCGAAGGCGCCGGACCCTGGCGGCTGGTGCTCGTGCCCCGCAACGCCGACCGCGCCTCGCTGCGGGTCGGCGCCGAGGCGACGCTGGTGACCCTGTCCACCGCCGCCGAGCTGCGCCCCGAAGGCGAAGACCCTGGACCCGGCACCCTGGCGATCGCCACCGTGGAGCGGGACGGCGACGGCTCGCGCGCCACCCAGGATCCGTCGCTCTTCGTCGCCGCCGGCCATCACACCCACAGCGGCGAGCATTTCCAGGACGCCGAAGGGCGCTGGCACTACGACGGCCCGGCCCTCGCCGGCGGCGGGACGGAGAGCGGCCCTGCCGGCCCCAAAGGAGACAAGGGCGACAAGGGGGATCCAGGCTCCCCAGGCGACCCCGGCCCTCCCGGCCTCGCCGGGCCTCCAGGAGCTCCAGGGTCTGCCGGAGAGCGCGGAGAGAGAGGAGCGACAGGCCCCGCCGGCGCTGCCGGTGCCAGGGGTGACAAAGGAGAGAAGGGTGACAAGGGGGATACCGGTGCTGCCAGTGCCAAAGGAGACAAGGGGGATAAGGGGGACGCTGGAGCTGCTGGTGCCAAAGGGGATAAGGGAGATAAGGGGGACGCTGGAGCTGCCGGTGCCAAAGGGGACAAGGGAGATAAGGGAGACGCTGGAGCTGCCGGTGCCAAAGGGGATAAAGGCGACAAGGGTGACAAG
>Ga0307468_100000446_pt1 | contig 10218 bp, 2 predicted proteins | sample atmdna_FD_203085 | JGI IMG/M metagenome (GOLD analysis project Ga0307468, IMG submission 203085) | Hardwood forest soil microbial communities from Morgan-Monroe State Forest, Indiana, United States - atmos_gases AM2C_05 | ecosystem: Environmental > Terrestrial > Soil > Temperate forest > Bulk...
GCTGGGGTTCATCGGCAGAGCGTCGACCACGGTGAAGACCGCGGGGACCATCGGCTCAGGGAGGTGGCGCCGGGCGAACTCGCGCAGCTCGGCCGGCGCGGTCTCCTCCATGTCCCCGACAGCCACCAGGTAGGCCGTCAGGCGTCTCTCGCCGCCGGGCTCCTCGCGCACCACCGCGACCGCCTGCGCCACCTCGGGGTGCGACGAGAGCACGCCTTCGATCTCGCCCAGCTCGATCCGGTAGCCGCGGATCTTGACCTGGTGGTCGATCCGGCCCAGGTGCTCGAGGTCGCCGTCCGGCCGGTAGCGGACGAGGTCGCCCGAGCGGTAGAGCCGGGCCCCGGGCTCCGAGGCGAACGGATCGGGGACGAAGCGCTCGGCGGTCAGGTCCGGCCGGCCCAGGTAGCCGCGCGCGACGCCCGCGCCGCCGACGTACAGCTCGCCTGGCACGCCCATCGCCACCGGCCGCTGCCGGCGGTCGAGGACTTGCAGCGTCAGGTCCGGGAGGGCCTTGCCGATCGGGGCGGGGCCGGTGCCCGCGAGGTCCGCCTGCGAGACCGGCCGGTAGGTGTTGAACACCGTCGTCTCGGTGATGCCGTACATGTTGATCAGGCGCGGGCGCTCGTCGCCGTAGCGCTCCCACCAGGGCGCGAGGCTCGCCAGCTCCAGCGCCTCGCCGCCGAAGATCACGACGCGGAGGTCGGGCAGCGGCTCCAGCTCCGGATCGGCCGCCGCCAGCTGGCGGAAGGCCTGGGGCGTCTGGTTGAGCACCGTCACCTTCTGCCGGCGCAGCAGGTCGTGGAACGCCTCCGGCGAGCGGCTGACCCAGTGCGGCACCACCACCAGGCGGCCGCCATAGAGCAGCGCGCCCCAGATCTCCCAGACCGAGAAGTCGAAGGCGTAGGAGTGGAACAGCGTCCAGGTGTCGTGCGGGCCGAACCCGTACCAGGCTTCGGTGGCCCGGAACAGGCGCACCGCCTGGCGGTGATCGACCATCACCCCCTTGGGCCGGCCGGTCGAGCCCGACGTGTAGATGACATAGGCCAGCTCGCCCGGGACCGGATCGAGCGCCTCGCCGGTCTCCAGGTCCAGCTCGTCGAGCAGCAGCTGCCGGGCGCTTGTCGGAGGGAGGTTCGAGGCGAGGGCCGTCTCGCTGACGAGGACCGGCGCGCCGCAGGCTTCGAGCACCCAGGCCTGGCGCTCGCCCGGGTAGTGCGGATCGATCGGCACGTAGGCCCCGCCCGCCTTCAGCACCGCGAGGAGCGCCACGACGAGCTCCGTGCCGCGCTCCAGGCAGAGCGCGACCGGTACCTCCGGCCCTACGCCGAGCTCGGCCAGGCGCCGCGCCAGGCGGCCGGACCGCAGGTCCAGCTCTCGATAGGTGAGGCTGCCGCCTTCCGACCAGACCGCTTCGGCTTCGGGCCGGCGCGCCGCGGTCGCCGCGAACCAGCCGTGGAGGGTCTCGTCCGACGGAAATTGCGCCTCGCCGCCGTTCCACTCCAGGAGCAGCTGGTGGCGCTCCGGCGCGGACAGCCAAGGCAGTTCCGACAGACGCCGCTCCGGCGCGGCCACGGCGGCGGTGAACAGCTCCAGGAAGTACCCGGTGAAACGCTGGGCCGTGGCGGCGTCGAACAGGTCGCGGTCGTACTCCAGGTAGCCTTCGAGCCCCTGCGTCGTGTTCCCCAGGACCGAGACCGTGAGGTCGAACTTGGTACCCTCGACCCAGGTCTCGACCGTCTCTAAATGAAGACCCGGCAGCTCGAGCGCGGTGAACGGCGCGTTCTGGAGCACCAGCACGGCCTGGAAGACCGGCGAGTGCGAGAGGCTGCGCTGCGGCTGGAGGTGCTCGACCAGCCGCTCGAACGGCAGGTCTTCCCGGGCGTAGCCTTCGAGCGTCACTTTCCGTACCTGGGCGAGCAGATCCTCGAAGCGCGGGTCTCCGGAGAGATCGCCCCGCAGCGCCAGCGTGTTGACGAAGAAACCGATCAGGTTTTCGGTCTCGCGTCGGCTGCGGCCGGCGACGGGCGAGCCGACCACGACGTCCTCCTGGCCGGTGAGATGCGACAGCAGCGTCTCGAACGCGGCGAGCAGCACCATGAAGAGCGTTGCCTGGTGGGCGCGCTGGAGCGCCGGGAGGCCGGCGAACGCTTCCGGGGCGAGCCGGAAGGGGATCTTGAGGCCCTGGAACCGCTGCACCGCCGGCCGCGGCCGGTCGAGCGGCAGGTCGAGCACCGCGGGCGCGCCCTGCAGCCGCTCGCGCCAGTAGGCGATCTGCTCCTCCAGCCGCTCGCCCTGGAGCCAGCCGCGCTGCCAGACCGCGTAGTCCGCGTACTGCACCGGCGGGGTGGGGAGCGGCGAGGGCTCTCCCGCCGCGAAGGCGCGGTAGATCGCCGAGAGGTCCTGCATCAGCACGCCGAGCGACCAGCCATCCGAGACGATGTGGTGCAGGTTGAAGCGCGCCAGGTGGTCCTCCTCGGCGAGACGCACCAGGAGCGCCCGGACGAGAGGGCCGCGGGCGAGGTCGAACGGCCAAGCGACCTCCTCGGCCAGCCGCCGCTGCGCTTCGGCCTCCCGGCGCTCCGCGGGGAGACCGGCGAGGTCGATCAGCGGCAGGTCGAGCCGCGGCTCGGGAGAGATCACCTGCACCGGCCGGTCGCCCACCGAGCCGAAGGTGGTGCGCAGCACCTCGTGGCGGTTCGCGACCTCCCGGAGGCTCGCCGCCAGCACCGGCCGGCGCAGCCGGCCGCGCAGCCGCGTCGTCATCGGCACGTGGTAGATGGGGCTATCCGGGATCAGCCGGTCGAGGAACCAGAGTCGCTCCTGGGCGAAGGAGAGCGGCAGGTCTCCAGTCCGCGGAGCCGGCACGAGCGGCGGCGCCTGGGGGCGATCCACGCGGGCGGCCTGTACCGACTCGGAGAGGAGGGCGACCGTCGGCGCCTCGAACAGCGTCGCGACGGGCAGGTCGGCGCCGAACCGCTCGGCGAGACGCGCCATGAGCTGGACGGCGAGGAGCGAGTGTCCGCCGAGGTCGAAGAAGTTGTCGTGCCGGCCGATCGGCTCGACGCCGAGCAGCTCCTGCCAGACCGCCGCCAGCGTCTCCTCCTCAGGACCGATGGGGGCGGCGTACGGGGTGGGCAGCGGCGGCCGGGAGTGGAGCGTGGTGGACGGCACCGCGGGCTCCTGCGGCAGCCGTGCCGCGGCTTCTACAGCCACTTTCCGCTCTTCCACCCAGTAGCGCCGCCGCTCGAAGGGGTAGGTGGGCAGGCGCAGCCGGTTGCGCTCCTCGCGCTGCCAGAGGCCCGTCCCGTCCAGGCGCGCGCCTCCCAGCCAGAGCCGCCCCAGTGCGCCCAGCGCGAAAGCCTGGTCGGGGCGCGGCTCGTGGGCGCCGGGCAGCGACGGCACGGCGATCCGGCTCCCCGTGGAAGACGCCGGGTGCTGCAGCGCCAGGCTGCTCAGACCGGCTCCGGGGCCGACCTCCAGGAGGACGCGGTCCTTGCCCTGCCAGAGCCGGGCGAGGCCGTCCGCCAGGCGCACGGGCGCGAGCAGGTGGCGCACCCAGTAGGCCGGATCGACCGCCTCGGCGGCTTCGATCCAGGTGCCGGTGACGTTCGAGAGATAGGGGAGCTGCGGCGCCGCCAGCTGGACACTCGCCAGCAGCCGGGCGAGCTCGCCGGCGATGGGCTGCATCATCGGCGAGTGGAAGGCGTGCGAGGTGCGCAGCCGCCGCTCCGTCAGCCCGCGCTCCGCCAGCCGCTCCTCCAGGGCCTGGACCGCCTCGGGCGGACCGCCGACCACGCAGACCTCCGGCCCGTTGACCGCCGCCAGCGACAGGCTCTCGCCGAGAAGGGGGAGGACCTCCGCTTCCGGCAGCGGCACGGCGAGCATGGCGCCGGCCGGCAGCCGCTCGATCTGCTGTGCCCGCAGTGCGACGACGCGCAGCGCGTCCTGGAGGGAAAAGACGCCCGCCAGACAGGCCGCCGTGTACTCCCCGAGGCTGTAGCCGAGGAGGGCGGCGGGCTCGACGCCCCACTCCTTCCAGAGCTGCGCCAGCGCGTACTCGGCGACGAACAGCGCCGGCTGCGCATAGGCGGTGCGATCGAGCTCCGAGCTCAGGGCCGCGGTTCGGCCGACCAGGGCCTTGAAATCGAGACCCTCGGCGCGGGGGATGTCAGCCGGATAGAGAAGCCGGCGCAGGTCGAGGCCCAGGTGCGGCTCCAGGTGGCGGCAGCAGAGGTCCACGGCCTCGCGGAAGACGGGCTCGCTCTCGTAAAGCCCGCGTCCCATGCCCGGGTAGTGCTCTCCCAGGCCGGGGAGCAGGAAGGCGATGGCGCGGTCCGTGCGCTCCTCGCTCCCTTCGAGCAGCCGTCCGGGCTCGCGGACGGCGAGCGTGCGGGCCGCGTCGGCCCCGTCCTGCACGACCAGGGCGCGTCGGTGCCGCATCACCTTGCGGCCGGCCGAGAGCGTATAGGCGACGTCCGCGAGCGGCTCCTCCGGGTGGGCCTCCAGGTGGGCGGCCAGCGCGTCGGTGGCGGCGTCGAGCGCCGTCGGGGTGGCGGTGGAGAGGAGCAGGAGCTGCCAGGGGCGCGACGGGCCGGAGGGCTCCTGGGCCGGCGCCTCCTCCAGGATCGCGTGCGCGTTCGTGCCCCCCATGCCGAACGAGCTGACGCCGGCCCGGCGCGGGGCGCCGTCCGCCGTCCACTCTTCGAGCGCGGCACTGACGTAGAAGGGGCTCGACGCGAAATCGACCTGCGGGTTGGGCGCGCTGAAATGAAGGCTGGGCGGGATCTCCGCGTGCTCCAGCGCCAGGACGGTCTTGATCAGGCCGGCGATCCCTGCCGCCGCGTCGAGGTGGCCGATGTTCGTCTTGACCGAGCCGACGGCACAGCTGCAGGGCTCCACGTCGGGGCCGAAGGCGCGGCGGAGGGCCGCCATCTCGATCGGATCGCCGAGCGGCGTGCCGCTGCCGTGGGCCTCCACGTAGCGCACCGTCTGCGGCTCGACCCGGGCGAGGGCGAGCGCCTCGGAGATGGCCGCGGCCTGCCCTTCGGCGCCGGGCGCGGTGTAGCCGATGCGCAGGGAACCGTCGTTGGTGACCGCCGAGCCCAGGATCACGGCGCGCACCGGGTCGCGGTCGGCGAGCGCGTCCTCCAGCCGCTTGAGCACCACCAAGCCGGCGCCGCTGCCCATCACCGAGCCGCCGGCCGCGGCGTCGAACGCCCGGCAGTGGCCGTCGGGCGCCAGGATGCCCCCCGGCCGGTAGAAATAGCCCACCTGCGGTACCCGCACCGAGACGCCGCCGGCGAGCGCCATGTCGCACTCGCCGTTGAGCAGGCTCTGGCAGGCGAGGTGGACCGCCACCAGCGAGGTCGAGCAGGCGGTCTGGACCGTCAGGCCCGGCCCGCGCAGCCCGAGCTTGTAGGAGATGCGGGTGGCGAGGAAGTTGTTGTCGTTGCCGACGAAGAGGTCGGCGCCGTCCGGGGCGTTGAGCTGCTCGCGCGGCGAGAACAGGTAGTGGAGGAAGTAGCTGTTGACGCTCGCCCCGGCGTAGACCCCGACCGGCCGGTCGAGCCGCTCGGCGTCGTAGCCGGCGGCCTCCAGCGCCTCCCACGCCATCTCGAGCAGCAGACGGTGCTGCGGGTCCAGGAGCGCCGCTTCGCGGGCGCTCAGACCGAAAAACGGCGCGTCGAAGAGGTCCACCCCTTCGAGCACTCCCGCTGCCGGGACGTAGGCCGGATCGCGCAGCGTGGCGGGGGAGACCCCGGCGGCGAGCAGATCCTCCTCCGGGATCGGGCGGACCGATTCGATCCCGCCGCGCAGGTTCTGCCAGAAACGCTCCAGCGTTTCGGCCTGCGGGAACCGTCCGGACATGCCGACAACAGCGATTGCGGTCTCCAAATGGGACTCCTTCAAATCCATCTACTTAACTCCTGCGGGATCGACAGGCGGGGCGCTACCGGTCCTCAACTCTATGGTGCCGGCAACCGCCAGAGACGGGTCCAAACCCGCGGCGCCGGGGGGCACAGTATCCCGTTCTTTCACTGACAAATTCAAGTAAGACAATAAGTTCGTCTCCGGCTCCGTTTTTGCAACATGAGATGACGGGTGCGGTCGGCCCGCTGCACGGGCCGACACTCTTTGAACGATGCATCTCCGGACTTCTCCTCTCTGGACCGTGTTCCTGCTCGCCGCTGTGCTCGGCGTGCCGGGGCCCGCCTATACCGCCGAAGCGGGGACCGCGATCGCGGTCATCGTCCACGAGCAGGTCCCGGTCGACGACCTCAGCCTGCAGGAGCTGCAACGGATCTTCCTCGGACAGCGCCACTCCTGGTCCCAGAACCTGACCCTCATCCTTCTTATGCCTCCCCGCGACTCGCAGGAGCGCAAGGTCCTGTTGAACCGGATCTACGGCAAGCGGAGCGAGGCTCAGTACAAGCGCTACTGGATCAACAAGCTGTTCAGCGACGGCACACAGATCGTCCCCAAGATCGCGGACTCTCCCGAGATGACCGCGAGCCTGGTGCGCGAGATCCCGGGCGCCGTCGCGTTGATCCGGACCGGCAGGATCCCGCGCGGTGTGAAAGTCCTGCGGATCGAAGGCAAACAGCCGGGTGAGGCCGGCTACCCCCTGGTGAACTGATGCCCTGATGACGATCCAGAAACGGCTGTTCGGCGCATTGCTGGCCATCCTGATCTTCTTCTCCCTCAACCTGGGGGTGCGGGTCTGGAGCAATCGGTCGCGTGCGCAGAGCCTCGCCGACCTGGAGCACGCCGTCGAGCGGCAGATCCTCATCACCTCCATCAGCAACAGCCTGCGGGCCACCCACCGGGAGATCTCGCTGCTCGCGGGAGTCTTGAGCGATCACGGGCCCGGTGCGGTGGACGCGGAGGACGAGGCGGCGTTCGCGGCCCGCCTGGAGCAGGTCGAAGCCGCGATCGCCGAGGTGCGGGCGATCCCCGGGCCGGCGACTCCGACCGCCGACCGCTTCACCGCGCTCAGCCGCGACCTCCGCGCCTCCTGGGGAAGGGCCTACGAAAACTTCGGCGTGGACAACGAGAGGGCCATCGAGGAGCTCTCCCTGCACTCGGACCCCTTGAGCCGGGAGATCCTCCACCGGCTCCTGCCGCGGTGGGAGAAGGAGGAGAGGCTGCGGGTGCGGCAGGCGAGCCTGAACCTGCGCCGGGTCTCCCAGGTGACCGACCAGGTGGCGGTCCTCTTCTTCGTGCTGTCGACGGTGGTCCTCACCCTGGTCGCCGTCAGCGTCTCGCGCTTCCTGGTCGACGTCAACAAGACCCTGGAGACGCGGGTGCGCGAGAGGACGCACGCGTTGGAGCAGGAGGTCCAGGAGCGGCGCCGGGTGGAAGCCGCCCTGCGCCAGAGCGAGGAGCGTTACGCTCTGGCGGCGCAGGGCGCCAACGACGGGCTGTGGGACTGGGACCTGCAGAATAACGAGATCTACCTGTCGCCGCGCTGGAAAGAGATGCTCGGCTACGAGGAGACCGAGCTGAGCCACAGCCCCCACGAATGGTTCGAGCGGGTGCACCCCGAGGACCTGCCGAAGCTGCAGGAGGCCCTGGGCACGCACCCGCCGCCCGACTCGTGCTCCGGCAGTCATTTCCGCTGCGAGCACCGCATGCGGCACCGGGACGGCAGTTATCTCTGGATGCTCACCCGTGGCATCGAGCTCTGCGACGACGACGGCCGGGCGATCCGCATCGCCGGCTCGCTGACCGACGTCACGGAGCGCAAGAAGGTCGAAGGGCAGCTCCTCCACGACGCCTTCCACGACCCGCTGACCGGCCTCGCCAACCGCGCCTTGTTCCTCGACCGGTTGGGGCAGTCGCTGGCGCGGGCCAAGCGGCGCCAGGACTATCACTTCGCCGTCCTCTTCTTCGACCTCGACCGCTTCAAGCTGATCAACGACAGCCTCGGGCACCTGGTCGGCGACCGGGTCCTCACCGCGACCGGCAGCCGGCTGGAGGCCTCCGTACGGCCGGGCGACACCGTGGCCCGTCTCGGCGGCGACGAGTTCGCGGTCCTGCTCGACGACCTGCGCGCTCCGGCGGACGTCGAGATGCTGACGCGGCAGATGGAAGACCACATCGCCGCGCCGCTGCACCTGGACAGCAACGAGATCTACGTCAGCGCCAGCATCGGCATCGCTTTCGGCTCGGGAGGCTACGAGCGGCCGGAGGAGATCCTGCGCGACGCCGACGCGGCGATGTACCGGGCCAAGGCCCTCGGCCGGGCGCGCTACGAGGTGTTCAACGAGGCGCTCCACCTCGCCGCCATGGACCGGCTCAAGCTCGAGACCGACTTGCGGCACGCCGTGCAGGAGGAGAGCTTCGGCATCCAGTACCAGCCGATCGTCGCGCTGGCCGACGGCCGGCTGACCGGGTTCGAGGCCCTGGTACGCTGGCGGCACCCGGTCTGGGGCCTCGTGCCTCCCGACCAGTTCATCCAGGTGGCCGAAGAGACGGGACTGATCCTCCCCATCGGGCGCTGGGTGCTCTCCGAGGCCTGCGAGACCATGTACCGGTGGCAGCAGGACCACCCCTCGAACCTGCCCCTGGCGATCAACGTCAACCTGTCGCGGCGGCAGCTCCTGCAGGCCGACCTGGTCGAGCAGATCCGCCGCATCCTCCGGGATACCGGGCTGCCGCCGGAGAGCCTGCGCCTGGAGATCACGGAGAGCTCGATCCTCGAAAACCCGGACACCGCCGTGGACTTCCTGAAGCACCTCAAGTCGCTCGACATCGGCCTGTGCATCGACGACTTCGGGACCGGCTATTCGTCGCTCAGCTCGCTGCAGCAGTTCCCGGTCAACGTCCTCAAGATCGACCGCTCGTTCATCCGCGGCATGGGGCCGGAAGGGGAGAGGGACGAGATCGTCCGCGCCGTGGTCGGCCTCGCCCACAGCCTGCAGATGGAGGTGGTGGCGGAGGGCGTCGAGACCGAAGGGCAGCTGGCGCGGCTCAAGGCCATGGGGTGTGACTACGTGCAGGGATACCTGCTCTACCGGGCCCTGAACGTCGAGGAGGTCGACCGGCTGCTGCAGTGAGTGGGTCTGCTATCGTGGGGGCTCATGGAAGACCTCCTGGCCGCCCGCACACAGATGGCGGTCTCGCTCATGTTCCACATCCTCTTCGCGATCGCCGGCATGGCCATGCCGGTGCTGATGGTCGTCTCCGAATGGCTCTGGCTGCGGAGGCGGCAGGAGCACTACCTGGACCTCACCCGGCGGTGGGCCAAGGGGACGGCGATCCTGTTCGCGGTCGGCGCGGTCTCCGGCACCGTGCTGTCGTTCGAGCTGGGGCTGCTCTGGCCGGCCTTCATGGAGCACGCCGGCCCGATCATCGGCATGCCGTTCTCGCTCGAAGGCTTCGCCTTCTTCACCGAGGCGATCTTCCTCGGCATCTATCTCTACGGCTGGCGCCGCGTGCCCCCCTGGGCGCACTGGTGGGCCGGGGTGGTGGTGGCGGTGAGCGGCGCCCTGTCCGCCGTCTTCGTCGTCGCCGCCAACGCCTGGATGAACACTCCGACCGGGTTCGACCTGGTCGACGGCCGCATGGTCAACATCGATCCCATCGCCGCCCTGTTCAATCCGGCGTTCCTCCCGCAGGCGGTCCACATGCTGCTCGCCGCCTACGCCGCGGTCGGCTTCGCGGTGGCGGGGATCCACGCCTTCGTCCTGCTGCGCCATCCGGACAGCCGCTTCCACCGCTCCGCGCTGTCGATCGCCCTGCTCCTCGGCGGACCCGCGGCGCTCCTCATGCCGCTCTCCGGCGACCTGCTGGCCCAGAGGGTCGCCGACACCCAGCCCGCCAAGCTCGCCGCCATGGAAGGGCAGTTCGAGACCGAGGCCGGCGCGCCGCTGCGCATCGGCGGCCTGCCCGACCCCGAGAGCCGCACCACGCGCTGGGCCGTCGAAATCCCTTATGCCATGAGCCTCCTGGCCTACCACGACCCGCACGCCACCGTGACCGGGCTGAACGACATCCCGCGGGAGAACTGGCCGAACCCGGTGCTCGTCCACCTCTCCTTCCAGGTGATGGTGATCTGCGGCGGTGCGATGGCCCTCCTCGCGCTGGCCGCGGGGCTGCTCCGGCTGCGCCGCCGGCCGCTGGCGGAGAGCCGCTGGCTGCTGCGCGCACTGGTCGTCGCGTCGCCCCTGGGGGTCCTCGCCATAGAAGCCGGCTGGTGCGTGACCGAGCTCGGCC
>Ga0307468_100000447_pt1 | contig 10205 bp, 7 predicted proteins | sample atmdna_FD_203085 | JGI IMG/M metagenome (GOLD analysis project Ga0307468, IMG submission 203085) | Hardwood forest soil microbial communities from Morgan-Monroe State Forest, Indiana, United States - atmos_gases AM2C_05 | ecosystem: Environmental > Terrestrial > Soil > Temperate forest > Bulk...
CGGGGCTCGAACGCGACCTCCGGCGTGACGGCCGGAGGTCTGAACGGCTGAGCTCGACCCCGGCGAAAGCGTTCCAAGGTCAGTCCGCCATCCGGTCCGTTGCGTCGAGCTCGACCTCTCCCGTCGCGAGTTTCACGGAGAAACGCGCCACTTCCGCCGGGACGGGTGACGCGCTTCACTGGGCTCAGCGCAGGTCATGGCCGCGCATCTTGCGCACGGCACGCGCGGCGGCGCGGCATGCCTGGCGCGCACATGTGCTTCCGGGTTCCAGCTGCAGCACGGCGGGTGCACGTGCGCACCGGGCGTGTGACACTGCGCGACGGGGGCGGAGGGGTAGGCGGCCCTGGATTCGACGTGTGATTCTCCGCGGGCGTAGAATTCGAAGTCCCGCTTCCCGCGACAATCGAAACGAGGTGACGCATGGCCGATCCGGAGCCCGACCAGGAATCGATCGAGGAAAAGATCCTTGCTCAACTCGCATCCGACGCGGAGGACAAGGCCGTGTCGTGGGTGCTGTCGAAGGTCGGTCTCGGCGGCGATCCGTCGGACATGACCGAGCAGCTGCAAAAGCTCTTCGAAGCGATTGCCGCGGTGCAGGCCACACTCAACAACTTCATCAGGATCTACACCACGACGGTGGCGTTCGATCAGCTGTGCGACACCGCCATCAACAAGCCGGCGTTGTGGATCGAGGAGAGGTACGACGACCTGCGGCGTCTGGAGAAGGGTGAGGCGGCCAAAGCGCAGATCCTCGGCTCCGTCGACGCGGAGCTCAAATATGCAGACGCCCTGGACGGCTTCGACCGCGCATTTCAGGGCAACGTCGTTGGCGCGCCAGGGGAGCTCCTCGAACTGGCTGTGGACATGATCCTGGCCCGGATCACCGGTCCCGGATACAACCCGTTCGACGTCACCACGCTCTTCGACGCGTACCAGAACTTCGAGAGCTTCTTCCACGGCCTGGTGAATGTACAGATCAAGGCAGGCACGCTGCAGACGAACGCCGCGAATCTGCAGCGCGACCGCGCCAGTGCTCAGACTGCCGCTCAATTGCTCAACGACAACCTGGCCAACCACGCCCGCCGTTTTCTCACGGCGGTGGAGCGCCTGACCACGACCTACTGTCCGGACGGGTCGTTCCTCAACGCGATCGCGGATCCCGCGACGGACCCGATCTTCAATGCGCAGAAGATCGTGCAGATCATCCCCGAGGCAAAGGGGACCCGCGTCTACATGTGGAACGGGACGGGGAACGGCTACAACCTGAATCCGGGCGATGCCGATTTTCCGGCCACGTACAACCTCAGCTCGGAGACCGGCGGCCCCGCGGCAATGGCGACGCAGGAGTGGCGCGCGGACAACCCCAGGCCGCTCGGACGCGACGGCGATTTCTGGACCGTGGCTCGCTATTGTTTCCCGCCGAGCACTCCGCCCGGGCCGTACTTCCCGGCGGATCCGCCCAATCTCTGGCCGGTGAATCTCATCGTGCGCTCCGCCGAGCCCTCGGCGCCGCGCAACTCGCCGTTCACGTCGGCGACGTGGGTCGGGATCGGAACGGATGCGAGCGGAAATCCGATGCACTCCGACGTGTGGATCCCTCTCTCGTCGCTCTGGATCTCGAACGGCTGGGGAGAGCACGGCCAGTTCCGTAACGTGGCCGCCGACTCGTTCACGATCGAGGCGTGGGTATGGGCGAAGGCGCCCGGCGCGATCTTCAGCGGTGCGGAAGGCAATTGGCTGTTGGCCTCCATGCCGGACGGCACCGCCACGCTGCAGTCCTACAACGCGCTGCAAAACCCGCCGTTCAATGTCGACCAGACCATCAACACCGGCTCCGACCAATGGTATTGGGTCAACCAATGGCACCACGTGGCGATGGTCTGCGACTACGGCAGCTCTCAGACGAACATCTACTTCGACGGCCAACCGGTGTCCTCGCTCTCCAATGTCTACACCATGGATTCGTTTCAGCTCGGGGCCTTTGCGATGGCCAGTCCCGTCGCGGGCGGCGATCCGATCGTCTCGCTTCCGATCTCGTGCTACTACAACGAGGTTCGGGTCTGGCTGCGCGCCCGCGGCGCCGGCGAGATTCAGGCGGACCTGCACCGCATGCTGTGGTCGGGAAACTCTCTGGCGTGCGTGTACGGTTTCGATCAGGGCAACGGCAACGACCGTACCGGCCAGCGCGCCGCGCTGGACATGAGCGGCAGCTCGAGCTTCCTCTTCCAGCGGACGTACAGCGGGGGTTGGATGTAGGCGATCCCACTGTCATACGTTTCCACCGCTCGGCGAGCAATCGGACCGTTTTGCCGGAGCATCAGAGTCAGTTGGCGATCGTATGCTTCTTGCCCTTCTTCGCGAGATTCCACACGTCAACCACCCGTGTCGACTGCACAAACGTACCCTGATCGGTCAGCTCGAACTCGAAGAGGATTTGAAACCGGTCGGGCAGCTCGCGGCGGAGCGCGGAGAGCTGCGGCTCGCGTGTCACCAATTCGGTGAGAAGTTTCCCGGACGTGAGCAGCTCGCCGACGGCTTGAATGGCGCGGCCGTTGTTCGACGCGACGATCGTCACGGTGCCGATCTCGATGCCCGGCCTGCGGCTCACCACGGCGTAGGCAAGTTGGACGTCCGTTTTGCCGGGATGATTGCGGTCGACGAACGGCTCTGCGCCGGCGGAGATCGACGTTTCGTCAATCGTGAATTTGAATTCGAAATTCTTCGCGTACTCACGAACGATTCCATTCGAGCGGGGTGTGCCTACGAGCAAAAGATTTTCATCGTGCACTTTCTGCGCGGCGCGAAGATGGACCAGTGTGCTCTCGTGCCGGTAGGCATTGATGTCGACGGCGATGCCGCGCGCGGTCAGCAGCTGGCCGACATTCCAGAGCAGACCGAGGTCTCCTAACGTCACGAACGGATAGGTAACCCAATCCTTCGGATCGGTGGGACCGGGCGCGTTCTTTTCCGTGGTGCGCAGGTAAACCGAGGAGTCGGGGACACGCCAGAACAGCGGCTCGCCGTAGGCGACGCGTGTCAGCTCTCCCGGCGTGAAATGGCGGGCCCAGAAACGGCGGAGCAGTTCTTCTCCGAAGGGCTCGAAGATCACGTCATATTGATTGTCCGCGTCCGGATCGCCAGTCTTGATGCGGACGCGCCATTCGAGTGAGCGGCCCGGACCCGCGAAGAACGCTTCGAGCTTCTTGTTGATCCGGATGACCCTCATCGGGACGTTGCACGACACCAAAGTCTCGTTCCGGAACAATTTCTCGCGGATGGCGGCCTGTGATCGTTTGGTGCGGTTGGCAGGGCCTGCATTCTCGAGCAGGTATTTCAGCACCCATTCGGCATAAGCCGGCGTGAACTTCTTCCACGCGAGAATGGCCTGGATCGTCGCTTCTCTCGACGGCTCGAGGCCCGGAAACATGCGCATAGCGTAACATAACAACTCTACCCAAAAATGCTATGCACCGCCGAGGCCGGCATTGAGCGAGACTCTCCGTCCATCGCGAAAACCGGAGGAATGCATCCATGGGCAGAATCGAGCCCGCGTATGGGCAATTGATCCAGCAGGTCGAGAAGTTCACGCGCTTCGACCGCAACTCGCTCGCTCTGGAGTCGTCGCTCGAGCGAACCGTCCGTGGAAGGGCGACCTGGCGCTACACGCCGTCCTTCCCGATTGTTCGCTCACAGCACAGCGGCATGCTTCCGGCGGGCGCGGTGAAAGCCGAAAACGCGCCGGAGATGGAGAAGCTTTCGGCCGGTGCGCTGGCGGCCGCGCGCTCCGCGCTGCCGGCCCGGCTGAATCAATGGATGGCTGCGCAGGCGGCATCGGACGTACCGCTCACGGCCGCCGTATGCCTGGCGCGCACGCAGACGTTTGGCTATCAGTTCTCTTGTCCGCCGTGCCGCGGGCACGGGGAAGTGACGTGTCCGGTCTGTTCGGGCGGCCGGCTTCTCGACTGCAGCTCCTGTAACGGCGGCTGGCGAGTCTGCGGAGACTGCGGAGGCAGTTGCGAAATGGACTGCCCGGCCTGTAACGGCCGAGGCAAGCTCGCCTCGGGAGCGAGTTGCCGCAAACGCGTGCCCTGTCCCGGCTGTCTCGGACGCGGCAAGACGTGCTGCGGAGTGTGCGGAGGTTCGGCGAAGGTGCTCTGCCGCCGCTGCAACCCGTGGGGCATGGTGACGTGCGATCCGTGCGCCGGGACGAAGTGGCAGCACGTCGCGGAGGTCCTCTCCTGCAATGTCCGCGACTCCTTCTTCGTCGACGTCAAAGACGACAACAAGGAGATCGTGTCGACGCTGAGCCGCCGCGATCTCACGAAGCTGCGACGGATCGCCACCGCGAAACAGGTCGCGCCCCACATCGACCGCCACGACGTCGTGCGTGAGTACGACGTGGCATGCGACGTCGCGGAGCTTCGGGTGAAGGCAGGTAAGACCGTGCTGCCGATCACCGGGTTCGGCGCGCAGAGCGAGATCTTCGACTACCACGGCATCATCGACGTCCTTCTCGAGTCGGACTTGAGCGAGCTCGAACAGGTGGTGAAGAAAACGCGCTTCCGCCTGTGGCGCCCGTCGCGTCCATTGCGAGAGGCGACGAAAACTTGCCTCGACTCGGAGGCGAACGTGCAGATCGGCGACGCCGGCGAGGTCGAGTCGCGGCACGCGGTGACGCCCAAGTACAAGCAGCGATTCCTGGACGCGCTGAACGCGTCGCTGGCGCGGCTGTTCGTGGCCGAAGTGGGGCTGGTGGCGATTGCCGTGGTGCTGTTGCCCGTGACGTTGCTCGTCGCTGCGCATGTCACCGTGGTGCGTGCGGCGGTGGGGCGGTGGGTGTATCCGGCCGCGCTGGCGATCGCGGCGCTCGGATGGGTGGTGGGTGAGTGGGTCGCACGCAGGCGCATCACGAAGGCGGCCGGCACCGCGGCGCAAATGCGTCTCGCGATGATCCTGCGCAGGCATCCCGTGCGCACGAACGTCCGAGGGTGGACGGCAGTGCTGGCCATCGCATTGCTGGTTGCCGGTGCGTTCGTCGTGCGCGAGCCGGTGACGCGTGTCGCGGGCCAGCCGGTCGCGACGGCTGGAATCCTCGACGTGGCGGCGATCACCGACACGGCGATGCCGCCGGAAGCGACACCGCCCGCGCCGGTCGAGGACATGCCCGGCCTCGAGTCGTACAGCGGCGTGGCCTGCATCGAGAACACCACCGAGGCGGCCATCCCCTACGCGTTTCGCTGGGACGGGGGGCCGTGGCAGGAGCGCACCATCGGGTCGGGGTCCACGGAGCCGCTGTCCGCGAAGCTCGGCAGCCGCCTGCAAGTGCGCTTCGACGGCAACGTCACCGATACCGCGTGGTGGGTGAGCCGCGAGCTCGACACCAACTCCGTGAGCGAGCCCGACACCTGCGAGGGCGCGAAGAAGTACACCTTCATTCAGACGCGCGAACTCATCGGGGTGCTCCCCGTCGAATGGACGCCCGGCTGGCAGCATCCGTTCATGCCGAATGTGATTGCCGGAGGCGCCAAAGACGATTGGTGGCCGGCGCCGGGCTACCGCTGGTACGACAAGTACGCCCTCATCGTCTTTCCGGAAGATCTCGGCTTCGTCGGTATTACCGCGGGCCGCGACGAACGGCGAAGTTACCCGCACGTCGTCAAGACGCTGTCCGAGGGACCCGCCGAGCGCGCGGGCATCCGGCGGGGGATGGAGATCATCAGCGTCGACGACGTCTCGACCTCGGGGATGAGCGTCACCGAATGCCACGCGCTGCTGACGGGGACGCCCGGAACGTCGGTTCGTGTCGGGATACGCGAGCCGTTCTCGTCGTTCGAGAGCTCGTTTCTGCTGGTGCGGCGGTGATCACTCTGCCGTTTCGAACGAGATGAAGTGGACCGAGACAGCGCTGGCGCGGTGCGCTATCCAAGATTCGTACTGACCGATATACTTCGCGAATCCCGGAAACAAACTAGCGAGTCGAGGCGTGTGATGTCTGACGAGCCTCTATCGACCCCCGCTGAGACGAAGGCGAAAGTCCGCGCCGCGTGGTTCTTTCCTGAAACCAGAGCGAAAGGCTGCGCCGCGTGGTTCTTTTGGCGAAAGCATTGGACGAAATGGTGGCAGTGGGGTTTGTGGCGGGGGATCCTCCATGAAAAACAACGCGCGAGCGAGGGAGAACGCCAAGTCACTCTCGGCGAGTACCAGGTCCTGCTCGGCGTGATTGCCGTGATCCTCGGTGGAATTGCTGTTTTCCCCCTCCTGCGCGATATCCGCGCCAGTCTGCGCGATGAGCGACAGGCGAGGTTGCGAATCACCTCGATTGAAAACGGCGAAGTCGTCGGCCTGGGTCAGAAGATCCAGGGAAACACGCCGTTCCCGGAAATGAACCACTACATCCTCGTAACCACGGTCAGCACGAAACAAACGAGAATTGAGCGTGCCTACGTCAACCGTTCTGATGGCACATTCAGCGGCAACGCGCAATTTGGCGAGGTCGAGACCGGCTTGGACGACGAATACGAGGTCCGTGTGTTCGCGACCACGAGTGACGGCAAGCTCCAGAGTGTTCCCCGAGACGCGACTTCTTCGGACCCGGTGAAGGTGAGACGCGCGCTACCCGACCCGGTGGTGTTTCTCGGCGTCACGTTCCCCGCCGAAGGAAGCGTGGTGGGCCTGGAGGAGGTCGTCCGCGGGCGAACCTCGCTCCTGACCTTCAACCACTATGTCGTCGTGACTCCGCTCCGGATCGGGACTGCTTATGTTCAGGACGAGCGAGCATCCGTCTCGAACGGCATGTTCAGCGGACGAGCGAGATTCGGCGGCGTGGAGGTGGGGCGGGGAGAGAAGTTCAGCGTGCGTGTCGTCGCAACCCGGGCGACGTTGCCGGCCGGCCCCCTGATCAGCGAAGAGGGTACGATTTCGTCGAACGCGGTGACGGTGACGCGGAAGTGAAAGGAAAACGATGCGCAAGATAACGATTCTTCTCCTCACGGCGGTGGCGATCCTGAGTTGCCGGCAGACCGAGGCGCCGCCTTCCGAGACCGGCGTGACGACCGGAACCGCGGTCTCGACCCAGTCCGCGACGACATCTTCGACGACCGCGCCGTGTCCACCCCCGCCGCCCGACCCCGCGCGGAAAATCACCATCACGGCCCCGTGCGACGGCGCGACCGTCGCGCCCCGCGAATTCGTCGGAGGAACGGTCGCCGACCAAAATGCGCGCGTCTCGGTCGTCATCCGTCCAATGAGAGCGAATGGTTACTGGGTCCAGCCGAACGTAACGGTAAGGCAGGGCGGAAACTGGAGAGTCCTCTGCTACTTCGGAGAGCCGGGGTCGCAGCATTCAGGCATGCCCTACGAGGTCATGGCGTTCATGAATCCTGCGGAGAATCTCAAGGAGGGGCAGCAGCTTCCGGACTGGCCGCAGGCGGAATCGAAGTCGAACGTGATCCAGGTCGTCAGAGAGTAGAGACCTGAGCCTTCACTCGGCGAGGCCGTGAGTGGATGGAAATACTACTCCAGCCCTTTCGGACGGCTACACTAGTCGCTCATGCCCAACGCGATCTTTGCCGCGCCGATTCTTTCGGAGAATGCTGCGCGGGTGATCGCTGCGGCGGGACGGATCGAGGGTGTGCGGTTGGGGGTGGTCACGCAGGATCCGATCGAGAAGTTGCCGGAGCCGCTGCGCGGGGTGGTTGCGCAGCATTGGCGGGTCGGCGATGTGCTCGATCTCGAGCAGTTGGCGGCGGCCGTGGGCGCGGTGGCGGAGAGGATCGGCGGTGTCGATTGCCTGTTCGCCGCGTATGAGCAACTGCAGGTTCCGGTCGCGCTCGTGCGCGAGCGGTTCGGCATCGAGGGGATGCGTGCCGAGGCGGCGCGGAACTTTCGCGACAAGGCTCGGATGAAGGAGCTGTTCGATGCCGCGGGGCTGCCGTGTGCCCGGCACGTGCGCGTGACCAACGTTGATGATGCGTGGCGGTTCGTGGAAGCGAACGGCTATCCGGTCGTGGTCAAGCCGCTCGAAGGGGCGGGCGCGCGGTCGACGTTCCGCGTCGACACGGCGGCACAGCTCGCGGATGCGCTGCGTCTCGCGCCGCCGCCTCTCCTCATCGAAGAGCACATCGTCGGCGAAGAGCACTCGTTCGAAGGTGTGATGGTCGACGGGCGTCTGGTCTGGCACTCGCTGACGCATTACCGTCCCACGCCGCTGGAAGTGCTTCGCAACGGCTGGATCCAGTGGTGCATTCATCTGCCGCTTGAGACGAGCGCGCCGCAATACGACGACATCCGCATCGCCGCCTCCCGCGCGCTCGAAGTCCTCGGCCTGAAGACTGGGCTGTGTCATCTCGAATGGTTCCGCCGCCGCGATGGATCGATCGCCATCTCCGAGGTTGCGGCGCGGCCGCCAGGGGCGCAGATCATGGACCTGGTGTCGTATGCACACGACATCGACTTCGATGCGGCCTGGGTCCGCCTGATGATCCTCGGCACGTTCGAGCCGGCGGCACCGCAATGGTCGGCCGGCATCGCTTTTCTTCGCGGCCAGGGTGACGGCCGCGTGACAGCCGTCCATCGCGTGGAAGAAGCGGCGGCCGCGGTCGGATCGCTCGTCGTGGCGGCGAAGATTCCGTCGATCGGACAAGTGCCGAGTGGCAGCTACGAGGGTGAAGGGTTCATCATCGTGCGTGACCGTGATACGGCCGTCGTCGGCCGGGCCCTGGAAACGATCATCAACCTGATTCGCGTGGAGCTGGGATGAAAACCGTCCTCCTTCTTGGCTGCTCATGGCCAGCTGAACTGCCCCTCTTCGCCCAAGGTCTGGCACGCGCCGGCGCGCGCGTGTTCGGCGTCGACGGCGTCCCGGAGAGCCATCTCCCGCCGCATGCGCGGGAGAGCCTGAGCGGGTACCTGCATGTGCCGTCGCTGTTCGACGAGCAGGCGTCATTCGATGCCGTGCGGCGATGGGCTGGATCGTTGCGGTTCGATCACGTCGAGACGCTGTGGGAGCCGACCGTGCTTCTCACGGCCCGCCTGCGCGAGGCATTCGGTGCGCCGGGTCTGAGCTACGACGAGGCGCTCTGTTTCCGCGACAAGGATCGGATGAAGCAGGCCGTCGGCGCCGCGGGGCTGCGGACGCCGCGGCACCAGCGCGCATCGTCCGCGAAGCAATGCGCGGAAGCCGTGGAGCAAGTCGGTTTTCCGATCTGTCTCAAGCCCATCGCGGGCGCCGGCTCGGAGAATACGTTCCGCGTCGAGTCGTTCAGCGATCTCGAGGCCGCGCTGAACAAGGCCGGCCGGGAGCGCGAGTACAACGTCGAGGAGTTCATCGACGGGGAGGAATTCACGTTCGACACGATCTCGGTCGACGGCCGGATCGTGTACGAGAACGTCTCGTGGTACCGGCCTCGCCCGCTGATCGGCCGGAGCGTGGAGTGGATCAGTCCGCAGACGGTCACGCTGCGCGAATACGATGCGCCGCGGCTCGACGAGGGACGGGAGCTGGGACGCAACGTGCTGCGGGCGCTGAAGCATCAGAGCGGCTTCGCGCACATGGAGTGGTATCGCAAGAGCGACGGCGAGGTCGTGTTCGGAGAGATCGCTGCGCGGCCGCCCGGCGCGCACACGGTCGACACGATGAACTTCGCCAGCGATATCGATCTCTTCACCGGCTGGGCCGAGGCCATCGTGCACGGAACGTTCGACGTCTCTTTCGAGCGGCTCTACAACTGCGCGATCATTTTCAAGCGCGCGTCGGGCCAGGGAAGGATCCGGCGCATCGAAGGGCTCGAGCGCATCCTGGCGTCATTCGGCGAGCACATTCCGTGTATCGATCTCCTCCCCATCGGCGCACAACGACGCGACTGGGTGAAAACGCTGCTCTCCGACGGCTACGTGTTCGTGCGGCATCCCGATCTCGAGACGACGTGCGAAATGGCCGATCGGATCGGGACGGATCTGCAGTTGTACGCGGAGTGAGCATGGAGCTGCTTCCCGGATATGCTTTGCACGAAACGGTGCAGACCGCCAAGCGATCGATGACGAAATCACCTGCAAGCGAGCTTTTTGACGAGATCCGCGTGTTTGAGGGCGTTGCGGAGCGCACCGGCGTGCAATTCGACCGAAGCGCGGTGCGCCGGAGCCGCAGCTGCTGCAAGACCCTGAGCGAGCTCGCGAGGAAGGCGCGCTCGTCCGGCGATGGCGACTTC
>Ga0307468_100000449_pt1 | contig 10197 bp, 11 predicted proteins | sample atmdna_FD_203085 | JGI IMG/M metagenome (GOLD analysis project Ga0307468, IMG submission 203085) | Hardwood forest soil microbial communities from Morgan-Monroe State Forest, Indiana, United States - atmos_gases AM2C_05 | ecosystem: Environmental > Terrestrial > Soil > Temperate forest > Bulk...
AGATAGAGCACAATGGGGAGCTCTGGGAAGTGCGGTTTCCGCAGTTGAGGGGCTGCGTCGGTCGTGGGTACTCGATCGAGGAAGCGATCGACGCAGCTAAGTTTGCACAGGAAGATTACCTAGGTCGGTTTGGTGATGCTCAACGGTGGGGAGAGCAGTGCCAATGAACTTGGAGTCCCTGCCACGCTTGAGGTTCGAGGGCGAGCTTGTTAAGTGGTCGCGCCAACTCGTCGAAGAACTCGAGCGAGTCTTCATGCACGTTGGCTCGGGGACAGGTGGTGCACTTCCACCGGGTGGGACAACTGGCCAGGTCCTGACCAAGTTTAGCAACGCTGATGGCGCGGCGAACTGGGCGGCTGGAACGCCAGGGCCACCGGGAGCAACTGGCCCAACGGGTCCGCCAGGAGCAACCGGTAACACAGGTGCTACTGGTTCACAAGGCCCTCCCGGCTCTACTGGCCCACAGGGTCCGAAGGGTGATACGGGCGCGGCATCGACTGTGCCCGGTCCGCAAGGGCCACAAGGTGCTACCGGCGCGCAAGGGCCTAAGGGCGATACCGGCACGACTGGTGCTACAGGCTTGCAAGGGCCTCCTGGCGCTACAGGCTCACAAGGGCCTCAAGGAGCAACGGGGCCGGCGGGTGCTGACTCAACTGTACCCGGCCCGCCTGGAGTGCAGGGTCCGCAGGGTGTCAAAGGTGACACGGGCGCGCAGGGCGCAACGGGTGACACTGGTGCGCAGGGGCCTCCTGGAGCTACAGGTAGCCAAGGGCCGCAGGGCGTCAAGGGTGATACAGGCGCGACTGGTACTACAGGAGCCCAAGGGCCAGCAGGGCCTGGTGTTCCAGCCGGTGGCGCCACCGGTACGGTGCTCACGAAGTCCTCGGCTACGGACTACGCGACGGTGTGGCAGGCCATAGCGAGTGCGCCGCCTAGTGGGCCCGCTGGTGGCTCTCTATCCGGTACCTACCCGAATCCGAGCCTGGCGGCTAACTCCGTGAACGACGTGCAGATCACGCTAGGGGCCGTCTCCGTTCCAAAGCACGCTTGGAACTCGACGCCGAATGCCGGCAACACAGGTGGGGAAATCGTCACGTTGGACCCTGCAATCCCGCATATCCAGTTTCGCCACACGGGTGTGCTGATTGATGCGAACAACGATCTCACCCTAGTCCGCGACCCAACAGTGGCGCTCGGCGCGGCGACTAAGCAGTACGTAGATGGCAAGGTGAAATGGACGACCGTTGGCGCCACCATCACGCCCATTGATAATAGCAAGACGGTTGCGTGCGCGCCCGTGATAGAGGCTCTTACGTGGGGCTTACCAAGCAATCCACCTGGTAGACTCGGTGCACACACGGACGAGCTTAGGATCTCTCTCAACCGTAAAGGAGACGGCACTCCTGACATCAGTACCAAGCCCGCGTGGTTCATCAGCCTATATGGTGGTGTCACGAGTGATCGCTTCCGTGTGGCGCGGGCGCCGATTGGCTCGTCGAGTGCCACGGACCTGTTGACGCTCGACACGGCAAGTATGAATCTGACGGGCGACCCCACGGTTTCGAGCCAGCGCAGTCTCTTTGTCACGTCGTATGCGAGCGTCGGCGGCGCCGAGCCGCAGATAGCGTTTCAGAAGTCGCGGCTCAATGGCGCGTCCGTCTTGAGTGGCGACTATCTGGGTGTCTACGGTGTCAGTCCGGCATACCAAACCAACACCTACGCGCGGTCCGGATTGCTCGTCTTTCAGGCAAGCGAAAACCACACGGCGACGGCACGAGGGACGTCCGCACAAATCTGGGTCAACCCGAATGGCGTCGTCAACATTGTCGGGTCGGTGCTCACGTTCGACCAAGCGGGCAACCTGACCATCTCGGGCGGCATCGGGACCAAGGCGACCGGCACCACGTGGGCCAACCCGTCCGACGAACGCATGAAGCGCAACGTCGCGGACTACACGCGTGGGCTCGACGCGATCTGCCACCTGCGCCCCGTGTCGTTCGAGTTCAATGGGGCGCTGGGCAGCCGCGACACGGGAGACACCTGCTACGGCTACATCGCGCAGGAGGTCGAGTCGGTAATGCCCGAGTGTGTAGGCGAGAAACAGTGGACGCCGCCCAGTGATGAGGGGGCGACTAAGCCATCGCCCATCACCGTTAAGACCCTTGACCAATCGAACATGCTGCTCGCGCTCGTCAACGCTGTGCAGGAGCTTGCTGACCGGGTGGCAACTCTAGAAGGTAGGAGCTGAAATGGATCTACAAAGCTTACGTGCCCGAAAGGCCGAGCTTATGGAGTCCCTAAAGGAGTCGCTGGTCAACAGCGAACGAATCCGTGGGGCCATCTGGTTCTGCGACGAGATAATCGGGAAGCTCGAAGGGAATGGACTAGACGTAACGGAGGTGCCGACTGATGCCCCGGCCGAATGAGGAGGTAGGGAGCTCTAGCCCTGGCCCAGCGTTCCCGCGATATGGGGAGGAGTGGTTCGAGTGCTACATCTGCGGGTTCGACTTCCCGCTGAGCGAGTCTCGTCGTCACTACAAGAGCAACCGACTGGTGGATGCGGCCTGTGATGACGAGAAGACTCACAGCGACTACATGGAGGAGATGCACGCGCCGAAGGAGGCTCCGAGAGAGACGGAGCAGCCGGTTACCTGCCAGGGTGAGGCCGTGGACGACAACTGGTACGGTGGGTTGTGGTATCAGGCGGAATGGTACGGGAAGGGCGACCCGTGTGAGAGGAAAGACGGATGAGTATTGTTGAACGTCCGCTCAAGCGAGGCGACGTATTCACCTTCGACGACTCGTACAATAAGGGCTTCAAGAACATCTGGGCGAGCGAGGTCGATGCGGAGTTCGACAAGCTATACGGCGTGTGGAACTCGGGAGATATCAATATCGCGGATGGCACCGTTACGGGGGACAAGATAGCAAACGGATCTATCACCGCGGGTAAGTTGGCCTCGGATAGCGTTGATAGCTCGAAGATCATTGACGGCTCTATCCTCGAGGTGGACCTGGATAGCTTGCTCCAGAACCGTCTGCCGCCTCAGTGGAGTCCGGGGGAACACGATAGAGTTCTGACGATTGATCCGACTGGTCAGTTCTTGCTTTGGGTCGCAGCGCCGCCGGCAGCGCCGGGTGGACCAGCTGGGGGCCGGTTGTCGGGCACGTACCCGAACCCTGACATCGCGGACGGTGCGATGCTGGACCGGCATTTCAGTGACAACTCGATCCAGGGGATGAGGATCGTACCGGGCTCGATCAACTACCTGAAGCTGGCTGATGGGACGATCCCGAACGCGAAACTCGCGCCGAACGCCGCGATGGCTGGGCAGGCGTTTGGGAACCTGGTTAACACTCTGAGCTTCAGTTCTCCTACTGAGACCACGATTGTGACTTTCAACTCGATCACAGTGCGTGGTGGAAACGTGCACATGTCTGGGTCGTGGGGCCTCTATACGACTGGCGCAGCGACCGGGAGCATGACCATCACGATGCGCGTGAAGCGGGGTGGGACCTTGGTTCACACTGTGCTTTACTTCATTGGGACGAACTTTACCCACCCGATTCCGGTCCCTACGTGCATCGACGTTGCTGCGCCAGCGGGTTCGTACGTGTACACGATCACAGCTCAAGTGACAGGCAACGGGCTTGTCCTCTCTCGTGCAACGGCAGCTGAGAACGGCAAGCTATCGCTAGAGGAGTTCTGATGAACATCCAGACGTACGATGACATCAAGGCCGAGGTCACCAAACGGCTCGGGAACCGACAGGACCTGAGTACGCGAATCGACCAGTGGGCAATGGACGCCTTTACCGAGTTGACTCAGGCGCCAAAAGCCAGCTTTCGGGAGCTGGATGCATTGTACGAGTTCACGGCCGCGGCAAATGGGCCGAGGGTCGCGGTGCCTGCTGACTTCTGGTTCATCCTGTCCTTACGGGACCCTACCAGGAAGCTAGACCAGGTTCACTGGCAGGTCCTGGATCGCACGTACCGGACGCTTGGGATACCAACGCGGTTTGCGAGGTACCAGGACAACATCGAGCTCGATCCGATTCCAGCGCAGGACCACCAGATGGTCATGCGGTATCGACGTCGGTTGCCCAAGCTAGTACCAGGGCTGTCGATTCCACTGGAGCGCGAGTGGCATGAGATCTTGGTAGTCCTCACGGTTGCGAAGGGCTTGGAGGCGCTTCAGAGGTTCGAGGAAGCGGTACCGTACAAGGGAGCGCTGGATGCAGCAATGGGGCAGAGGCTGGACAATCAGCTTCTGGAAGACGACGGATACGAGACGACAATCGGCGTCCGGTTCAAGTAGCTGCTTCAATAATTGAAGGGCCAACAAAGTGAGCGCGCAGAACTTCACCAGGAACATCATCCCTATGAAGGGGTTGTACACCAGCGCGGTGTCGGACGCGCTGACCCCGGAGTACACCCCGTGGTGTCAGAACGTGAGGTTCCGGTTCGGGAACGTCCAGCGGGCACCGGGGCGCTCGCTCGTGATGCAGACTCTGCCGCGCGACATCATGGACTTCGCGGTCATTACCAGCTCAGTGGGCGTGAAGAACGTGCTTGCGGTCACGGCGAATACTCTGAACGATCTGACCCTGCACAAGTATGATGAGCCCACGTTTCAGTTCCTGACCACCCCAATATCGGTGGGCGCGACGGCCCCATCGTCGTGGAACATCAGGCCCGCATGGACGCAGGGCGAGGAGCATCTGTTCGTCTGTCGGGCCTCGAAGGTAACGGCGATATCGCCCGCGGGTGTCGTTCAGGTCCTGCCTAGCCCGAAGGGATGCTTCCTGGAATACTTCAACAACCGCATTATGCTTATGCGGCTGATAGACGATCCAGGAGAGGGGAGCGCCGCGAGCCGTATCCAGTGGTCAACACGGGGAGATTACCAGGTCTGGGATGCCCTGGGATGGATCGATCTGTACGACGGGAGCGTGGAGCCAATCACGGGCGGGAAGATCCTGAACGACCGGCTGGCGGTTTATAGGAAGAACTCGATCACGGACCTCGTGGCAACGGGCGACGACACCAACCCGTTCCTGCCGCAGAAGCGAGTCAACGGGATCGGGTGCGCGTTCCCGTGGACGCTGGCGAGCGCGGGCCAATTCCATATCTTTGTCTCGAATGACTTCAACGTGTACATGTGGGATGGGTCGGGGTTGAACCCGATTGGCACACCCATCCATGCGTACATACGGCAGCTGATCGACGTTGACAAGGACCTACCGGATACGGTAGACTGGAAGTGCACCCCGTTTGCCACGATGTTCATGGGGTTCAAGGAATACCATCTGGCGATCCCGCAGAAGAACGGAGACGTGATCGTACTGATCTACGACTACCTACGGGACTCGTGGACCCGTGATCTTATCCCGAACCTGACTGCACTGTACGAATGGCAACAGAAGCTGAGCACGAACTCTAGTCGGGTGTTCGACGTGCTAGCGTACCCGGAGATTTTCCCGACGTTGCTAGCGGGTCGTAAGAGGGACTTCTTCATCATCGACGAGCGTATCGTTGGAGACTACTTGCAAGCTGGGTCTATTGGGGGAATGGAGATGTTCTTCGATTCCCCAGATATGTACTACAGCAAGGAGGCGGTCGCTAACGCAACACTCGAGCGCATTGTGGTCTCGCAGGCTCACCCTACCTTTCTCACAGAGGTCCCTTATCTAGTCGAAGTTAGCGTTGACCGGGGCAAGACGTTCGTGGCTGGCAAGCCGGTGAGCCCGTCGTATGCGCGTAAGGGCTTCGAGTTTGTAGACTTCAACATAACGAGCAACGTTCGGAGATACCGGTTCCGGTACCCGGTCAGCTCGACTGCCGGGAGGCCAAGCTGGCGAGCCTACACGGATCTGTTTGTCCCGTCGGGCGAATTCTTCCCGACTGAGGGCGAGATCGACGCACCGTACGGGATATGGGACCAGACCTACTGGGATCTCTGTCTATGGGGATAATGACGAATGGCTAACATCGAGAGGCCGCTCAAGACTTTCGGGACCCGCACGTATGCGGGAGAGGTTGCCGCTGCACCGGGAAACAAGGCACCGATTCTGTCGGCCGAGGTGGACTTGGATCTCGAGACCATCTACGCCGCGTGGAACGGTGGTGTGGGGGTCGGGGACATCGCGCCGGGCGCTATCGGGCCGAACGAGCTGGCACCGGGCGCTGTGACCAACGCGAAGTTGGGACCCAATGCCGTGACGAGCGACAAGATCCTGGACCGTACGATCATATCCGATGATTTGCATGACGACGCGGTGATCACTCGTACGATCAAGGACTTGAATGTCACCAAAGCCAAGCTAGAGCTTGGTGCTACAATTTGGGACATAGGTTTCCACAACCGCTCGCAAGATGCTCTCGACATCGGCTTTACCGGGGGTGACCAGTTGGGGTATCTGGCCTTAGGGCCCGGTGCTGGAAACATCAAATCACGTGGTACAGGTTTCGCTTCTTTCCTGACGATACGTGTCTACCTAATGGGGACTGCCGTTATCGGCTCTGGTCCTGGCGTTTCTATCCATGCTCGTATTGTGCGCGATGCCACGGAGACTGTTGCTGACATATACGGCTTTGCTCAAGGATGGGCGGCGGCTGGCGTACCCCAGGAGCTACCTTGGACAATCTTCCACGAAGCAGCTATAGGTACCGCAGACACAAACGAGCATCAGTATAGGATAGACGTTCTCAAGATTGGTGACCCGGCTGGTCAGGGTCGCTTGCGGGCGGGTACCCTATCAATGATAGCGTATAGCTGACATGGAATACAAACCTTTAGTGCTGGTGAGTGGGAAGGCGGAGGAGCTGTGGAACCGCATGAAGCTGTATCCGCAGGTCTTCGATGACATCATACCTCGTACTCTGGAAGCGTTCAACCAGACCCTATTGAATCCGACGAACCAGTTCTACGAGATCGTGGAGGGCGAGGAGCTTATTGGGCTCGCGGCTGCGACACATGTAAGGCCGAAGCTCGATGCCAACATGCACCTCGTCATGTTCGATCGGCGGCTAAGAGGTCGAGAGCCGATCATATTGGATGCGCTGCGGGACTTCGCGATCAGGGCAAAGCTGCGGCGGATGACGGTACTGCTACCGGGGGACAACAAGACAGCCATCAAGCTCGTTGGGCGGCTGGGGTTCAAGCCCGAGGGCGTGATGAGAAAGGCGCACCTAAGAGATGGAATCTACCGAGACTACCACGTTTTCGGAATCCTCCTCGAAGAACTGTTTCATATCGACAGTGATGGAGAAGGACTACGAGATCCTGGGCCAGATGGGGGCGATATTTGCGGACCTGTACGGGGAGGGGATAATGAAATTCAACCCGACGGTGTTCGTACGGATGATGAAGAGGTTCGTAACGGAGGGCACTGGGATAGTACTGTGCGCCCGTGAAGACTTCGAGCTTAAGGGCGCAGTCGCAGGCGTCGTGTACGAGAACGTTTTCGATGGTGGTCTATGCGCCTCGGAACTGTTTTGGTACGTGTGGCCTGGGGCGCAAAAGGGTACGGGCACGAGGCTCCTCGCCGCGTTCGAGGAATGGGCCAAGTTTCGTAAGTGTACCCGAGTAACGATGGCGCACATGAACCACAACATGGCCGACCAGCTAGGTGCGTTCTACCTGCGGAACGGCTACGTGTCGTTCGATACGAATTACGTGAAGGCTATATGAGCCCGTACTTTTACGCCGTGGACGACGCGCTACCCGCTGGCGAGTTCGCCATGCTGCGGGAGTATTGCCAGCTCTTGAAGTACCACGATCGGGTGGGACCTGACGGGGCAACCTACCAGGGGATCTCGGACGAGGTACCAGAGACCATTGTGGAGCAGATGACGTGTTTGCTCTCGTGGCTGGTAGGGTACCGGGCCGTTATCAAGATCTGTGCGTTCCGGTTGTCGGTACTAGGGACCGTGCCGCCGCAGTGGGCGCATAGCGATATGGAGGTCGCAAGGTACGCGTCGTTCTTGTACATCAACCCTGGGATGGGTGGCACGGCTCTGCTGAAGCATAAGGAGACCGGGCTGTTCACGCATCCGAAGGACGAGTACGAGCTGACGATCCTCCATCGGGACCAGAACGACATGGAGAAGTGGGCGGTAACGTCGAAGGTAGATTGCGCGCCGAACAGGGCGTTGGTTATCCGGAGCGGGCTGATTCATGCCGCGCTTCCGTTTCACGGGTTTGGCTCGGGACCAGCTGACGGGAGGCTGATCCTGTGGACCTTCTTTGACTAAGGAGGAACGATGGCACTAACAACGGCAGCGGTCGTGTCGGCGGTGGCGGCTACCGCTGCCACAGGCATGGGAGCCGCGCAACAGGCGGGCGCCTTCGATAGCGGTGGGAGCGGGACTGCCGGGACCAAGATCTATCGAACGCCAGAAGATCCCCAGGACCGTGCGATAAAGGATTACTCGTATCGCATGGCGATGCAGAACGTCGACAAGACGTACCCTTCGTTCATGGACTTCCTCAAGGGAGGAGGTCAGTCGGAGGATGCGAAGTTCGATCTCACAGTACCGGAGATGACACCGGAGGAAGCCGCGGCGTTGCACTTCACGGGTGGACGCGGGGAAGCTATCCCGTATATGAGCCCGGAGGATATCGCGTCGGGGCGGATGAGCCCTACGCAGCGCATGTACCTGGCACGGACGCGGGCACGCGATGCGTGGGCACGGGGTCAGAAGCCGGGTGCTTGGGCTTCGCGGGGCGAGAACGCCTGGGGTCGGATTCACAGATTCGAGAGAAAGGCCAACGAACTCGAAGCGCTGCCGGATACACAGCAGCGACAGAACCGGATCGAGCGGCTTCGGGAGAAGCGCACGAACACGATGGGCCGGTGGAATCTGGGAGAGGGGGACGTCTAACATGGGCGTGCAGCAGGCTCAGCCTGGAACGAACGAAGCGATCGCGCCGGGGTACGTCGGGCCGGGACAGGCCGGGACCAACTACGCAGCGATGCTCGGGAAAGAGTATGGCCAGATCGAGAGCGCTACCACGGGCCGCTTCCCGGACATGTTCGCCAAGTATATGGATGTGGCGAATCGGGAGACACAGCGCCAGTCGAGCAAGATTGGCGAGCAGCTGGGCTCTCGGGGTGCGTTGTACTCGGGCGCGAATCTGAAGCAACAGTCGGACCTCCGACAGACCATGATGCAGGACGTGGCTGCAAAGGGTGCGGAGTTCCAAACGCAGCTTGAGGACCAGAGACAGAAAGCGCTGGGCCAGGTGTTCCAAGGCCAGGCGGGCGTGGCACAAGCTGAGATGGGTGGCCGAGAAGCGGCGATGGCCCGTGTCTTCGCTGACTTCATGCGCCGCAGCGATGTGCCGCCTTGGGCGAACGTGATTGCCCAGACGGGTGCGACCAGGCCAAGCGGCGGCAACGTCGCGATGTGAGGTGAGCTATGGCAGGGGTTGTTGACCTCCGCGGCGCCGCACAAGATCGGAAGATGCGGCAGTTGCTGATGATGCAAGAGTACAGGAACAAGTCAGGAGTCCTCGGGGGCGAGAGCGCCATCGACAAGTTCCTTGCGGATCAGGAGGAAGAGGCGAAGCAGAAGCGTGAGGAGAACCGCAAGACCTACGAGTTCAATACCCGGATGCAGCAGCAGGGTAGGGAACACGAGGAGAAAATCAAGGAGTACAATCAGAACTACGAGCTCAAGCAAAGGACCCAGAACTTCGGCGAGTGGGAAGCTACTGAGCGTGTGAAGCGTGGGCAAGAGGAAAGCGGCCGAGGCGAGAAGTCCCTTGGGCTGGAAGAACGACGGACCTCTGTCCAAGAGAGAACAGGCGAGGCAGCGGTTGGGACTGAGAAGGAAAAGCAACTCACGGAGCAGCAGAAGCGTGAGATGAACGAGGAGTGGTCTCGTCAACAGCGGCAAGAGACGTACAGGAAGATGGCCATCGAGACTTGGAACCGCGGGGTGCAGCAGCGCCTTGCGGGTAACAAGCAGATGTTCGACGTCGGGACCGACGCTGGGAAGAACAACACCCAGCTAATGGAAGACGCGGGCAAGGTCCTGTACGGGCCGGACTTCCAGCTCGAGCGGGATCAATACAGCGGCCAGTGGACGCCGGACGAAAAAAAGCTCGCCCTCACGATGATGAATGAGAAGGGCGAGCCGAGTGCGGACTTCCTGAAGACGATGAACGAGGCTGACAAGCCTGGTACACCG
>Ga0307468_100000451_pt1 | contig 10180 bp, 5 predicted proteins | sample atmdna_FD_203085 | JGI IMG/M metagenome (GOLD analysis project Ga0307468, IMG submission 203085) | Hardwood forest soil microbial communities from Morgan-Monroe State Forest, Indiana, United States - atmos_gases AM2C_05 | ecosystem: Environmental > Terrestrial > Soil > Temperate forest > Bulk...
AACGCTCAACGCTTGGCCCAGTAAGAATCCACGTCAGCTAGTCAACGACCTCGTTCGTTCACGGCTTGAGCTCGATCAGCTTCCCCAGGCCTCGCGACATTTTCTAGAGGTCGCGCTTTTCCAGTAGAGGCAGCCTGGCCGCGACCACTCTGCTAATCGACTCGGACATTTTCGTCCAACTAGCCGGAGCGGACGCACTGCAAGAGACAGTGGCCGCTCTCGGGCTGAATTGGACACAGTGCCGGCGCTTGGTGAACTTACATGGGATGTTGCAGGGGGGCTACTTCGATTGCTCAGAAATCGCAAGAGAGAGGGCTCTGCGCGCCTGCCGCTATGTCCAAGCAGTCGAGGAGCGATCCGGCGCACGCGAGGTCCAAAGGCTCCTGCTGGGTGAAATCGACCCGGGAGAATTACTCGCGGTGGCATACTTGGTGGCGCATCCCCAGGCTTTGTTTATGTCCGGTGATCTCCAGTGGATGCGCAAGATAAGCAAGAGGCGCTTTCAGAGCGTGAGAGATCTCATCGCTGGGCGAGTGCTCTGCCTTGAAAGTATGCTGATGATGCTCGTCGAGCGTTATGGGATTGCCTGGGTCGTATCGAAATTCGGGGCTGAGCCGCAGCACATAACACTTAAGATTTTGTTTGGCAGGGGCACGGCAACAACGGAGCAAGAAGCGTTCGAAGGTATCGGCTCCTATTACCGGGAGCGCAAGCGCGAGTTTGGAGAGGACTTCTTCTACTCTGGCAGCTAGAGACCGGCCTCTTGCGAGGCTCAAGAAGGAAGGAGGCCTCGCGGCCGGTGCCGGGGCACCCTTGAAATGTTCTCCCTCTCTCCCCGATCCAACATACAATCCGGACCTGTCTCGGAGGTAACCATGCACCTGCGCATCCTGGGCTGCTCCGGCGGCTATCCCACCGCGGACAGCCCCAGCAGCGGCTATCTGATCGAAGACGGCGACACCCGCATCTGGCTGGACGCTGGCAACGGCACCTTCTCCGTGCTCCAGCGCTACGCCGACTACACGCGGATCGACGCCCTTGTCCTCTCTCATCTCCATCCCGACCACTGCCTGGACATCTACCCGCTCAACGTCGCCCTCCGCTATGGGCCGGTGAAGGCGCGCATCGCTGTGTATGCGCCGCCGCGCACCCAGGAAATCCTGGACCGGCTGATGACCGGCGACCCCGACGACAAGCTCGGCGCGACGTTCGACTTCCACGAGGTGGACGCGGGACAGACGGTGGAGGTGGGTGGCGTGCGGCTGAGCTTCCTGCGCACCGACCACCCCGGCCATACCCTGGCCGTGCGCGCCGACTCCGCCTCCGGCTCGCTCACCTACTCGGCCGACAACGGCCCGGGCGTCGACCTCGCCCCCTTCGCCTGCGGTACCGACCTCTTTCTCTGCGAGGCGACCTATCAGAGCGCCCTGCAAGGCGCGCCGGTCCATCTCACCGCGCAACAGGCCGCTGAGGCCGCCGTCAGGGCGGGGGCCCGCCAGCTGATCCTCACCCACCTCTGGCCCCCGTTCGATTCCCAGGTCTCACTGGAGGAAGCGCGGGCGGCGGCGGGCGACATTCCCGTCCGGCTGGCGCGCCCAGGGGAGCGGTTCGAGACATGATCCCGGCGCGCTGCAACCCTGTTCCCCGGCCTCCGTATCTCCTCTGAATCGCCGCCCGGCGTCCGGCCGCGGCATGGGTTCGATCTCTTCCAGGGAGTCCTTTATGCCCTTTCGGTCCGTCCGTATCCTGCTCTTTTTCGCCGCCCTCGCTCTGGGCGTTACGGAAGCCTCCGCCCAGACCCGGCTCTTGCGCTTTCCCGACATCCATAAGGACAAGGTCGTCTTCACCTACGCCGGCGACCTCTGGCTCGCGCCCGCGGCTGGCGGCACGGCAACCCGGCTGACCGCCCATCCAGGCATCGAGCTGTTCGCCAAGTTCTCGCCCGACGGCCAGTGGATCGCCTTCACCGGCCAGTACGAGGGGGACGAGCAGGTCTACGTCATCCCGTCGACCGGCGGCGTGCCCAAGCAGCTCACCTGGTATCCGGCGCGCGGTCCGCTGTCGCCGCGCTGGGGGTATGACAACCAAGTCCACGGCTGGACCCGCGACGGCAAGGCGGTCCTCTTCCGCTCACTGCGCGACGGCTGGGACCTGTCCGACAGCCGGCTCTACACCGTGCCGCTGACCGGCAGCCTCGGCGAGCCGCTCCCCATGCCCGTCTCCGGCGCCGGCGACTTGTCGCCGGACGGCAAGCAGGTCGTCTACACCCCGATGGCGCGCGACTTCCGCACCTGGAAGCGCTACCAGGGGGGCTGGGCCCAGGACCTGTGGATCTTCGACCTCGCCACCTACGAGGCGAAGAACATCACCTCCCACCCGCGCACCGACCGCGACCCGATGTGGGTCGGCGACAAGATCTACTTCAACTCCGACCGCACCGGCACGCTCAACCTGTTCTCCTATGACCCGCAGAGCGGCGCCGTCGCCCAGCTCACCCGCAGCACCCGCGGCGACGTCCGCTGGCCGAGCGCCGGCGACGACGGCCGGATCGTCTACGAGATGGAGGGCGAGCTCGCCGTCTTCGACACGCGGAGCGGCCAGTCGCGGCCGGTCCCGATCACCGTCCCGGGTGAGGGGCTCGGCAACCGCCCGTCGCAGGTCTCGGCGGCCCGCCAGATCGAGGACGGCGCCCTGGCGCCCAAGGGCGAGCGCGTGCTGCTGGTCGCGCGCGGCGACGTCTTCACCGTGCCGATCGAAAAAGGGTTGACGCGTAACCTCACCCGCACCTCGGGCGCCCACGACAAGTGGGCCCGCTGGTCCCCGGACGGCCGCAAGGTCGCCTTCATCTCGGACCGCGACGGCGAGGACGAGCTCTATCTGATCAGCCAGGACGGGTCCGGCAAGCCCGAGCAGCTCACCGACGGCGGCAAGGCCATGCGCTACGCCCCGGAGTGGGCGCCCGACGGCAAGCGCATCGCCTTTTCCGACAAGGACGGCAAGCTCTACGTCTATACCCTGGCCGACCGCAAGCTCGCCGAGATCGCGGACGAGCGGCACGGCCAGGTGCGCGACTACGTCTGGTCGCCCTGCGGCGGCTGGCTCGCCTTCTCGCTGCGCGCCGACAACAACTTCCGCTCGCTCTACCTCTGGAGCGCCGCCGACGGCAAGCTGCGGCGGGTGAACGACGAGAGCTTCGACGAGACCCAGCCCGCCTGGGACCCGCAGGGCAACTACCTCTTCTTTCTGAGCGGCCGGGACTACTCGCCCATCGCCGACTTTTTCGACTTCAACTACGCCATCACCAACAACACCGGCATCTACGCCATGGCCCTGCGGCGGGACGTGCCGCATCCGTTCCCGCCCGAGAGCGACGAGGTGACGATCACCGAGGAGGACGAGGAGAAGAAAGAGGCGAAGAAAGAGGCGAAGAAAGAGGAGGGCAAGACCAGGCCGCTGACGCGCATCGACTTCGCCGGCCTCGCCGGCCGGGTGGCGCGCGTCCCCGTCCCGTTCGGCAACTACAGCAACCTGAGCGCCAAGGACGGCCACCTGCTCTACCTGAAGAACGGCAACACTCTGTTCTCCGGCGATCCGGATACTCCCCCGGTCCTCCAGATCTTCGCCCTCAAGGAGCGCAAGGAGTCGACGCTCGCCGGGAACGTCGACGACTACGCCCTGTCGCAGGACGGCGGCAAGGTCCTGGTCCAGCAGGGCGCGGCGCTTCAGGTCCTGAACGCCGCACCGGACGGCAAGGACTCGGGCAAGCCGATCTCGACCGACGGGCTGGTGGTGGACCGCGTGCCCGCCGAGGAGTGGGCGGAGATCTTCGACGAGTCGTGGCGGCGCTACCGCGATTTCTTCTACGTCCCCACCATGCACGGCTACGACTGGGAGGCGATCCGCGAGCAGTACCGGCCGCTGCTCGCTCACGTCGGGCACCGCTCGGACCTCAACTATGTGATCGGCGAGATGATTGCCGAGCTCAACGTCTCGCACGCCTACGTCGCCGGCGGCGACTTCCAGCTCCCCGACCGGCCACGGGTGGCCCTCCCCGGCGCCCGTTTCGCGCTCGACCACAAGGCTGGACGCTACAAGATCGTCAAGATCTTCCGCGGCCAGAACGAGGAGGACCTCTACCGCGCGCCGCTGACCGAGATCGGCGTCGACGCGCGGGAAGGGGACTACCTGCTGGCGATCGACGGCGAGGACCTGCCGGCCAACGACAACCCCTACCGGCTGCTGCGCCACAAGGCGGACCGGCCGGTGCGCTTCACGGTCAACGACCGGCCGACCTACGAGGGGGCGCGGGAGGTGGTCTTCACCCCGCTCTCCACCGAGACCAACCTGATCTACCTGGACTGGATCACCGCCAACCGCGAGCGGGTCGACAAGCTCTCCGGCGGCCGGGTCGGCTATCTCCACATCCCGGACATGGGGAGCGACGGCCTGCGCGAGTTCATCAAGGCCTTCTACCCGCAGCTCCGCAAAGAGGGGCTGATCGTCGACGTGCGCAGCAACGGCGGCGGCTTCGTCTCCGCGACCATCCTCGACCGGCTGCGGCGCCAGCTCCTGGCGGTCGATTTCTCGCGCAACGACGAATCGCCGACGCCCTATCCGCAGTCGGCCTTCCACGGCCACATGGCCAGCCTGATCAACGAGACCTCGTCCTCGGACGGCGACATCTTCGCCGCCATGTTCCGCGAGATGGGGCTAGGGCCGCTGATCGGCAAGCGCACCTGGGGCGGCGTCGTGGGCATCAGCGGCAGCGGGCCGCTGCTCGACGGCGGCCAGATCAGCGTCCCGGAATCGGGCTCGGTCTCGGTCGACGGCCGGTGGATCATCGAAGGCGAAGGAGTCTCGCCGGACATCGACGTCGAAAACGACCCCAAGTCGCTCCTCGCCGGCCGCGATCCGCAGCTCGAGCGCGGCGTCGAAGAGGTGATGAAGAAGATCCGCGAGCAGCCGAAGAAGCTGCCCACCCGGCCGGCGCCGCCGGTGAAGACGCAGGCGGGGCAGTAGGAAGACCGGCTGGAGCGCCTGTCAAAACCTCTGTGTAGTGCCCCCGCCTGGGAGGGGACGCCCCTCCCCTACATTGCAAGGCCGGCTTTTGAGGGGCTCTCAGGAGCCGTCCCCAGGGAGCGCAGCCATCTGTGGTGAGACAGGATGGCGCTCCTCATCGTGGGGTGGGCGTGGTAGCGGACTCCGCGCTCCCGGCAGAGCTCCTCGACGATCGCCGCGATCCCCGGCAGGTGGATGTGGCTGATCCGGGGAAACAGGTGGTGCTCGATCTGGTGGTTGAGCCCGCCCACGTACCAGGTCAGCAGACGGTTGCGCCGCCCGAAGTTGGCGGTGGTCTCGATCTGGTGGACCGCCCACTCCCTGTCCGTAGCCGTCTTGATCTCTTGCGGCGAGAAGGACTCGGTCTCTTCGTTCGAGTGGGCGAGCTGGAAGACGACGCTCAGGACGACCCCCTGGACGGCCGAGACGATGGCATAGAAGAGCAGCACCACCGGGAGAGGGTGGAAGAGAGCGGGCAGGACAAGGGCCAGGCTGAAAAACGCGATCTTGCCGCCGACCAGGAGGGCCAGGTCCGCCCCCCGGGGGCGGGGGAACGGGTGACCGCCGATGTGTCCGCGGGCCAGCGCCGCAAAGTCATCGTAGAGCTGCCACTTGGGGGTGATCAGGCTGTACAGGGCCCACATGTAGAGGTGTTGCAGGCGGTGGTAGGCGCGGTGCGGCTGGTGCCGCGACATCCGGCAGAGAGCCCCGAGGTCGATGTCGTCGTCGAGGCCGTGGACGTTGGGATAGCTGTGATGGAGGACGTTGTGCTTGAAGCGCCACACGTAGGAGCTGCCGCCCAGGAGGTCGAGCGTCCATCCCAGGGCGCGGTTGGCGGCTTTCGAGGACGAGGCCGCGCCGTGATTGCCGTCGTGACCCACATTGAAGCCGAGCGCCGCGACCACCAGGCCCAGCGAGACCGCGCAGGGCAGAGCCTGCCCGATATGCGCCGCGGTGACGAGGCCGGCGTAGGAGGCGGCCGCCCAGAGGAACAGCAGGATCGTTTTGAGGTAGAGAGGAGCCGCGCCATGGCGGGTCCGTCCCGCCGCGGCGAGGTGGCGCTCCACGCGGGTCTGGAGCTCCTGTTGAAAGGGCCGGTCTCGGGAGAACTTGAGTCGTGCTTCCATCAGACGGCGGATTCTACCTCAAGCGGCTACGCCAGCTTGACGAGCTGGTAGCGGACGTCCATCACGTCGTCGATCAGCTCCTCGTTGAGCTCCCCTGAGAGCGTGGTGATCACGGTGGGCTCGAAATACCCCTCGTAGTCCCGGGCCACGGGCCGCAGGGGCCGGTAGACGTCATCCAGCCGGTCGGTCGAGCTGACGTGGGTCCGCGGCCGCTTCGGCACCAGCAGGTTCCTGGGGTTGGACACCGTGCTGGGCGAGAACAGGCTGAGCAGACAGCTGGAGGACAGGAGACCCTGGAGCGGGCTGAGATCGCGGCGGTAGTGCCACAGGAACCGCGCCTGGTGCTGCGCGATGGCTTTGCGGAAGCCGTGGAAGTACTTGATGCGGCGGATGAAGTCCCCGATCTCCTCCACGCTGTCCAGAGGTTGCACCGAGAGGGTCGAGCCTTCGAGGTCGCGGGCCTTGGTGCCGGGGAGGATGAGGCCCCGTTCCAGGCGGTCGTGGAAAAACGGCGTGCCGGGGAAAGGGATCGACAGGAAGATGAAGTTCGGCGGCGGGATCTCGGGCGAGTCGCAGATCAACCGCAGCTCCCGTTCGAGGTCGGAGATCCGACGCTCCGTCGGGTCGAAGACGATGCCGTACTGGAAGAGGATGCCGGCCTTTATGCAGCGGCTGATGAGCTCGACCTGCGAGTAGCGGTTGTTCTGGGTCTTGTTGACGCTGCGCAGCCAGACGTCGTCGAACGATTCGACGCCGATGAACAGGGAGACGCATCCGGCCTCGCGCGCGATCTCGAGGTTCTCTTCCTGCCAGAGGAAGTTGTTGGTGCAGATGGCGCTCCAGGCGCCCAGACGCCCGCTCGCCCGCAGCTCTCTGAGCAATGCCATGCGGTCGAGGAAAAACTGGCGATCGGGTCCGTAGAACTGGTTGTCCACGAAGAGGACCGCCGGCTTGCGGCCGAGCGTTTCGAGCTGCAGGCGCAAGAAATCGACGCTCTGCTTTTGATAGCGGCCGCCCTCGCCGGTCAGCGAGCAGAAGCTGCAACGGAAGTTGCAGTTGCGGCTCGACTCCGCATAGCCGATACGCCCCATCCAGTCGGCGAGGTCGTAGCGGGGAATCATCTCCTCGCCGACGTAGGCCTCCCCCCAGACGTCGCGGACGACCTCCTGCATCTGCTCGACGTCACCCTTGCAGACGTAGTCGAAGAACTGGTGGGCGTAGCGGAAAAAGGCGCGGATCGCCTGTCCTCCGGCGACGAGGACGACGCGCGGGTTGGCGGTGCGCAGATAGGCCGCCAGATGCTTCATCCGGTCGAACGAAGCGATCAGGCTGGTCATGACCACCATGTCCGGCCAGTCGAGCAGGTCCGGTTCGCAGACCTCCAGGAACCCGCTCGACACTTCGTTGTAAAGACGGATCTCGCAATTTTGTGGAGAGAAGGCGCCGGCGAGGAAGACGGGGGCGAGAGTGTTGGGGACCTCCTGGGTCAGCTTGACCGGTTCCCGGACCTCCGGGAAATAACAGTTGACGACGAGAACCTTTTTCTTCGGAGTCGTCCACAGATTCCCAGCCATGGCTCCCTCCCGGTCCCGGTCTTGCGAAAGTCCGAGCTTCGGACTCCCTGAGCCGGTTCACACGAGAAATGTGCTGTTGAGCTCTGACTGAAAATCATACCATGTTACTTTGCCGGCACCAGCTGCAACGTATGCTCCGTCTTTCCTGGCAGGAACGGCGTCGGCGTCCCGTCCTCCCAGGCCTTGTGACCCGCCTGGTAAAAGGGCGACATCGGGTGGCCGCTCTGGCCGACCGGCATGTGGAAGAAGCCTTTTTCTTCCTGCCCGGGTGAGACCACCAGCCGCTCCGAGGCGCCGAAAGCGGGGCCCTGGACGCGCGGCATGTCCTGGTCGCCGGGGAGCTGGCGGGCGGGGACGTTCAGCCAGCGGCCGGCGAACGGGATCGCGCCGCCGAGCGGATGGCCGATGCGGGTGGTGTTGCGCTCGCCCCAGGTGCGCTCCGCCAGGTTCGGCCCGAGCGGCTTCCACTCCTCGAACAGGGCGTCGACGGCGGAGAGGAGCTGCTCGTCCCAGGTGCGGAATCTGGGGTCGAGCAGGTGGGCGGGCCGCTCTGTGACCAGCGCCCAGAGCGCCGGCTCGAGGTTGAATGACGGCCCTTTGCGGAACCGCTCATCCGCCTGCTCGCAGGGAGCGATCAACGCGCCGATCGCCTGCTCCGCCAGCTTGGAGTGGAAGACCCGCGCGGCGCGGTAGGCGACCGAGTCGACCGAGGCGCGGCCGGTCCAGGTCTGCTCGACCAGCCGTCGCAGCTCCGCCCGCCGTGGATCTGCCTTCACCGCCTCTGGCGTCAGCGTCTGGAGCAGCAGCTCGCGCCAGTGCGCCATGAACACGGCGCGGTCGTCGAGCTGGATCGCCAGCATGTCCTGCGGCGTCGCCTTGTCGACCGCCAGCAGCCGGTCGCGGATCTGCCGGGCGCGGGCGCCCAGGTCGTAGCCGCCGTTCCCCAGCTTCGCCAGCATGTCACCGTCCACCACCCGGGCGTTGGCGGTCCAGATGCGGCCCGAGGGCGGATCGATCACCCGCGGCATCTCCTCGGGAGCGAGCCATCCCTGCCAGCCGCGCGTGCCGTCCGCCCAGGAGGTCGGGACCCGGCCGTCGAAGCCGACCCGCCGCGGCATGCGGCCGATGATCGTCCAGGCGATGCGGCCGGTCGAGTCGCCGACCACGAAGTTCTGCGCCGGCGGGCCACTGACGTTGGCGATGGCGACCGCGTCGTCGACCGTCTTCGCGCTCTCGAGCCGCAGCATCCCGAAATTGACCGCTTCGGGGTAGTGGGCGGTCCAGGCGAAGGCGCGCGGCCGGCCGCGGTGGTCCTCGTCGAGGACCGGTCCCCAGACCGTCTCCCGCACGTCCACGGTGGCGTCGTCCTGCCCCTTCACTCGGATGCGCTCGGTGTGGTGCGTGAAGCGCCGCCGGCCGGCGGGGGTGAGATAGACCTCCGGATCGTTCGGGTCGGTCTCCAGGATGACCAGGTCGTGCCAGTCGCCGTAGCTGTTGGTGAAGCCCCAGGCGATCGAGCCGGTGCTCCCGACCACCATGGCGGGCGTGCCGGGCAGCGTCACGCCGGTGATCAGGTGCTCGGCGCCGTCCTCGCCGGGCCAGACGAGCGAGGCGCGGTACCAGGTGTTCGGCACGCGGATGCCGAGGTGCATGTCGTTGGCGACCAGGGCGCGGCCGTCCGCCGTATGCGTGCCGGCGACCGCCCAGTTGTTGCTGCCGAGCGCGGCGGCCGGCTCCTCGTCGCTCCAGGCCGGGGCGGTCCGCCGCGCCGCCCGCGTGGCTGGCGGCTGCGTCCGGAGGTTGAAGGCTTCGGGTCCGGGGATGGCCGGCCGGGGGAGGGGACCGCCGACGATCGGCGCCTCCCACTCCGTGCCCGTCGCGGCCAGGAACTCGGAGAGTTCCCGTGGCAGGACGTCGGCCATGACGCCGAGGTCCGACTCCAGCCGTCCGCTCTCGTCCTGGAGATCCAGGAACATGGCGTAGGCGACCAGGACCGAGTCCTCGGGGGTCCAGGGCGCGGGGGAGAGCCGCAGGGGGACGTACTCGAAAGGCTTGGCCGCGAGCCCCGCGAGACCGGCGTTCACCCCCTCGGCGTAGGCGGTGAGGAGGGCGCGCTCTTCCGGCGCCCCGCGGGCGAGCACCCGCCGGGCCGTTTCGCGGAAGCGGTGGATACGGACCTGGCGGTCCACATCGAGCGCCATCGGGCCGAACAGCTCGGACAGCTCGCCGGCGGCGCTGCGCCGCATGAGGTCCATCTGGAAGAAGCGGTCCTGGCCGTGGAGGAACCCCAGCGCGCGGGCGACGTCCCGCCGGTTGGCGGCGCGGATCGTGGTCACGCCCTGGCCGTCGCGCTCGATGGCGACCGGCGCGGCGAGCCCGGGGATGGCGCGCTCGCCGTCGAGCTGCGGCAGGCTCGACCGG
>Ga0307468_100000452_pt1 | contig 10171 bp, 11 predicted proteins | sample atmdna_FD_203085 | JGI IMG/M metagenome (GOLD analysis project Ga0307468, IMG submission 203085) | Hardwood forest soil microbial communities from Morgan-Monroe State Forest, Indiana, United States - atmos_gases AM2C_05 | ecosystem: Environmental > Terrestrial > Soil > Temperate forest > Bulk...
GGCGATGAGCGCGGTAGGTTTGCCCGTCCACCGTGAGCCGCCCGTAGCCCCTGCCATCAGTGGCCCCTTTCCAGAGCCAGCAGGCGTCCTCGCTGTGAAACTTCTGGACCTTCGACCAGAACAGAGCTTCGAGAGTCACGATCTGCTCTCAGACGCGCTGAAAAGACCCTGGAGGCCTCGGAGTGCCGCCGGAGCCGCTCCGATTCGCCCTAGCGCCTCCTGGCGCGGCTGGCGGTAGCTCTGCACTGGCTCGCCTATGGCATCCATAGCCGCCTCAGCTTCGAGATCGACCGCCTCGTAGCTGTACCAGCCCCCGTATTTCGCCTCCAGGCGCTCCAGGAACGTCATCGCCGCCGCGCGGCTGAGGAAGTTGGGGTCGAGCACCTGGGTCTTGCCGCTCTTGCGGTGGGTGCTGCGCACCTTCCAGGCTGAGGTCGTAAGTGTCATGTTTTGTTCTCTTTCCGCCGTCTTTCCGGCTGTCAATTTCACTCTACCATTGGGCCGCTGGATTGTCAAGCGGCCCATGTTTTCAAGGGGTTAGAGGCTGGTGTAGAGGCCCGTGTAGTGGGTGAAGATCTCCTGCAGGTCTTCGGCGTAGACGCCGTCCAGGGCGTGGACTACGACGGGGGCCAGCATCACGCCCCGGAACCGCAGGAACTCCACGGTGTAGGTGTCGTTGTGCTCCAGGACTATCTCCACGGCGTTGATGCCGTTGAGGACGTAGCCCTGGCGTGCCGGGAGGCGGAAAAACAGGCCTCCAAGCTTCGCGTTGCGAACTTTGAAGTGCTTCGCCCCGGTCATCACGCGAAAGCGTTGACCGCCCAACTGCTGCAGGATGATTCCCGCCGTCGCCGCTTGGCGCTCGATGGTGTCTTGTGGTGTCAGTGTCATGTGGTTTCCTCTTTCGTTTCAGTCGTTTCAGTCGGTTAGCCGCGCTGCTTCGCCATGGCCTGGGCCGTCGCCAGGGCGTCGTCCCGGTCGTTCGTGTAGCAGGCCGTGGCCTCGTCGCCGCTGCGGAAGTTCACGCGATACTCGCGGTAGTCCGCATTCCAGCGGATGGTCATGCCGATAGCCTGCGCGGCCTTGGTTAAGTCTTTCAGTGTCATGTGTTTATGTCTCTTTCTCGTCGCCTAGGCGTCGAATCGAGGCCCCGTGTCACGCAGGGCCTCCGTTCGAGGCCTGGGCTATTCCGCGATGGAGATCTCGTCGTCAGCCCACGGCCATGCTTCCACCGCGCCGTCCATGAAGCAGTCCTCGCAGACGTAGCCGGGCATCTCGACTTGGTCGATGCCGCACTCTGCGCAGAGGTGCTTCTGGACCTGCAGCGGGAGGCCCGCATCGCGGGCTACCCGCACGATCAGCCCCACGGCGTTGTGCAGGTCGGCATTCCGCTGCGTCTGGTCCGCCGTGATATTCGCCTTGATCAGGCTGAGAGCCAGGGCTAGGTCCGTGCCCAGGGCGTTTGCTTTGGTGATGGTCATGTGTATTCTCTCTTTCTTCGCTGTGGGTTTCGTGTCGCGGGGTGCGGCTATGCCGCAACCCCGATTTGAATCAGCGCCGTGGACTTGCGGCTACCGTGCGCCGGGAACACGACGCCTTTCGGCGTGGACATCGCGCTCTTGCCGTTGCAAAGCTGGCATGCTTCGCACGTGGTACGCTTGCCGCCTTCGGTCGTAGCAGGGCACAGGAACTCATTCGCCGCCAGGGTTGCATCCGGTGCGACACGTGCCGTGCGCCATCCGGCTTGCGTGGCAGCGGCTGTCGTCTCGGCAGTCTCGACCGACGCCATCACGACGCCCTGCAGTCTCGCATCGCAGGTCTTCCAGCTGTGGGTGTAACCCGTGTGGCCGTCGAACCTGCGGAGTAGTTCCGCGATGACTTCGAACGGCAGCGCCGCCGGATCACCGTAGGCTCCAAGGCGTATGGCCTTCGGCGTGGCTGGCGGCATGCCGTGCGGATACTTCCCGGCCTTCGCCGTGCGGTACACGGCATTGGGCGCTTGGCCCACGTTCACGTAGCAGCCCTTGCCGCCAGCGAAGGGGCAGTCACCGCATACGGCCTTGTCGCCTCCCGTCTTCAGCGCGTCCGACGGCTTCTCATCGCCGTTAGCGATGATCCACAGCTGTGCCATATCCCCCGTCTTCCCGTTATCGCTCTTCAGCGTCACCACTGCCACTATCGGCTCTCGCGTCAGGGCGCTGGGGCCTTCGTAAACCACGTATCCCGTGGGCTTCTTCGCCTTCGCTGTCTTCGTCTTCGTCATGTCCGTTCCTCGGTTTCTTCCGCTCGGTATTCCGGCGAAATCACAGGCTAGCAGGACAATGCAGAATTGTCAAGTGAGCTTTGTTTTCAATGGTTTAGCGGGATAGTTTTGGCTGGTTTGCTCGAAAAGTGCCGGGTTGTGCCATGCTGCCGTAAGTGATTCCCTCGGATTTGGTGTCAGTTCGCGATGCTGCCGCTATCGCTGGCCTTCACCCCCAGACCATCCGGCGACGTGTGCTCCGTGGTGAACTGACAGCCTACGGTACTCCCGGTAGCTATCGGGTTTCGCTGTTAGCTGTGCTTCCTGTGCGTGTCGTGGATAGGGTCACGACCTCAGCGCCCACTGAACACGATTCCAGTCAAGCTGAAATCGGACTCTAACGGCAGGCCTGATAGTCCTCACAGGACTCTCGAAACCCAATAGAATCAGCAGCTTGCGAGCAAATGGCCGATGGCCATAGCTCGCTAGCCACTCGCTTCGCTGTCTCTTCGCCCCACTGGTCGGATGGTAGGACCATGGGGTATGGACGTAGGACATACCCCATGGCGTAGACGTAGGGGTAGGGGTGGCCATAGGCCTACCCCTACACCATCACCGAAGGGGAGGGGGTAGGCGCTCCGGTAGGGTCCCTAGCCGGAGGCCGCTACCAAAAAATCCATAAACCAGTAGAAGAAAAGGAGAAAGACGAAAGGAAGGCGAAGATGAGGGTGACACGCGGGGGAATCAGGGGCCACGCGGAGAGGGAGAAGAATTGCCTGCGCAGTAATGGAACGCACATGCGAGGCAAGCAAGATTGCAACACCTTACATCACCTTGCAACATAGTCGCGCGTCAAATATGATGCAGGATATATCTATGAAACTGAAGGAGTTATTTTGATTGCATCACTACATCATATTGCTGGAGTTTTCGTGCCTAAAAAATTGTGAGGACTGAAATTAAAAATGGGGTCGTTCCCTCGCGTAGGAAGGCCCTCCAACTTTTTTCGGACGAAAACTTTGGCAATATGATGTAGTGATGCAGCACCCCTTAACCCGTTTTCTTTCAACGGGTTGGGCTGCATCACAATTGAGGATTAAATGTGATGCAAGGTGTTGTAGGTGTTGCAGTTACCGGAGGCTGGCTGGGTTGAGAGGGTGGGGGTTGGCCGGAATTTGGCCGGGGAAAGCACTGACGCCGGAGATCATCTCACGTCCTGGTACTAATCGCAAGCTAAATATGCGGCGAGATCCCCTTCGCGTGATAGGATCCGGTTGGAGAAGAGGACATGACAAGCGAAATAAAGGACTTAGGTAAAACCCAGCGGCGTGTGTTCGAGTGGATGGGCAAGCGCGGCAGCGCGGCGGCTTGGCGTGATTTGTGGACAAAGACCAAGCAAACTTACGGCAGCGGGACCATCCCGATGTTAGAATCACTCGTGGCACGGAGGCTGGTGACGCGAACCATCGAAACGGTTAATGGCGAAGTGGTCGTCACCTACACCGCCGTGAGAAAAGAGGATCTCTCATGAGATCAACGGTTTACGACAGGTTTAAGCGGACGGGATTGATGACGGGAGCGGAGCGCCCGGTGGTAGAGAAGGCGAAGGTGGCGGCATCCTCCGTGGCTGAGCAGACCGGCTTACCGGCGGCGGCGGCTATTCCCCCGACGCCGCGTGCGCCGGAGATTCCGACGGAGGCTTACCCGCCCAACTCGGACGATGAGCCTGCTCCTACGGATGCAGCGGAGGAGGAGCACCACGGCACCCCGGAAAATCCCGTGGATTTCGTCAACGGTAAACTTATAATTCGGACGGACTCGGGAGAGTTATTCGAGCTGAAGCAATTCACCCCTCCGGCTTCCGCACCCAAGGCGAATGGCTTCCCGTCGTAGCCCGTTCAACCCCCACAATCGCCTCTCGAAGACGAACGGCGAGATCTCTCAGACCGCTTCCCCGCTCTCGAAGAAGAACGGCCCCTACGGGAAAATTCCGCCGGAAATTCGCGTAGCTTTACTCGCTTCTTTTTACGAGGAGAGGCCGAAGCCTTCGGAGCTTGTCTCGTGGTGCCGTGCGAAAGCGGAGGAATTCGATTGCCCGCCGGAGGGACTCAGCACTCTGGTGGGGAATCTCACTTTATTCCTCGAACGCGAGGTGCAGATACTCCTCGGCAACGAAGCGGAAAAGTTCGCGGCGGCTGCTGGCTTAACGTTGACGCGGACGCTGGAGCGGTTGAATCAGCTGATTGATTGCGAGAAAGCGGAGCGGCTGCGCATGGGATCCGACGTCCCCGACAAGATCGTGTACGTGCCGGATAATCAGGCCCGCAATACTGCGGTGACTACGGCGCTGACTTACTTCAATCGCCTGGAACAGCGCCACTCGGTGAAGCATGAGCACGAGCACCAGCATCGGCACGTGATCATGAATCTCTCCGACGAAGAGGTTCTCAATCAGATCCGTGCGCTGCACACAAAAACGCAGCAGATGCTCGAAGACGCCGACAAAACGATCGATACCTCAGCCATCGACACATCAGAGGATTCCGCTAAGATCAACTGAATCTCATGCGTCAGCCCAACCAGCCGGTGGGCGAGTCACACCCGGCGACAATTGCAAAAAGTCTGCGTGAATCCCGCAAGCGTGCCGCGCAGCGTGAAGAATTACTGCGAACGCAGGAGGCGCTCGAAGCCCGCTATGGCGAAATCCTCGCCAGGGAGTCGATCAAGAGTCCGCTGGTGTGGGGGCAGTATGCGACTTTCACCAAGGACGAGCAGGACCGGGAGACTCCGTACAAACATTTCCCCGGCTGGCCGTTCTTTGAGTATTTGCTTCCGATTTTCCAGCAGGAAGGCGTGATTTTCATCAAGAAATCGCGCACGGTCATGATGTCGTGGTTCGTGACCCTCTACGTGACGCACGAAATGCTGACGCGGCGGGCTACCGGCGTGGTTTTTCAGTCGAGAGACGAGGACCGCGCGGTGCATGACGTGGAATACGCCAAGGAAATCTACCAGAATTCGATCCCGCAGCTGAAGGATCGCTGGCCGTTGACCGGCCCCCTGCATAAACAGTCATACAACCGCTTCGAGCTGGCAAACGGCTCGTGGTGCATCGGGATTTCCGGCGATCCGAAGAAAATAAATTCCGAGCATCCGTCAATCGTGGTGCTCGATGAGGCTGCACTGATGGAGCGCGGTGCTGATTCTTTCGCTTCGGCTCTCGCCACCAAGGCCCGCAAGATTATTGCGCTCTCTTCGGCGGAACCCGGCTGGTTTGAGGATTATCTGCGCAACGCGGTGCCCCAGGACTGGCCGCAGTATTCCTACGACGCGGTGGAGGAGTTCCGGCGTACAAAGAAAACGCTGGTTCCGGCGGAATTCGAGGCAAACGACGCGCCGCTGAAGACTTTCAAGCACGATCCCCTGACGTGGAGCCAGAATCAGTCGAAGGTGTCGTTCACTTCCTCCCCCCAGTCGCCGTCGGCGGCGATGATGGCGACGAAGGACTATACCCCGGAGATGGGTCGCCGCACCTCGACGCAGACATTCCGGCAGGGGAACATGGCCTGGAAACCGGCGGCGGGCATTAAGATCCCCACCCCCGGCGTGCAGTTCTCCCGGACCCGCGCGGGCGTGGCCTGCGTGGCGGTGCATTATTCGGCGCGGCCCGACATGCAGGATGAGCGGGAAGTGGAGAAGCTCCGCTGGAAATACCCGTCCTTAGCGTTCTGGCGCAAGGAAATGGAAATGGAGGCGCACTCATTATCCGGTGCGCTGGTTTATCCCGACTTCAACGTGCAGGTTCATGTGCTGCCGCCGTCGCGCATCCCGAAGGTCGGCGTGCGCTACATGTCCTGCGACCCGCACCCCCGGACGGAGCATGCATTCCTGTGGATCATCGTGGATCGGTGGGGAGACGTCTACGTGTACCGGGAATTGTGGCCCTCGAAGATTTACGGCCTGGAGGGGAAGGTGCGCGACGACGAGCCGTCGAATTCCTGGACGATCAAGGAGTACGCCGAGACGATCGCTCACCTCGAAGGGAACGAGATCGAGTGGTTTAACGCCGAGACGGAGCGGGAGTACGGGGTGTACCGGATGAAGAAGGGCGGCGAGAAAATCGTAGAACGCTACATGGATCAGGCGGGCAAGGCGTTCAGTACCGCCGGTGAAGGCCAGCAGGCCGGGGAGTCTTACTGGGAGCGGTACGAGCGGTTTGGAATTTACTGCCTGGATCCGAACAAGAAGCACAGCGCGGGCGAGGATGCGGTGCGTGAGCTGTTGAAGATCCGCCGCCACGATACCTACGGGGAGTGGCCCCGGCTGCATATTTCGAGCGATTGCCCGGAGCTGATTCTGGAGTTGCGCAACCACAAGTACCGGTCAACGAGCCGCCCGAATGAGGAGCGCGAACTCAAGCAGCGTCCCGCCGAGGCGCGGTGCCACTTGGTGGACCTGCTGCGGTACATCGCGGTGATGGAACCGGCGTACATTCCCAGTTTGGTAAGTTAGTCCCGCTCCGGTACTCACAGTGGTTCTGGTATGATCAGCGCCATCGCGTGATTCCACTGCCACCACAGACAATTTCACCAAGAGTGAACGGCGTCCCGGCACTTCCGGCGGCGGCTCCGGTTGCCGCGCAGGCCACAAGCGCCCTCGTCGGCACCCGCAAGCTGGACGCGACTCCCGGCGATACGCCGGAAGCAAAAGCCGGGTTCATTATGGACGCGAAGAAGAAGAGTGCCGACTGGATGCAGTCCGCGTTCTATCCCGAGTGGGAGCAGGTTTACCGGAATTACAAATGTCTCAGCGCCGAGCAGATCAAGCGGCTGAAAGCCGACGGGCAGCAGTACGTCGTGGATGCGTCGGGCAAGCCGTGGTCGGGTTCCGGCTGCTGCGATACCGACGACGAGCCGGAGAAGTTCCAGGTGTCGATGCCCGACACGTGGGCAGCAGTCCGCAGAACCGTCAGCCGTGTCACCGCCGCGATGCCTGCGCTGAAATTCCGCGCCGACGACTCCGCTGCCGCGCAGTTGATCTCAACGAAGGTGATGTGGGACTGGGACCACGGCCAAGTGCAGAGGCTGCAGAAGAAGCATGTGCTGCAGTGCGTGCTTTTCGGATGGAGCGTGCGCCCCTGGTATTGGCGGGTTGATGAATTTGATCGCACAAAACGCATCAATCCGTTTCGCACTCGCGGCCAGGAAGAGCAGCAGGAGATGGCTGAGCAGATTGCCGAGACTTACGGCATACCGCTTGAGGCGGCAATGGATCCGGCGGTCGTCTCGCAGCTGATGGCGAAACATTCCCGTGGCGGCATGTTGCCGGTGAAATATACCTACCGGGGATTTGAGGGACCGGCGACGGAGTTCATGTTTGTCGGGGATTGCTTTCCCGAGCCGCAGTTTCAGGAGATCCAGCGGTCGCGGTGGTTCATCATCGAGCGGAAGAGAAACCTCGAATGGATCAAGCGCACCGTGAAGGCTTATCCGGAACTGTTGCCGGGATTCAGGCGGCTCCTGGAGAAATTCCCCAAGGGAAATCTCGGCACGTCATCGGGTAGTTCATTTGATTCGGACACGAACACGCTGCGGTGGCGGCTCGCGTCGGTCGTGAATCAGGTGGCCGACTCCTACGAAGTGACCGGCGAGGAAAACTCGTGGCACATGGGCGAGTGGCTGATTACCGAGTGCCACTATCCCGGACAGAATCCGCGCATGGCATTCGTCGGCGAAGAGAATTTGTGGATCGGTGAGATCCCGTACCCCTACGAGCTTGATGGAAAAGTTGCGTTCACTGAAGCGATTCTCATCGATGATTTACTCAGCGGCATTGGCGATTCTTCGGCTCGCATCATGTCTCCGCTGAACAAGTTGCACAATCTTCAAACGAACATGCGGTTCGCGCTGACGAACCACATCCTGCGCCCGCTGGTCGGAACCAGCAACCGTGAGTTGTATGAAAATCCCGACCTACTCAAACGCTACGAAGGTTATCGCTTGGTCTTCTCGCGACCGGGCGACACGTGGGTGATCGGCGAGCAAGCTGCCATCGCGGCAGCAGCCGAAGGGATGAACGACGAAGCGGCGTTGATGCGTGCGATTCAGATGGCGACCGGCGAGACGAACATGTCGATGTCGGCGAACGTGGATCCGGCGCAGGCCCGCACGGCAACCGGCGCGAGATTGATGGCGTTCAACACGGACATCCTGTCGAAGGACATGCAGGACATGCTGATCGAGACATCGATCAAGACCGACGCCGAGATGATGTATCTCCTCAATCGCTCCGAGATGTCGGAGTCGCTGGAAATCGATTCGGCGCGGTATGAACGGTACGGGCAGAGCGGGAAGCCGCCTGAGGAATTTACGAAGGATCAGGTTAAGTGGGTGCAGGTTACACCTGAGGATTTCCAGGTGGATGCGCACGTCGAAGTCATCGCGAATTCGGTGCTCGCCGACGACGATGAAGCGAACATGCAGCAGGCGCAGCAGCTGTGGGCTGTCGCCAATCAACGCCCGGATTTATTCAACGTGGAGAAGGCTCGTGACACTCTGCTGACTGCTTACGGCAAAGGCCGGGAGCTGAATCAGTGGCAGGCACCGCCTCCTCCTCCACCCCCGCCGCCGCCTGGACCAAAAGCGGGCGTAAATGTTTCGATCAAATTTGAGACGTTGACTCCCGAGCTGCAAGACAAGATCATTACGGAAGCATTCCCTGAGCCACCTCCTCCACCGGAGGGGATGGAAGGTGGTGGTCCCCCTGTGGAAGGAGAGGGAATGCCGCCGGGTGGGCCTGGACCGGGCGGGACCGGGCTTCCCGGCGAAGAAGGCGGCGCAGCATCTGAGCCTATCGGATCGCTGGACAATCTTGGCATTGGCCCCGATCAGTACGGCTTCGGCGAAGAAGGTTTAGAGGGCGGGTCGGCATATCAAGCGGCGCGTGGATTGCCGTTGGGCGAACAGTAGACCAGAGGAGAATTCATGAGCACCAAGAAGAAAGACAACGGGGATCAGGTCGAGACTTCGCTTGAGCACCCGAATATCAATCTCGAAGCGCAGGACGCCGAGAAGCGGCGGCATGCGCAGCAGCAGCCGACGGATGAAGAGCAGGAGCGGAAGAACCGGGAATCGATTCGCCGGAGTCCGAATGCGCCGGATCGTGTGGACGATTGGGATCCCGAGCGGAAGGCTCACGCGGAGAAAGTCGCGAAGGCGGCTGCGGATTTGTATCAGTTTGTTCTCGACCACCCCGTCATTGAGGGAATCCTGTCCAGCAAGATGACTGGCGTGACGAGTGCCTTGAGCGATCCCCTCGTCATGTTCAAAGACATGGGCGTGGAGCTTCCCGAGCGGAAGGAAGAGAAAGAAGATCTGGATAAGCCGGAGCAGCGGCGTCGATGGGAGCGGGAGCAGCGAGAGCAGAAAGGGGAGATCCAACGTGCCTACTAAAACCGAAAACGAAAAAGACGAGAAGCGCGGCGAGAAGCGCGAGAGTCATGAAACCCGCGAGAAGACTGAAGCGCGGGAGATGGAGCACCACCTCGCCAAGCGCAGCCTTATAGCGAAAGCGGGCGGTCCTCTTTCGGATCAAGAGCGCGAGTATCTGGATAAGCGGGACAAGGAAGAGCGCGAGCGGTGGCAGAAACCGCCGGAGCCGGAGTACTCCAAGGAGAACCTCGCCATCCTGGGTGAGTTCGCCAAGAAGGCTGTTGAACTTCGGAAGCTGCTCAACGACCGGAAGTGGGGGATGTCGCTGCCGGTTTCGTCGCGGTTTGTTGGGATGCTCGCCGGTGTGGTCAACATGGCGAGAGGGCTGGGTATCGAGGCGCTCGAAGAAGTGATTGAGCCGATTCCACGCGAGGGGCATATCGCTCATTCGACCGATCCGCCGATGTCGCTGGCCTACGCGCCTCCCGGTGTGAATCCG
>Ga0307468_100000453_pt1 | contig 10169 bp, 11 predicted proteins | sample atmdna_FD_203085 | JGI IMG/M metagenome (GOLD analysis project Ga0307468, IMG submission 203085) | Hardwood forest soil microbial communities from Morgan-Monroe State Forest, Indiana, United States - atmos_gases AM2C_05 | ecosystem: Environmental > Terrestrial > Soil > Temperate forest > Bulk...
CTGGGTATAGCGCTCCAGCTCCTGCCGGCCATTGACCACCTTGGCCTGGTAGCCGGCCCAGCGGATGAAGAGCTCCGACTCGCCCCCCGTGGCCTTCAGCGTCTCAATCGTCTGGAGCCCGCCGATCGCGGTGCCCACCAGCTTCCCCTGGTCCTGAACCAGCCGCCGGTTGCCGTCCACCCGCTTGCGGGAGACGTAGCGCAGCGCCACGACGTTCAGCGACACGACGGCGATCCCTACCAGCGTCAGCACCGGGTCGTACTGGATGAGCACCGCGGCGAAGAAGGCGATCATCAGGGTGCCGAGGGCGTTGGTCGCGAGGTCGCGCGAGAGGAGCTGGGCTACCCGGTCGTTGATCGCTACCCGCGAGCTGATGTCGCCGGCGAAACGCTGGCTGAAGAACTCCGCGGGCAGGCGCAGCACGTGCCAGAGGAAGCGACTGGAGCCCGCCACCGCCATCCGGGTCTCCAGGCGCAGGAGATAGGTCTGCTGCAGCCAGGTCAGGAGGCCCGTCACCAGGGCCGCCGCCCCCATCCCCAGGAGGAGCGGCGGCAGCCAGTCGCGGAGTCCTTCGACGAGCACGCCGTCGATGAACACCTTGGAGAAGGAGGGGACCACCAGCCCGGGGATCACCAGGGCCAGCCCGGCAAGGAGGATGAACGCCAGCGCCGCCGAGGCGCCGGTCAGCCGCCGCCGCAGCGCCGGGATCAGCCGCGGCGGCTCGCCCCTCTTCTCGAAGGAGGGGCCCGGCTTGAACGCCAGCACCACGCCGGTGAAGGCCTGGTCCAGCTCCTCCTCGGTCACCACCCGCGGTCCCATGGCCGGGTCGTTGAGCCGCACCTTTCCCCTGTGGAAGCCGTCCAGGACCACGAAGTGGTTGAAGTTCCAGTGCAGGATCATCGGCGGCTGGTACCGGCGCAGGCTCTGCGGCTCCTGCTTGTACCCCTTGGCTTCCAGACCGTACTGGCGGGCCGCCTTGACGATGTTCGACGCCTTGCTGCCGTCGCGCGAGACGCCGCAGGCGATGCGCAGCTCTTCGAGCGGCACCCAGCGGCCGTAGTGGGCGAGGACGATGGCGAGCGCCGCGGCGCCGCACTCTACCGCTTCCATCTGGAGGATGGTGGGGCTGCGGACCGCCTTCGGCGGGCGTGCCTCGCCGGCGGTCTGGGCCTTCTTCCACTTGAGAAGGCGAGACAGACGCATTAGAGCCCCAGCTTCTCCCGGACCGCGGGCAGCACGAGAGCGATGGGCCGCTCCCGGCGGAGGATGACGCTGCCGGCGGCCAGGGTGCCGCTGCTGATCCGGAGGTTCGGCCCGGTGGACGAGGACCAATGGTAGCCGGTAGGCGTCCGGGGGTCCTGCTCCAGCGCGACGTTGATCTGGATAGGGGGACCTTCGGCCATGAGCTTCTGCACCAGCGCCTCGTTGCCCAGCAGGCGCACCATGCCGCGCTGGCTCGACGGGAACTCCGCCGTCCAGACCACCTTCCCTTGGATGAACCCGTATTCCTCGCGTTGGACGGTGGACGGCGTGACCCGGGCGGTCATGCCCGGCTGTACCTTCTTGCCCGCCGAGGCAGGGACGAAGAGCACGGCCATCAGGTCCCTGGAGGAGACCTCCAGGTTGAGCAGCGGCGTACCGGGGGTGACCACGTCGCCGCGGTCTACCAGCAGCTCCAGCACCCGGCCGCCGCGCGAAGAGACGACGCGGGCGGATTCCTCCAGGCGGGCCTGTCGCTCCCGCAGCTCGAGATCCAGATCGCGGATGCGGGCCTGCCGGACCTCGATTTGCTGATCCACCTGCTGCTCGGCCTCCAGTCGCGAGAGCTCGAGGCCGTTGAGCTCGACACGAGCGCTGGCCAGCCGGTCCTGAGCGTCGTTGAGGCGCTGCTCGGAGGCGACGAGGGTCTGCCGGGTGACGAGCCCGTCCTTGAGCAGCTCCTGCTCCGCCCGGAGCCGCTCCCGCGCCAGCTCCACATCCTTTTGATAGGTGACGATGCTGCGTTCGAAGTTCGCCCGTTTCTGGGCCAGGTCCCGATCCCGCAGCCGGCTTTGCTCGCCGGCGAAGCGCAGCAGGTCCCGGTGCTCCGTGCGGGCGCCGGCCAGCTTGGCCCGGGTGTCCTGGATCTGGCGCAGCAACTCCTCCTGCCGGATGCGCGCCACCACCTGCCCCTTGTGGATCTCGTCGCCCACGACGACCAGGATCTCCTGCACTTGGCCGCTCTCCGGCGCCACGAGGTTGGAAACGCCGCCGCGGCGGAGGAGGATCCCTTCGCCCGCCGCCTCCGTAGGGATCGAGCCGAAGAACCCCCAGAAGACCGCGGTGAGGAGCAGGGCGCCGAAGCCCGCCAGCGCCAGCCAGCCGCGGGGATTCGTCACCTGCATGAGCTGGTCGAGTTGCTCCGGCGAGGACAACCGCTCCAGGGATACCTTGCGGAAGATCACGGCGCACCTTCCTGCGATTCCGCGGCAAGAGGGAGGCTGGTGAGCTGCTCGAGCCAGTCCGGGCCGGGATCGCCCTCCACCGGGAAGGTCCCGGTCTCGAAGCGCAGCCGCGCCAGGGCGAGGGCGAGAGCGAGGTGGGCCGAGACCAGCGACTGCCGCGCCGAGGTCAACCGGTCGCGCTGGTTGATGACGTCGAGAAGGGTGGAGGTCCCTGCCCGCAGCTTCTTCTCCTCGTTGATCACCGCCTGCTCGTAGAGACGGACTGCGGTCATGGAGCGTTCGGTCCGCTGCGTCTCGCGCCGGACGGCGTCGAGGGCCGTGGGGACGTCGGCGTCGATCTGGCGGGCCACCAGGTCCTCGAAGAGGATGCTCTGCTCGCGGGCGGCCTCGATGCGGATCCGGTCGCCCCGGGCCTGGCTGTTGAGCGTCGGCCACAACAGGGTGAGGCCGAAGCTCGAGCTGGCGCCCGGGACGTTGCGGTAGAGCGGCGAGAAGAAGCTCCCTGGATCCGTCCCCTCGACCAGTCCGGTGTAGCTGGGGATCCAGACCAGGTCGAGCCGCGGCTTGAGGCTGTCGTCGGCGGCGCGCAGGAGGATCTCGGCGGCATTGCGGCGTTCCCGGGCGGCCTGCAGGTCGGCCCGGCGTTCTAGGGCGGTGGCCACGAAGCGATCGCCGGCGGAAACCGGGGGGACGGCGGCCGCCGGAACGACGGGGAAGGAGTCGGTGGGCAGGGGGAGAGTGTCGATGCCGGCGCGGTCGAGGCCGATCTCGCGGCCCAGGTTACGCTGCGCCTGGAAGAGAAGCCGCTCGCCGCCGATGCGCGCGGCTTCGGCGGCGACCAGATTCGCCTCCACTTGCACCAGCTCGGCCGCCGGCGTGACGTCCGCCTCGATGAGCTTGCGGGTGGTCTCCAGGAGCTCCCGGGCCCGCGCCTCGTTCTCCTGGAGGATCTCCAGATTGAGCGCTGCCGCCCGGGCCTGCCAATACTGAGAGACCACGGCCAGCATGCGCTCCGCGATGGTCTGCCGCAGGTCGAGCTCGCTGGCGGCCACCTCCCGCTCGGCGGACAGCTCCGGCGCCATGGTCACATCTCGGCCGCGTCCCCGCAACAGCGGCTGGCGGACGGTGAACGAAAAAGTCCCCACGTTGACCGCGTCCGTCTCCTCGGTCCGAGAAAGGGAGAGCTCGGGCGCCACGGATAGGCCGGTCCGGAACCGCTTGGCGATGCTGAACGAGTTGGTGAGGATTCTCTGCTCCAGGAGGGAACTCTCCGAGAGGGGCGTCACCACCTCATCTTCACCGATGCTGATCGCAAGCAACGGGTCGAAATCCGCGCTGGTGCTGAGCAAATCGCCGCGAGCCGAACGTACCCGCTCCTGTTCCAGGGACAGGTTGGGATCGGTGACCAACATCATCCGCACGGCCTCTACAAGGCTCAGGCCGGGCGGCAGAGGCTGCGCTGCCGCGGGCGCGGAGGCGAACAAAATCATCAGGGCGAGCCCGGCATCAAACCGTGACCACCCGGTAGGAATCATGAACAAGGCCTGTTCCGTCCTCGGTCGTAATTCTACAGCTCACGAGCACTTACCGGACCAAGCTAAGTTAGGCTAGCACCGTGGGTATTGGGATACAAGCTGATGTCCAGGCCAGACGCCTCGCCGCCTTGGGGGCCTCTGCCGCCGAGATCGACGAGTTGCTCGCCTACAACGACAACGCGTTCGACCTGAGCGCCCTGGAGCCGGGGATGACGCTGCCGCTCCCCGATGAGCCGTTCGTGGCCGTGTGGGAGGCCTGGGCCGAAGAAGCCCGGGAGCGGGGGGCCTTCGCGGTCCTGCGCGAGAAGCTGCCGCAGCTCCGTTTTCCCATCCGGGCGGGGATCAGCGAGACGGAGGCATACCGGGCCGCCACGCGCAAAGGGGTGCCTCCGGAGGAGGCGACCGGTCTGGAGCTGGAGCATCCCGAGCGGGTCGAGCTGGTGATCTATCAGAGCCCCGCCGGCCGCATCCCGCTGCTGATCGCCCGGGGCCGCGCGGAGTTCGTGGCCCTCCTCCAGGCGCTCGCCCGCCGCAACGAGCCCTGGCCCGTTCCCGATGCCCAGGGGGCGCTGATGGTGTCGGGCTACAACAACTGGGAGCGCATCCGCGAGCTGCGGAAGCGTTGGGAATCCCTCCCGGCGGAGGAGAGGGAGACCTCCTCCTGGAGCGATGAATTCGCGCGGATCACCCCGCAAAAGGAGCTCTACCAGGACCGTTTCATCCTGCTGAGCGATGGGCCGTACAGCGCCGTGCCGGCGGCGGACCTGGGACTGGATGAGGCCCGATGGCGCGAGCTCTCCCTGGTCATCCGCCGGGATCACGAATGCGCGCACTACTTCACACGGCGGCTCTTCGGCTCGATGCGCAACAACCTTCTGGACGAGCTGATCGCCGACGACGCCGGGATGGTCGCCGCCGTCGGGCGCTTCCGGGCGGACTGGTTCCTGCGTTTCCTGGGATTGGCTCCGGGGGGATACCGGCCGGGCGGGCGTCTCGAGATCTACCGGGGAGATCCGCCGCTTTCGGACGGCGCGTTCCAGGTGCTTCAGGCCCTGATCGCGCGGGCCGCCGGAAACCTGGAGCGGTTCGACTATGGGAGAGAAGGATCGCGCGGCGTCGTGGAGAGGGCGCTCCGGATCGCGGTCCTCGCCTCGTTGCGTCTGGAGGAGCTCGGCTCCCCGGAAGCCGGTCTCCTCCTGGGCCGGAAGGTCGAGGAGCTGTGCGGCCGGCTAGGCTGGTGAGCCGTTCTGCGGCACGACGTCGATCTCCTGCCGGAGCTTGACGATGCTGTTGTCGGGATAGATCCCGGACCGCAGCTGCACGCCGGGGTAGATCTGGGTGCCGCGTCCGACCACGACACCAGGGTGGAGGACGCAGTTGCAGCCGGTCATGACGCCGTCCCCCAGCACCGCGCCCAGCTTGCGGCGGCCGCTGCCGATGGGGCGGCCGTTCGCCGCGATTCGCACCTCCTTGCCGTCGTGCCGGAAGTTCGAGAGGATCGTGCCCGCCCCCAGGTTCACGTCCGAGCCCAGGATCGAGTCGCCGACGTAGTTGAGGTGCGGCGCCTTGGCGTGGGGTAGGAGGATCGCCCGCTTGATCTCGGTGTTCGCCCCCACGACCGACCGGTCGCCGATCCAGACGCCGCCGCGGATGTAGGCGCCCGGCCGGATCTCGACGTCGCGCCCGATGAAGACCGGCCCTTCGATCACCACCCCCGGGTGGATGCGGGTCCCCGGGCAGATCACGATGCGGTCGCCCACGAGGCTGACCTCGGGCAGGACGCGGACCTGGACGTCGTCGGAGGGCAGACCTTCGAGGATCTCGTCGAGCGGGTCGCCCAGAAGAGACCAGGGAGCGGCAGGGTCGATGCGCGCGGCGAAGGCGTCGGGGAGCTCGGCGAACAGGGGCGGCATCTGCGGGTTGTGGGCCGGCATGGAAGTCCTCCGGGAATTCGAGTTTCAGGCTCAGACGGTCGCCGCCCCAGGGAGCAAGGCACGTGCCATAAACCGCCGTCTCGGATAGCGCGGATGATATCTTCTTCCTCCCTCGTGAGCCGTTTCCGTCCTCTTCCTCTCACCTTCTACCGCCGTCCGGCCGAGGCCGTGGCCCGCGACCTGCTCGGGCGGTACCTGGTTCACGAGGTGTCAGGGGAGAGGCTGGTCCTCCGCCTGGTCGAGGTCGAGGCCTACCTGGGGGAGCCCGACCGCGCGAGCCATGCCTGGGCGGGGCGGCGCACGGCGCGCAACGAAAGCCTCTACCTTCCCGGGGGGCACGCCTATGTCTACTTCATCTATGGCATGCACTGGTGCCTGAACGCCGTCACCGGCGAACCGGACGTCGGCAGTGCCGTGCTGCTCCGCGCCGGCGAGCCGGTCGAGGGGGAGGAGCGCATGCGGGAGAACCGGCGCTGGCCGCGTCCCCCTCGTCCCGGGGACCTGGCCGGCGGCCCGGGCAAGCTCTGCCAGGCGCTCGCCATCGATCGCAGCCTCGATGGGGTGACGTTGAACCGTGGGCCTCTTTACATCACGAAGGGAGAGCCGGCAGGGGAGGGGGAGATGGTGGCGGGCCCCAGAATCGGGGTCGACTACGCCGGCGAAGCCGCGGCCTGGCCACTCCGTTTCGCGGTCCGGGAGAACCGGCACGTCTCCAGGCCGTGGCCGTGGGCTAGCCTCCAGCCCACCGTGCGAGGGCCACGCCGAGGAGGCCGGCAGCCAGACAAGTGAGCAAGGTCGCCGCGATGTTCGCGGCCCCGGTCCCCCAAGAGCCGCGCTGGAACAGGCGGATCGTCTCGTCGTTGAACGCCGAGTAGGTGGTGAACCCGCCCGTGAACCCCGTGGTCAAGGCGAGCCGCAAGGTCGGAGGGAGCGCCCCGGCCGTCAGCTCATATTGCAGGATGAACCCGAGCAGGAACGAGCCGAGCACGTTGACCGCCAGCGTCCCATACGGGAACCCCTGGCCAGTCATCCGGAAGATCCACCCCGCCAGCAGATAGCGGCAGCCGGTGCCGGCCGCACCGCCGAGGCAGATCCAGAGGAAGCGTGCCATCAACGAGTTACTCGTAATGAGACCAGAGCCTGATCACCTTGACCACTCGCTCTTTATCGTCCACTTGATAGACCAAGCGATGCTGTATGTTGATGCGACGGGAGTAAGTCCCTGTCAGGTCACCCACCAGCTTCTCGTAACGCGGTGGCGTGCGGAAAGGGTCTTCCGAGAGGACCTGGAGGAGTTGTTCCGCTTTAGACTGGAGACCGGCCGCTGCCAGCTTTTTGGAGTCCTTCTGCGCTTGTTTGGTAAAGACGACACGCCATCGGCTCACCACCCGGGATCCTCAGAGCACTCTTCGATCGGGGTTTCCATTCCCTCCCGGATCGACTCCCGCATTCCGGGAATGGACAGCAGGTAGATGGTCTCCTCAATAGCGCGCCAGTCCTGCTCTGACAGAAGAATCCCATTCCACCTCTCTCCGGTAATCTGGATCGGCTCACTGGACTCGGCGGCTTCTTCTAGTAGCCGATCGAGGTTGGCGCGGGCATCATCAGTGGTAATAGTCTTCATTTATCCTGGTCCTCTAGGGTGCTTGGATCGTAGCTGGAAGCTCGCTATAGGACAAGGAGGTGGAGTGGGCCGGAAGGTGAGGAGGTGATCTCGATGAAGTGTCACGTCTGCGGATCGGAGATGGTCCCGATGGCCACCGACCTGCCCTTCAAGCTGAGCGACACCACGATCGTCATCGTCAAAGGGCTGCCTGTGCTCCAGTGCTCCGGGTGTAGCGAATACGCCTTGGAAGATTCCGTCATGCAGCAGGTCGAGAAGATCCTGGATGAGGCCGCCGGGCGGGCCGAGTTGGAGGTCGTCCGCTTCGCCGCTTGATCGGCCTACCGCCTACATCCTTTTCGCCCGCGGGGCGTCGAGCTTGATGAAGCCTTCGTTGACCAACTTCCAGAAGACCAGCAGGGCGTCGAGCTGCGCCATCGGCGTGATCTTCAGGATCGACTGGATGTCGTAGCTGCCGTTGATCCGGGTCAGCATGAAGCCCTCCTGGGGGGAGAGCTTCGAGGAGGTGAGCTGCTCCATGGTCGCCTTCATCTGGGGGACGGCATGGAGCGAGACGCCGGCGCGCTCGATCTCTTCGCGGATCCGCTTCTCCCCGGTGGTGAGGGCGTCCTGGACGTCCGGGTTCTCCGGCTCCAGGCTGCGGGCGGCGCGCAGGTGGCGCAGGCCGTGCTCCCAGTCGCCGGCCGCCATGTACTTGCCGGCCGCTTCGAGCAGCGCCGCGGCGTTGACCACCCCGGTCACCACCGGGTGGGCTGCCGACGTAGTCTGCCTCCAGCGCGGCTTGACGATCTTGACCTTGCCCGCCTGGAGCTGGTGGAAGAGCACGCGGCAGACGTGGAACTCGCTGGAGTGGGTCTGGAGCCGGATCTCCTCGACCGTGCGCTGGTCGTCCACCAGCTCCAGGATCTGCTTCTCCCCCGGGTCGAGCTTGCGCGTCTCAAAAGTGCCTACCGCGACCGGGATGGCGTCGCCGTTCGGGATCGCCGCCCGGATGCGGCGCCACTCGTCGACCCGCTGCACCCCTTCCATCACGATGCCGGTGACGTCCAGGCTCATCGGCACCATGGCATTCTCGGGCAGCATGTCGTCGAGGAACCGGAACTCCCCTTCGGTCCAGGAGAAGATGTCGTAGATGCTCTCCTCGGTCTTGAGGCGCAACATCCGGTGCAGGCTTTTCTCGTCCAGGAGCTCCTTGGTCACCAGGATCTTGCCCAGGAGCATGCCGCTGACCTCCTGGAGCTCGATCGCCTTGGCGAGCGCCGCCTCGTTGATCAGGCCGTGGCTGACCAGGAAATGGCCGAGGTACTCCTCGGGCCGGTTCGAGGCCGAGGCGAGGATGCGGCCCTCCTTGAAGAAGATCTTCTTCTCGACCTTCTCGCCGCGCATCTCGAGCGTGCCGCTCTTCTTGCTCTGAGAGAGCCATTGCAACAGCTCCTCGAGCTGCATCGTACGCAGGTTTCCGACAATGCCCATGATGACCGCGCCGATTATAGTTCTATGCGAATACCTGGAACGCGGCGGCTCGGGTGTAGGCATGGCATACATACAGCAACCTCGCTGACCTTCGTCGGCCTCATCGGCGGGCTCGGGTGGTCCCCCTCTGCCCTTGGTAGTGGCTGCTGGAGCCCGGCTCGCCGTAGGCGATCTCCGGTTCGGACTCCATGGTGATGAAGATCAGCTGTGCAATCCGCCTGCCTGCCTCCAGGACGAAGGGCTGCGGGCCGAGGTTCTGCAGCTCGAGGGTGATTTCCCCCTGGAATCCAGGGTCGCACCAGCCGGCCAGCGAGTGGTTGATCCACAGCCGCCCCAGGGTGGACTTGAGCTTCAGGTCGCAGGCGACGTCGCGCGGGATGCGGACGTACTCCATGGTCGAGGCGAGCACCACCTCGCCCGGGAAGAGCTTGATGTGCGGGGCGCGGAATTCTTCGGGCTCGCGCGTCGGGCAGATCCAGTGCTCGCTCACCCGCACGTCGTAGCTGGCGGAGTTGACCTGGGACTCCTCGAACGGGGTGACGCCTCCGCTCTTCCCCCATTCGCGGATCCAGCGGTCCGGCTTGATCATGATGGGCTCTCCTGGTGGGCCTGGTCGGCATAATCGGGCTCTGAAACGGCGCGCGGGCCGAGGGACGCCCGGTCTGGCGTACCTGCGGCCCGCGTAGCATCGGACAGGGCTTCAGGCTAGAGGAAGCGGACCGGGGTCGTCACTTCTTCCCGGTGGATGGTGTCGACGAACCGGATGATCTTGCGCGACAGCGACATGAACAGGGTCGTGGTGCGCGAGCCGCCGCCGAAGAAGCGGACGCCGCGCAACAGCTCGCCGTCGGTGACGCCGGTGCAGCTGAAGAGGATCTCGTTGCCCGGCGCCAGCTCCTCGGTCTTGTAGATTTTGGACAGGTCGGTGAACCCGAGCTGCTGCACCCGCTGCTGCTGCTTGTCGTCGAGCGCCTGCAGCCGCGCCTGGATCTCGCCGCCGAGGCAGCGCATGGCCGCCGCGGTGATGACCCCTTCCGGCGCGCCGCCGGTCCCCATGACGGCGTGGATGCCGGTGCCGCGCACCGCGGCCGAGATGCCGGCCGACAGGTCGCCGTCCGAGATCAGCCGGATACGCGCGCCGGCCTCGCGGATGTCCTTG
>Ga0307468_100000454_pt1 | contig 10140 bp, 10 predicted proteins | sample atmdna_FD_203085 | JGI IMG/M metagenome (GOLD analysis project Ga0307468, IMG submission 203085) | Hardwood forest soil microbial communities from Morgan-Monroe State Forest, Indiana, United States - atmos_gases AM2C_05 | ecosystem: Environmental > Terrestrial > Soil > Temperate forest > Bulk...
CGGCCGGCCCGGTGACCAAAGACGAGCTCGAGCGCTACCGCGAGCTGTTCGGCCGGGTCGCCCTGGTGGAAATCACCGGGAAGGTCGATTTCAAGGCGCTCGTCGGCATCGTCGACGACCTCCTCGCTCGCTAAGCCCCGTCGCCCAGGATTTACCCGCCCGTCATTGTCCTGTAACCCCGATCGCCGACACTCCCAGGCGTGAGCACCGCACGGGAGGTCGACATGATGGCCACGGATCGGCGCCGCGTCCAGCCCGGGGCCGCCCCGGCGGGCCGCCAGCGTCTCGGACGCGTGCTCCTGGTCGAGGACGAAGGCGACGTCGCGGAGCTGATCCGCTACAACCTCACGAAAGAGGGCTATGACGTCGTCCTGACCTCCAACGGCAACGACGCCCTCCGGCTGGCCCGCGAGCACCGACCGGACGTGCTCCTGCTCGACATCATGGTCCCCCAGCTCAACGGCTGGGAAGTCTGCCGGCGCCTGAAGAAGGATCCCGAGCTGGCGGCGATCCCCGTGATCATGGTGAGTGGGCGCGTCGAGGAAGGCGACAAGGTGCTCGGATTCGAGGTCGGCGCGGACGATTACGTGACCAAGCCGTTCTCGCCCCGCGAGCTGATCGCCAGGATCCGCGCGGTTCTCCGCCGTGGCCGCCCCGCCGACGCCAAGGAAAAGCGGGCCAGCCTCAAGGCCGGCGACCTGGAGATCGACCGCTACCGCTTCGAGGTCCGGATGAAGGGCCGGCAGGTCGAGCTCACCCCCAAGGAGTTCGAGCTGCTGGCGACCCTGGTCGGGGCTCCCGGGCGGGTGTTCGGCCGCGAGGAGCTGCTCGACATGGTCTGGGGCCGCGACGGCTTCGTCGAGCCCAGGACGGTCGACGTCCACGTGGCGCGCCTGCGCGGCAAGTTCTCGGCCGCGAAGCTCGAGGAGCCCGGCATCGAGACTGTCCGGGGCGTTGGGTACCGCTTCAAAGACAAACCGTAACGCGTTTGTAACGCGCCCTTTATGTAGTCGCAACGTGGGCGCGTCAACATCGTCCCCGATAGAACAAAAGGAGAGAAAAGAATGAGGAAGAAGACCGTGTGCGCGACGGTGCTGGCGGCGGTCCTCGTGATCGGCGGAAGCCTGGCGCTGGCGGCGGGTCCGCCCAAGCTCGACCCGGGGCTGGAGCCCTACAAGCAGACGAGCGGTGTCAGCGGCAGCATCAACAGCATCGGCTCGGACTCGCTCAACAACGTGATGACCCTCTGGGCGGAGACTTTCGGTAAGTTCTACCCGAACGCCAAGGTGCAGATCGAAGGCAAGGGGTCGTCGACGGCCCCGCCCGCGCTCATCGCCGGCACCGCCCAGCTCGGGCCGATGTCGCGCGCCATGAAGGGGACCGAGATCGACCAGTTCGAGAAGAAGTACGGCTACAAGCCCACGCAGATCCGCACCTCGGTCGATGCCCTCGGCGTGTTCGTGAACAAGGACAACCCGATCAAGTGTCTGAACATCGCGCAGGCCGATGCGATCTTCTCGAAGTCGCGCCGGCAGGGCTACAAGGAGGACATCACGACGTGGGGGCAGCTCGGCCTAACCGGCGAGTGGGCCGCGAAGCCGATCAGCCTGTACGGCCGCAACTCCGCGTCGGGGACCTACGGCTTCTTCAAGGAGCACACGCTGAAGAACGGTGACTACAAGGACACGGTGAAGGAGCAGCCCGGCTCGGCGTCCGTGGTTCAGGGCGTGACGGTCGATCGCTTCGCCATCGGCTACAGCGGCATCGGCTACTCTACGGCGGGCGTGCGGGCGGTGCCCCTCGCCGAGAAGGAAGGGGCGCAGTGCTACGAGGCCGATCCTGACAACGCCTACTCCGGCAACTACCCGCTCTCCCGCTTCCTCTACGTGTATGTGAACCGGGCACCGGGCAAGCCGCTCGATCCGCTGACCCGCGAGTTCGTCAAGCTCGTGCTGTCCCGCGAAGGGCAGGAGGTCGTCATCAAGGACGGGTACTACCCGATTCCCGCCACCATCGCGAAGGAAGAGCTGGGCAAGATCCAGTAAGTGGCCACCACCCTCGAAACTCTCGGGCGCGGCGAGCCGGGACGTCCGGCTCGCCGCGTCGCTGTCGCTCGCACGCGAACCAGCCGTCGGATCCTCATCGACCGGCTCTCCTCACGACTCGTCGTTCTGGGTGGCGTCGTCATCATTGCTTCGATCCTGGCGATCCTGCTGGTCATCGCGATCGAGATCTACCCGCTCTTCAAGGCCCCGTCGGCTTCGCCGCCCGCCAGCTACCCATCGGCGAACGCGGCGGCCCCCGCCGCTGGTGATTCCGTCGGCGTCGACGAGTATCGCGAGGTCGCGTTCGTCCTCACGCGAACGGGTGCGATATCGTTCGTTGCCCTGAAGGGACAGGGGCCGCTGGCCGTCCCGACTGCGCCTACCCTGGGTAGCGCGACGGTCACCACGGTCGCGTCCCTCGGGAAAGACAGCCTTCTCCTCGGGACCTCCGACGGTCGGGCTCTGCCGCTCAGCATCAAATTCGATGTCGTGTTCCGCGACGGCCGGCGCACGGTCACTCCGCTATCCGAGCTCGGCGCGCCCGTGACTCTGGACCCGAGAAAGAACCGCGCGATCGCGCGGCTGACGGGCGCCGTCACCGGCAAGGGACCGGTCACGATCGCCCAGGTGGGGCGGACGACGCTGGTCATTCACAGCGTCGTCGAGAAGAAGCCGCTGATCGGACCGACCACCCGCCAGGAGTCGAGCTCGTCGCTGGAGATTCCGCTCGAGGGCGAGATCACGGCGCTACGGCTGGACGGCCGCGGCGAGGACCTGTTCATCGGCACCTCCCGCGGTCAGCTCGCCTGGTACGACATGCGGGACGCCCAGGACCCCAAGCGAACGGGTGCCGCCGACGCGAGCGAGGCGCCGATCACGGCCCTTGGATTGCTGATTGGCGACCGGACGCTCGTGGTCGGAGACGGCCAGGGCGGCGTCTCGACGTGGCAGCTCGTTCCCGGCCTGGGCGGCGGCGAGCGCCGTCTCACGCGCGTCCACGACTTCCAGGGACACCGCGGTCCGGTCGTCGCCATCGACGCCTCGAAGCGCGACAAGGGGTTCGCGACGGCGGACGCGAGCGGGCAGATTCACGTCCACTACGCGACCTCGGGTCGGACGCTCCTCTCGATGAGCTCGGCGCCGACGCTCCGGGCGGTCGCCTTCGCGCCCAAGTCCGACGCGGTCCTGGCGGTCGACGAGGCCGGGGGCATCACCCAGTGGCGACTCGACAACCCGCATCCGGAGATCACGCTCGGCACTCTGTTCGGCAAGGTCTGGTACGAGGGCTACTCGGAGCCCGCCTGGGTCTGGCAATCGACCGGCGGGACGGACGACTTCGAGGCGAAGCTCAGCCTCACGCCGCTGGTCTACGGCACGCTGAAGGGGACGTTCTACGCGCTCCTGTTCGCGGTGCCGATCGCGCTGCTGGCCGCCGTCTACGTGAGCGAGTTCATGCATCCGGCGATCAAGAACTACGTGAAGCCGGTCGTCGAGATCATGGCCGCGCTGCCGAGCGTCGTCCTCGGCTTCTTCGCCGGCCTCTGGCTTGCACCGGTGGTCGAGCGTGTCGTCCCCGGACTGTTTCTCATGCCGTTCGTCGTCGCGCTCGGAATCCTGGCCGCGCTCGCCGGATGGCGGGCGGTACCGGCGACGATCCGCGGTCGCGTCCGCAGCGGCGCCGAGATGCTCTTGGTCCTACCGGTCGTCGTGGCCAGCGGCGCGGTGGCACTGGCCCTCGGCGGGCTGGTCGAGCGCACGCTGCTCGCCGGAAACTACCGCGGCTGGCTTCTGACGGTGCTCGGGCTCACCTACGACCAGCGCAACTCGCTGGTGGTCGGGATCGCCATGGGCTTCGCCGTGATCCCGATCATCTTCACGATCGCCGAGGATTCGCTCGCGAACGTGCCCCAGCACCTGCGCGCCGGGTCCTTCGCCCTTGGGGCCAACCGGTGGCAGACGGCGATCCGGATCGTCCTGCCGACCGCCAGCCCCGGCATCTTCTCGGCGATCATGATCGGCTTCGGACGCGCCGTCGGCGAGACGATGATCGTCCTGATGGCGACCGGCAACACCCCCGTCATGGACTGGTCGATCTTCAACGGCTTCCGAGCACTCTCGGCGAACATCGCGGTGGAGCTGCCCGAGGCGCCGGACGGCGGCACGCTGTTCCGCGTCCTCTTCCTGGCCGCGTTCCTGCTCTTCTGCCTGACGTTCGTGGTGAACACGGTTGCCGAGGTGGTTCGGCTCAAGCTCCGGCAGAGGTACCGCTACCTGTGAGCACCGGGGCGCGGCAGGTCTGGCGGAGCGGCGAGCCCTTCATCTGGCTGACCGGCGGCGCCCTGGCCTTCGCGCTGGTGCTGGTGCTCGGGCTCCTGGGCCTCATCGCCGCCAACGGGCTCGGCTTCTTCTGGCCCGCCGACGTCGTGCGCCTGACGCTCCGTGACGGCACGAAGGTGACGGGCGTCCTCGTCGAGCGCGAGGCGATCACGGACCGCCCGGGCCAGCACCGCGTCAAGCTCAAGGTCGCCAACCGCGACCTGTACGGCGCCGATTTCCGCTGGGTGGACGAGGCGGCGATAGCCGGCCGGGAATATCCACCGGACGTCGTGGTCATGGAGCGGACCGAGTGGGGGCTTCTGATTGGAACGATCAAGGAGGTCCGGGAAGGCGGCCGCGTCGTCGCGGTCGGGTCCGGGCCGGGCCTCGCCGAGGTGGAGCGGCGCCTGCCCGACGCCGCACGAGCGCGCCGGGAGATCAAGGCGATCGAGAAGGGCGAGGTCGGCGCGATCAACCACGAGCAGGAGAAGATCCGCCTCCGCCTCCGGAGCCTGGCGCAGGCCGGGACGTCGGGCGGCCCGGCAGTGGAAGCGCTCCAGAGCGAGATGGCGGCGCTGCAGACCCGCTACCAGGGACAGGCGGCGCGGCTGACCGAGCTGCGCGGGCGACAGACGGCGAGCGTCGTCGTCAGCGCCGACGATGGCAAGGAGAAGGACCTGCCCCTCCTCCAGCTGATGCACGTCGACACGCCGAACACGATGAGCCTGGTGGGCAAGGGCGCCCGCTATCTCGCCCGTGTCTGGGGGTTCGTGGCGGACGATCCGCGGGAGTCGAATACCGAGGGCGGCGTGTTCCCGGCGATCTTCGGCACGGTCATGCTGGTGCTGATCATGTCGGTGATGGTGACGCCGCTCGGCGTCCTGGCCGCCTTCTACCTGCGCGAGTACGCCCGGCAGGGCACCTTTGTCAGCGCCGTGCGGATCGCCGTCAACAATCTGGCCGGCGTGCCGTCGATCGTCTTCGGCGTGTTCGGCGTCGGCTTCTTCATCTATTTCGTCGGCGGCACGATCGACCGGGTCTTCTTCAGCGAGGCGTTGCCCAGTCCGACGTTCGGCACCGGCGGCGTTCTGTGGGCCTCGCTGACGCTCGCGCTGCTCACGGTGCCGGTCGTGATCGTCGCCACAGAGGAAGGACTGGCCGCGATCCCGCGGGGCACGCGCGAGGCGTCCCTGGCGCTGGGCGCGACCAAGCTCGAGACCACGCTCCGGGTCGTGCTGCCCGCGGTGATGCCGTCGATCCTGACCGGGCTGATCCTGGCCATGGCCCGCGCCGCCGGCGAGGTGGCGCCCCTCATGATCACGGGGGTGGTGAAGCTCGCGCCGTCCCTGCCGATCGACGGCTTCTGGCCGTTCGTGCATCTCGAGCGAAAGTTCATGCATCTGGGCTTTCACATCTACGACGTGGGGTTCCAGTCGCCGAACGTGGATGCGGCGCGCCCCATGGTGTTCGTCACGACACTCCTGCTGCTGGTGATCGTCGTGCTGCTCAACCTGTTCGCAATCCGGCTGCGCAACCGCCTGCGCCGCAAATACGCGATGTCGGCGGTGTAACCTCTATAGGAGAGGGACATGTACACCCAGGTCCAGGTCGCCTCAAGCTTGAACCCCCAGGCGAGCGCTGCGGGTATCATGGAAGCGCCGATGGTCGAGATCGAGCACGTCTCGCTCTGGTACAGCGAGAAGCTCGCGCTGAAGGATATCTCCATGTCCATCCCCAAGCACCGGGTGACCGCGTACATCGGCCCGTCCGGCTGCGGCAAAACGACGCTCCTGCGCTGCCTGAACCGGATGAACGACCTGGTCGACGGGGTGCGGATGGCCGGCAACATCCGGATCGGCGGGACCGACATCCACGATCCGACGCTCGACGTCACCGAATTGCGCAAGCGCGTCGGCATGGTCTTCCAGAAGTCGAATCCGTTCCCGAAGTCGATCTTCGAGAATGTGGCCTACGGCCCGCGGATCCTCGGGACCGGGGGCCGGACCGACCTCGAGGCGATCGTGGAGCGGAGCCTGCGCGGCGCTGCGCTGTGGGACGAGGTGAGCGATCGCCTCAACGAGAGCGCGCTGGGGCTCTCGGGGGGCCAGCAGCAGCGGCTCTGCATCGCCCGCGCCATCGCGGTCGAGCCGGACGTCTTGCTGATGGACGAGCCGTGCTCGGCGCTCGACCCGATCGCGACCGCCAAAATCGAGGAGCTGATGCTCGAGCTCAAGAACAGCTACACGATCGTCATCGTGACTCACAACATGCAGCAGGCGGCGCGCGTCTCGGACTACACGGGCTTCATGCTGCTGGGCGAACTGGTCGAGGTCGGGGTCACGCGAGAGCTGTTCACCAATCCGCGCGACAAGCGGACCGAGGACTACATCACCGGCCGGTTCGGCTGAGAGCGGAGGCGGTCATGCAGCGGCACTTCCACGAGGAGCTGGACGCCCTCAAGCAGACGCTCCTGGCGATGGGCGGGCTGGTCGAGGACCAGATTCGCCGGGTCATGCGCGCCCTCATCGAGCGCGACAGCGAGCTGGCCCAGGAGGTCATCGACCGCGACCGGCAGGTGAACGCGTACGACGTGGAGATCGACGAGAAGTGCGTGGAGCTGCTGGCGCTCCACCAGCCGACCGCGGGCGATCTTCGCTTCATCACGACCGCCATGAAGATCGTCACCGATCTCGAGCGCATCGGCGACCAGGCGGTCAACATCGCGCAGCGCACCATCGAGCTGAACCCCGAGCCTCAGCTCAAGCCCTACGTGGACCTGCCGCGGATGTCCGAGAAGGCGCAGCGGATGGTCAAGGAGAGCCTCGACGCGTTCGTGAGCCGCGACACCGAGCTGGCGCGCCGGGTGTGCGGCGAGGACGCCGAGGTCGACGCGCTGAAGGAGCAGATCTTCCGCGAGCTCCTGACCTACATGATGGAGGACCCGAAGACCATTCCGCGCGCCATCCGGCTCATCCTGGTCTCGCGCTTCCTCGAGCGCGTGGCCGACCATGCCACCAACATCGCCGAGATGGTGGTCTATCTCGTCGAGAGCAAGATGGTACGCCACATGCTCGCGTAGCCCTCAGCCGCGCAGCACCAGCGTGGGCACCTTCGAGTCTGCCTCCAGCCGCTCGGCCACGCCGGGCGCGAGCGCCTTCCCCAGACGGCTGCGCCGGGTCGTCGCGAGCGTCACCAGATCGGCGTTGTAGGCCTCGGCCTCGAGCCGGATCTCTTCCGCCGGCTCCCCGAACCGCACGACACGCTCCACCGGAAGCCCGTCGAGCTCGGCCTCGATGTGCGCGAGCTCGTCCATGCCCTCGGCGGTCAGCCGCGCCATCTCCTGATCGACGTACGCGACAGTCCGGCCGTACGGGCCGACCACGTGCTCCGGCACCGGGAACACCCGGAGCAGGCGCACCGTCGAGCCGGCGCCGCGCGCCAGAGCGGCGATCACCGGGACGATGGCCTCGCTCTCCACTCGACCGTCGATAGGTGTCAGGATTCTCTTCGTCATTGTCTTCGTCCTCCGTCCCCATCCTTCAAGGGGCACGTGATTGGGACGGTGCGTCAGGCTCCGGAGATTCCGGTTATCCGGAAATCGTGTCCGCTCAGGTCCTGAGCGGCTGGTCAACGCGGAGCGGTGGGGTCGTGGACGCATGGCGATAGGTTTCTTGGGAATCCGGATACTTAGAGGATGCTCACCACTGGTGCAGAGTTTGCTATTTTATTGCGCCGATGAAGTGGCTGGTGAAACAGGCGTTCGGGCCGCGCGAGACCCCCGAGGAAGCTCGGAAAAGACGACTTTGCCGCAAGATGCTCGAGCTTCCGCCCGAGGTCGAGTATGTCCACGTCTGGCCGGGTATGATCACGCTCGCCGCGCTGAGCGCACTCCTGATCGGCCTCGTCGTGTGGCGTCTCGATGCGGTCGCGACCGCCGCGTGGGGTGTCGGCGCGCTCGCCACGCTCGGCGTGCTCGCCGCCGGGTGCGCGCGAATCGATGAGCACTATCGCCACGTCGCCGCCGGTGTCCTCGTGCTGGGCGCGCTCCTCGCCATTCTGGCCGTGACCGTGCACCGGCAGGGCTATCTCGATCAGGTCGACGCGTTCGGCACGCTCGATCGATCGGCCCTGAACGACTCGAACAGCGGCCGCTGATCCGCGCTTGCGCCGGCGCACGGCGCTCCGCCCCGACTGTCCGCGCGACTGTGTTAGCCTCTGGTCCATGTCGGATCTCGACCCCGACGCCACCGCGATCGAGAGCCTCTACGCCCGGGGCGTGACCGACGGCCTGCCGGTCGTGCCGCCGACGCGTACCCTCGTCGAGCGGGCGGTCGCGGCGACCGGGCGCGCGGCCGACGAGCTGGTAGCGCTCGTACCTCCCAACTACGGGCGCGCCACCGTCGAGAAGATTGCGATCAACGCGGTCATGGCGGGCTGCCGACCCGACTATCTCCCGGTCGTCGTCGCCGCGGTCGAGGCCGTCTGCGACGAGGCCTTCGACCTGCACGGAGTGTCGGCGACCACGAACGCGCCGGCGCCGCTCGTGATCGTGAACGGGCCGATCCGCGAGCGCCTCGACATCAACTCGGGCGCCGGCGTGTTCGGACCGGGCTGGCGCGCCAACGCCACGATCGGGCGCGCGCTGCGGCTGGTCTGTCTCAATCTGGGCGGGGCGCACCCGGGCGCCGTGAGCATGTCGACCCTCGCGCATCCCGGACGCTACACGTACTGCATCGGCGAGCACGAGGAGGCGAGCCCCTGGGACTCGCTGGCGGTCGAGCATGGGTTCACGCCCGGCGACAGCACCGTCGCGCTGCTCGCCGCCGACGCGCCCCTCGGTGTCTACGCGCAGCGGAGCCGCACGCCCGAGGACCTCTTGCCGACGCTCGCCGCGAGCCTGGCCGTGGTGTCGCACCACAAGATGACGCACTGGGGAGACACGCTGGTGGCGCTCTCCCCGGAGCACGCGAAGATCTTCGGCGACGCCGGATGGAAGAAGGCCGACGTGCGCCAGTGGCTGCATGAGCGGCTCCGGTGGCCGGTGCGCGAGCTCCTGCCGGGGGTCGACGGCGGCGAGGGGCTGCCGGAGCACGTCGTGGCGAAGTTCGCCGACCCGTCGCGCGAGGCGGCATTGATCCCGAAATTTCGCTCCCCCGAGAATCTCAAGCTCGTGGTGACGGGCGGCACCGCCGGCCGCTTCTCCGCGATCGTGCCGGGCTGGTCGTTCTCCAAGGGCTCCAATCTCGTCTTCAGGAGGATCCGCTGATGACCGAGTACCTCGATCCCACCGATTCGGTGGCCGTGCCCAGAAAGACGGCGCCGCGGCCCGCCAGCCTTGACGGCAAGGTGGTGACGCTGCTCGATATCTCGAAGGCGCAGGGCAACCATCTCCTCGATCGCATCGAGGAGCTCCTGCGCGAGCGCGCGACGCCGAAGGCGATCATCCGGAAGAAGAAGCCGACGTTTGCGCGGCCGGCGCCGGATGCGCTGCGGCACGAGATCGCCGGCGCCAGCGACGTCATCGTCGAGGGGCTCGCCGACTGAGGGTCGTGCACAACGTGCAGTGTGCACGACGGCGTGTTCTTCGAGGACAGCGGCATTCCGGTGGCGACGGTGATCTCGGCGGAGTTCGTGGGCGCCGCGCGCGCCCAGGCCGGCGCGCTGGGCGCCACGGATTACCAGACGGTCGTGGTGCCGCACCCGATCCAGCCGCTCACGCGGGAGGAAGTGCGGGCCCTGGCCGACAAGGCGTTTGACGCGATCATGAAGCGGATCACGG
>Ga0307468_100000455_pt1 | contig 10134 bp, 7 predicted proteins | sample atmdna_FD_203085 | JGI IMG/M metagenome (GOLD analysis project Ga0307468, IMG submission 203085) | Hardwood forest soil microbial communities from Morgan-Monroe State Forest, Indiana, United States - atmos_gases AM2C_05 | ecosystem: Environmental > Terrestrial > Soil > Temperate forest > Bulk...
CTTCAGATTTCACGGCGGATAGTGCTCTCGACTCGCTTTGTAATGTTCCCCTCGACACAGGTGCACAGCGGGCTCGATGGGGGCGTCTCGTAGCGGACCTCGTTCGGGTCGCAAACCGCAGCTCTGACAAGCAGACCGGGAAGCTAATAGAAACTCTGCGCGAACTGGCCCATCGATATGCGCACGAAAGTGAGATTCAGCACGAGCTTGCGCGAGCGGAACTGTATCTTGGAAACATCTTTCTGTTCTCCGAAGGGGATCATGTCCGGGCCGCCGAGCAGTTCGACACGGCGATTTCGCGCGCTGGTGCCGGAAGCGACATCGCAGCAGCAGCAATCAACAACCGCGGGATCCTGCACAACGTCGTTCAGAATGAAGTCCAGGCCTTCGCGGACTGGAGCGACGTGATCGCGAGCACGGGAATCACCGATGAAGCACGAGCATGCTCGCTCAACAATCGGGCCGACATTTTCGCACGCCGCGGTGCGCACGACGACGCGGTTCGGGACCGGTCGCAGGTCCTGGCATTGAAGGAAACCTCGCCCGACCGTCGTTACATAGCGCTCATCAGACGAAGTCTTTCCTACGTGAAGCTGGGGCGACCGGAGGACGCGTTGCACGATCTCGATCGCATTTTCGGAATTGACGATATCGCTCCCGAGCAGAAGGCCGAAGCACGTATGACGCGAGGCCTGCTCCTCAGGGATCTCGGGCGTTTGGCCGAAGCCAGAGCCGATCTCGAGACCGTGCTCGTTGCCGACGTATCGTTTCCCGGCACGTTCCCGGAAACGCTTGTCGAGCTGGGGGAATTGGCCCGGCTCGAGCACGACATCCCTGGCGCTCGCGAATATCTCCGCAAGGCTCTGGCATCGAGTGATATCGAAGCCTCGACTGTCGTGGATACCTTCATCCTCAATGCACGCCTCGCTCGTGACGAAGGAGACCTGGAGCGCGCCGAGAGCATCTGGCAAGTCGTACTCGCGAATCCGAACGCGAATGATCAGCAAATAGCCATTGCCACCAACCGGGACGAAGCCGCCGTCGCGCCACTCACAACCCCGCCAGAACCCTGACCAGATCCGCGGGCTCGATTGGCTTCTCCAGAAACGCATCCGCGCCCGCGCTCATCGACGCTTCCCGCATCGACGAGCCCAGCGCGATCATTGCCGCCACCTTGAACGGTTTACGGCCCGGCTCGTTGCGCAGAGAGTTGATCAGTTCGATGCCGTCGCCGCCGGGCATGGCCAGGTCGGTCACCACGGCGTCGATCTCCTCGCGCGCGCACCAGCAATGCCTCGTCCATCGACGCTGCGGGGAAGACCGTCGCCCCGGCGGCGCGCAGGAAGGAACGAACATGTTCAGCGCCTCCTTCGTATCGTCGACGGCGAGGATGCGGCGGCCGTCGAGATTCGGCAGGGCGGTCCGCTCGTGGAGCGCCGCCTGAAGCTCCTTCGCGATGGGCAGCATGAAACGGAACGTCGGGCCCTTTCGTTTTCCATCTCCGGCTCGATGCCCTGGCCGCTGTCGCTGACGGCGACGATCGTGCGCGCGCCCCTCTTCTCCAGGCAGATTTCGACCTTCCCTTCATCCGGCGTGAACTTCACCGCTCGAAAAGGAGGTTCCACATCACCTGCTACAGCCGACGTCCGTTCAGTGAGTCCCCACCGCAACAACGCGGCCGACGATCTCGATCGCACGCGCAACCTCCTCCTCGGACGTGTAGCGCGACAACGAGAACCGCACCGCCGCCGGCCGTCCCATCGCTTTCATCGTCGCCGTCGGCTCGGTTTTGCCGGAGTGACACGCGGCGCCGCCCGAAACGCACACGCCGGCTTCGTCGAGTGCGAGCACGATGCTCGTGACGTCGGTGCTGCCGAAGGAAACGCTCGAGGTGTTGCCGAGGCGCGGCTGCGTTGCGCCGTTGATCTCGACGTTGTCGAGCGCACGCTCGAAGCGATCGCGCAACGCTGCGACGCGCGAAAAGTGCGGCAGCGCTTCGCGCGCGAGGCGTGCGGCGATGCCGAGGCCGGCGATCGAGGGGACGGGCTCGGTGCCGGAGCGGAGTCCGAGCTCCTGGCCGCCGCCGTACCAGATCGGTGAGAGCGTGAGACCGCGGCGAATCGAAAGCGCGCCGACGCCTTTCGGCGCGTGGAACTTGTGGCCGGAGATCGTGACGAAGTCGGCGCCGAGCGCGCGTTGATCGACGACGATCTTGCCCGCGGCCTGCACGGCGTCGACGTGCACGAGTGCGCCGTGCGCGCGAGCCAGCTCCGCGATCTGCGCGACGGGATGAATGACGCCGGTTTCGTTTTGCGCGAGCATCACGGTGACGAGCAGTGTGTTGTGGTCGATCGCATCGCGCATCGCATCGAGATCGATCTCGCCTTCGCCGTTCACCGGCACGACGACGAGCTCGATCTCACGAATTGCTCGCAAGAGTGTGAGCACCGAAGGATGCTCGACCGCGGTCGTGACAATCTTGCGGCGCTGCGGCGTGCGATCGAGCAGTCCGCGGATGACGAGCGCGTTCCCTTCGGTACCGCAGCTCGTGAAGATCACCTCGCTCGCGTCGCAGCCGATGAGCGCCGCGACTTCTTCGCGCGCGTGCTCGATGCCGTCATGCGCGCGGCGCCCGAGGGTGTGAATCGAGTGGGCGTTGCCGTAGTGCTCGCGGTAGTAGGGCGTCATCGCCGCGAGGACTTCATCGGCGACGCGAGTGGTGGCGTTGTTGTCGAGGTAGATGAGGTCGCGCATCGAAGCGCGATTGTAAGGCGTTGCGCGGTTGCTTTCCGTGCCCGAGCCCGAGCCCGCTCCCGTGCCCGGATTTTGACTCTCCGATCGGCAAGAAACGTCAAAGGCCGGGCGCGGGAGCGGGCTCGGGCACGGAATTGCGAAGGGGCGACCAAAAAACAGCGGGCCAATGGTTGCCACGCGCAACCACTGGCCCGTCTGCTCTCTCTCATACAACACGCTGCCGGTTCTCAGGAAGAAGCGGTATGTGTTCGCGGAGCAGTGTAGGGACACGGCATCACCGCGGGATGACACGGCGCGTGAAAAAGAGGTGAGGGGAAAGGTTGAGGTCGCGTGACCGTGACGCTGACATCGGCCGAAGCGTCAAGATTTCGTAAATGCCCGGTTGGCGGATCACATATCCATCAAAAACCGGTCCGGCTCCGCGGTCGCGTCGTACTCGCTCTGCAGATCGGTCTTGTGCTTCCACTCCATCTCGCCGAGCTCCAGGAACAGGCGCCCGAGCTCGGTGCCGCCGGGCACGCGCTCCGCCATGAAGCGGTAGTAGCTCTCGGAGTCGCGCTCGCGCTCGAGGGCGAGCTTGAGCGCGCGGCTGAGATCGAGGTTCGCGATCTCCGGCGGAAGATCGACCGTCGCGGGCTCGGGATCGGGAGGCTCGTGGCCGATGGTCTCGCGATATTTGCGCTCGAGCTTCGCGCGATGCACGAGCTCGCCGTCGGCGAGCTGCAGCATGCGCTTGCGCACGTCGGGCGATCCCGCGCGCTCGGCCATCTTCTGGTAGTACACGCGCGTCTCCACTTCGGATTGGATCGCTTTGCGAAGGACTTCTTCGACGGTGGTATCGAGCGGTTTCATGAGGCCGGACCCGCGCGCATCATAGCGCGCAAGATGGGCAACCTGGAGAGGTTGCCCTACGTCGTTGCGCTACGCGCCGCGATAGACGTCGGGATTCGCCGGTGCGCTGTCGTCGAACGGCGCTGCGCCGCGCGGCTGGCCGAGTCCGGTGCCGCCTGCGGTGCCGCGCTTGTCGATGCCGCCGTAATAGGGACGCCATCCCATCGGCTCGACCGGGAAATTCGGCGGCACGACGAGGTCGCGCAGACCGACGACTGCACGCGCGCGCGTATCGATCGCCATCTCGTAATCACGCGTCATGTAGATCGCATCTTCGGGACACGCATCGACGCAGTAGCCGCAGAACACGCAGCGCAGCAGATCGATGTCGTAACGCACCGGGAACTTCTCGCGCGTGCGCTCGTCTTCGCCCGCCTCGATCGTGATGCACTCCGCGGGACACGCCGTCGAGCACATGTAGCACGCGACGCAGCGCGTGGTGCCGTCTTCGCGCGTGGTGAGAATGTGCCGCCCCCGAAAGCGCTCCGAGTAAACCCGCTTCACCTCGGGATACGAGATGATCGGCAGCCCCTTCATGTTGAAGAGATTCGTGACGAGATGCTTCAGCGTGAGAAACATCCCCGACAGGACCTGCGGGAGATACGTGCGGTGCAGCGCCGTGAGCCGCGGGCGCTCGACTTTGATGACTCCGGGAGATACGCGGGTGATGGTCATAGACTTTCTGATCCCGATTCAAGAACACGGAACACGGAACACGGAACACGGAACGGGTTTTCGGCCGTCGTTCCGTGTTCCGTGTTCATCGTTCCGCGTTCTCTCAATGGTCCAACTCTCCCGCAATGATATTCAAGCTACCCAGCGCAGCGATCGCATCCGGAATCGTCTGCCCGGTGATCATCTTCGTGAACGCCTGGTAGATCGCGAAGCACGGCGGGCGCACGCGCACGCGATACGGATTCTTTGTGCCGTCGGACACGATGTAGAAACCGAGCTCGCCGTTGCCGCCTTCGACCTGGAAGTACGTCTCGCCGACCGGCGGCTGGATGCCGTGCATGATCAGCTTGAAGTGATAGATGAGCGACTCCATCTCGTTGTAGACCTTCGCCTTCGGCGGAAGGGCAACGTACGGATTGTCGACCATCACCGGACCGGAAGGCAGTCCGCGATTGATCGCCTGCTGCACGATTCGTAGCGATTGACGCATCTCTTCCATGCGGACCAGATAGCGCGCGTAGGTGTCGCCGCCTTCGGCGATCGGCACGTCCCAGTCGTAGGTTTCGTATCCGAGGTAGGGGTTGGCTTTGCGGACGTCGTAGGGGACGCCGCATGCGCGGAGACATGGGCCGGTGAAGCCGAAATCGATCGCGTCCTGCGCGGAGATCGGCGCGATGCCTTCGACGCGATCGCGGAACACGCGATTCGTGGTCACGAGTTTGTCGACGTCGTCGATGTATTTCGGGATGTAGTCGACGAGGCGCTGTGCCATCGAGAGGAAGTTGTCGGGCACGTCGACCGCGAGTCCGCCGATGCGCAGGTAGCTCGGGAGCAGCCGCGCGCCGCAACATGCTTCGATGAGTCCGTAGATTTCTTCGCGCGGCTGGAACAGGTACCAGAAGTTCGTCAGCGCGCCCATGTCGACGAGGTTCGTGCCGATGCAGATCAGGTGATCGCCGATGCGCATCAGCTCCGAAAGGATCAGGCGCACGTAATCCGCGCGCTCCGGTGACTTGATGCCGAGCATCTTCTCGACGGTCATGCAGTAGCCGACGTTGTTGATGATCGCCGAGCAGTAGTTGAGGCGATCCGTGAACGGGATCACCTGCTGATAGGTGTGCGTCTCCGACATCTTCTCGAAGCAGCGATGGAGGTAGCCGATCTCGGTGTCCGCGCCGACGATCGTCTCGCCGTCGAGTGTCACGACGACGCGCAGCGTGCCGTGCGTCGCGGGGTGCGAGGGTCCGAGGTTCAGCGTGACGCGCTCGAAATCGGAGTGCTCTTCCTCTTCGCGATAACGCTCGTCAATCTTCGGAATGATCTGTGCGACGTTCTGCTCGGTGAGCAGCCAGCGCTGCGCGGGATCGTAATCCTTGCGAAGCGGATGACCCTGAAAGGCTTCGTGCGTGAGGATGCGGCGCAGGTTCGGATGGCCGTCGAACTTCACGCCGTACATGTCGAACACTTCGCGCTCGAACCAGTCGAGGCCCTGGTAGACGGGGCGGCTCGACGGAACGTTCTCGCCTTCGGCGACGCGCACTTTCAGGCGCACGCGCTCGTTGTTCTGCAGCGAATACAACTGATACACGACATCGAAGCGTTTTTCGCGTTCCGGGTAGTCCACTCCGAAACAGTCGAGCGGCATCGTGAAGCGAAGGTCGGGATGTTCCTTCAGCGCGCGCAGCACGTCGACGATCTTGTCGCGCTCGACGACGAACGTCGGCAGATCGACGCCGCTCTCCTGCACGATCGCAGGATGCGCGAGCTTCGCAGCGATCTCCAGTCCGCGTGCATCGGACTGCGCAGCGGCAGGATCGACGTACGCATTGCGATTCGTCGGCGCCGGGCCGGTGTAGGGGATGGCGGAGTGTTTGGTGAGGGTGCTCATGGACTTTAGTGGGCAGTATGCAGTGGGCAGTGGGCAGAAGACACGGGCTCATACTTCTGCCCACTGCCCACTGCCAACTGCCCACCGATTCTCATGCTCGCTTGATCTCTCCGCGCTCGATCTTCTCTTTCAACTTCAGGATTCCGTACATCAGGCCGTCGGGCGTTGGCGGGCAGCCGGGCACCCAGATATCGACGGGGATGACTTCATCGATGCCTTGCATCACGTGGTACGCGCGATAGAAGCCGCCCGAGGTTGCGCAGGCGCCCATGGCGACGACGTACTTTGGCTCGGGCATCTGGTCGTAGATCTTCTTGAGCACCGGTCCCATCTTGTCGACGATCGTGCCGGCGACGATCATCAGGTCCGCTTGCCGCGGCGAGAAGCGCACGACTTCCGCGCCGAAACGCGAGATGTCGTAGTGCGAGGAGACCATCGACATGAACTCGATCGCGCAGCACGCGGTGCCGAACGGCAGCGGCCAGAGCGAGTTGCCCCGCGCCCAGTTCACGACCGTGTCGAGCTTCGTCGTGAGATACGTGCCGCCGGCGAGGTCGGTGATCTCACGCTCCGATTCGCCTGGGAGGGTGATGAGCCCCTTCTCCGCGCCTTCTCCCGGAGCGACGCCGGCCTTGCGCGGGATGATCGAGTATGGATTGTCTATCTTTTGTACGGGCATCACTTAGCCTCGGTGGGCGCCGGATTCTACGGCAATTGAGAAATCTTTCACAAGCGCGATACGAGGGGTTGCAGTAGGCAGTAGGCAGTTGGCAGTTGGCAGTGGGCAGTGGGCAGTGGGCAGAGGTGATCCACTGCGAACTGCCTACTGCGAACTGCCTACTGCCTACTGCCTACTGCCCACTGCCCACTGCTCAGTGATGTGGCTACACACCTGAATTCACCGCCCCGTAACCGCGAGTCCGCGCAACCCCACCGCCCTCTCGCCGTACAATCCCCGCGCCATGAAGCGAACTACGTTCCTCGCCGCCGCCATTCTCTCGCTCTTTGCCAGTCTCGCGTCCGCCGAGCTGCCGCCGCTGATCGCGCGCGACGTGCTCTTCGGCAATCCCGAGCGCACCAGTCCGCGCCTCTCGCCCGACGGCAAGCGTCTCGCGTGGCTCGCGCCCGACAAGAAAAATGTGCTGCAGGTCTGGGTGCGCACGATCGGCACGACCGACGACAAGGTCGTCACCGCCGACAAGAAGCGTGGCATCCGCCAGTACCTGTGGGCCTCGGACAACAAGACGCTGCTCTATCTGCAGGACAACGACGGCGACGAGAACTTCCACGTGTACGGCGCCGATCTCGAGAGCGGCATCGTGCGCGACTACACGCCGATCCAGGGCGTGCGCGCGGACGTCGTCGAAGTCGAGCCCGCGGTTCCGGATCAGATCCTCGTGCAGATCAACGCGCGCGATCGCCAGGTCTTCGACGTCTATCGCCTCACGCTCTCGACCGGCGCGCTCGTGCTCGACACGAAGAATCCCGGCGACGTGGCCGGCTGGCTCGCCGACGCCCATCTCAACGTCCTCGGCGCGCAGGCCGCGCTCGACGACGGCAGCACGGAGATCCGCGTGCGTGATTCCGCCGACGCGGCGTGGCGCTCGCTGATCAAAGCTCCGCACGAAGAAATCCTCGGCGCCGATGATCTCTCCGCCGACGGCAAGTCGCTGATCTACGAGTCCTCGATCGGCACCGACACAGCGCGCGTGCTCGAGCGCAACATCGCCAGCGGCGCGGAGAAAGTCATCGCCTCCTCGCCGGAAGTCGACGCCGGCACGGTCGTCATCAATCCGGTGACGCGCGTCGTCGAGGCCGTAGCGTTCGCGCCCGGCCGCCGCGTTTGGAAGATCGTCGATCCCGCGGTGAAAGCGGACTTCGATGCCATCGCGAAACTCGACGATGGCGACTTCACGCTCGTCAATCGCGATCTCGCGGACAAGAACTGGCTCGTCTCGTTCACGTCCGATCGCGGCCCGACGAAATTCTTCGCGTGGGATCGCGATGCGAAGAAGGGCACGTTCCTCTTCACCACGCAATCGAAGCTCGAGAATCTCCAGCTCTCCGAGATGAAGCCGGTCGTGATCAAGACGCGCGACGGCTTCGACATGCACGGCTACCTCACGCTGCCCGCGGGACTCCCGCAGAAGAACCTGCCGCTGGTGCTCAACGTTCACGGCGGACCGTGGGGCCGCGACACGTGGGGCTACAACGCCACCGCGCAGTGGCTCGCGAATCGCGGCTACGCGGTGTTGCAGGTGAACTTCCGCGCGTCGACCGGCTACGGCAAGAAGTTCCTCAACGCCGGCGACAAGCAGTGGGGCCTGAAGATGCACGACGATCTGATCGACGCCGTGAACTGGTCCGTGAAACAGGGCTACGCCGACGCGAAGAAGATCGCGATCATGGGCGGCTCCTACGGCGGCTACGCAACGCTCGCGGGACTCACGTACACACCCGACACGTTCGCATGCGGCGTCGACATCGTCGGCCCGTCGAACCTCCGCACGCTGCTCGCCGCGATTCCGCCGTACTGGAAAACCGCGCGCGCCACGTTCAACAAGCGCATGGGCAATCCCGACGATCCGAAAGACGCGGACCTGATCAAGAACGCCTCGCCGCTGTTCAAAGCGAGCGCGATCAAGCGCCCGCTGCTCATCGGCCAGGGCGCAAACGATCCGCGCGTCAACAAAGCGGAATCAGAGCAGATCGTCGAAGCAATCGAGAAGAACAACGGCTCCGTGACGTACGTCGTCTACTCCGACGAAGGCCACGGCTTCGCGCGCCCGGAAAACCGCATCGACTTCAACGCCCGCACCGAAGCGTTTTTGGGTCAATGCCTCGGCGGCCGCTTCGAGCCGCTCCCCTCCGGCGACAAATATCCCGGCTCGACGGCGGTGGTGCGGGTGGTGGTCGCGAAATAAATCAACCGTAGCCCCGCGGCGTAAGCCCGGGGCAATCACGCTGCGGTTGCCAAGATTGCAAAGCCCGCCGGCCTCATCGGCGGGCGACACCCGCTCACTCCAAACATCGCGGCAGCAGCCCGCCCACCTTCAGCCGTGCATTGCGCTCGAGGATGATCTTCCGCTCCGCCTCGGTCGCGCCGAGCGGCAGAGCCAGGAGGTGCGCGCCAAGAACGTCCTCTTCGCAGAGGAGCGTGATCTGGCGGATCTCCGACCACGAAATGCGATGAAAGCGATCGTCCGCCGCGGCGAACACGACGACACCCTTCCCATCCTCGGACAGCAGGATCGCTTTCCGCGTGGCGGGATCGGCCGGTTCGCGCAACGACAGTGCCACGCACGGATAGAACGTCGAGCGCTCGAACTTTCCGTACGCATAGGCGATCAGGAGCAGTTGCACGATCGCGTAGCAGATGAGGAACGAGGCCATGAGGTCGTCGCGTTTCGCGCGCAGCAGCGCGATCGCGGCGGCGATGATCAACGCGCCGAGGAGCACGTAGACGGCGTACGCATCCTCGAGCCACGCTCGCCCGGCCCGGTGCTCCTCTTTGATGGACGAGTGCGCGCGCAGGAGATTCCGCCAGAGGTCGTTGGTCTGGCCGGCGAGATGGTCGGGCGCGTGGAAATCGGAAGCAGTGCGTGCCTGCGTGGCCGGCTTGCGGAAGAAGTCGGAGACGATCAGCACCGTCCAGTCGACGGACAGCAACTTGGCCGTAAACGCGAGGGTCACGATCCAGAACAGAACGCGCCTGTCGGTCATCAGCATGCGGGCGCGTGAAGACTTCAAGCGGCGCGCGGCCCAGACGATCCCCGCGATGAGCACGATCGAAACGACGGTCGCGAACCAATCGTCGATGAGGTGACCGATGACCGATCCCAGCGTCTCCTCGACGAAATAGGTGACGTCAGCGAGATAGGCGCCGGCGTCGAGCGGCTGCCGTGCACTCACGCCGATGATCGAGC
>Ga0307468_100000456_pt1 | contig 10109 bp, 4 predicted proteins | sample atmdna_FD_203085 | JGI IMG/M metagenome (GOLD analysis project Ga0307468, IMG submission 203085) | Hardwood forest soil microbial communities from Morgan-Monroe State Forest, Indiana, United States - atmos_gases AM2C_05 | ecosystem: Environmental > Terrestrial > Soil > Temperate forest > Bulk...
TCACGCCGATGTTCGTCGACCAGACGCTGAATGAACGCATAATCAAAAAAGTTTCGCTCGCGGATCGACGAGTTCATCAGTTGCCCAATCAACTCTTCACCTTCAGGCCCGCGAAACCATTCGCGCACAGGCGCGCCAAAGCCGCGCTTCGGCTTATACAGCACGTCCTTCGGCAGCACTGTTTCCAACGCGCGCTTCAGGATGTGCTTGCCGCTGCCGCCCTTCACTTTCAAGCTGCGCGGCAAGCTCATCGCGTATTCGATCAAATGGTGATCAAGAAAAGGAACCCGGGCTTCGACGGAAGTCGCCATCGTGATCTTGTCCACCCGCATCAGCAACAGCTCAGGCAGGCGCAGTTTCAACTCCAGATAAGCCATGCGCGCCGCGTAATCAGATCGAGGCCGGGCTTTCGCGAAAGTATCCTGATACTCACGCACGACCTCATGAGTCGACAGTCCATTGTAGTGTGCGCGCATTTCGGTCGAGAGCACTTTTGGCTTCATCGTCTCGTCAAAGACCACCGCGCCGCCCCAAAACAACTCTTCATTGGCTCCCATCCGCCGCACCAGTTCGCTGGCCATGCGCTTCTTCAAGGTTTTTTGCACCAGTGGCTGGGCCATGGCGGCGGCAGCGCGACGCGCAATTAGCGGCGTCCGCTCTGCATGACGCCAGAATCTCTCCTGGATGCGCAGGTAGGTTCCAAACCAGTCATAGCCGGCAAAGATCTCATCCGAGCCTTCGCCCACCTGGACGACGATCGTGCCGGTGCTGCGGGCCAGCTTCGAGACGTAATAAAGAGGCACACAGACCGGATCCGCAATCGGCTCGTCCTGATGAAATACCAGTTCGGGCAGAAACTTCATCATCTCTTCCCGGCCAATCATCACTTCGTGGTGATCCGTGCCGAATCGTTTTGAGATGGCCCGCGCAGAATCCAGCTCGTTGAGTTCTTCGCTGTCATGAAAGCCGACAGTGAATGTGCGCACCGGCAGCGTCATCAACTCAGACATCAACGCTACGTTCGCCGACGAATCAACACCGCCCGAAAGAAACACCCCGAACGGCACGTCGGCCATCATTCGCTTTTTGATCGAGGCGCGCAGCAAGTCGAGAATGTTTTGCCGGTGTTCGGCCTCGGTGCGGGCGATGGCCGATGCCGGCGGCAGGGCGTCCCAATATTGAGTGATTCGAGTTTCGCCGCCGCGATCAATCACCAGCAGGTGCCCGGCGGGAAGCTTTTGCACGCCCTGAAAGAGGGTCTGCGGCGCCGGCGTGGTGACAAAAGTCAGATAGTGATAGAGGGCGGCTTCGTTTACCTGACGAGAGACTGCCGGGTGTTCCAGGATGGCCTTAATCTCAGAAGCAAAGATGAACCGGCCGTCCTGCTGATAAAAGTAGAGCGGCTTGACGCCGGCCCGATCACGCGCCAGCACCAGTCGTTCGCGATCCGCATCCCAGAGGGCAATCGCATAATCGCCTTCAATGTCCGAGACAAAGTCGAGTCCGCGTTCCTCATAAAGATGCAGAATGGTTTCCGAATCAGTGCGCGATGCATAAACGTGGCCGCGCGCTTCCAGGCCCTGGCGCAACTCGGCGTGGTTGTAAATCTCGCCATTGAAAACCAGCCAGACACGGTCCGTGCAACCATGCATCGGCTGATGACCGGCCTCAGACAGATCGATGATTGAGAGACGTCGAAATCCAAACCCGCCGCGACCTTCGTCAAAGATCAGTTCGCCGGCGTCATCCGGGCCACGATGAGTCATCACGTCGCGCATGCGCTCGACCAGCGGGCGCTGCACCCGGCCTTCGGCTGCGCCGTATTCCCAGATTCCGCAAATGCCGCACATTCTCTTAGGTTTCTGCTTTTTGTCTTTGCTTAGCTTTTAGCTTTGGCTCTTAATTTTCAGATTTTCAAATCTCAAATTTGAAATTTCAGATTTGCAGTTTCGCTACTCTCTCGCTCACGTCTTCACCCGAAGCAATCGGAACGATGCCGAAGTGCGCATTGAGAGGCAGCGCACTCCGCTGTCTCCAGCAAACCGCTACCGATTTCTGCCTGGCCCCGTAATCTCGAGATGAAAACAGCTCTTCTAACTCGGCCTGGGCCGTGATGCCACTCGGTACAATCAGCAGTCGCGCGCCAGTCATCTTATCGCACGCCTCGATGCTTCCGTCAGGCCGGACGGTAGTTTCTATTCCCGGAGACAGGTGAAAGCGAAACGCCAGGTCATGCTCTCCCTGGCCGGAAATGTCGTCGGCCACCAGCCATAGACGATCGCTTTTGTTGAAGGTCACAGTGCGCCGATGAGTCACCGGCGCCGGCAGACGTTGGTAGCCGCCATGCTCAGCAATCACCACATCCTTTTCGTCTCTGCTCTCCCAACTCAAGACCCGCGGTTGCGCCTCGTTACCAATTATGAATGGCGCCTGTTCGTCAGTAGTGTTCTGCTCAATGCCGTCAATCTCAACCGTTGAGTGGTATGCAGTCGAACGAAACAGGTGACGCTGGTGAAGGTCGGCCGTGTATAGATAGGTTCCCGGATCAACGATGAACGGCGTGCCGCAGGCTGAGACTTCAATGCTGAGAGCATCGTTATGTCCATGAGAGCCGCGCCCCTTCACGCCACTGCCGCTCGCATTCAAAAGCAGATAGAGATCGTCCTGCCGCAGAATGTAAGTCCCGGCATCAGGGAAAGCTTGCGACTTTGGGTTTTCGCTTGAGGGCAGGGCCCGATAGTCGCGCACGCCTTGCGCACCCAAAATCCAGAGCAATTCTTCAGGCATGTCTTGATGGGGAATCTTGAAGCGCGGCTGCTGAAACACGGCCGCGCCGAGCGCCAACAAATAGCCGTGATCATCGCCGCTGCGGCGGACAATCGGCAACAACTGACCACTGTCCGTATCGCCAAGCAGCGGCGCAAACCCATCGGGCCGCGAATAAGCGCGCAGGTATTCGAACATCTCACCCACTCTGTTCCAATGCTGTTCGGGGATCTGCATGCCGTTCAAATGGCATAGAACAAAGGAATAAAGAAACAGCTCCAGCTTCAAACGATGATAGCCGGTCGAGGCTTCATAATCGGCGCCGTCGGGGAGAGTTTGCTTTTCCAATTCCTGAAGTAATTCGCGCAAACCGAATTCGCGCCATTCGGACGCGGCTTCCAGCTCCGGCAACATCACACCCAGCCACAGAAGTCCCGTCACATCGGCGAGATAATGATTGCTGGTCGCGATGTGCGAAAACTCCAGATTGCGCCTGATGTGGGCGCCGTGCTGATCGAACATCTTCAGCAGTTCGAGCAGATTTGTTTCATCCATCTCTGGCGCCTGCCGGAAGAGTTCGAGAGCGGCGAGCAGGTTCACGGCTCGCAGCGCGACTTCCATCGCACAGTTCCAGTTGAGGCCGCGACCCAGGGGATTTTGTTCTCGCCACCCGGCCAGCTGGCGAAAGAATTCGGGGCTGAACTTTTCGTTGTTAGTGATTGAGTAAGCTCGGCCCAGGGTGACGAGATGCGACAGGCGATTCAATTCCCAGACAACGCGTGCATCCGAACCATCGTTGCGGATGAGATTGATGTCGGCATGAAAAGTGTCCGGCCAATCAAAGCCGGACAATGGATCCCGGTTCCACTTTACTTCTTCGACGCCAAAACACTTTTCGCCAAAGCCCAGCAGCGGCCAGCAGTGTTTCTCTGTAATTCGGGCGGCGTGAGTCAACAGTTCCGTCGTTTGGCGAGGAAAGAGCTCCTGCTGCAAACCGGCCGTGACCTTTGCCGCTCCCGCAAAGCCGGGAAAGAATTCCGGCGTTTGGCGTGAACGGAAATGCCCGAGCAGTTCAGCCGGCGAGAGGAGAGAGAAGTCCTGGTTCAGGCGCGCGGGTTGTCGATTTAGTTCGTCGAGTTGCGCTCGCTCGTGCTTCAGCTCCTGCGCCCCACGCAGGCGCCGCACTGTTTCCTGTGCCGCCGTGCGCGCGTCGACTTCGCCGCGGAGCATGCGCTTGATTTTGGAAATGATGGACATGGATTAGAGAAGCTAGAAGGGTAAAGGGGAAGTTAGGAAAGGGCAAAGGGAGGGAACAACGACGACCTGTGTTGCCAAGATCACAACGGCGGCAAGTCGCCACAAAAGTAATGCCTACAAGCGCCACGACCGTTTAGCTCCGGAGGAGCCGGATGTTTATAGCAACGGCCGACTCAACGACCCTAGCTCCGGAGCGGAGTGTGAGTCATCCGATAATATTTCGCTCCGGAGCTGGCGTCATTATTTTGAGCGCCTTGGCTATAAACATCTCGTCCCTACGGGACTAAAGCCCAACTAAAGATTGGTAATCTAACACCGCTTTCCAACGACCCTGTAAGGAGTCACGATCTTTCGATCAGCGCATCGAGGATGCGATCGGCGGTCTGGCCGTCCCAGAACTCGGGAATCTGCAGTGCCGACTTGTCAGGGGGGTTGTCCAGGGCGCGATTGGCCGCCGCAACGATCCGGGCCGGATCGGTGCCGGCAATTGTATTCGTGCCCTGCTCGACCGTGATTGGCCGCTCAGTGTTTTCGCGTAGCGTAATACAGGGAATTCCCAGCACGGTCGTCTCTTCCTGAACTCCCCCGGAGTCGGTCAGCACCAGTCGCGCTCCACTGACCAGTTGCAGAAAATCGAGATAGCCCAGCGGGGCAGTCAGAAGCAAACCACAGGTATTTACTCTTTTCTCCAAACCTAATTCGGCGATCATTTTCAAGGTCCTGGGATGGACCGGGAAAACGATCGGCAGGCGGTTGCCGATCGCTTCAAGCGCGTCGAGGATCCCGCCCAGCGTTTTCAGTTCATCGACATTCGAAGGGCGATGAAGGGTCAGCACGGCGTAGTCTCGGGCAGCCACTCCTAGACTGTCTCTGATTGTCGATTTCGCAGCCAGGGGCAGATGCTTTAGCAGCGAGTCAATCATGATGTTGCCGACAAAGCGAATGCGCTCCTGCGGTATTCCTTCGGCGAGCAAATTCGCATCGGCATCGCGCGACGGCGTGAGCAGTAGTTCGGCAATCTGATCGGTCAGCAGGCGATTGATCTCTTCCGGCATGGTGCGATCGCGGCTGCGCAGCCCGGCTTCGACATGGGCGACCTTGACGTTCAGCTTGGCGCACACCAGCGCGCAGGCGACAGTTGAATTCACATCTCCCACCACCACCACCCAATCGGGCTGGCCGCTGGTCACGTATGGTTCAAAGGCGCGGATGACTTCCGCCGTCTGGACGGCGTGACTGGATGAACCCACGCCCAGATCTACGTCGGGCTCGGGCATATCCAGATCCTGAAAGAAGGCGCCGGACATCGCGGCGTCGTAATGCTGGCCGGTGTGAACCAGGATGGATTGAACGTCGGAGCGGCGGCGGTTCATCGCCTCCACGAGGGGCGCGACTTTCATGAAGTTGGGACGGGCGCCGGCGACGTTGATGATTTTGAGCATGGATATTCCGTCGCCTATTTTCCGAATAACTTTGCGATTAGATCTTCTCGAGTCAAGCTGAAATGGACCGCAACATCGTCGAGTATTCCAGCGAACGTTCCGATGCGGATGGGATGTGACGTGGGATCGTCACATGATGCTCACCGTTTTGACTGGTTGCTAGTCGAAGATGGCTGCCGGTTTGTCTGGTGACTTGATAGCCCAGGAGTTTAAGGGCTTTAGCCAGCCGTTCGCCGGAAACGCTACGCGGGAGCTTCATGCCGCAATTACTTCTTCATGCACAAAGTGAAGGCGGATCACCTTGGGGCCCTGGCCTTCCTCAAAGTGGCACCGCACCGCATCTCGGACCTGACTGCGTAACGAGTCCAGATCATCCGCTTCAGTAAAGATCGAAATGCCCAGAGCGCGGGCTGTGTAACCACCTTCGGGCGCATTTTCAACGAGAAAGATCAATTCGTCCATAAGAAATGCTCCTAAAGTCTAATTATGCGCGCCCGGCTACCCTTGCGCACGTCGCCGTTTAGCGCGTTACGCGTGTCGACCACCAGGGGGGCGAGGTTTACCACTCTCACGTAATCGATTTGACTGTGGTCGGTGACGATGACCACACAATCAGCCGCGCTGACTTCTTCGTCGCTCAGGGCCACAGATGAGAGCGGATCGCCGCCGCCTTCCGTGTGGGCCTCGTCAAGACTGATCTGGTTTACGAACGGGTCGTGATAGCTAACTTCGCAGCCTTTGCTTCGCAGCCGGTCGATGATCGAAAGCGCGGGACTCTCGCGCACGTCGTCGATGTCGCGCTTGTAGGCCACGCCCAACACCAGCACCCGCGCGCCGTTCATCGATTTGCGATCGTCGTTCAAACCATCTGAGACGAGCTGGACGACATGCTCCGGCATGCGCGAGTTTACCTCTTCCGCCAGCCCGATAAAGCGCGAATCAAATCCATGTTGCCGCGCTTTCCAGGAGAGGTAATGTGGATCCAGCGGAATGCAGTGACCGCCTATGCCGGGACCGGGATAAAAAGGCATAAAGCCGAACGGCTTGGTGGCGGCGGCGCGAATCACTTCCCAGGTGTCGATGTTCAGTGCATAACAAAGCCGGGCCATTTCGTTGGCCATCCCAATGTTGACGGCGCGAAATGTATTCTCCAGGAGTTTCGCCGCTTCCGCGACGCGGGCCGAACTAACCGGATGCACGTCTTTGACAATCTGCGAATACAAATAAGCGGCGACTGCGGTTGAATCGTCGGTTACGCCGCCCACCACTTTGGGGATGTTATGTGTTTGAAATTGCGGGTTGCCCGGATCCACGCGCTCTGGAGAGAAGGCGAGCAGGAAATCCTCGTCCAGCTTCAAACCCGTTTCCTGAAACATGGGCATCAGGATTTCGTCGGTAGTACCTGGATAGGTGGTCGATTCCAGAATCACTAACTGCCCGCCGCGCAGGCGCTTCTTGATCTCTTCAGCCGCCGCCAGGATAAAAGAAACATCCGGTTCCTTGGTCTTCCTGAGGGGCGTCGGCACGCAAATAATAATTGCGTCGCACTCCTGCAACTCGTCGAAGTTGGTTGTGGCCCGCAACCGGCCGGTTTTTACTGCCTCGGCGAACAGCGATTCGTCGATGTCACTGATATAGGTCTGGCCGGCATTAATCTGCGCAGTCTTTCTGTCGTCAACTTCGAATCCGATGACTCGGAATCCGTTGCGGGCGAACTCAGCCGCCAGAGGCAGGCCAACATAGCCGAGCCCAACGACGCCGACCCGCGCGAGCTTGTCCTTAATTAGATCGGTGATTTTGTTCTTGATCATGAACTTTTCGGTTCAAATGAGTACAAATCATAAAGGCAGGAGCCCAGGAAAGCCTAATCCAGCGGACAAGAGTAGGACAAGGCCCAAACACACCGCGCGGGCCCGCTTAATGTCGCCTCTTCCTCGGCTCGTGTCCCAGTTCGGTTTGGTGCATTTCCTGCTGCCCTGATTTGACGGATGAGGTCAGTACCGGGAGCGGTAGCGACCGGGTAAGGTTCCCGGTTAACTAGATCTTGTTGTCCAAGGACCCGGTCGCTACCGCTCCCGGTACTGACTCCATGCCGGGACGCCCGTGCCGCTGTCTGACTCGGTTGGTAGGTCCGCGCGCTTCCAATATATTATTAAATGCAAATCAACGAATCACCCGAGACAACACGGAATCGACTGTCTGAAACATCCGGAAGGTGGCGCCATGGAAGACTTCGAAAAACTTGGGACCTTTTATTTGGGCCGTCCCTACGACCTTAAAACGCAAAAACCAAAAGATGGCCTCCTGCTTTACGACTCAAAGGATCTGCTAACTCACGCCGTGTGCGTCGGCATGACCGGAAGCGGCAAGACAGGTTTATGCCTGGCGCTGATTGAGGAAGCGGCTATCGACGGCATTCCTTCCATTATCATCGACCCCAAGGGCGATCTGGCCAATCTCCTCCTGGCCTTTCCCGAACTTCGTCCCGAAGATTTTGCTCCGTGGGTAAACGAGGAAGATGCGCAAAAGAAGAACCTTTCAACCGCTGAATTCGCCGCGCAACAGTCGGAAACTTGGAAGAAAGGATTGGCCTCCTGGGGCCAGAGTGGCGATCGGATCAAACGCCTGCGCGAGGCGGCCGACTTTCGCATCTACACCCCGGGCAGCAGCGCAGGCATTTCCGTTTCTATTCTGAAGTCGTTTGCCGCGCCGCCGGAAGCTATCCGCGAAGACAACGAGTTGCTGAGTGAACGCGTCAATACCACGACTACGAGTTTACTGGGCCTGCTTAGCATCGAAGCCGATCCTCTCAAGAGCCGGGAGCACATCCTGGTCTCCAACATACTCAGCCGGGCCTGGTCCGAGGGAAAAGATCTCGACATCGCCGGACTGATTCAACAAATTCAGTCGCCCCCGATGACTAAAGTGGGAGTGATGGATCTTGACTCCGTCTTCCCTTCCAAAGATCGCTTCGAACTGGCAATGACCCTCAATAATCTTCTCGCCGCGCCCGGTTTCAGCAGTTGGATGGAAGGCGAGCCACTCGATATTCAAGAACTCCTGCATACGCCGGAAGGAAAGCCGCGAGTCGCAATTTTTTCGATCGCCCATTTGAGTGATGCAGAGCGGATGTTTTTTGTGGCGCTGCTGCTCAATCAGACTTTGGGCTGGATGAGAACCCAGTCAGGCACCACCAGCCTGCGGGCCTTGCTCTACATGGATGAAATCTTTGGCTACTTTCCTCCCGTTGCCAATCCGCCTTCGAAGTTGCCGCTGCTAACACTGCTCAAGCAAGGCCGCGCCTTTGGTCTCGGCGTCGTGTTGGCTACCCAAAACCCGGTCGACCTTGACTACAAAGGCTTATCAAATACGGGAACCTGGTTTATCGGGCGGTTGCAAACTGAACGTGATAAGGCCCGAGTGCTGGAAGGTTTGGAGGGCGTCGCCGGTGGCACGGGCATGAAGTTCGACCGTCAGGAGATGGAACAGACCCTGGCCGGACTCGGCAACAGAATTTTTCTTTTGAATAATGTGCACGAAGACGAGTCGGTGGTGATTGAGACCCGCTGGGCGATGTCTTATTTGCGCGGACCGCTCACGCGCACGCAAATCAAGTCGCTAATGGACCCGGTCAAGGGGCAAGCCGAAAGGCCTGCCGTCTCGTCAACGGCAACTGCCACGGCAAGCGCACCCGCACCATCAGCAATTGCCTCTGCGCCAGCATCGACTGCGACAGGCACTTCCAATCAGCCGGTGTTGCCTCCCGAAGTTTCACAGTATTTCATTCCGTTGCGGACCGCTGCGCCGGCTGGCGCCACTCTCGTCTATCAGCCAATGGTGCTGAGCGCCGCCCAGGTGCGCTTCAGCGATAAAAAGGTAGACACGACTCGGGATCTCACTGTGACCGCGCAGATTTCTGACGGCGTGGTCGCGGTAGATTGGGAGAGCGCCACTCTGGTTGACCTGGCTATCGCCGATCTCGAAAAGTCACCCGCAGAGAGTGCCCGTTTCTCCGAACTGCCCGGGCCGGCCGGAAAGGCAAAAAGCTACGACAAGTGGCAGAAGGATTTCGCCGGCTGGCTTTATCGAAGCCAGAAACTTGAATTGTTGAGAAGTCCGAGCCTGGATCAAATCTCAAACGCGGACGAACCGGAACGTGACTTCCGGATCCGTCTGCAACAGGCCGCGCGTGAACGGCGTGATGAAACCAAAGAGCGTTTGCGCCAGAAGTATGCGCCCAAAATAGCCGCGCTGCAGGAAAGAAGACGGCACGCGGAGCAGGCAGTTGAGCGGGAATCCGAACAAGCCAGGGGTCAGAAGATGCAGACAGTAATTTCATTTGGAGCCACGCTGCTTTCCTCTTTTCTGGGCCGCAAGGCCGTGAGCATGACATCGCTGGGCCGCGCGACTACCGCCGTGCGGGGCGTTGGGCGTTCTATGAAGGAGAGTCAGGACGTGGACCGCGCCGAGGAAAGTGTCGCGGCCATCGACACACAACTCGCGGAACTCGATGCACAGTTCAAGACAGATACCGACGCAATTGAGAAATCAAGCGATCCGCAAACAGAAGTCCTGGAGACGACTTTAGTAAAGCCCACCAAAGCGAACATCACCGTCAAGCTGCTAACTCTCGCGTGGGCCCCC
>Ga0307468_100000458_pt1 | contig 10102 bp, 10 predicted proteins | sample atmdna_FD_203085 | JGI IMG/M metagenome (GOLD analysis project Ga0307468, IMG submission 203085) | Hardwood forest soil microbial communities from Morgan-Monroe State Forest, Indiana, United States - atmos_gases AM2C_05 | ecosystem: Environmental > Terrestrial > Soil > Temperate forest > Bulk...
GTTTCAGGACGCGGCCCTTGGGGAAGGGTGCGCTCTTGCGCCGGCCGGATCCGGGATGGATCGCCCGGCCCGTACCACGTCGGCCGCCGCCCGAGGTCTTCGATACGTCGTTCATGCTCACCAGAAGAGATCGCCGTGCTGACGGCCTGGCATACCATATACCAGCGGTTGCACCGGTGTCGAGGGGCCGGCTGCGGCGATCGCTGCAGCCGGTCGCGGCCCGGCCCGCGCTCGGGAATTATCAGACCTCTGATGATCCGCGCCGACCACTGCCGCGCGCCTGCGGCCTGCGACCGCTTGGCTCGCTCGGTCGATGTCGCATTATCCTTGACAGGCCACCTCCAAGTTCGGGCATGAAGGTCGTTGGTGGTCGAGAAGGGGATTGCGATGGACCTGTTGGCCTCGCTGGGCAGCCATGTCGTGCTGGCGCCTGTAACGGATCAGTGGGCCGAGTGGTTCGGCTCGTTGTTCGGCTCGCACGCGCTGACCGCCGTCGCCATCGGCAAAATCATTGGCATCAACATTATCCTGTCCGGCGACAATGCCGTCGTGATCGCGCTTGCCTGCCGCAATCTGCCAAGGCGTCAACGCGCCTGGGGTATTCTCCTGGGCGCCGGTGCCGCCGTGGTGCTGCGCATTATCTTCACGGTGATCATCCAGCACCTATTGGGTATTCCGTGGCTGCAGCTGATCGGCGGACTGCTGTTGTTTTGGATCGCCGTAAAGCTCTTGATCGCCGACGAACCTGACGACGACAGCGTCGCCTCGGGTTCCAGTCTTTGGGAGGCGGTGAAAATTGTCGCCATCGCCGATATCGTCATGAGCCTTGACAACGTGCTGGCGATTGCAGCGGCGGCGATGCAGGCGCCAGCCGAGCAGCAGATCTGGCTGATCGTGTTTGGCCTGGTGATTAGCATCCCCTTGGTGATCGCCGGATCAACCCTGATCATGTCGCTGTTGACGCGCTATCCCGTGCTGGTGTGGGCCGGTGCGGCGCTGCTTGGCTGGATCGCCGGCGAACTGCTGGTCACCGACTTGGTCTCGGTGACACAGCTGCAGGCCTGGGATTCTGCTTTGGTGGTTGTCGATCCTGAGTCGGCGGCGGGGCTGCGCCCGATTGGCCTCATCCTTTATTCGGCGGCCACCATCGGCGCCCTGATCGTACTGCTGGTGGGCTGGGTGCTGCTCAGACGGCGCAGCCGCGGCGCCGTCGGCGTACCCGGACGGGAGGGTGGTGCCGCCGAATAGGGGGCCGCCGTCACGCTTCGGCGTCGGAGGCCCTACTGGGGCAGCGTCGCCGGGTTGTCGCTCAGTTTGCGCAGGTAAACCAAAAGGTCGGCCAGCTGTGCGTTGTCCTTGATGCCTGGAAACGCCATTTTGTTGCCGGGCACGGCGGCCTTGGGATCATGGATGTAGGTGGCGAGCTGGTCCCAGGTCCAGCTGCCGCCGTGCGTTTTCATGGCTTCCGAATAGGGGAAGCCCGCGTGCTTGCCAACCTCGCGTCCAACCACACCCCACAGGTTGGGACCGACCAGGTTTGGCCCGCCTTTTTGCGGCGTATGACATTGCATGCAGCGCTTGAACACATCCTGGCCGGCGTCGGCATTACCCTTGGGTACCAGCTCCACCACCTGCTTGGCATCAAAGGGCGGCGCCGCCTCCTTGGCGGTCGCCGCGCTTGCGGGCTCGGTGATGGGTAGCGCCCAGCCGGGCTTCTCGGGCGGGTGCTCGTGCGAGACTATATCGAGAACGGTTTTACCGCCGAAGATCACCAGCAGGGCGGAGAGCACAGCACCGGCAACTTTGTTGAATTCGAATCCATCCATGGCACCGCCACCCTCTCGCAAGCCCCTGGCACCGCCCCGAATGCGCCGATGGGCGGCCAAATATAGAATTTGCTCGAGGGCTTGCAATAGAACTCGGGTCCGTTCTAGGAGCTAGCCCCGAGACCAATTGTCACCCATTTCCGCCGCCATGGCGCACACCCTCGTTGTCATTCCCGCCCGCATGCAGTCGACCCGGCTGCCCGGCAAGCCGCTGGCCGATATCAATGGTGAGCCGATGATTGCCCACGTCTGGCGCCGCGCGATCGAGGCGGACGTGGGGCGCGTGCTCGTGGCGTCCGATTCGGAAGAGATCAATGCCGTTATTCGCGCCCGAGGCGGGGAAGCCGTGTTGACGCGGTCGGATCACCCGTCGGGGTCGGACCGGGTGTTCGAGGCGGTAAAAAAGGTCGATCGAGGCGACGTCGAGGTCATCCTCAATCTACAGGGCGACCTCCCCACGCTCGCGCCCGAGACGGCGCGCGCTTGCCTGGAGCCGGTGCAGCAAGCCGGACCCGATATTGCCACCATTGTCGTGGAGATCCGGCTTGAGGAGGAGCGGGCCAATCCCAACGTCGTCAAGATGGTGGGGACGCCGACGGCTGCGCCAGGACGTCTGCGCGCCCTCTACTTTACGCGCGCCACCGCGCCGGCGGGCGAGGGTCCCCTTTACCACCACATCGGCATCTATGCCTACCGTCGCCGCGCGCTGGAGCGCTTCGTGTCGTTACCCCCATCCCCGCTCGAGCTGCGCGAGCGGCTCGAGCAGCTGCGCGCGCTCGAGGCCGGAATGCGCATCGACGCCACTATCGTTGACACCGTGCCGCTCGGCGTCGATACGCCGGCCGATCTCGAGCGCGCCCGCCAACTGCTTGCCGGCTAGGAAGGCGCCCGGCGTCCCATGGCAGATCGCAAAGCTAAGTCGGCGCCCGCCGCCAAACCCAAGCGCGTCACTCCCCTGCTGCGTAAGGCCGCCTGGCGGGTGTCCTATCAAGGCGAGCCGGGGGCGAACTCGCATTTGGCCTGCCGCGAGGTTTTTCCCGATCTGGAGCCGCAAGGCTGTGCCACCTTCGAGGATGCGTTGGGGGCGGTGAAGACGGGCGATGCGCGCTTTGCCATGATCCCGATCGAGAACTCGGTGGCGGGCCGGGTGGCGGATATCCATCATCTGTTGCCGAATGCGGGCCTCAATATCGTCGGCGAGCACTTCTTGCGCGTGCGCCATCAGCTGCTGGCGTTGCCAGGGGCCTCGCTGCTGACCGTGAAAAAGGCCCTGTCGCACACCCAGGCCCTCGGTCAGTGCCGCAACACCCTGAGGAAACTGGGGCTGGTCCCGGTGCCCGAAGCCGATACGGCAGGGTCGGCCCGGCTCGTTGCGGAGGCCAACGATCCCACGCTTGCGGCCATCGCCTCGTCGCTGGCTGCGGAAATTTATGGTCTAAAGGTTCTGATGCAGGACATCGAGGACGAGAAGCACAACACCACGCGCTTTGTCGTTCTCGCCAAGCAGCCGGACGCCGCCAAGGCCGGCGACGGCCCGATCGTCACAACCTTCATCTTTCGGGTCAGGAACGTGCCGGCCGCCCTCTACAAAGCTATGGGCGGATTTGCCACCAATGGCGTCAACATGACCAAGCTTGAGAGTTATCAGCTCGACGGCCGCTTCGTGGCGACCATGTTCTACGCCGACGTTGAAGGCCACCCCGACGATCCAGCGGTCGCGCGTGCGCTCGAGGAACTGCAGTTTTTCTGTTCTGAGTTTGTGCTGCTGGGCGCCTACAAGGCGAGCCCCTATCGCATCGATGCCAATAAGCTCGCCGACGCCACCTGATGACCAGCGCGCCGGCCCCTGGCGGTGCACGGCAAGGCCGCTAGGCCTTGCTTTGGCGCCCCCCGCTGCACGAGGCGGTGCGCCAGCCCAACGGGCTCAAGGCGTCGGTTTGGCGGGCGGGACGCTAGGTTTGGCGAACAGGCCCACCGCGATCGCGCGCGCCAGGTACTGCGCCATGCAATTGTAGCCGCCGTCGTTGAGACCGAAGGTGCTGGGCTCGGGATGGCCATCCTCGCGCATGGTGCGGGCGAGAATCTCCGAGGACTCATAGCGCCCGATCCTAAGCACGCCTTCGTCCGCCACGATCCGGCGCAAGCTCGCCCTGATGGCTTGATAGTGCTCATGCGTGGCCAGCTGTTTCATGTAGTGGAGGCCGATCAGGATTGCGTCGACATTGTGCTTTTTCAGCCATTGCAACATGTCCCGCACCGTGGTCTCGAATTCCTCGACCGGAACTTGCGCAAAGGCGTCGTTGGTGCCGACCTGCCAAAGGATCACATCGGGGTGATTGAGCGCCACCTCGATCTTGAGGCGTTCGGCGGCGGCAGCGGCGAGCTCGCCGGAGACGCCTCTATTGATGATCTCGACGTCCAAGCCCTTGATGGACCGTTCCAGAATTTGCTCAAGCAGGGGCATCGTATCGCGCGTGCCACCGAGCATTGAGGCGGAGGAAGCACCAATTGCCAGAATCCGAAGCTGCTTGCGGTCGCGCAGCGCGGTGGCGCTGTGAGGCAGTGGCGCCGCCGCGGCGGCAATTTCTCCGCACTCCTTCGATACGGTCGGCAACTGCGTATCGGTCTGGGCCAAGGCGGCAGGGCCGAGGCTCGCGAGCTGCGCAACCACCAACAGGGCGCCAACCCCGATCAGTCCTGCGCCTTTTGCCGCTCTCGCCATTCCGAAACCGTTGCCGTCACCCAGAGCAAGCTTACGCCAACAAACACCACCAGCGTATCCACCATGAAGGATCCGGCGTAGCGGTAGCGAATGATCTGTCCGACCAAGCTTAGAACAGATGCGACGCAGAATACATTGAGAGAATTTCGCCCCATGCTCGAGAGAAATTCCGTCAGCCACGGCACGTGGGGCGCGAAACGCCGATACATGGCCGAGAAAACGGCGATCAGCGCCAGAAATTGCAGTAATCGGATCGGCGTGAGAAAGCTCTTTCCATTAAGAAACAGCAGTTTGGGTTCCGGCAAAGCCGTGGGATCTGGAAACCAGTTCCACACCACCATCAGGGCCGTCACCAGCACTAGGGGCAGTGCAGCAATTCGGATACCGTCGATGTGGCGGCGCACAATGGCGCCCAGGCCGGTGTTGCGCGAAAGCACAAAGCCCAAAACAAACATGGTTTGCCAGGTGAAGGGATTGAAAAACCATTGTCCCTCCACCGGCCAGGTGCGCGCCGTAAACGGCACCATGAGCGCGGCAAAGTAGAGCGCAAACGAGAGCGGCAGCAGGACCGGGCGCGCAAAGCGATCGAGCATGGCAATGGCGGGCGCCGTCAACATCAGCACGACATAGAGGGGTAGAATGTCGAAATAGCCGAGGTGATGGCTGAGCAGCACGAGGCCGATGTGGGTCAGTGCCGGCTCTTGGAAGATGGCGGCGGCATTGTGCCACTCCAAGATCAGCGGATTGTCGAAGGCGTAGGCCGCGCTCGCCAGCAAGGCCAGGGCAATGCTGCTGATCAGGATTTGCGCGGCATAGATCGTGACCGCGCGTCCGCCCAATCGGAACACCAGCAGCGCGGAATTGGTCGCGGCGCTGCGGCTGCTGACCAGCAGTCCAAGCGACCAGCCCGCCAGAAATACGAACAACTCGGCGGAGTCCGAGATCGAGAAATTGCGGTGCGTCAGCCGCTCAAACCAGATGCCGGGAATGTGATTGACGAAAATCGACACCAGCGCAAATCCGCGCCAAAAATCAACCGCGTTGGCTTGGCGAGGCATCGGACCTCAATGGCGCGCGAGCAAACTGTCTTCGCGAGGTTCAAGACGAGCGGGCTTTGTACACGATTTTGCGGCAGGGCAGCATGCCACGCATTAGCCTGGCCTTGCCGCCCTATCGGCTAACGGTATCCGCCGACCGCGCACGATCTAGGCCTCCTCGACGAAGCTTGTGATCAAGGTATTGGCGATTGCGTGCTTGCCGGGCACCGTCAGGCCCTCGGGATGGCGCCGTTCCAGCATCAGGCGCGCCTCCTGCCGCGAAAACCAGCGCGCTTCGGCGATCTCGGTGGTGTCGACCGTGATCTCGGCCGTTTGCGCCCGACCCATGCAGCCCAGCATCAAGGAGTGCGGAAAAGGCCACGGTTGGCTGGAATGAAAACGGACTTCGCCGACGCGGATCCCCGTCTCTTCCAGGACCTCGCGGCGGACGGCGTGCTCGATATCCTCGCCCGGCTCGATGAAGCCCGCCAGGGCGGAGAACATTTTGTCGCCGTAGCGATGCTCATGGGCCAAGAGGCAGCGTTGACCATCGCTGATCAGCATAATCACGACCGGGTCGGTGCGCGGAAACCAGTCGAGCCCGCAGGCCCAGCATTTGCGGCGCCAACCGCCGTCCTTCACCAGGGTAGTGCCGCCACAGTGCCCGCAGCAGCGGGCATTTTCGTGCCACTGGGCGAGCGCACGCGCTTGGCCGCACAGGGATAACTCTTCGGGCGACATGGCACCTTGCATCGCCAGCGAGCGTAGGTCGACGATCGGGCGCAGCTTCTCGACGGCGCCGGGCACGTTGCGGGTGCGGTGCTCGGTCACCGAAATGGCAAAATGGCCATGCCCCGCCGCATCGGTGCCCAGAAACAGGGCATCGGCGATCGGCAGGCCAAATTGGGCGAGCTCCTCCCCGGAAAACCAGGCGAGCTTTGCCGACGTGCGCTCCGCATTGGAGCGGATGACGGGCTTCAAATCCGCCAGCAGCAGGAAGCGCGAGCCAGGCGCCGCCAGCATCGACTTGATGAAGTCCGCATCGCTCCTCCTTGGTCCGAGCCGATCGAGGATTGTCGTCGAACCGACGGTCGGCATGCATGCGCTCCTTAGCTTGGCTGACACCTGATGCGACGTTATGCGAGGCTTGAGCCTGCGGCAAAGCCGGCCGCGGCGTGGCCAACCCGGCGACGCCCGCTACCGCCAAACCGGGTGCATGATATGGCCAACGTTTGGCAAGCGCACGCCGAAACGATTTCGCGCTGCGGCGTTCTCCCGGTTGCGCCGCGCCAAAGCCTTGACCGTCGCCTGCCCGCGCGGCCGACCGGGCGCTGGAGCGGGTTGTAATTGGCTTGCGCGCCCACCATAATCGGAGCGGGAGGTTGGCGGCGGACGTGCCCCTCGCCAACCGGGTCAGGTCCGGAAGGAAGCAGCCCTAACGAGTAAGATACGGGTCGCTTGTTCAGCCTCCCGCCTCGGCCGCCCGCCCCTTTGCGATGGGGGCGCTGTTGGAAGGTGCGACGGCCAGCATGGCGAAAAAGAAATCGACTTCCGTTGCAAGCTCCGGCCAAAACGCGACGGCGGCGCCGATCGCGCCTTACGTCGTGTTGGCCCGCAAGTATCGGCCGACGACCTTCGCCGAACTGGTGGGCCAAGAGGCGATGGTGACCACGCTCAGGAATGCATTTGCCAGCGATCGCATCGCCCAAGCTTACATGCTGACCGGCGTACGCGGGGTGGGCAAGACGACGACGGCGCGCATCCTTTCGCGCGGCCTCAACTATGAGCGTGAGGGCATCGGCAAGCCGACCTTCGACATGCCCGAGTTCGGTCGGCACTGCGCCGAAATCATGGAAGGCCGACACCCAGACGTGCTGGAGATGGACGCTGCCTCCAATACGGGCGTCGACAACGTGCGCGAGATCATAGAGAGCGCCCGCTACAAGCCGATGGTGGCCCGCTACAAGGTGTACTTGATCGACGAAGTCCACATGCTTTCGAAGGGCGCATTCAATGCCCTGTTGAAAACCCTCGAAGAGCCACCGGGGCACGTAAAATTCATTTTCGCCACCACCGAGGTGCGCAAGGTTCCCGTTACCGTGCTGTCGCGGACGCAGCGCTTCGATCTACGCCGGGTCGACGTGCCCTTGCTGGTTGAACATTTTCGCAAGATCGTTGCCAGCGAGGGGGCAAGCGCCGAGGACGCGGCGCTGAATTTGATCGCACGGGCCTCGGAAGGTTCCGTTCGCGACGGACTTTCCTTGCTCGATCAGGCCCTAGCGATGGGGTCGGGCGGCGTCGCCACCGAGCGCGTGCGCGCCATGCTCGGATTGGCCGACCGCGGGCGCATTTTCGATCTGCTCGAACTGCTGATGGGAAATGCCGCGGGCGAGGCCATCGGGGCCTTTGCCGCCCTCAACCGTGATGGTGCCGAGCCGGGCCAGGTGCTCGCCGACCTCGCCGAGGCCGCGCACATTGCCACACGCGCCAAGCTGCTCGGCAGCGAGGCCGCCGGCGATGGTCTTTCGGCGGAGGAAAAACGCCGCGCCAGCGGGCTCGGAGAGCGTCTGTCGATCCCCATTCTGGCGCGGGCTTGGCAACTGCTGCTCAAGGGATTGGAGGAGGTGGCGGCGGCGCCAAACGCGGCCGCCGCGGCGGAAATGGTGCTCATTCGCCTCGCCTTCACAGCCGATTTGCCCGCTCCGGATGAGGTGATAAGGGCGCTCGGCGGCCAACCCGTGGCTCGGCGCGCGGCCGAGGCGCCGCCGCGCTCCGAGCGCCAGCCGGCCTTGGAAAGCGCGCTTCCTGCCGGCGAGCCGCCGGCCGAGGACGAGGAGGGGGAGGGCGATGCTCTTTTGGCCGCGACCGCCCCGCCACCCCCGCTGCTGCTCTCGTTTGCCGACGTCGTGCGCCTGGCGGGCAAGCGACGTGAGGCCAAGCTTAAGGTGCACTTGGAAGAGCACGTGAGCCTGGTCAAATTCGACCCAGCCGGCAGCATCGAGCTACACCTTCTGCCCGGTGCACCCAAGGAGTTGCCCAATGAGCTGCGCGAGAAGCTCAACCTTTGGACACAGGGCCGCTGGATGGTGGCCTTGAGCAAAAGCCCCGGCGAGCGACCGCTGGGCGAGGTGGAACGCGCCCGGGCGGCCGCGGAAATTGCCGAGCTTCGCAAGCATCCCGCCGTGGCGGCCGTGCTGCAGCAGTTTCCGGATGCGGAAATCGCCAGCGTGCGCCCCATATCCCCGATCGAGGCCGATGACACAGGCACCGGCTAGTCGCCCGATGTGGACGGGCGGGGCCGAGCCGCCGCGCGGCCGCGGCACCGAGACCCGACGCCAAACCCATCAACGGAGACGTTATGAAAGACCTGATGAAAATGATGAAGCAGGCCCAGGAAATTCAGGGCCGCATGCAGCAGCTGCAAGATGACCTTGCCAGCCTCGAGGTGGAAGGCCAATCCGGTGCCGGGCTCGTGAAAGTCAAGCTCAACGGCAAGGGTGATGCACGCGCAATCAAGATCGATCAGAGCCTCGTCAAGCCGGAGGAAACCGAAATCCTCGAGGACTTGATTGTGGCCGCCTTGCAGGACGCCAAGGGCAAGGTCGAGGCGGCAGTGCAGGCCAAAATGCAGGAGATCACCGGCGGCTTGGCGCTGCCGCCCGGACTGAAACTTTTCTAGGCGTCGCCAGGGATGGCCTTGGCGTTTGACGGGCGCGTTCGCGAACGATGAGCAGAAAATCAGCGGGCAGCGAGATCGAACGATTGGTTGGCCTGTTGGCGCGCTTGCCGGGACTAGGATCTCGCTCGGCGCGCAAGGCGGCTTTAGCACTGCTCAAGCGCCGCTCGGATTTGCTGGAGCCGCTGGCGGCGGCGCTCAGCGATGCCGCGGCCAAGATCGTGGAGTGCGGCAATTGCGGCAACCTCGATACCGTCACGCCCTGCACGATTTGCCAGGACCCGCGCCGTGACGCGAGCCTGATCGTGGTGGTGGAGGAGATCGGCGACCTGTGGGCGCTCGAGCGCGCGGGCGTGGTAAGCGGCCTCTACCATGTGCTGGGCGGCCACCTTTCGCCGCTGGACGGCATTGGCCCCGATCGTCTCAACATCGGTCGGCTGATCGAACGGGCGGCGCCGCCAGTGACGGAAATCCTGCTGGCCTTGAACGCTACGGTGGAAGGCCAATCGACCGCGCACTATCTGACCACTCAACTGCAGGGGCGCGGCATCGCCGTCACGCGACTGGCCCAGGGCGTGCCGATCGGCGGTGAACTTGACTATCTGGACGACGGCACGCTGGCGGCGGCAATCAAGAGCCGCCGCACGCTCTAGGCGCATTTTTTTGCCGGGCCAGGCCCGCGGCGCTTGCCGCACCGGGCCCATCTAGGCAGGCTGTCTCGACGCGAAGGGCCATCGGCGCGAGGGGGCCGCCACGGGCGCCAGCTGTTCGAGGGAGGCTATGATGGGCGTGCGCCTGGGCTATCTGCTGCCGACCCGCGAGCAGGTGATGGCGGGCCAGT
>Ga0307468_100000459_pt1 | contig 10087 bp, 12 predicted proteins | sample atmdna_FD_203085 | JGI IMG/M metagenome (GOLD analysis project Ga0307468, IMG submission 203085) | Hardwood forest soil microbial communities from Morgan-Monroe State Forest, Indiana, United States - atmos_gases AM2C_05 | ecosystem: Environmental > Terrestrial > Soil > Temperate forest > Bulk...
TGTACAGCCATAATGACTCCTCCTTAAATACCAGTATTTTGTTAGTGTAGTGTGCTCACTGTCCTTACGTCAAGATTGTCATTTCGTGGCCCGGAAAATTGAGCCAAGAGATCGCCTTCTCAATGGCATCCATACCCTAGCCCTCTTGAGGAGGGTAACGCTCGTAGCCGTGACCCACGACGTCAATCTCGGTAAACTTCATCATGCCTTATTCCTTGTGATTCATGACGGCTCGTCGGAAAGCCATGCGGTCTCCTCGCGACACGAACGCGGAGATCTTCAAAACGGAGGGACACTCCTCTCGGAAACTTGAAATCGGATGTGCCTCTTCTTGAAGACTCTAACAGAGGGCTGGCTCGAGGCGATGGGCACGTCGTATGCAAAATCATCGAAGATCCCCCCGCCCTTCCAAAAGACTATAATCCCCACGCCGACGCGGTTGCCGAAGCTCCCCTGACCATCTTCTAGAGCCTTCTTGATCGTGGAGTGTTCGGAACGCAGCGTTCGATTTCGGCGGCGGCCTATGTCGCAACTAACACCCTATTATGTGCTTCGCAGTTGGAAATGGCAGATTCGAGGGAAACATCTCGCAGATTATGAAATTGCGCTACAGCCACATGGCAAGCAGAGACATCCTGTAACAACGGACTTGCTTCGGAGTATTGTACCGTCAATGCATACGTCCGGAACTCTGGTGATCGTCTGATTGACTCGCGCTCACTTCTGTGAGAACAAGCACAATGTGAGCATGCGCTGTTCCATGTTCATTGGGCACCCCCACTCCGCGAATACGGACCGGATTTCCTGATCCACTGGCTGAACGCCGGATCTCTAACGGCCCCTTCTCGCCCATTTCATAGCGGCATCGAAACACCCTGATGATTTCATCCGCCAGATTGATAGGCGCAGGATGAGATGGCTCCGTTCGATGATTCGGATGTTGAGCCTCTGGAGTAGTTGGAGCCGGGTCTCTGATCAGCAACCGGGCTTGACGATTCATGTGAAGAATCTGCAGCGAAGAAGAGAGCACGACAATCCCCGGCCATTCAGAGGGTACCGGTCCCCTGATCACGTCGGGTTGATCCGCAGTCGCCTCGTCTACCATACGGATCGCCTTTCTCGCCCTGAGGAGTTTCCTTGGGCACAATGGTCATTCTTCATCACCCGCCATAGTCTGCGCATGAATTCATTCATTGATTCAATGGTGCGATGGAACACGCGTCACGGAACTGAAGGGCGCCGTGAACACGGAGCTGACGCACGATTTCACATCCAGCTACATACCTTGATTGGACACCTGCCGTTCTGCCTCCAGCCAGTGTTCGAGGGCATAACCGTCCATTCGGCCACACTCCTCATACAAGGCGTAGGCCCGTTCCAAAATGCGCGCACGGAGGTCTTGGGAATGTCCATCAAGCTGGTGAGTACTGGTCTTCTTCGTGTTCCGTGATTCGACTGAATCTCGTGTGGCACGCGGCGTGGGCCGTGAGACTGACTGAGTCTTCGTGGGCATGACGAGTTCTCCTCCCTTTATTTATTGTTATACACACGCCGCATCGCGCTACCTTCCACCCTCTCCTACATAGAGGCGACGCCCTGCTTCTTTCAGTGACTCCCAGACGGTCGCCGGACGATAGGCAGCCATTCGCTCATCAAAATGTGCGACGCAATCGGGGCAGTAGCCGTGGCTGAATACAAATCGATGACTGAGCGGCAACCGCCGGCGCATGGCATACGTGTTCAGCTCGACCCATGGGCTTCCGCCGGCTTCCATGTTCTTATCGTCTCGAACCTTAGAACAGAAACAGCAGATCGGAACGAAGTCGTCCATGGCACCCTCCCTCGATCTTTAGACTCGATTCTCGATGAATGCCCCACATGGCGCTTATCAAATGGCCGGCGCCGTGCGAACCGGTTGACGAGGCTTCTTGAGCCGTCTGACACATCGCTGGTCCCTCGCACGAATGCGATTTCGAACGATCACCTGGTCGATGATTTCGCCACAGGCGACACATCGCCATCCACAAGAACTGTCATACTCGCTGTCGCTCCTCCCAACGAGGAAATCCGCAGGACACATGAAGCCATGGCAACGATGACACGTCATCCGCTCAGTGCTCCCGTCACAACAGGGACCGCACTCAATTCCGACAGGAGTACTTCAGTGATCTGCGAGAATTCCACCGACTTAACCACAAAACGGCGAGCCCCTTGGCGAAACACAACTTGCGTCAAGTCCTCGTTGGGCTGACCCGAAATCGTGATCGCCGGCACACGAGGACATACGGTCTGGATCATCAGGAGTACTTCAGCGATATCGATCCGTGCCGCGGGCGCAGCACAGCCGAGCCCGACAAAGATCGCCCTCGGGTGGACACCGCTCAGCTCATGAATCGCTGCATCAACGGTCCTGACACACACCGGTTGATAGCCGTGAGTTGCAAGCCAGTCAGCAAGTTTCAGCCCAAAATCCAATTCCTGTTCCACAATCATGACGCGCGTTCTCTCACCGTTCTGCCGGTTCGCCATCATCAGTCCTCCCTTCACTCCGGTCTCTGCTTCATGCCATCTCATGTGGCTCGGGCGGCACCCTATACCATCACTATTATGCGAACATTACGGTTCTATTGCGGGGTCGTAAAATCGTGCCTGCATCGCCCCCATCTATATGCTCTTGTCCACACAGCACGTCATGCCTTGTCCCCCACGCTCTTGAATGTGTACCTTTCGGTGAAGATTGAATCAGCTGAGCCGACCAAACAGTGCCTGGCACTTCCCGTCTCGCGAAGATTGGGAAGTTGGAGGAGCCGGCCCGAGGGATACGACGTACCCGAAACAACGCGTGCGGCTCAGCGTCAGTGTTCCTTGCCTACTGAGCCGATCCACCGCCGCGAACACTTGCGCCCACGAGTAGGCAGGCAACCTCTGAACCAGTTCATCGAACGTGCAGGACACCAGGCCGGTCACTTCGTGGCAAATGACTGAGTCAAGGCTCGGGACATGCGCATGTGCCATGGCGTCCTCACATTTGGGGGTGGATGGGGACTCTCGACTGACGGGTTGGTCGTCATCTCGAAGAGTCTTTGAGAAAGGTGCCATCGTCAATATGGGATCTGTTCGCGAGTATGTATGGGCGAGGTTATAGCCGGATTCTGTTCGAAGCCCTATCGACGAATGCAGGATTTTTTTGTCGAACCAATACAACAAGCAATGTCGTGGTTTGTACGACGGAGGAGAAGGAACGTGCTGAGTGTTCAGCGCGGAAGCCGGAGAGGGCAGGGATCAGGGATCAAAAGGGTTCCGGGAGTGTACGTGCATATCCCGTTTCAACTGAGTACTCAGCACTCAGAACTCAGGACTCTTATTCCACAAGTCCCTGTTGTATCGCGTACCGAGTCAGCTCCGCATTGGTTTTCATGCGCATCTTTTCGAGAATCCTCGCACGGTAGGTGCTGATCGTCGTGACGCTAAGGTTCGTCTTGTCGGCGATCTCACTGACGGTTTTCCCCGAGCCGATGAGGCACAGCACTTGGTATTCCCGATCCGAAAGCGACTCGTGAGGATTCTTCTCTGCGCCGGGCTTGACGGTGAAGGCAAGGGCCTCTCCCAGCGAAGGGCTCACATATTTACCGCCCCCGTGCACCTTCTTAATCGCGTTGACCAGTTCCTCCGGAGCGCTGGATTTGGTGAGATACCCATCGGCGCCGGCTTTGATCATCCGGACCGCATACTGCTCTTCCGGATACATGCTGAGGATCAGCACCGGCAGGTCAGGGAACTCCTGTTTCACTTGTTTGATCGCGTCCAGGCCGCTCATACCAGGCATGCTGATATCCAGCACGGCCACGTCCCACGGTTTGCGCCTCAGCAACTCCAGCATCTCCTGGGCATTACCGGCCTCGCCGATTTTCGAGTCTTGGAATCCCTCGGCCAGAAGATCTCGCACCCCTCGCCGGAAGAGAGGAAAGTCATCAACCACTAAAACTTTTAACATAGGAGCCCTTCCATCGATTCAGCGCCGTGGCAGACAGGCGATGACGGTCGTGCCCTTGTCGGGATCGCCCTGGATCGTGATCTCTCCACCAAATAGAGCAGCGCGTTCCTTCATCCCGAGCAACCCCAGCGAATGGCGGTTTGAGACCTGCGTGTCGGGAATCCCTACACCGTTGTCGGCCACCACCAGTTGCAAGGAGTCGTTTCGCGATTCTAATTTGACCGTCACTGCCGTGGCCTGAGCATGCCGCGCTGTGTTGGTGAGGGCTTCCTGGCAGATGCGGAAGAGTGCCGTCGCCCGCTCCGGTCCCATAGCGATATCATCTGCACTCGTCACACAGGTGCAGGGAATACTGGTGCGCTTCTGAAAATCCTCACATTGCCACTCAATGGCCGCGACTAATCCCAGGTCGTCCAGGAGAGCCGGTCGTAGCTGGGTGGCCAACCGCCGCACCGACGCAATCGTTCTATCTACTTGTTCAACCATCGAACGAACCTTATCGTCTAGTTTTTCACGCCCGCCAGCGCTCACACCATCCCCCAGAATCGTCGCCAAGCGCGAGAGGTCGATCTTCAAGCACGTCAGCCCCACACCAAGTTCATCATGCAGTTCGCGGGCAATGCGAGTTTGTTCGACTTCCTGCGCCGTGGCGAGTCTTCCGCTTAACGTGCGGACCTGATCGAGCGTCGAGCGCAATCGTTCTTCCGCAAGTTTGCGCTCCGTAATATTTTCTACCGTTCCCTCGTACCCGATCAGCATCCCGGCCTGATCGCGCCGAGTCCGCACGTTTTCGGAAATCCAGATAAAGCTGCCGTCCTTTCGGTACACGAGCGCCTCGAAGCCAGTTAATTCCTCTTGTTCCTGCATCAAGCGAACAAACTCATCGCGACGTCCAGGGTCCACGTACAGCTGACTGGCGATGTTCGTGATCGTGGCGATCATGTCGTCCGGCGAGTCATACCCATACATGCGCGCGAGGGCTGGATTGACGGCGACATACTTGCCGCCGAGGGTGGTCTGAAAGATCCCTTCCACGGCATTCTCAAAGATGCTCCGATACCGCTTCTCGCTCTGCCCCAACGCTTCTTCCACCCGCTTCCGTTCGGTAATGTCAGTGGTAATGCCGCACAGGGCCTTGGGTGTCCCGTCTCCACCGTACAATGGAAACTTGGAGACAATGCTCGTGTGAGGGCCATCATCATGCGTGGCGACTTCTTCAAATTCGAGCGAGGCTCCAGCCCGGAGTACCATGAGATCATTGGCACGAAACGCAGCGGCCTGCTCTGGCGCAAAGATGGCCTCATCCGTTTTGCCCACAACTTGCTCGCGAGTGATATGGAACGTTCTTTCGAACTGGCGATTGACATGGAGATAGCGGCCCTCCGTATCCTTCAGAAACACCATCCCCGGACTGTTATCGAGAATGGCTCGAAGTCGCGCCTCACTTTCGCGGAGTTCTTCTTCAGCTCGCTTCCGCTCGGTGATGTCAAGAACCGCCGTCCGCCAATGGGTGATGTGCCCGGTCTCATCGGAAAACGCAAGGCTCTCGAGATAGAGGCAAGAGGAGGAAACGATCTCTTTCCTGGGATGCACCTCGCAGGTTTGTCGCGTGCCTGTCTTCAAGACTTCCTGACAATGCCGGTGGAAGATGTCTTGAACTTCTGATGCAAAGAAGCCGGCGAGTGGTCGGCCGATCAGCTCATTCCGGTTGATGCCGAGCAGCGTCCCTGCCCTCAGATTGGCCTCCACAATCGTGCCGTGCGTATCCAGCGTGAGATGGCCGACCGGAGAAAAATCATAGAGATCCACATAGCGATCACGGGCCATTTCGAGCTCCACCTGGGTCCGGCGCAGCTCTGCCGATGGAGTAGACTTCGCCCGAGACCGCGTGGCTTTCACAGGAAGTCGCTTGGCACCCTTGCTCTTGGCGTCGATCTTGGCGGGAACTGTTCTACGATGACTTTTTCGTGTCGGAGCCATGGAGTCTTCTCCTCGGCCTGACAGAGATCGCGGCAGCAATCCGTCGGCCTCCTCGGCCGACGGATTGATCAGAAGACAAAGTCTATGCCTTTTCCCAATTAATAGACAAGCCCATGAACGAAGTTCCATCATTGAAACGGTGGGCTTGGCGATGAACACATTATGGGAGAGGACCTTGTCATCAGCCCGGGAAGTCTCCGTATTTCTCGCGCCATTCTCCACAAGACCCGGATATGCAAACGGAGTATAATGGTACCTCCTATCTATTCGTTCATCATGGTCAGAGCAGAGTCTTGATCATGAAACACATCACCACCATAGTCACATCGCCCTCGGTCAGTCCTCTGTCCCTCTCAATCCATCCAGCTGCCGACCTCCGTCGGGAGGCCGGCGACCACAGGAGGCACACCATGTCTATCTCTCACACTCTCAAAGAATATCTCGACCGCGAACATGTCCATTATGATGTCCTGCCTCACCCCGAGGCCTTCCGCGCCTTGGCCATTGCGCACGTGCTCCACACTCCGGAAAAGGAGATGGCGAAGGTAGTGATTGTAAAGGTCGAAGATTGGTTCGTGATGACAGTGCTCCCGGCCAGTTGGCAGGTGGATCTTCTCCGCCTCAAAGACATGTTCATGACCACCCATGTGCGACTCGCAACCGAGGATGAGTTCAAAGATCTCTTCCCGGACTGCGAAGTGGGCGCCATGCCGCCGTTCGGCATTCTCTATGGGCTTCCTGTCTATGTCGATCACTCGCTGACGGAGGACAAGTCCATCGTGTTCCAGGCTGGAACCCATTCAGAAGCGATCCGTATGCGCTACATGGACTTCGCCGCACTGGTATTCCCAGTGGTCGAGGAGTTTCATCGCTCACCCTCGGAGGTCTGGTAAGGCCTCTCATTCTGGGTGACAGCTCCTATCGCCCACTGGGCGGTAGGCTCGTTGCCCGCTCAGCGCATCACGTTTGCGCACTGGGACACTTTCCCCAGTGAAGGATTCTTCCTGCGTAGGGACCCACCGACGCAATTTACAATCCTAAAACGACACGCATGAGAGCCCCTCGCTCTTTCTCTTGAAAACATAAGCAAAGTTCAGCTGGCACTCCGCTTGCTCACTCTCCCTCACCTGTCGATTGTACTCGGCTCGTTATGAATCCAGACAAGAAGATCTTTCGTAGAAAGTAGCAAGGTGCGGTGTTCATTCAACTGGTTCAAACAAGGAGGCCGTAATGCATGTGATGGGACGTATCGGGTTCATGGGATTGGGGATCGCGTTGGCGGGTTGTCTGAGCGGAGCACCAGTCCTCGCAGCGGATAAACCAATAGAGGACGGGTCAAAGATTATGATTACGTCTCCCAAGAACGGGGACAGGGTCAGTGACAGCTTTGAGCTGAAGTACGAGTTGACGAAAGGCTCCCAGGCTGCCCATGCCCACGTGTACGTGGACAATGAGTATCAGAAGGGCTTTCAAGGGACGTTTAAGGGCCTGAGCAGAGGGACGCACCAGATCACTGTGACCGGCGCCACAAAGGACCACGTACTCGTCGCGGCTAGCCAGACTATCACCGTAGAAGTACAATAACGACGCTGGACCCAGCCATCATCACCACCACCAGGGCCTCCTCTGAAAGAGGCCTTGGCGCGCGGCATTTTCACAAACAGTTTCTATCCATTCTCTTGCTCGCCGAAGCCTCTCAATTGATCAGCGAGCTTTTCGCAACCTGCTAGACTTAGCCATGGTCTCGTGGCGTCCTCCGGATGCGCGTTACCCCGACAAATACCGAGGTGCCTTCATGATCGATTGGCTGATGGCCACGTCCATAGGATTCGGTGTACTCGGGTTTTTGTTCCTGGTGGCCGGGGTGGCATCGGCGCGTCGACGGCGGTTCGTTCGCCTGTCAGTGCATACCACTTTGGCCTTGGCTTGCCTGGCTTCCGGCGCCTTGTTTCTGACACTTCATCACTCGTTGCAAGGCTACGGTGCACTGACGCGCGAGGATCTTGCCGCAACCATTCAAGCGGAGCCGGTTGGGCCGTCGCAGTTTCGCGTCACGATTCACCTGGCGAATGGGCAGACGGCCAGCTACTGGTTGGCGGGCGATGAAGTATACGTCGATGCCCATATTCTGAAATGGAAACCTTGGGCGAATCTGTTCGGCCTACATACAGCCTATGAGTTGGACCGTATTTCGGGGCGTTACCACCGCATCGAGGATGAACGCGTGAGGCCGCGCACAGTTTACCAGCTCACGACGGATCGATTGGTAGACGTGTTCGCACTTCGGCGTCAGTACGGCTGGCTGGAGCCGGTGGTCGATGCGGAATATGGGTCGGCAGCATTCTTCCCCGCACGCGATCGCATCACGATCGAACTCCGCGTCTCCACCACCGGGTTGCTATTTCGCCCGCTGACGAAGGCGTTTTGACAGCAAGAAATCCGACCCTTGTTTGGCGATCCGCGGCGCCCTTTGAAAAATTACAATTCCGTTGACCCTCCCGCGGTTTGGATTTCCAATACAGCTATCGTGATCGTTGTATGACCGGTCCACCACTTGCGCTGCCAGGAGGATGCTATGAACCGTTTCCATGTGCTTATCGTTGTACTGAATCTTTTCAGTCTAGTCGGATGCGTTTCTCATCCGCAATCTGCCGAGGAATTTCGCAAAGCCGTTCCCGGAGCGTTTTCAGCCACAGTGGAAACGTTTGAGGTCGATCGGCCCTTCGGCCAAGTGGCGAGCACGTTCCAAAAGATGGGGCCGAACTGTTTGTCGAAGACGATCAAGACGACGTCGCGAACCACGACGAGCTATCAAGTCATCGTGACGACCTACAAACCCACGGTGTTGGTGAGGGGGAAGAAAGCTGAGTTGCACGTGCAACAGCATCATGAGCAGGGCGTGATCAATGTCAGCAAGGAGCCTGCCGGGGGCTATTATCTTCTGGTCGCCGATGCTCAACCCGTTACCCAAACCAAGACCCGCATCGACCTCTATCGCCCGTCCATGGGCCACAGCGTCCTGATCCAAGCAGTAAAGAATTGGGCGACCGGTGAGAATGTCGGATGCCCGGATCTCACGAAATGACGCGCTTCTCTCCGCGCCGCCTGCTGGAGAAGCGGTGCACTCACGGCAGAAGGGTGGCCGTCACCCTTCTGCTCTGCGCAACAAGTCTCCTTTCCGCTTGTTCCGGAATCAAGACGTACGAGAACAACTTCAACAAGAACCTGCACGTACACACAGCCACGGATTCAGGGTCGTGGTTCTCACGCGTCCACGCGGCCGTTGACATCCATCGCGTGGGAGAGGACTGCGCCCTCGACTATGAAGGTACGGTCGAACTGACCGGACCGGCGACGGAGATCGGAATACCGCCGGACCGAAGGAGTTATTTGGTGTTCGTCTTCAACAGCTTCTCTTTTTTCTCCAACCGGAGCGGTACCATCACGTATGAAACACTCGTCAAGCCGCGATCCAATCATCACTATGATGCCGCAGCGAGTTATAAGAACGACTTGTACCATGTCATGATTCGGGAAATTCCACCGGATCGGTCCGCCAGCCGGGAACTTGATCGACTGGCGTTGAGTTCCTGTCGATCATCTTCCGACCGGAAGTAGCACGCGGTGTCAGACCCGTTTCAGGGAGCGGGCCGTCTCACCTCGAGAAATACCATCCGTTCACTGATCGCTTCGTTGACACCCCTTTCATTGGGAAGTAGTCTGTTCCCAAGTTTGCGAGGTGCTGCCTTTGAATGACGAGAATAATCAAGAGAATGTAGATACTCACTCAGCCACCGCCGCGGTAGTCCCTTCTGCAAGTGACTCGACGCCGGTTTACTTCCCGGTTTCCTTGACCAAATTTGTTGTGATGCATTTCTGCACTGTTGGGATGTACCAAATATTTTGGTTTTACGAGAATTGGAAATTAATCCTGGAACGTGAACGGTCGGACGCGAGCCCGTTCTGGAAAACGTTTTTTATGTTTATTTACTGCTATGCATTGTTTGAGAAGGTCCGGAGCAGCGCTGTGTCGCTCAAGACTGGTCACTCCATCTCCGTACATGTTCTGGCAACCGGATGGCTTCTGTTGTCGAGCCTCTGGCTACTTCCGGA
>Ga0307468_100000461_pt1 | contig 10070 bp, 9 predicted proteins | sample atmdna_FD_203085 | JGI IMG/M metagenome (GOLD analysis project Ga0307468, IMG submission 203085) | Hardwood forest soil microbial communities from Morgan-Monroe State Forest, Indiana, United States - atmos_gases AM2C_05 | ecosystem: Environmental > Terrestrial > Soil > Temperate forest > Bulk...
TCCTAAGTGACCAAAGGTTAGGTGGCCCTCCCTCACGGTCGGGCTTCTGACACCGGGCCCGAATTGATATATCCTCATAAAACATCTTCAATTTACTTTGTCGTAGGCGAGGACACCCTTTGCTTAACTTCGCTATTCAAACTGCGCGCGACGCCGGCAGCTTATTGGCCGAACGGTTTGGTCGCGCTCTGCAGGTAACCAACAAAAGCGAATTGGATCTGGTGACTGAATCGGACCTTGCTTCCGAGCGATTAATTATCGATCGAATCAAGACTTACTATCCGCGCCATGCAATTCTCGCCGAGGAATCAGGAGCGAGTAACCCTGAGGATCGCGAGACTCAGAACGAATGGCTCTGGATTATCGATCCACTGGACGGGACTACTAATTACGCGCACGGTTACCCATGCTTCTGCGTCTCAATGGGACTTGAGCACAACGGAAGAATGGAGGTCGGAGTAGTCTATGACCCGATGCGCGACGAGATGTTCACCGCTGAACGGGGAGCCGGAGCGTCGCTTAACGGTCGCCGGATTCAGGTTTCCGCTGTCCGGCACCTGGCGGGAGCGCTTTTGTGCACAGGCTTCCCCTACGACGTGCGAGAGCGCAGCGAGTTCGCGCGCCACTTTGCGAATTTCATCATGAACGCGCAGGGAGTTCGGCGTGATGGAGCGGCGGCACTGGATCTGGCTTATGTTGCCTGCGGTCGTTTTGATGGATTTTGGGAAGAAGGTCTCAAGCCCTGGGACGTGGCGGCCGGTGCTTTGCTGGTCGAGGAAGCGGGGGGGCGGGTTTCGAATTATGCCGGCGGGCCTTTAAGTATCTATGTTCCGCCGATCGTGGCGAGCAATGGTTTGTTGCATGAGCAGATGATGCACGTGCTCAGTGTTTGAATGAATCCCAAATCCCAAATTCCAGATTCCAGATTCCAAATTCCAGATTCGAGATTCCAGATTTCAAATCTTTAGATTTCGAGATCGCTAAAGCGCGGACCGCACTATCTCTGCCAGTCTTTCGGTTTCGCGGCGGGCGCACGCACGAGTTTCTTCATTCTCTCGCTGTTCAATCACAAACAGCGGATGGTAGATAATCTCGACGGGCCGCAGACGTGGAAAGCGATAGTGTGACGGCCACACGCGATGGCCGCCCCGTATGGTCACCGGCAAAATCGGAACGCCGGTCTCCAGGGCCATGCGCACGGCGCCCGCTTTGAACTTCCTCATGGTGCCGTCCGCGTTGCCGCGTCCGCCCTCTGGAAAGATCACTACGGCTCCTCCTTCACGAATCCATTGAAGAGAGCGTCGAATAGGCGCCGGATCGCTGCCCTCCAATTGCAATGGCCATGAGCCGAACAGGCGCAGCGCCGTGCCGATCAAAGGCCAGTTGAAGGCGGCATCCCAGGCCAGATAACGGGTCGGCCGTCGGACCGGAAATGAAATCCAGAACGGATCGGCATAAGTCTGATGATTGGAAGCGATGATCAGGCCACCGCTTTGAGGGATGTAATGCGTATTTCGCCAACGCAGGCGCCACAAGATCCGGCTGAGCAGGCCGACAAACGGGCGAATGAGATCAAGTGCCCATTGGGGCAGCATGCGCGGATACGGGCGCGATCCGTCTCGCCCACTACCGTGTTCGATGCTGGTGCTGGTTTGAACCAAAACGGGCTATTTAGCTAGCAAAATATAAGAGTTGGCGTGATCGCCTGTCGACACTCATGCCGGGTCAACCTGAAGTCTCCGATAGTGGGACAGTTTGAGTTTTCTCCGTGTTCTCTGTGTCTCCGTGGTGAATTCCGGCTCACATTAAACTCACCACAGAAACACGGAGAACAGAAAACTCTTCAAATTAGCCCCCTACCAAATCTCCCAGGAGTCAGGTATCTCAAGCTGGTTCAGGTGATCGTCATTCCACCGTTCACATTGGCGGCAGTCGAATCCACGGTACTCAATTGCTTCTTGTTTCGTCAAACCGATTTGATTTCCCGCGGCGCACTCCGGAAAGCCACAACGCCGCTCGATTTTCACCAATAAAGGCGTGCGCGGAAAGTAAAACTTTTCACGCGACTTTCTTTCGGTCATGGAAAGCTCTCCCGGAACTGCTCATGAAGCTTGTCCGCGGCTGGTTCCGAAAAAATCTTACAATGGCCACTCGCTGCCGATAAATTCCAGGTGCAGGCGCGGTATCCCGTCGGGGCCCACTCGCCGGCTTCGCACTACTGCCAGGGCCTTAACCCCGTAAACTTCGCTGCTGACATTAACAAATTGGCCGCGCGCGAGATCCAGGCTGGTAAACACGGCTGCGCCGTGGGCGCTGATGTTTTCGGTAACGGTCTTTTCGCTTGCCGACGATCCCGGCTTATCATCAAACACTTCGACCAGCACTTCGATGGGAATAGTATGACGGGTGTCTTTCCGTTTGTCGGTCGTCGAAACCACGGACAGAGACTCTCCGGCTTCCTCCCTGACACTCCAAAGACCCGACCCGGCGCTCGATTGAGCGATTTCATAACGGCGCCCAGGATCAATCTCAAAGCTGCGCGGAGCCCGTTTGCCCACGAACGCTACGCCGATTTCCAAAAGAGCACCCCTGTTCGCTGCCGGATCAAGCAGCTTAACGTTTCGCACCAGCGACCAAACGCGATATTGATCTTCCACGTGATCAAAGCAACGCAGCGGACGCGGCATCGCCATCGTCAACAACAACAGGCGACCAACTTCCGTAGGTCGGGTAATCCTGAGGCGCGCGCCGAACGGGGTCACATCAACCAGGCGCGACATTTCACTCCAGTCGCGTTCGAGAGATTCGCGACAATAGATCTTGACCGGCAACGAGAGCGCAATTCGCTCGCGCAATCGCCGGGATTTTTCTTCGCTCTTTGCCGCCTTTTCCGCCACGGAAACTTTTCCCACTGAATCAATTCGCGGCGCAGCGAGAGTCCTCCGCGAGTTCGCTCTTCTCTATCGTTCGATGGCCTTATTTTATGGGCTTTCGCGCCTTTTTTGAGCTTGGCGCAGCCGCGGTTTCGGGTTAGAATAAGTACGCCATCCGCAACCGCATGAATCACCGCTCCAGCGAGTCTCGGAATTCCCAAGCATCTGAACTTCGTGCCGGAAAAAGTCAGGCAGTCGGGCTGCGCAAATTTGTCTTGCCACCTGCTCGCCGCGCGGATTGTAACGGAAAGGTTTGATGAATGGAAACAGCAGAACGACAACACATAAGCATTGAAGACGAGATGCGCCGGTCCTATCTGGACTATGCGATGTCCGTGATTATCGGGCGCGCCTTGCCGGATATTCGCGATGGCTTAAAGCCGGTGCATCGTCGCGTGCTCTGGGCGATGCATGAACTGGGCAATGCTTACAACAAAGCTTACAAGAAAAGTGCGCGCGTGGTCGGCGATGTGATCGGTAAGTATCACCCGCATGGCGACACCGCGGTCTATGACACCATCGTTAGAATGGCGCAGGATTTTTCGATGCGCTATCCGCTGGTGGACGGGCAAGGCAATTTTGGCTCGGTGGATGGCGACGCCCCGGCGGCAATGCGTTACACCGAAGTACGCATGGCCCGGTTGGCGAACGAACTGCTGGCTGATATTGAGAAAGAAACGGTTACTTTTCAACCGAATTATGACGAGAGTCTGAGTGAGCCGACGGTCCTCCCTGCGCGAATCCCCAATCTTCTGATCAATGGTTCGGACGGCATCGCGGTGGGCATGGCGACCAAGATCGCCCCGCATAACTTGACCGAGGTCGTGGACGCGACTATCGCGGTTTTGCGCGACCCGGAAATCGACATCGAAGCTCTCCTGAAGATCGTGACCGGCCCTGACTTTCCCACTGGCGGTTTTCTGTGCGGGCGCGAAGAGATTCGCAACTCGTATCTTACCGGCCGCGGAATTTTGCAAATGCGCGCCAAAGCCTCAATCGATCGCATCGGGCGGGGCAGTCAGGAACGCGACGCGGTGATCATTTCTGAGATTCCCTTTCAGGTTAACAAAGCCCGCCTGATCGAGCGGATCGCCGAGTTGGCCAACGAGAAGAAACTCGAAGGTATCTCTGAAGTGCGCGATGAATCCGATCGCCAGGGCATGCGGATTGTGGTCGAGCTAAAGCGTGACGCGGTGCCGCAAGTGGTCTTGAACAAACTCTTCAAGCTGACGCCGATGCAATCATCGTTCGGGGTCATCAACCTCGCGATCGTTAACGGCCAGCCGCGGGTTTTGAATCTGAAGCAGATGCTCGAATACTTCGTCGACTTTCGTCGCGAAGTCGTGCGCCGCCGCACTGAGTATGATTTGCGTAAAGCGCGGGCCCGGGCCCACGTGCTCGAAGGCCTCACCAAGGCCATCGATGCGCTGGATTTCATCGTCACGCTGATTCGCAACTCACGTTCGGTTGACGAAGCCAGACTGTGGCTGACCGGTGACTTGAAAACGACCAGCGAAGTTAAAGCCTGGAAAGGCGTGCCCTCGGGAGAACCCATAAACAAGTATCTGCCCAAGCTGAAAAAGGCGATGGAGCGGCTGGCGTTTTCCGAGATCCAGGCCCAGGCGATTCTTGATCTGCAACTGCGCCGGCTCTCGGCGCTCGAGCGACAGAAGATCATCGACGAGTACGAAGGGATTATCAGACTGATTGCCGAGCTGGAAGAGATCCTGGCGAATGAGCGGTCGCTGCGCGGCGTGATCATCAAGGAACTGGAAGAGGTCAAGGCCCAGTTTGGGGACGCGCGCCGCACCGAAATCACCGACGCCGGTGTCGATTATTCGATTGAAGACCTGATTGCCGACGAGGATGTGGCGATCACCGTTACCAAGAGCGGCTACATCAAGCGCACCCCGATTACGACTTATTCTCGCCAGGGACGCGGCGGCAAAGGACGCTTTGGCGCGATGGCCAAGAACGACGATTACGTCGAACATCTGTTCATCGCCTCGACGCACGCGTACCTGATGATCTTCACCGACGATGGCCTGGTTTATAAGGTCAAGGTCCATGAGGTGCCGGATGCCGCCGCTTCCGCGCGCGGCAAGGCGATTGTGAATCTGATTCAGATCTCTTCCGAACGAAAGCTCGCCGGGGTGGTGCCGGTGCGTGAATTTTCCGAAGGGCGTTACGTTTTGATGGTCACCAAGAAAGGCGTGATCAAAAAGACGGCGCTGTCTGACTTTCAGAATATCCGCTCGAACGGAATCATCGCCATCAACATCGACCAAGGTGACGAGCTGCTGGACGTGGTGACCACCGACGGCAACAAGCGTATCTTTATCGCCACCCACAATGGCTATGCGATCCGGTTCGACGAAAAGAACGCGCGCCCCATGGGGCGGGCCACTCGCGGCACCCGTGGGATCGATTTGCGCAAAGACGATTTCGTGGTTTCGCTTTGCGCAGTTTCGGCTGACGACTCGGAGAAAATGCTTTCGGTTTCCGAACGCGGTTACGGCAAGCAGACGCCCATCTCTACTTATCGCTTGCAGTCGCGCGGCGGCAAGGGCGTCATCAATATGAAGACGACCGACAAAACCGGCAAGGTGGTGGCGGTATTTCCGGTCGACGTTGACTCGGAAATCATGATCATTACTCAGCAGGCGAAGCTGATTCGTCTGGAAGCAGATGCCATACGCAAGACCGGCCGCAGCGCCCAGGGCGTGCGCCTGATCAAGACCGACGAAGGCGACATGGTAACCAGCGCATCATTGGTTGAAGCCGCGACTGAAGATGAGTTGGAAGAGACGCCGACGAAATAAGAAATAGCCACAAAAAGGCTCAGAAGGCACAAGAGAGAGAAGGGGCTTTGCACAAAACCTCTTGTTTCGTGTTCTTTCATATAGCTTAGTGTGATTTTCGTGGATCGTCTGGCCGTGAACGCCGGGCACACGATCCACGAAATTACACGAAATCTCACGAAGCAACACCGACCAACGCTGTTCTTAGACGCTTTCAGTGGCTCGCTTCGAACCGGCGGGTGACTTTTGTGCAAAGCCGAGAGAAGGAGCGGTTTCCTTTGTGCCTTTTGTGCTTTTTCATGGCTACTGTTTGGCCGCCCCCTCGCCTTCGACCCACACCTCACCGTCCGCAAAAACTTCTTTCTTCCAAATTGGCACGGTGCGTTTGAGTTCGCGGATTGCCCATTCGCAGGCTGCAAAAGCCGCGCGGCGGTGTGGCGCGCTGACGGCAATCACGACGCTGGTCTCGCCAATCTCCAGACGCCCGGTGCGATGCACGATTCCGATGTGCGCTATTTCGAACTTTTCATGCGCCTGCTCGCCCAATCTCTTCATCTCGCGCAGGGCCATCGGCTGATAGGCTTCGTAAACCAGGTGAAGAGTGCGGCGGCCGCGCGTCCACTCGCGCGCATAACCGTCGAGCGTCACCGTGGCGCCGCATTCGGGAAGGACAACACGGCGGGCGACCGCGCCGACGTCGATTGCGTCGGTGGTTAGTTCAAAGAAGTCTCTTTCGAATCTCGATGCGGACGAGACGTCCGCGTTCCCAGCTTCAGCGCTGTCACTCCCTTCGGTTTCGTTTTCTCCGTGACTCTGTGTCTCTGTGGCTGGTTGGTTTTCGCTTCCACCGCTAACCGGGGGAAAGACGGCCAGTTCGTCGCCGTCAAAGATTTCTCGATCAGGCTGTGCGTATTCTTCATTCACCGCGAACAGCAGGGACTTTCCAAAGCGGCGAAGATTGGGATACGTGTTCAGCAGTTGGGCAAAAGCGCCGGCCGAGTCATGGGGCGCGTTCAGAGTTAGCTCAGCTTCCTCAATGCCAGCGGCGTCTCGGGCCGCACCGAAGAAGAGTACGCGAACTGTGATGGTGGTTTGGTTCTCAGGTCTCATCGCAAGCTGTTTGGAGTGCGGCGGCAAGCGTAGCGCGACGCCGCTTTGGATCGCCGGCCCCCTGACAATCGGAGAGGAGATCCAAAGCGCCGTCGCCGCTTCGATCTGCCGGCGCGCTCCATAATCTCACTCCTGATCGAACACTCGCAGAAGATCATCGGGCTGCGCCGGAGGAAGGCCGGCCAATTGCAGATTCTCTTCCACGTGAGCCACGCTGCTCATGCCTACCAGTGCGGTGGTGATTCCAGGGGCCGACCGCACAAATTGAATCCCGGTTTGTGCATCCGTCGCCAGCGATCCCAACGGTTCGCGAATCGCTTCCGGCAGCCCGCGCGCTACCTGGCCCTGCAGGATTGCAGCGCTGGCCATCACGGTAACGCCCAATGCACTCGCAGCCTCCAGCACGCTTACGTATTCATCACCGACCTTCTGATTCTGGAAAAACAAGGCTTCGGGCATCGCTAAATTGAAAGGCAATTGAATGAAGGAAAAGTGATGGTCCTTTCCAGCTATGTCCCGCGCAGTTTCCACCATGCGCTCCAGCGAATGATACCCGCCGGAATCCGGCTCGGCCCGAAAGCCATTCCACGTTGCCACGCCGTACTTTCCGATTTTATGTTCGGCGACCAAATGCTCCAGCGTTTCGAACGCCATGCGCAGACGCTGCCAAAACTCTGATTCAGACACGGCCGCGAACTGCGACTCGGGATTATGCACATAGTAAACATCGACACAGTCCAGCCCCAGGTTTCGCAGCGACTGCTGCAACTGATTCTGAAGATATCGCGGCGTCATACAGTGCGCGCCGCCGGCTATGTCCGCAAAGGTTGCGATTCCGGGTTTGACCAAGGTCTCTTCGACGTACTGCCTGACGTCACGCGGTGGCGCACCGTCAAAAGGCAGATACCCACCCTTGGTGCAAAGGACAATCTCTGCGCGCTGGAAACCGCGCTTGACCAGCTCCCTCAGCGCCGCGCCGATCGATCGTTCACTTCTTTGAAAGCGATAATTCGCTGCGGTGTCGATGACGTTCGCGCCCAATTCGACCGCGCGCACGATGGCCTCGGTGTAACGCCGGTCAGTCTCTTCATCCGCATCGCCGAGATAGGTGCCGATGCCTACCGACGACAACCAGAGGTCCTGCTGCCGCCGAAAATGGCTTTCCACCGCCGCATCTTTGAAGCGTTCGCGATAGCGCGTGGTGCCCTGCGTTGTAGCGCAGCCATTAAGTGACATTCTTGCTCCTTATTGTTCGCGACAGAGACATTGAGGCACGCTGATTAGACATCGTTTCTGAATTGCTTCCGAAAGCGCCTCGAGCGTTTAGCACGGCGTTGGAGTACCAACTTCAGTTGAGCTTTTCTCGCACGTCAAAAGCCCGACTAAAGTCGGTGATCTAACGCCGTTTGTTAAAGTAGACCCGGCTCTCGGTGGCGTGTTCGCGCGACCGACTATACGCGGCGCAAAGCGCGGGCTGCAAGCCGGGTTCGATTCGCCAATAGCGATGTGTTAGCGTGTAATGAAACTCTCGTGAACACGATGGACGAGTCAAATTATCAGCACGAAATAAACGTGGCGACGGAACTCGCGCGGGCTGCAGGCGCAGTGCTGCTGAAACATTATCACAGCCCGTTTCTGGTCGAACAGAAGGTGAATGCCCTGGACGAGCTCGAAGAAGTGACCGCGGCCGACCGGGAAGCGAATGAGTTGATCGTCAACCGTTTGCGCCAGGAATTTCCCGAAGACGGCATTCTGGCCGAAGAATCGAGCGACAGCGAACATCGCCTCGATAAAGATCGAGTGTGGTTGATTGATCCGATGGATGGAACGAAAAACTTCATCGCCCGGGATGGGGATTTCGCGGTGCAAATAGGGCTCGCGGTCAACGGCGAAAGCGTCGCCGGCGTCGTCTATCAGCCCGTGCGCGACGTTCTCTATCGGGCCACCCGCCGGCAGGGGTCGTGGATTGAAACCGCGAACCAGCCGGCGGCGCGCATGTTAGTTTCGAATCGAACTGATCCCGGCGAGATGGTGCTGGCCTCGAGCCGCTCGCATCGCAGTCCGAGGATGGAGCGCGTGGTGGGCGCGTTTGGTTTCAAAGATGAGTTGCGGCGCGGTTCGGTGGGAGTAAAGATTGGTTTGATTGCCGAGCAGCACGCCGATCTCTACCTGCATCTGTCACCGAGCACCAAGCAATGGGACACCTGCGCGCCTGAGATCATTCTGGTCGAAGCCGGTGGACGGCTGACTGACCTCTTTGGCCGGCCGATACGTTATAACGGCGTTCGCATCGACAATCGTAACGGCGTCGTGGCCACCAACGCGGTGGCGCATGCAATGGTGATTGAGAATCTGGCTCCGCTACTCAAAGAGTTTGGCCGCGAGCCGGTGTGAGTTCCCCTCTTCCTTTGGGAGAGAGGGAGTTAGGTCTTTCTCCCTTCTCCCATTGGGAGAAGGGCCGGGATGAGGGCCTATGAGCGGAACCTGTTTTTTACTCGTCCTCCGTGGTCGGTGAATGGCATTCAAAGACAAAAACATCAATTGGGGTTGACGCCGTGGTAAGCCCTCACCCCAGCCCTCTCCCAAACGGAGAGGGAGCAAAACCAAACTAACTCAAGGCCTTCTTCAGCATTGCTATCTGCCCGGCATGATAGAGGTCGTGCTGGATCACGCCGTGCACAGTCACGTAAACACTGGACAAGCCCTGCAGAATCGGCTCGTTCAAGCGAGATTCCTCGAGACCGGCGATCGCCTGGCGTAAACCTTCGTGCCCGCGGTCGAGCGCAGCCTTGGCCTGTTCCCAGGCGGGTTCGCTGATGTTGTTCGCGGGCGGCCAATCCTGCGGAGAAGAAATATCAATCTCCGCGCGATCTCCTTCCAGCCGGCGGCGGCCCACGTTTTCCCAGACCGCGATGTGATGCACCAGTTCCCAGATGCTGTGCGCGTTCGGAAGTGGGCGCGCGTGCGCCTGTTCAGCCGTTACCCCGGCGAGCGCTTCGCGCACGGACGGTCCGTGCCATGCACTTCCTTCATACGCGCGCTTGAGTTGGTCCAAAATCCTCTCAATTTCAGTCATGATTTTCCTCTTTTAATTCGTCGAGTTCTGCCTTGATCCTTTCGCGCTCAGCGTAAAGCGCCGCCAGATGTGAAGGCAACGCGACATTCTCAGCCTGGTCGGGGTCAAATCCACGCGCGCGCATCTCTCGATCAAATTCAGCATCGAGGC
>Ga0307468_100000462_pt1 | contig 10058 bp, 6 predicted proteins | sample atmdna_FD_203085 | JGI IMG/M metagenome (GOLD analysis project Ga0307468, IMG submission 203085) | Hardwood forest soil microbial communities from Morgan-Monroe State Forest, Indiana, United States - atmos_gases AM2C_05 | ecosystem: Environmental > Terrestrial > Soil > Temperate forest > Bulk...
TCTACTTGATGTTCAACGAGGGGTACTCCGCCTCCTCGGGGGAGTCGCTGACGCGGCCCGACCTCTCGGGCGAGGCGATCCGTCTGGGCCGGTTGCTGGTCGAGCTGCTGCCGGAACCCGAAGCCACGGGGCTCCTGGGGCTGATGCTCCTGCACGAGTCGCGGCGCGCCGCGCGCACCTCGCCGGACGACGAGTTGGTCCTCCTGGACGACCAGGACCGCTCGCTCTGGAACCGCGACCAGATCGCGGAGGGAGCGGCGCTGGTCGAACGGGCGCTCCGGTCGCGCCGGTTCGGCCCTTACACCCTGCAAGCGGCGATCGCGGCGGTGCACGCCGAAGCGCCCGACGCCGCCGCGACCGACTGGGCCCAGATCGTCGGGCTGCACAACATCCTGGCACCGGTCGATCCCTCCCCCGTCGTCGAGCTGAACCGCGCCGTGGCCATCGCGATGCGCGACGGCCCCGCGGCGGGCCTCCCGCTGATCGACGCCCTCCTCGCGCGCGGCGACCTGGAGGACTACCACCTGGCGCACGCGGCGCGGGCCGACCTCTGCCGCCGGCTGGGGAGGAAGGCGGAAGCCCGGGCCTCCTACGAGCGGGCATTGGCGCTCGCTCGGCAGGAGCCGGAACGGCGGTTTCTCACGAGGCGGTTGGGGGAGTTGGCGGACGGAGAAGGCCTTCAGTAGTCGCTGTGCTTGAGCGGGCGAATGCGCTCGAGAACGGGCTTGATGTCGGAATCTGTTTCTATCCGCTGGTAGCCTTCAACAAGCCGCATGTAGGAGTAATCTCGATCCTCTTGCGTCAGGGGTTCGTCCCAGATCTCGAAGACGAGGGGGCGCTGCTGCGCTCTGAGAGAGTTGGCGACCGCCAGCCTGAGGGGTTGCGGTAGAGCAAGGTACTCCTCGTCTGCCGGAAGATAGCTCGTCGCAATCTCAAGGTATCGCGGAGTCTGCTCGATCAGCCCAGGGTCAGGGCTCAGCAGAAGCGCGCACGCGTCCTCCTCGCTGAGCTGGCTCACCAACCATGCGGCACGGAAATCAGTGAAGACGCTCCTGTCCTTACCGGCCTCTCGAAACCAGCGCCGTTCGTGTTCCTTGAGCATGCTATGCACCGCCTCGAAGAGTTCGTCCCGGATCGGCGCCGCCGCAAGACCCTCATCTATCCACTGGGCGAGCGTGTCAGCGCTAGGACGTTCACTGGGCGAACGGGACAGCATTCGGCGGCAAAAGGCCTCTAATAGCAATACATTTAGGTTGATCGAAGCGTCACCGAAACGCGTGGGTCCCTCCGGCCAGGATACCGCCGAGCGCACAATGTTGGCAATAAGGGCTGCAAACATCTCGATGCCTGCAAAGACCGGCGCGCCATAGATCAGCTCGTAGAGTACTGTGCCGAGAGAGTAGACATCGCTCGCAAAGGTCGGCGGAGAGCCCTCGAGGACCTCCGGGGCCGAATATCGGATCGTACCCAGAAATTCAGAGGTATTCGTCATCGTAGTCTCGTCTACGTGCCGAACAACTCCAAAGTCAGCGATTCGAGGCGTGCCATCGACCGAGACAAGGATATTGTGGGGCTTGATGTCCCTGTGCACGATCCCGGACTGGTGGATACGGCCCAGACCGGCGATCAGTCCACGGGCAAAGCGGCCGATGTCGAGATCTGCCGCACCGCTGGATTTATAGAGGACATGATGCAGATCCCCTCCATGGCAAAACTCCATGATCAGAGCGAGCCGGGGTCCGAGGGCTTCGATGTCGATCTCTTCGAGCGCGAAAACACGAAGGACGTTGACGTGCTCGATGAGCTCCCCAATGGATGCTTCACGCTCGATCCGCTCCTTGATATGCGGCGCTTGACCAAAGATCTCAGGCTTGTAGAGCTTCACCGCCACACTGGCTCCCGGGGAGAGGCCGAATTTGGAGACACGCAGGGCCGCATGCCAAGTGACTCCGGCCCATCCCTCACCCAGCCTGTCGCGAAACTCGTAATCGCTAGAGCGCATGGTCCCTCACCTCGAAGGCTACGGCCGGATCGATTACCGGCTGCCTACCATGATGTTCGGTCCTCACCCGAGCGGCGCTAGATCCTCATACAGCCGCCGGATCGCCACCGCGCGTACACCCTCGGCCAGCGTGAAGGTCTGCTCGCCGGGGTAGATCACGTCGACCCGTTCGAGTTGGAGGTCCACGAGGGCCGTGCGGATGGAAGGGGTTATTCGGGGCGCGGCCGTGCGCTTGAGCTCGAATCCGTACCGCTTCCGGCCGCGGACGATCAGCAGGTCGATCTCCGCTCCCGCATGCGTCGCCCAGAAGAAGGTCTCCTCCGGGCGGGCGCCCAACCTCGCGATCACCTCTCGCGCGGCGAATCCTTCCCACGAGGCTCCGACCTTCGGATGCCCCTCCAGGTCTTCCCGGCTCTCCAGCCCCAGGAGCGTATGGAGGAGACCGCTGTCGGCGATCCATACCTTGGGCGACTTGACCTGGCGCTTGCCGAGGTTCTCGAACCAGGGCGGGAGTTGCCGGAGCACGAGCGCCGAGGTGAGCAGGTCCAGATAGCGGCGGACCGTCATGGCGGAAACCCCGAAGGCGCGGGCGAGCTCGGCCCCGTTCCATACCTGCCCATGGTAGTGGGCGATCATCGTCCAGAAGCGACGCAGCGTCTGCGCAGGCACCTGGATGCCGAGCCCCGGGAGGTCACGCTCGAGGAAAGTGCGGACGAAACCGCGCCGCCACTCGGCGCTGTCGGCGTCCGTCGCGGCCAGGAAGGAGCGCGGGAAGCCGCCGCGGAGCCAGAGTTGCTCGCCTGCTTCGGCGCCAACCTCGTCGAGGTCGAACCCCTCCAGCTCGTGGTAGTAGATACGGCCCGCCAGCGACTCGGAGCTCTGCTGCAGGAGCTCCGGAGAGGCGCTCCCCAAGAGGAGGAAGCGGGACGTCCTCTCCAGGCGGTCCGCCAGGACGCGCAAGACGGGGAAGAGATCCGGACGGCGCTGGACCTCGTCAATGACGATCAAGCCGCGCAGGTCGCGCAAGGCCAGCATCGGCTCGGAGAGCCGGGCCAGGTCCGTGGGGTCCTCAAGATCGAAGACGGTCACCGGGCCGTCGTACCGGGCGGCCAGCTGCCGCGCGAGCGTCGTCTTGCCGACCTGCCGGGCACCCAGGATGCCGATCACAGGGTGTCGTTCCAAGAGTCCTTGCAGTGTGTCCTGGTGCCGCTGTCGCTTGATGAGCCCGTCCATCACCTTGAAATCCTAACATCTGGCTTGCGATTTTCAAGGTGACTTCTTCGGCCGGCGGCGTAGTCGCACCCCTGCCATCCCGCCACCACACGTCCGTCACCCATTTCGTCCGAAACTCCATTAAACTCTCCCCGTTCAGCCGCGACAGACAACGCCCGCCGCTCTCCGGGACCGGCGGCAGTTTCGATTTTGGAGGGGTCATCCCATGCGTCTTGCCACGCGCCTTCCGCTCACCCTGTGGGCCGTGTTCGCGATCTGCCTGCTCACATCGCCGGTCCTGGCCCAGGTCTCCCTGACGACGTTGGGGACGCCCTATAGCCAGAGCTTCGACACGCTCCCCGCGAGCGGGTCGGCGACCTGGACCAACAACTCGAACATCCCGGGCTGGTTCCACGCCCGCACCGGGACCGGCACTACGATCGTCGCCAACGACGGCAGCAGCAACGCCGGCAACCTGTACAGCTATGGGACCGGCACCGCGACGGATCGGGCTCTCGGCTCCCTCGGCTCGGGCAACGCCGCGATCGGCAACCTCTTCTGGGGAGTACGGCTGCAGAACAACACCGGCGCCACGATCACCTCTCTCGACGTCTCCTACACCGGCGAGCAGTGGCGGAACAGCGCGGCAGCGGCGCAGACGGTCGCCTTCTCCTACCTGGTGGGCAGCCCGACGGTCACCGGCTCGCTGGCCGAGTTCCAGTCGGCCGGAGTGGCCGTCCCGAGCCTCGACTTCACCAGTCCGATCACCGGCGGCGCGGCCGGCGCCCTGAACGGCAACCTGGCAGCCAACCGGGTGACCCTGACCTTCTCCATCACCGGGTTGAGCATCCCGAACGGGACCGAAGTGATGCTCCGCTGGTCCGATCCGGACCACACCGGCGCGGATCACGGGCTCTCGGTCGACGACTTTTCGGTGACGCCGCAGGGCGGAATCCCGATGCCGACGCTCAACATCAGCGACGTGACTCTGGCCGAGGGGGACCCGCCGGGAACGACGACGTTCACCTTCGCCGTCACCCTCACCGCCCCCGCGGGCCCCGGCGGCGTCACCTTCAACATCGCCACCGCCGACGGTACGGCGCAGGACGATAACCCGGTGACCGAGGACAACGACTACGTCGCCCAGAGCCTCACCGGCCAGTCGATCCCGATGGGCTCGACCGGACCGTACAACTTCAGCGTCACGGTCAACCGCGACACCGCGACAGAGCCCAATGAGACCTTCTTCGTCAACGTCTCCAGCATCACCGGCGCCAATGCCGGCGACGTCCAGGGACAGGGGACAATCAACAACGACGACGTGTCGCTGACGCCGATCCACGACATCCAGGGCCCCGGCGCGTCCTCGCCGATCGTCGGCGCCTCGGTCACCACGCGGGGCATCGTCACCGGCGTGAGGAGCAATGCCTTCTTCATCCAGGAGCCCGACGCCTCGGTCGACGCCGACCCGGCGACCTCCGAGGGCGTCCTGGTGTTCGTCAATGCCGCGCCGCCCGCGGCGGCCGCGGTGGGCAACTACGTGCAGGTGACGGGCACGGTCACGGAGTTCGTGCCGGCCGCCGACGCGCTGCAGCCGCCGTTGACCGAGCTGTCCTCGCCCACGGTCGTGCTGCTCTCGAGCGGCAACCCGCTGCCGGCGGCGATCCCGCTGACCGCCACCTTCCCCGACCCGGCCGGACCGCACGACCAGCTCGAGCGGCTGGAAGGGATGCGGGCCAGCGTCGGCTCGCTCACCGTGGTCGGCCCGACCCTCGGCTCCCTCAGCGAGGCGAACGCGACCTCCACGTCCACCGGCGTCTTCTACGGCGTGGTGACCGGCGTGCCCCGGCCGTTCCGCGAGGCCGGTATCCCGGCCCCCGATCCGGCGCCGTCCGGCGGCGGGACGATCCCGCCGATCCCACGCTTCGACTCGAACCCCGAGCGCATCCGGGTGGATAGCGACGGCCTGGTGGGCGGTCCGCTCGTCGACGCCGGCGCGGGCGCCGTGGTGACCGGCCTCGTCGGGCCGCTCGACTACACGTTCCGCACCTACACGATCCTCCCCGATCCGGGAGCCTCTCTGGGTGTCGTCGGCGGCCCCACCGCCACCGCGATCACGGCGCCCACGGGCCAGGAATTCACCGTCGCGTCCTACAACATGCAGCGCTTCTATGACACGGCGAACGACCCGGCTACCAGCGATGTGGTGCTCACCGCGGCGGCCTTCGACCGGCGCCTGGACAAGGCATCGCTCGCCATCCGCAACTCCCTGCAGATGCCGGACATCGTCGGGATCTCCGAAATGGAGGATCTGGCGACCCTGCAGACGCTGGCGGCACAGATCAGCACCGACGCCCTGGCCGCTTCGCAGCCCGACCCGGAGTACGACGCCTATCTGGTCGAGGGGAACGACATCGGCGGCATCGACGTCGCTTTCCTGGTGAAGACCGCGGAGGTGGCCCCCGGGACGCCGCGGGTCGAGGTGGTCGAGGTCGTACAGGAGTTGGACGGCACGTTGATCGTCAATCCCGATTCCTCGACCTCCGTGCTCAACGACCGGCCGCCGTTGCGGCTCAACGCCATCGTCCACCATCCGAACGGCGCGACCTTCTCGGTCACCGTGATCGCCAACCACCTGCGCTCGCTGAATGGAGTCAATGACGAGGGGCCAGGCTCGAACGGCTGGTCCACGGCGGGCGCCCGGGTGCGCGCCAAGCGGCAGCAGCAGGCGGAAGACCTCGCCAACCTGGTGCAGGCGCGGCAGACGGCCGATCCCACCGAGCACATCATCCTGCTCGGCGACTTCAACGCCTTCGAGGTCAACGACGGGCTCGGCCACTCCATGGGCGTCATCGCGGGCACGCCGGTCCCCGACAACGAGACCGCGGTGCCGGGTGACGGGATCGACCTGGTCAATCCCGACTTCGACAACCTGTTCGATTCGCCGCCGCCGCCCGAGCGCTACTCCTACGTGTTCGACGGCAACGCCCAGAACCTCGATCACATCCTGGTCAACGTGCCGCTCGATACCGATACCCTGGCGCACCGCGCCGAGCACGCGAGGATCAACGCCGACTTCCCGGAAACGGCGCGCAACGACGGCACGACGCCGGTGCGCCTCTCCGACCATGACCCGGTGGTGGCCTATTTCCAGGTGAACGCCTTCGCCTCCGCCAACTACGGGATCAGCAAGACCGATGGGGCGGACCCGGTGACCGCCGGTACCAACCTGACCTACACCATCAACGCGTACAACAACGGCCCCGATCCGGCGAGCAACGTGGCCTGGAGCGACACGCTTCCGACCGGCACCACCTTCGTGTCGCTGACCCAGCCCGGCGGCTGGACGTGCAACACACCGGCGGTGGGTGCAGGCGGAACGGTCGACTGCTCGATCTCGACTCTGGCCGTAAGCTCTGCCGCCTTCACCCTGACGGTGGCGGTCGGTCCAGAAGTCGTCACCACCACCCTGTCCAATACCGCCACGATCACCTCCGACACAGCCGATAACACCCCCGGTGACACCTCGGCCACCGAGACGACTACGGTGGCCTTCGTTGCCGACCTGTCAATCACCAAGACGGACGGCGTGACCGCGGTCGACGCCGGCGGCTCGTTGACTTATACGATCACCGCCTCCAACGCCGGTCCCAGCGATGCGCCGGGCGGCGCCATCGTCGCCGACACCTTCCCGGCCGGGCTGACCTGCTCCTGGACCTGCGCCGGCGCGGGCGGCGGCAACTGCAACGCCTCGGGCGGCAGCAGCATCGGCGAGGGCGTCTTCCTGCCCGCAGGCGGCAGCGTCACCTTCACCGTGTCGTGCACCGTCTCGCCGGCGGCCACCGGCACGATCTCCAACACGGCGACGATCAGCATGATGGGGGGTGGGCCCACCGACCCCGACCCGGCCAACAACTCGGCGACCGATACCGACACGGTCAACCCCTTCGTCGGCAACGCCTTCACAGTCGCGCCGTGCCGGATCGTGGACACCCGGACGAGTGCTCCGCTCCAGAACGGCGTGCCGCAGGACTTCGCCCTGCACGGCGCCTGCGGCATCCCGGCGACGGCGAAGAACGTCGTGCTCAACATCACGGTGGTCACGCCCACCGGCGACGGCGATCTGACGATCCACGCCAGCGACGTCCCCTCCCCCGGGTTCACCACCATGCCGTTCCGCGCCAACGTCACCCGGGCGCTGTTCGCGGTCGTCGCGCTGTCCGACGACGCCGCAGGCGAAGTGACGGTGGAGCCCACGGTGGCCGGCAACGGGTCGTTCCACCTGGTGCTCGACGTGATGGGTTACTTCGAGTAACCCAAGTAACCGCCTGGACGAAAAAGGGGGGACCTTCGGGTCCCCTTTTTTTTGAACGGATAGGAGGCAGAAGATCCCGATGCAACGGGTGAGACTCGGTCTGGCGATCCTCATCACGCTAGGCACGGGCTGCGCTGTCGATCGCCCGCACCCGGCGGTTCCCCTTGCGCGCGACGAAACCCAGACGCATCTGGAGACCGTCCTCGAAACGGCGATCCGAAGCCATGGCTTCCCCGCTGCCGCGGCTGCCGTCATCACCAGCCAAGACGCCCACCTCGCGGCGATGGGAACGCGCCGCGTCGACCGGCCCGATCAGGTGACGGTCGAGGACCGGTTCGGTCTCGGCTCCAACTCCAAGGCGGTTACCGCGACGATGCTGGGAGCGTTGGTGGAGCGGGGCGTGTTGCGGTGGGATACCTCCCTCGCCGCCGTCTTTCCGGACCTGCCGATGCGGCCCGAGTATCGGGCCGTCACGCTGCGGCAGATGCTGACCCACCGGGCGGGGATCCCACCGTGGACCTCCAGCGAAGCCTTCGAGCGCGCCTTGACGTTCAACAGTACAGACCGCGCCGCGGGACGGCTGGCGTTCGCCGCCGCCGTGCTCTCCGAGCCGCCGGTGAACGTGCCGGGCACGGAGACGCGCTACTCCAACGCCGGTTTCTCGATCGCGGCGCTGATGGCCGAGCATGCGACCCACAAGAGCTGGCAGCAGCTGGTAACCGAGCGCGTGTGCACGCCGCTGCGTATCCACTGCACCTTCGGCCCGCCGGCTTCCACCGACCCGAACCAGCCCTGGGGGCACTCCCGCGCCTCGGGCACGTTGACCCCGGTCGATCCGACCACCCCCGGCGTCTCGGCGATGCAGGGAGCCGGGGGGCTGAGCCTGTCGATCAAGGACTACGCCGTCTTCCTGCAGATGCATCTGCGCGGCCTGCGCGGCGAAGACACCGCCCTGCTGCGAGCGGAAACCGTGCGCGAGCTCCACAGGCCGGACGGCCGCTACGCCCTGGGTTGGGGTATTCAGGATTTTGCCGGCGCCCAGAGCAGCATACACGCCGGCGGCAACGGTCAGTTCTACGCCCTCGTCGCCATCCAGCCCGAGCGGGACCGCGCCGTCGCCTTCCTCACCAACGACGGGGGTGACGACGTCGAGACCCAGGCGTCCGCGATTCTGAAGGAGCTGCTCGCCGACCCGACTCAGACCGCGCTCACCTCCAGGTGAAGCAGCGGGCGGATCCGGGGCTGACCGTCGACCTCGGTGCGGACCTCGCCCACCCTCCGGGCTCCCATCCGCAGGTAGAACGGCTCGGCGTTGGGATCGGCGTCGATCTCGACGACCGTGGCCCCGGCTTCGGCCGCCACCTTCCGGGCGTGCTCGAACAGGGCACGGCCCACTCCCCTGCCCATGGCCGCCGGCCGGACCCAGAAGTCCTCAAGAACCCAGAACGGATCGCCGGGGATCAGCCCGAAGCAGCCCAGGACCTGGCCGTCGTCTTCGGCCAGGTAGTACTCGTTGCCGGCGATCAGCTCTGGATCGAGCGTCAGGTCATCGCGCCACAGCTCGATCCAGCGCTCTGGGTATCCCCAATGGCTCTTCGACTCATGGGCGAGTTGGGTGAGCTCGTCAGAATCTTCGATCGCGGCGCGACGGATCTTCATGGGTTCCCCTCCTGACCGGAACGGACCGGTCCACGATCCTCGCCGCACTATATATCCGGAGGCGCGAGCGCTTCGTGCCTCGAAACCAGGTTCAAGGAGGGGAGCCATGAAGAAGAATGCAAAGAAGCTGCGCCTCAATCGCGACACGCTGGCCAACCTTACGGGGGTTTCCGCGGGCAGGATCGAGGCGGCGATCCAGACCAGTTGCACGTATCCCTGCAACTGTCCGACGGGGTGCTCGGACGAGCAGGCGTGCATCGAAGAAGGCCTGAACAACAACTTCGCTCAGAAGTAATACCAGGCGGGCCTCCGAGCCCGCCCCTGCTTCTTGCGCTCGCTCTCCCTCGCGTGCTCCTGCCAAGTTCCCTGCCACCCTGCTAAGAGCCCTAACAAGACCGGCCTAACGGGCCGGGAGAGGGGCAATCGTGTCAAACTACTCGTGATCCGGTCCGTTCGCGATCCCATCCAACTCGGCCCACCTCGCCTGGAGGATTTCAATGATGCGCTCCCTTTCTTTCCTGCCAGCCATCCTCCTTGCCGCCAGCCTCTTTTCACAGGAGGCCGGTTCTCCGAGACCTGCCACGCAGCCGGCCGCCGAACCCGAGCAGGCGGAATACGCCATGCGCTGGGACGTCACGGAAGGCGGTCCCCGGACGGCCAAGAAGGCTCTCGAGGTCCTTGACAAGAAAGCCGATGAGACCGTGGACTACAAGATCCGCTATTTCGATTTCACCCCTCCGGAGGAGGCTCCCGCCGGCTTTTCTCCCATCCTGCGCCAGCGCAAGAGCGAGAAAAAACATGAGCTCACCTTCAAATATCGCGGCGGCCACCCCCTGCCGGACTGGGACTGTCCGCTCTCTTCCAAGCCGG
>Ga0307468_100000463_pt1 | contig 10037 bp, 7 predicted proteins | sample atmdna_FD_203085 | JGI IMG/M metagenome (GOLD analysis project Ga0307468, IMG submission 203085) | Hardwood forest soil microbial communities from Morgan-Monroe State Forest, Indiana, United States - atmos_gases AM2C_05 | ecosystem: Environmental > Terrestrial > Soil > Temperate forest > Bulk...
CGGGGAGGGCGGGAGGGGTGGCGGGAGAGGGGGCCAGGGGGGTGAGGGCCCTGACACTTCCTGACCGCTAACGCTTGACAATTTCTGTCTTCCTTTCTTCCTGATCCCCGCCTTTTCAACAACTTAGGCGCTTTCCTCCCCTGGCACGGCGCATGCCTTTTCCCTGGTCAGGCGATCCGGGCTTTGGAGGGGTGTACGGCCGGGAATGCACGGTAGGCATAGATTGTTGGCTATTATCCTAACTGCACCACGGAGGACTTGCGGATGATTCAGCGCCTGCTCCAAGGAGCTTCTACTCGCTCTCTTACACTCCTGATGCTCCTTGGATCGACCGTCCTGCCTTCGGCGGCTTTCGCAGCCCCGGGATTCACCAAACCTGTCGAGCCCCAGATCCAGGCGTCCCGTCCGGGCCGGTCGGCGGTGGCGCTGGACTCTTCGAGCCCGGCCGAGATCGTGACCTTCGAGCCGGGTGTCGCTCCCCTCCTCCTGAGCCTGCCTCCCGAGGCGGAGGTGCGAATCTCCGACTGGCCGATCGCTCCCGAGGTGCGGGCCGACGTCGTGCTGACGCGCCGCGAGATCTACTCGCCGGAGGCGCGCGTCTTCCGGGTGGACGGCAAGAAGCTCACCGAGGTCCCCCGCTCCAAGCTGGTCTTCTTCTGGGGCGAGGCGGAGGTGGACGGCGACACCCGCGTGCTGGTGTCGGTCGATCCGGCCACGGGACGCCTGCAGGGCTTCTCGCAGTCGCTGGACGGTATCCAGGAGCTGCGTCCGCAGCTGGCGAAGTCGGGACAGGAGCAGCGCTACATGGTGGCTTCGTCCGAGTCGTTCCTGGCGGCGGCCGCGGTGGCCTCGGGCGCGGACGAAAAGGCCTTGAGCGAGCCGTCCTGGAGCTGCGGCGAGGAAGAGCTGCCGCGCAACCTGGCGCAGGCCACCGAGCCATCGAAGATCGGCTCGCTGTTCGACGCCGCGATCACCTCGCTCCATACCTCCACGATCGCGGTGGACACTGACAACGAGTTCATGCAGCAGAAGTTCGCCGACAACACTGCGAGCGCGACCAACTACATCGCCAACCTGTTCGCGGCGATGAACGTGATCTACGAGCGCGACCTGCTGATCCGCCTGCTCCAGGGCACCACGTTCCTGCGCGTCTCGTCGACTCCCGACCCGTACACCTCCCCGACCGGCCCCGATACCGGCCCCAAGCTCACCGAGTTCGCGAACTACTGGCGGACGAACCATGCGGGTGTCACCCGCGCGCTGGCGATGCAGCTCTCGGGCAAGAGCTCGTCGTCCAATTCGGCCGCGGGCGTGGCCTGGGTGAACCAGCTCTGCAACAAGACGTACGGCTACAGCTTCTCGCAGGTGTTCAAGTTCGCCGCCGACACCAGCGCCAGCGACGCCGGGCTGGTCGGCCACGAGCTCGGCCACAACTTCGGCTCGCCCCACACGCATTGCTACAACCCGCCGATCGACACCTGCTACGCCGGCGAGGCCAGCTTGGGTTGCTACGGCGGTGCGACGAGCTGCCCTGCCGCCACGACGATCAACGGCGTGACCAACGTGCGGGGCACGCTGATGAGCTACTGCCATCAGCTCGGCGGCTGCGGCAAGTCGAATGTCTTCCACCCGCGGTCGATCGAGCTGATCCAGCCGCTGATCCAGAATGCGGTCAACGCCTGCGTCTTCCCACTGGTAACCGGGCCGACGGTGGCCTCGATCTCTCCGGCGGCGGGCTCCACGGCCGGTGGCACCGCGGTGCTCATCACCGGCACCAACTTCCACCCGCAAGCGACCACCGTGACCATCGGCGGCGTGCCCGCGACCGGGGTCAACGTCCTCGGTCCGACCCTGCTGACGGCGCTCACCGGCGCCCATGCCACGGGGACGGTGAGCGTCCAGGTGACCTCCAACGGACAGAGTGGATCGCTCAGCAATTCGTACTTCTACAGCTCGCCGCCGACTACGTCGAGCTTCTACACCTTGCAGCCCTGCCGGGTGCTCGACACGCGCAACGCCAACGGCCCACTCGGCGGCCCGGCGCTCGCCCCGTCGGCGGTCCGGACGTTCGACCTCACAGGGCCTTGCGGCATCCCGAACACGGCCAAGGCGGTGTCGGCCAACGTCACGGTGGTGACTCCGACCGCAGCCGGGTACCTGTCCATCTTCCCGGGCAACGCGATCCCGCTCGGTACCACCTCGCTGAGCTTCCGGGCGGGCGTGGTACGCGCCAACAACGCGATGCTGCGGTTGGCGACCGACAACACCGGCACGATCGGCGTGCAGAACGGGTCCATCGGCACCACGCACGTGATCATCGACGTCAACGGCTACTTCCAGTAAGCCGCGTCAATGGACCGGCTCGTCGGATGTGGATTCGGCGAGCCGGCGCTCTTCTTCTTCCTCCCACAGTCTGCGTAGCGCGGCGTCCCGTTGGCGGCGGCGCCGGATCGCATACAGCGCCAGCAGAGTGATCCCCAGCCAGAGGGTGAACGAGCTGGTGAGCGCCGGCACCCAGCGGTACCAGAGGGTCTGGTAGCGCCAGAACGCGGACTCGGCCCGCGCCAGCGTCGTTCCGGTCGCCCGGGCAAAGGCTTCCTCGAACGGCAGCCCGGCCGCGACTTCGTCGAGGACCGCCGCCACCGTGCTCTCCCCGTACTCCTCCAGCAGATAGCGCACGAACGCACCCGAGACTGCGTAGGCGCGGCCGACCTCGCCGGTCCCGCCGGCAAACCAGCGGTCGAGCTCCGCCAGCGGCACCGCGCCGCCCGCCATCACCGCGACCGATGCTCGCGACCAGTCCTCGAAGCTCCAGCCGATCTCGGTCGCCATCGCCGTCCCTTCGTGGAACCAGCGCGGCAGCGGATGCCCTCCGGCAGCGCGCGCGATCAGCACGTGCGTCACCTCGTGGCGGAACAGGTCTTCCAGCGAGGAGTCCGGATAGGACGGCGTGCGCGAGGGGAAGAGCACCACGAACCCATGCTCCCCGACCGCATAGCCCGCGACCCAGGGCGGCGTACGCCGCGCCAGGTCGGAGTCCCCAGGCGCCAGGAAAACCCGGATCGGCGACCCCGCCTGCTCCAGCCCTACCAGGCGCAGGGTGTCCGCCAGCCGGCCGGGGTCCAGCCGGCGGAGCCGGCGCGCGACCGGCTCGAGCTCCGGCGGCCCTTCGACCTCCCAATGCGGGCCGGCGCGCTCCTGGGCCGGCAGGCCGAATGCTAGGAGGAGAAGGAACAGGTAGAGGATGCGGCGGAGGTGAAACACGGGGGGATCGTAGCGCGGGCTGAAGCTTTCGGGTTCTTCAATAAGCTGTTAGGCTGATCTCCTTCGAGGAGGGCTACCCCATGCCGAAGCTCGTTCTCCGTTCCTGCTTGCTCCTTGGCCTCCTGGCGGTATCAGCCCAGGCCGTGGTCCCGCCTGGTTTCGACGATGCCTTGGTGACCGACGAAGTCGACGGCCCGACCGCCCTGGCGTTCACTCCCGACCGTCGCCTGCTGATCACCACCCAGGGCGGGTCTCTAAGAATCTTCCAGAACGGCACGCTGCTCGGCACCGCGGCCCTGACCTTTCCCTCGAACCAGATCTGCACCGAGTCCGAGCGCGGTCTGCTCGGAGTCGCGGTCGACCCGGAGTTCGGACTCCCCGGCGATCACAATTACATCTATCTTTTCTACACAGCGGAGAAATCGAGCCCGAGCCGCTGCGTCAACCGGGTCTCCCGTTTCACCCTGCCGGCGGGCAATGTCATCGATCCTGCGACCGAGCTGATCCTGGTGGACGAGATGCCGTCGCCGGCGGGCAACCACAACGCCGGCGACGTACAGTTCGGCAACGACGGCTACCTCTACATCTCGATCGGCGATGGCGGCTGCGACTATGCCAACAACAGCGGCTGCGCGGGCAGCAACGATGCGGCGCGCGACGAGCACGTGCTGACCGGCAAGATCCTGCGCATCACCAAGACCGGCGATATCCCGCCTTCGAACCCGTTCCAGGGCGCGGGCACGGCGCGCTGCAACGTCACAGGCTCGACCACTCCCGGCAACAAGTGCCAGGAGACCTTCGCCTGGGGGCTGCGCAACCCGTTCCGCATCGCCTTCGACCCCAACACCTTCGCGACGGCGCGCTTCTTCATCAACGACGTCGGCCAGGGGGCCTGGGAGGAGATCGACCTCGGGCAGGCGGGTGCCGACTATGGGTGGAACTGCCGTGAGGGGGCGCATACCAACAACACGGGAGGGCCGTGCTCCTCCACGCCGGCAGGGATGGTGGATCCGATCTTCGAGTACAACCATACCGCCACCGGCTGCGGCTCGATTACCGGCGGAGCCTTCGTCCCCGCCAACCTCTGGCCGCCCGCCACCTACAACGCCGGCTATCTCTACAGCGACTTCGTCTGCGGCAAGATCTTTCTGCTGAAGCCGGTGGCTGGCGGCGGCAGCTACACCTCGACCGAGTTCGCGACCGACCTAGGAGCCTGCGCGCCAGGAATCGTGGGTATGCGTTAAAATAGCCGCATGCCCACGACCTTTCGTCGCTATGTTCCGGAACAGGCGCTGCTCCTTCCGCCCTCTCCTCGGGATTGGCTTCCCGAAGGCCACCTGGCGTACTTCTTGTCAGACACAGTCGATGCTCTGGACCTGACGGCTTTCTATGAGCCCTATGCGGGGGATGGTCGTCGCAACAGTCCCTACGATCCGCGGATGATGGTCAAGCTCTTGCTCTACGGGTATGCGACCGGGGTTTTCTCCTCGCGCAAGATCGCCAAAAAGTTGCATGAAGACGTGGCGTTTCGGGTGCTGGCCGGGGAGAATTTCCCCGCCCACCGCACCCTCGCGGAGTTTCGTCAGCGCCACCTGCCGTCCTTCCAAGCGCTGTTCGTGCAGGTGCTGGAGGTGGCGCGCGAAGCCGGTCTGCTCAAGATGGGGACGGTGGCGGTGGATGGTACGAAAGTGAAAGCGTCGGCGAGCAAGCGCAAGGCGATGAGCTACGGCCGGATGAAGCAGGAGCAGGAGCGTCTGAGGTCGGAAATAGCTGAGTTGACGTCACGAGCCGCCTGCGTGGATGCCGAGGAGGATGCTCAATACGGGCCGGACAATGCCGGCGATGAGTTGCCCGAGGAGTTACAGCGTCGCGAGCAGCGTCTCGGCAAGATTCAGGAAGCGATCGAGCGGCTGCGGTCGCGTCAAGTCGATGAGGATCGGGCGGCGGGTCGCAAGGAGGAGCCTGTCGGCGCCGAGGAGGGCAAGAAGAAACGAGCCTTCGGTGAGCCGCCGGAGAAAAAGCAGGACAACTTCACGGATCCCGAGAGCCGGATCATGAAGACCTCGTCGGGGTTTGAGCAGTGCTATAACGGTCAGCTGGCGGTGGAAAGTGAGTCACGGCTGATCCTCGCGGCCCAAGTGACCCAGAGTGCCTCCGATCATGATGAGTTGCTGCCGGTCCTGGAAGAGGTTGGCACCAACGTCGGTCAGCTTCCGAAGGCGGTGTTGGCGGATGCAGGCTACCGCTCGGAGGAGAACCTCCAGAGGCTGGAGGCCCGTCAGATCCAGGCCTATGTGGCTCTGGGGCGCGAGGGCAAGAAGTCCGTGGTAAAAAATGAAGACAAGTACCCGGCGACTCAACGCATGAAACAGAAGATAGAAACCCCGGAGGGGCGCAAGCGTTACGCCAAGCGCAAGAGCATCGTGGAGCCGGTGAATGGTTGGCTCAAATCGGTGCTGGGGTTCCGGTACTTTAGCCTGAGAGGGCTGACGAAGGTGTCCGGGGAATGGACGTTGGTCTGCCTTGCGCTGAATATACGCCAGATGCGTACACTGCTGGCGGCTTGAGGGGGGAGAAAGCTTGACCGAAAGCTGACTCTCCGCCCCAAGCGCTATGCGCCAGCGTTTCGCATCGCAGACAGCCTTCTCCAGAAGCTCCCTCAACCCGCTCGCCAGGGGAGGAGAACCCTCCTTCTGGCCTTTCCTGGCGCGCAGGCTCCTAGCCCAACTGGCGGCCGACCAGGTAGTGGACGAGGCGGAGCGTGCCCGCCTCCTGGGTTACGCCCGGGCCCACCTCGCCAACGCCCGGCGGGTAGGAAACGATCACGACGGCGCGGAAAGGGAGCTCGCCGAAGCCTGGGAGCTCTGGCGGGCGGGCGCCCCGACGGCCCACCTGCCGCTAGAAGAGTCTCGGCTTTTCGACCTGGAGGCGTCCCTGCGGCGCGACCAGCGCCGGCTCCCCAACGCCTTGGACCGCCTCGACGACGCGCTGGCCGCCTGCCGGACGCCGCAGGCGGAGGGACGTATCCTGCTCAAGAAGGCTTCCGTCCTGGAGCAGATGGGAGACGCCGAAGCCGCACTTGAGGCGCTCTCTGCCGCGCTGGCGCTGATCGACCCGGCCGAGGAACCGCGGCAGGTCTTCGGCGCCCAGTTCAATCGGGTGGTGAACCTCCTGCACCTGGGCCGTTGTGAAGAGGCCGGCGCGCTGCTGCCGGAGGTGTGCTCCCTGGCGGAGGGGCTCAAACTCGACCTCGACTTGCTCCGGGTCCGCTGGCTCGAAGGTCGGACGCTCGCCGGGTCGGAGAGGCCCGAGGAGGCCATCGCGGCGCTGGAAGAGGTGCGGCAAGCTTTTACGAAGCGCAAGCTTCCCTACGACACCGCCCTGGTGACGCTGGATCTCGCGATCGTGCTCTTGGAGCGCGGCGAGACCGCCCGGGTGCGCGGCCTCGCTGAGGAGATGCTCTGGCTCTTCAAGGCTCAGGGCATCCCCCGCGAAGCTCTGGCCGCCCTGCGGCTCTTTCAGGAAGCCGCCGAGCGGGAGGCGGCTACCGTGGAGTTGGCGCGGCGGGCGGTGGAGACTTTGCGTAAGGAAGCATAATGAAGGACATGAGGGAAGAGGTCACCTATTTCTGGTTAACTCTCAGCCCCCCGAACATCAATGAGTCACGATTCGGATGACCACTTTTCGATCCTCTGGGATTCCGTTAGGCGGTTTGGCGCTCTGATCAGCGCCCTCTTTTCCGAAGGAGCGCAGCCAAGGCTGGTGGATCTGAGGGTCTGGAACGTCATGCTCAAGTAAATAGGTCCAGACGGCGCTGGCCCGGCGCAGGCCGAGGACATTGTTGTATTTCTCCGGGCCCACCGCATCAGTATGTCCCTCGATCCAGATCTCGACCTCTTTCCCGCTCGCCCACACGTCGTTGATGAGCTTGTCCAGAGTGTCTCGGGCCTCGGCGGAGAGGTCGGCCTTTCCGGTGGCGAAGAGCACTTGTAGAGATTCCGACAGGAGTTCCGAGCGAACCGATACTGTTGGTTTAATAATGGGTGGCGTGATGGGTGCCAACTCTGTGAGCTCGTTGAGGAGACTGTTATACCGCGGCTCCTGGTCGGGAAAAAACGGGCAACGTTCCGGGATCCGCAACGCCATCTTTCTCGCGGCCTCGTAGTAGCCAATGTCACGAAGTCTCTCGGCGGCTCGAAGGTACTCAGCGCATGCCCTTGCGCCTTCGCCGGCGGCCTCATACGCCTCGGCTAACCCCGCCAGCAACACTGGAGACGGGAGGTCTGGACTCAGGTTTAAGGCCTGTTGCCATTGAGCAATAGAGTTTTCCGGTTTATTGGCTTCGCGGAGGGCATCTCCAAGAATAACATGGAGACGGAGCAGTGACTCGTTCTCTCCGGACCGTGTGGGTTTAGGGGCTCTCCTGACCAACTCCATAAGAATCGATCGCGTTGGGTCGACTCGTTCGTGCAGTTCCCGGAGGATAGCAGCCAGATGCACCGCTGCCTCTGGATCTCCACCCAAGCTCCAAGCCAAAGCAAAGCTCCGGGATGCCGCCTCGGGCCTCTCTGCGCTGAGTTGACCCTTACCTATAGCGAAAAGTGCGGCCGCGAAAGCCTGCAAATCCTCCTTGGACCCTGTCCAACCGTGTACGGACCGCCGCGCCTCCTCGGGATCAAGAGACAAGGGTAATTCGCCCTGATACGCTGCTGTAAGCTCCTCGACGCGTTGACGGCTGGCCGGTATCAACTTCGGAAGATCGGTCTGCAAGGATCGCCATAGCAATTCGAGTTCTGAAGGATTAGCCTCCGAAGCGGCGATGACGAAAGCGGCCTCGCGAAGGAGCTGCTCGTAACCAGTTTCCTCAAGCCATTGCGAATCTGCGAGGGCTCGACGAAGATATAGATGGGCAGAGGGGAGATTTCCGTCCTCTCGCAATTCGCGTACGAGGCGTGTCGCTCCAGAGAGCCCGGCGGCGGCGGAAGGTAGATTGTGAGATACCCGGAATGCCGCCGCCGCAGCTTTTTCAAGATCGCTCTCCAAAGAGATCGCTTCGAGAAAGTGGTCCAGTGCCTCTTCCCGACGCCCTCCTGCTTCCAAGGCGAGGGCAAGGTTGTAGAGATAGCGGGGCTTGCCTGCATGATACTCCGGGTCATCCATCCTTGTCTTGATTCCGGCAAGGAGCGGAAGGGCCTCACGCGCTTTCCCGTTCGCGAGGAGGGCGGCGCCAAGATTGTTCGTAGCTCGAAGTGAAAACTCCTCGACCTCTTCTGCGATCACTTGGCGATACAGCTTGAGCGCCCGAGCACGCTTGCGGCGACTGTACTCGGTTTCCATCAGAGAGTCAGCTAGTTCCAGTGCGGCTTCTGCCCGTTTCTCAGGCAGGTGCGCGTCACGCAGGTTTCTCTCCATATATACAACGCTCGGAGGCTTCCTCCATGCACAGGCGGTAAGACCAAGGAGGAAGGCTAGCAGAAGGAGGCGCAAGTGAGTTCTCATTGTCCATCTCCGGGAATCTTCCACTGGTTCTTTTCAGTCTCGCGGAAGAGAAGGACAAGGCTGGATGGGAACTGCTTGACTTCCTTTAGCACCTTGGACGGCAGGACAAACTCTGGCTTATCTATACCTTTCCTGACTTGTACCAAGTCTATTGCAAAAGCTTCATAAGATGTGCTGGGTGACCCCTGGTCGAAAGAGATTGCATCAGTGTAGGCGTTGCCTCGAAGAAGCAGCCATGTGCCTGATGTTCTGGAACTGCGTCTCATCTCGAAGCGAAGATCCTCACTTCCCAGGATCTGTTGCCGGAGCCTCATTGTGTGTGGGTCTTCCCATTTCAGAGGGAGAACTGCCAACAGGACCTCGGGCCCATCCTTATTTTTGTATAACCGTGGAGATGAAGTCTCAGCGATAGGTACCCTCTTTAGAAGGGCTTCCTCGAAACTGTCCTTCCTATAAACCCCGAGAGAAGCTCCCTCTGCTTTGAGCAGAGCCACGAAGGCGTCGGGATAGATCTTCTTCGCGTCATTTACGCCGACATCGACCTTCCTGCCGCATTCAGGGGCAGTCTTAGCGACTCGGCACCACTCTAGACGCCAGTTCTCCTCAAGTTTGTCCGTTGAATTGGGGATCAAGAAATTAGGAGAAACGAGAATCACCTCACTCCAAAATGTACACTCCTCTTTGCTGGCATCCTGGCACTTCTCCTTCTTCCAATTTTCAGCCCACAGGCGAAACCTGAGACTGTAACGAGCCTGCCTATTTAGAGCCTTCACTGGAATAAACGGTTGATGGGGAAAACTCCTCTGGAGATGACCTGTGAGGTTCTGGGCGAGAGCAAAGTCCACTTCGGCAGCCCGGCTACCCCAGGCACCTCGTACAGGAACATCGGCTTGAACGCTTACCTCGATCGGAGGAGGTTCCTGGCCAGAAAGCGGTGGAGAGGCCAAGAACAAGAGAGTCATTAGCGAGTGTGATACTAATTGCAGGGTTCGCATGGAGTTATTCCTTTGTTACGCATGTCGAGGTTAATATGAATTAAACGTGGTCGTGAAGGTCCTGCAGGGGGTACTTCTAGCTCGCCGTCTGCTATGACGGTGCCTTCGCTAAGAACATAGACATCTATGAGATCCTCAGATTGCGGGGTGAGCTTCACAAGTCTTGAATCTCGCCAGGGATTGAGCCAGAGTGACTCAAGGTCCTGCCCCTGCCTGGCCGTGATTTCATTCTTAAGCTCAACAGGAATTTCGACTTCGTTGGGGTCAACGCCCAGCAAG
>Ga0307468_100000464_pt1 | contig 10029 bp, 8 predicted proteins | sample atmdna_FD_203085 | JGI IMG/M metagenome (GOLD analysis project Ga0307468, IMG submission 203085) | Hardwood forest soil microbial communities from Morgan-Monroe State Forest, Indiana, United States - atmos_gases AM2C_05 | ecosystem: Environmental > Terrestrial > Soil > Temperate forest > Bulk...
GTCATCTGGGCGTAGCCGACGTAGGCCTTGCCCGAGCGATGGGCGGACGTGCGCAGGGCGCGGATAAGATGGGTCTTGCCGGCGCCCGACTGGCCGTGAAACAGCAGGATGCGCGCTTGGCCCTGGGCCCCCTGCGCCGCCGTCACCGTGTCGAGCAATTCGTTGAACTTGCGCCGCGCATGGGCGTGCACGATCTCGACGTCGACGGGATCGGCGCGCCAAATGTCGTCCTCCCAGGTGATGGAGTGCTCGAAGGCCGCCGACAGGCGGTCTAGATCGGGCGCGGACTCAACCTCCATGCGCATGTCACCTCAACCTGACGTTCGCTACCGGCTAGCCGCGGCCTTAGCCGTCGGTCCGGACAAAATGAAACACGGCGTTCTTGTAGACGACGGCAGAGTCCTGCACGTCCTTCATGCTCTTGTGATCCTTGAGATCGGCGTTCGCGAGCGCCAACTGTCCGGCGCGATGCGCCTCCAACAGCATGCACTTGAACTCGATCTCGGACAGGCCCCAGTCGGGGCGCGCGTGGGCAAGCGCGCGCCAGACATGGGAGATGTAGGCCTTGCGGTTTCCGACCCAGCCATGCGCGTGCGCCGCGGCGTGGCGGCGCACTTCGAGCACGAAGCCCGGCAGGTCGGGCCGGCCGCCGATGACGGCGAGCGGCGCCGGCTCGGGAGACGACACCGCCTCCCGTTGCTGTGGTGGGCGCGAAACTTCCTCGACCACTCCGGCAAAGTAGCGGCTCAAGACGGCGCGCCGCAGCCCTTCGATATCGGCGGACTTGGCGCCAAGGTGCTCGGCCGCCAGCGCGGCAATCAGGCGCGTATCGGTGCCGAAGTCGCGCGGCGAGCGGGAGAGCTGCGCGGCCAATAGACGTCCGGCCCTCGCCGGCAGCGCGGTTCTGCCCGCCAAGGTGGCGCTGATCTGGTTGCCGAAGGCGCGCTGCAGGGCCACCGCTGCCAGCGCGGAGCGCAGCCGCGATGGCGTGGCAATGCCCTTTACTTTCACTTTGTAGGCGGTCTGGACGATGGCCGCCCGCAGCCCGTCGGCCCGCTCGAGCGCCTTCAGCTCCTTGGCCGCCAGCCGTTCCAGCCCGAGCGCCTTGGCCAGCAGGCGCACGTGGGCGAGCTCGCTCCAGGTGCGCGGCAGGGCGCCCCTCAACCCCAAGAAGCGCCGGACCACATCGGTTCCGGCGGCGCTCAACTGCAAGCGCCCATCGGCGTCGCCGGCAAGCCCGGCGCCAAGGAGGGCTTCCACCTCACGCTCGATCAGCGCCCGCCAGTGGGCAACCGGCGAGCGATGGGGCACGATGTGAGCCAAGTCCTGCGCCAGGGCACTTCGGGTTGCATCACCATCGCCAGCGGCGATGCGCACAAGAGCGAGCTGACGCAGCCGGTCGCTTGCGTTCTTGCCCGGTGGCTCCGGAACTGCCAGGGTCGCGGCCTGCATGGCCGGTGGCCTCCCCTTCATTGAGCCCTCGCACCGAGGGTGCGCAGGGGTTGGCTGCCATCGCCGGACGCGCGAATCACCGGCTGGCCAGAGCATGAAGAAGACGGCCCTCCCAGCCAAGGCCCCTGTGCTGCACCTGAGCGACGACGCCAAGGGGCGCCGGCGCCCATTGCGGGGCGCCGCTGCAGCGAAGGTCGCAAAAGCGCAAATTGGCCCAACTCCTGTCACGATTGCCGTGTGGGATCGACGCGGGAGACAGGGGACACCAATCGAGTTCTGCTAGGTTCGCGCCGCCTTTCCTGGCGTGGGGCGCGCAACCCGTGCAGGCCTGGGGCCCTGTAACCCGATTTGGCAGGGTTGCGCCCCCACCCGTTAACGTCGAGTTAACGGCTCAGCGCGATCCTTGTCCCAGACGAGTATCCCTGGTTGGGAGGCCAACATGTATCGCGTACTGGGCCCGGCGCTCCTATCGGCATTGCTAGCCGGCTGCGGCATGGCCGCCTCGCCGCTGACTGCCGGCTTCGCCAACTCTGGCCAACCCACGAGCGCCCTGCCCGCGCGCACGCAAATGGCCAGCATCGACACCGCCGTGGCGGGCGATCCCGTCAAGCCGGCGATCAAGTCGGCGGACAAGGCCCCCAAGGGCAGCTACGAGAAGGCGCCACAGGGCGCGCTTGCCGACCGCGACTACAGCAAGACCGACCTCGATCTGGAAAAGGCGCGTCAGCTCATCAACGCCTATCGCAAGCAACATGGTCTCAAGGCGCTGGCGCTGAACCCGGCGCTGACCGAGGCGGCCAAGCTGCACTCGCGCGACCTTGCCAAGTGGGACCGCATTTCTCACTACGGCTCGGACGGCTCCAACCCCTGGGATCGCGTCAAGCGCGTCGGTTACAGGGCCAAGGTCGCCGCCGAGAACGTCGGCACCGGCCAGGTCAGCATCGAAGAGGTGCTGAAGGGGTGGGAGGCAAGCCCGGGGCACAACAAGAACCTGTTGTTGCGCGAGGCCGAGCACATGGGGATTGCGCTCGTGCAAGACCCGCGCACCGAGTTCAAGACCTTCTGGACGTTGGTCGTCGGCTCCTCACTCTAGGGCGCAATCGGCACGCAACAAGACGCTGGGGCCGGCGTTCGGGCGGCGTCCACCGGCAGTGCTCGCGCCACAGCCACGCCGGCGAAACCCGGCAAACCTAGGTGACGCGCCCGCCCCCGTGCTCAGGCGCCCGGGCAGCCCTCCACGGCTGGACAAGGTTATGCCAGATCGCCGTTCGGAGCTCGAGCCGGCGTCTGGCGAGCGCGCAATTGCCGGCCGCGCGGCAACGAGGGCAAGGCTCGTTGCCGTCGCCGCCCCGGCCAAGCCAAAGCGGGGACCAAGGTGGCGCTGAGGGTGACGCTCAACAGCGCCGAAAAGATCAGCAGCAGCGCGCTGGCGGCCCCCTGGCCCAGCATGTTGAGCACCAGGTCGGCCGGCCCGAGTGCGGCGCGCAGCAACAGGCCAACGGCGAGGATGAGCATCACGGGGTAGGCCTGTTGAAACTGCGGATCAAACAGCCAGAGCATGGTTTTGCCGACCGCTAGGATGGCGGCGCCGGCGAGCAGCGATGGCCAGAAGATCCAGTTGGCGGCGTCCACCACGGCGGCGCGCAAGCCGTCTTGCTCGCCGCGCGCGTCGAGGGCCGCGATCCTCTTGGCCATCGCGCTGGCGACTGCATAGGGAATAAAGAGCACCAAACTCATGGTTTTGGCGGCCGCGAAGTACATCCCTACCTCGGCGGGGCCGAGGTAGGACGAGATCACCAGTAGGTCGGCGTTCTGCACGGTCAAGTCGCAAGCAACAGTGAGCCAGAATGGCAGCGCCGTCTTGAGCCAAACGGCAAAAGCATAGCGGCGCGGCCCGGGCGGGAGCTCCCGCTGCAAGCGGCGCCGCAAGAGTAAGGTCTGCGCCATCGCGGCCCCCAAGCTGGCGAGAATGGCAGCGGCGATAGCCGTGCGCGCATTGACCGGAAGCCACAAAGGTGGGCCGCGCCGAGGCCCAAGATCAGCAGCAACGGTCGCAGCACGTAGGGCGGCAGCAGGCCGAGCGCGATCAGGCCGCGAGCGCGCGCCACGCCATCCTGGATATCGGTGAGGGTCAGAATTGGGATGCAGATCAGCCCCAAGTAGGCGGGCACTGCGTAGGGTGTCTCCACGCGCTCGCCCAAGCCCCACAACAAAATCAAGCCCAAAAGCGTGATCGAGCTGGCAACCCCCACGACCAGGAGGCGGCCGCCGAGCAACAGGCCGCGCAAGGCCGCCTCCTCGTTCCTCTCTCGATGCTGCGGAATGAGACGCAGCACGGCGGTCGACAGCCCTAGGTTGGAGAAGCTGCCCAACATCAAGACCCACGTCCACACGAAAACGTAGATGCCGTAGTCATAGGCCCCCATCCAGCGCGCAAGCGCGACCTGGCTGAGATAGAGGAGCCCCGCGCTCGTCGCGCGCACGAGAAAGGCCGTGACGGCTTGGCGACCCGTGCGTGATCGCTCGCTGGCGCCAAGGCCCAAGCCCGGCCCGCCGGCGGCCCGGGGCATCGGGCTCTGAGCCCTAACGGCGAGGCTGGCTAGCGCGGCCATTTCAGCTCCACGCGCTTTAGTCGCCGCGCGCCCCGTACTCTTGTTGGCGCAGTTCGCTGCGATGGCGGACCCTCTCGGCGACATTGGCCCATGCCCAACTGCGGCCGGCGTCGCCCTTGAGGCTGTGCAGGGTCGAGAAAAACTCCGCAACGTCGGCGGCCCACACGCCGTGGCGGCCTTCGAGAACTGCTACCATCGCGTCGATTTCGATCGGCGTTGGCGTCGAGTCCACGCGAAAATGCCAGCCCGAGTTCATCGACCTTGCCCCAGCGATTGTGTCGCTGAGGCTGCAGCAAGTTCGACGCCAGCAGCCCCTGGGCATCGGCGCCCTTGGCAAAGTTTGGTTAACCGGGGTGTCCGGGTCGGCCGGCGGTGGCCCGGGAGCCGCGACGCGGGGCGGGGCAAGTGCGCAAAAGACGTCAACGATTGTGCCAGCCTGACACGCCGCCCGCCGCCCAAGTCGTGTCAGATGGCCCACGCCGGGCGCTTAGCATTTCGCGCCGAGCAAACCAACGGCAGGCCACAAGGACCCGTCGTGGCCGGCACGTCGGCAGCGGCGGGGAAGCGCAGGCCGGCCGCAGGCTTACTCGGCGCGACTGCCGTTGCCGGCCGCGGCCTTATCCGCCTTCGGCGCTTTGCTGGCGGCCACCGAGTTCGGCTTCCTTTCGGGTTTGGCCTTTTCGGCGGCGGCTTCGGCGCCGGCCGCGACCTTGCGCTTTTGCACCTTGGCGACGGGCCGGCGCCGGCGGCCCGTGCCGCATTCATAGGAAACGACGGCCTGGCGCATGGTCATCGGCCCCTTGGCGTCCTCGGCCATGGGCATGCTGTCCAGACTTTGCGGGGCGAACAGCGACTTCCAGGCGTGGGTCTGGAACCCGTGCTCAAGGAGACTGGCGGCACGCGTGGTGCGCTCGCGCCCCGTTGCCTCCCCCAACACCACGGCAATCAGCCGCTTGCCGTCGCGCGTGGCGCTGGCCACCACGTTAAAACCGCTGTCGCAAATAAACCCGGTCTTCAAACCGTCGGCGCCCTCGTAGTTGGCGAGCAAGCCATTGTGCGTGCGCAGGTGGCGGTTGCCAATGCGCACATCCATCAGCGCCCAAAGGGGCGCGTACTCGGGATAGTCCTTGACGACGGCCATGGCGAGCTTGGCGAGGTCGCGCGCCGTTGTCACCTGCTCGGCGGCCGGTAGGCCGTTCGCATTGACGAACTTGGTGCGTGTCATGCCAAGCCGGGCGGCGGTCGCGTTCATCGTTTCAACAAAGGCGTCCTGCGATCCCGCAACCGCCTCGGCGAGCATGACGGCCACATCGTTGGCCGACTTCACGATCAGGGCCTGCAGCGCGGTTTCCACCGTCATTTCCGCACCGACGGGCAGACCCACCTTGCTCGGAGGCTGGCTGAACGCGAGTTCCGAGCAGCCGATCTTCTTATCCAGGGTGACCTTGCCGGCCTTGATGGCGTCGAAGACGACATAGGCGGTCATGATCTTGGTCAGGGAGGCGGGATGCCATTGATTGTCTTGGTCCTCGGCGTAAAGGACGGTGCCGGTGCCGGCCTCGAACAGCAGCGCCGGTCCCGCCGAGGCGGGCAGCGCCCACAGGCCGACCAGCATCACCCTCACGATCAGCGCCAGCATGCAGTTCCCTCGATCGCTGTTAAGACCGATCAACGCTCCTCACGCGGGATCGTTGCGACTCAGTGTGCCCGCAAATGGTCATAAACTCTGCCCTCGCGCCGCACAATCAATGATGCGGCCGGATTGCGGCCAGAGCCGGCCCAAGTGTTTCACCGCCGCCAATCTGTGGCAAGGAAGGCTCAAGCTTGGCCTGGGCCTCCCACCGCGCGATCAGCTCGCGGGCGAGTTCGAAGGCGCGCACGAAGGAGGGCTCCGCGCGCAAGGCCCGTTGGAAATAAGCCTCGCCGAAGTAGGTCCACTGGCGCCGGTCGTCGCAGCCAAACGAGCTGCGGTCGGCACGGGCTGCGGCAATGACGAGCGTGGTGGGGTCTGCCAGGGCGGGCAGGAAACTCCCCGAGTGGCAGGCCGAAAGCACGATCACGCTGTTCTTGATACCCGAGCGCTTCAGCATGTCTTTCAGCTGGGCTGGCCGCAACGGTTTGAGGTCGAAGCGGGGCATCTCCACCACGAACAGGCCATCCTCGCCGTGCGAGGTCAAAAACAGGAACAGGACGTCGCGACTGGGGTCCATCAGCTTGCCCAGATGCTGCAAGGTGCGTTCCAGGTTGCCGGTGCTGGCGAGCGGCAAGGCGGCAAGCGTGCTGGCGTGGTTGACAAGGGCGATCGAGCGACCCTCGGTGCCGTAGCGGGCATCGAAGAATTTGCGCACCGCAAGCACTTCGCGCTTGAACACTTCCTGCGGTCCATAGCCCGCAAAACCCACGAAGTAGAGGTGCGGTTGCCCGGGTACCGCGGGCTGCAGCCCCTTGAGGGTGCGGTCGAGCAATTCGGTTTGCCGCTGCCAGGTCCTGGCGGCCTCGGGCGAAGGCCGCGAGGCCGCCGCCACCGGGTCGCCGACGCCGAGCCAGAGGAAGCCGACGCAGGCGCCGAACATAATTCGCACGGCATGGTGCCACCCACGACCCGTGCCCGACCGCGACATCATGTGCCACACGATATGCATGTCCCTCACGATACGCCTCACGCGACGTGCCTCACGCCATGATCGCACTGCAACCACCAAGCCGACGTCGCGCCCACCGAGCCGTCGCCCCGCTGTTGAGGGGCGCGCGCGTTCCTAGAGTGCCGAGCGAAAGTTCCACCTCTTTGTTCCCTGCGTGCGTCAGGAGCGCCTCAACTACGGCAGGCCGATGGTTGAGGCCAAGACAAATGGGCGCGGGAGCCCTAACGCGCGAGCGGCATCACCTCTTCGGCAAATCGTTGCATGCGCTCGAGGGTCTCGCCAAGCGTGGCGGTCTGGAAGGTGAGGCAGAGATGCCGCACGCCCGCCGCCTCGAGCGCGGCGATATCGGCAGCCATCGCCTCGGAGGTCCCTGTCAGCAGGCGACGCTCGGCATCGCTCACTCCGTCCGCGGTCCAATTCACCGGCCACAAGACAAGGAAGGCCACATCGATGCCGCTAGGGTCGCGCCCGGCCGCCTCGGCAGTTCGGCGCAGCTCGGCAACGCCGGCCTTGAGGCGCGCTGCGGTGTCCAGGCGGTAATGTGGATTGTTGGATGCCGGGTACCAGCCGTCGCCGACCCGCACCGCGCGCCGCAGCGCCACCGGACTTTCGCCGCCGATCCAAATGGGCGGATGCGGTTTGCGCACAGGCTTGGGGGCAAAAATTAGATCCTGGAAGCGTGCGTGCGTCCCATGCATGACGGGCGCTTCCTCGGTCCAGAGCAGCTTGAAGGCATCGATGAACTCGTCGGTAACCCGCCCGCGGTCGGCGAACGGCGCTGCGCCGAGGGCCTCGAACTCCTCCTTGAGCCAGCCGACGCCGCAGCCCACGATCAATCGTCCCTGCGAGAGGATATCGATCGTCGCCAGCATTTTGGCGGTAAGCACGGGCTGGCGTTGTGGCACTACCAGCACCGAGCTCAACAGCTGCAAGCGCTCCGTGCGCGCGGCCAGGAACGCCAGCGTCGGGATCAGATCGAGGCACTCCCCAATGCTCGCGGCCGCCCACTTGTGGTCACCGCTATAGGGATATTTGGAGGCGATCCCACGCGGCACAACGACGTGATCATTAACGCCAATGAAACCGAAGCCGAGCCGCTCGGCACTCTCGGCGACCGCGAGGTATCCCTGGCGCGTGCTGCAGTCTCCGCGCGTCGACGTGGCCACGCCAAAATCCATGGGGCTCCCCTTTTGTGATCGCCTGCCCGCCAGTGCGGGCGTTGCCCGTTTAAAGATCCGCGCTGCTCGGTTCCTCCGTTATACGGTGAGGCTGCCCGCCCTGTCAGCCGCCCACGCGGGGATCCGCCCCCCAGCCGCGGCGAGGGCCTGCCCCTGGCGGCGGCCTAGCGCCCACGGTTTGGGGCAAATGCCGGACCGCGGGGGTGGGAAAACGCCGGCGTGGCCTGTGAGCGCCAGCTGGCCGTTCAGACGTCAAGGTTGGCGACTGCCAGGGCGTTGCTTTGGATGAACTCACGGCGCGGCTCGACGATATCGCCCATCAACCGAGAGAAGATCTCGTCGGCCTCGCCGAGATCGCCGATCTTCACCTGCAGCAGCGTGCGCGTCTCCTTGTCGAGCGTCGTCTCCCAGAGCTGCTCGGGATTCATTTCGCCCAGACCTTTGTAGCGTTGCATGCTGATACCCTTGCGGCCCGCGTCGTAGACGGCATCGAGAAGGCCGCGCGGCCCGAACACGGGCGTCTCGGCGTCTTTGCGTCTGAGCCTGGCCGGCGCGGCATAGATTTCCTCCAGGTGCGGCTGACGCTCGTTCAGCCGCCGCGCCTCCAGCGAACCGAGCAGGGCGCGGTCGAGCATGTGCACCTCCGTCACGCCCCGCACCTCGCGTCGGAACACATAGCCTTCGTTGCCAAGCCGACCGCTCCAGCCGCGTTCGGTCTCGTCGGCTTGCAGGTCGAGGCGGGCCGCAATGCTTGCAGCCTTAGCATTGGCCTGCTCGCTCGACAGCAACAGCTTTTGCTCGAAAGCACCGGCAACGGCCGCCTGCTCCACGACAAAGCGCGCGTAGCGTGAATGCACGTCTTCGATCACCTTGGACACCGCGCGCGCCTGCTCGACAATGTCGCGCAGGTCGCGCCCGGCGCGGACTTCACCGCTGCCGAGGGCCAAGGTCGCTTCCTCGAGCCCGGCATCGATCAAGTAATCCTCGAAGGCGCGCTGATCCTTGAGGTAGGTTTCCGATTTGCCCTTGGACACTTTGTAGAGCGGCGGCTGAGCGATGTAGAGGTGACCCTTTTCGACCAGCTCCGGCATCTGCCGGTAGAAGAACGTGAGCAGTAGCGTGCGGATATGCGCACCGTCGACGTCAGCGTCGGTCATGATGATGATTTTGTGGTAGCGCAGCTTGGACAGGTCAAAATCGTCGCGGCCGATGCCGGTCCCCAGTGCGGTGATGAGGGTACCGATCTCCTGACTGGAAAGCATTTTGTCGAACCGCGCCCGTTCCACGTTGAGGATCTTGCCACGCAAGGGCAGCACAGCCTGGAATTCGCGATTGCGGCCCTGCTTGGCGGAACCACCGGCCGAGTCGCCTTCGACGATGAACATTTCGGTATTGGCGGGATCGCGATCCTGGCACTCGGCAAGTTTGCCGGGAAGCGAATTAATATCGAGGGCACCCTTGCGCCGCGTCAGTTCGCGGGCCTTGCGAGCGGCCTCGCGCGCCGCGGCGGCTTCGACCACCTTGGTGATGATGATCTTGCCCTCTTTCGGGTGCTCCTCGAACCAAGCCGCCAGCTGATCACCGACCACGCTCTCGACCACGGTCTTCACTTCCGAGGAGACCAGCTTGTCCTTGGTTTGGCTCGAGAACTTCGGGTCCTGAACCTTGATGGACAACACCGCCGTCAATCCCTCACGCGCGTCGTCGCCGGTCAGCGCGATCTTCTCCTTTTTCGCAATGCCGGTCACATCGGCATACTTGTTGATCACGCGCGTCAGCGCCGCCCGGAAACCGGCGAGATGGGTGCCGCCGTCGCGCTGGGGAATGTTGTTGGTGAAGCAAAGCACCTGTTCGTGATAGGCATCGTTCCACCACAGCGCGAGCTCGATGCCGACGCCATCCTTCTCGGCGCCCAGCATAATGGGCGCTTCTACCAGGGGCACTTTCGAGCGATCGATATAGCGCACGAACTCACCGATGCCGCCTTCGTAGCGCATCTCTTCGCGTTTCTTGTCGGCATGGCGCTCGTCGGCGAGCACCACGCGCACGCCGGAATTGAGGAAAGCTAGCTCGCGCAGGCGATGCTCAAGTGTGGTGTAGTCGAATTCGGTGACGTTGTGAAAAGTCTCGGTGGACGGCCAGAAG
>Ga0307468_100000466_pt1 | contig 10018 bp, 7 predicted proteins | sample atmdna_FD_203085 | JGI IMG/M metagenome (GOLD analysis project Ga0307468, IMG submission 203085) | Hardwood forest soil microbial communities from Morgan-Monroe State Forest, Indiana, United States - atmos_gases AM2C_05 | ecosystem: Environmental > Terrestrial > Soil > Temperate forest > Bulk...
GCTTCGATCCTGCGAAGGGTGCGGGCTATGTGATGTATCAGATCTCCGGCGGCGGCTACGGCGGCAACGCCGACCACGATGGCCTGACAAACGGCTGTTCGACCATCGGCATCTCCAAGAGCCAGCCGGTGGAGGTGCTGGAGCAGTATTATCCCATCCTGTTCCGGCGCTTTGCGCTGCGCGAAGGCTCCGGCGGTGCCGGCAAGCACCGCGGCGGCTTCGGCGTGCACTATGAGGTTGAGCTCTTGCGCGGATCCGCGCGCGCCTCCTTTGTCATGGATCACGGCCGCTTTGGTCCGCCCGGCGTCATCGGCGGTGGCGACGGCGGCCCCAATGTGGTGCGCGTCCATCGCGGCGGCGACACCCTGATCCCTGAGCACCTGTCCAAGGATCAGGATATTCCCTTGCAGGTGGGCGACCGCGTCGAGGTGATGACGCCGGGCGGTGGCGGCTATGGCGACCCCTTGCAGCGCGACCCCGGCCTGGTCGCGCGCGACGTGGCGCGCGGCTACTACACGCGCGTAGAGGCCGAACGCCTGTTCGGCGTGGTGCTCGGGCCCGATGGCGCGCTTGAGGCCGCCGCTACGCAAGCGTTGCGCGGCCGCCCGCCGCCTTCGCCTTAAGGGGTGCCGATGGTCGTCTACTACCGCCCCGACACGCTGGCAGAGGCCCTGGCGCTGCGCGCCAAGGCCGACCTCACCGTGCTCAGCGGTGGCACCGACGTCTACCCGGCCAAGGCCGCGCGTGCCGGCTGGGGCGACATGGCGCACACGGACGTGCTCGACATCAGTGCGGTTGCCGGCCTCAAGGGCATCGTCGAGCAGGCGGCCTGCTGGCGGCTTGGCGCCTTGACGACCTGGACCGATCTGATCGAGGCCGATCTGCCGCCGTTGTTTGCCGGCTACCAGCGGGCAGCGCGCGAGATCGGCGGCGTGCAAATCCAAAACTGCGGCACCTTGGTCGGCAACATCTGCACGGCCTCGCCCGCCGGCGACGGCGCCCCCAACCTGTTGGCGCTAGAGGCCGAGGTCGAGCTCGCCAGCCTCGGCGGCACGCGCCGCGTGGAGATGGCGGACTTCATCGATGGCTATCGTCATACGGCCTGCCGCAGCGATGAGATCGTCACGGCCATCCGCATTCCCAAACGCGCCCGCCGCGCCCGTGGCCACTTCCGCAAGCTCGGCGCGCGCAAGTACTTGGTGATTTCGATCGCGATAGTGGCCGCCGTGATCGAGACCGATGCCGCCGGCACTATTGCCGCCTGCAGGCTTGCCGTTGGCGCCTGCTCGGCGGTGCCGCTGCGGCTAACCGCGCTCGAGGCCGCGCTCACGGGCGTGCCGCTGGCCACGGCCGGTGCGCGCGTAACGGATCAGCATCTGAGCGCGCTTTCGCCCATCGATGACATCCGCGCGTCCGCGGCCTATCGGCGCGCGGCGGCGCTGGCGCTGACGCGCGATCTCCTTGCCGACCTTGCCGATGCACAACCGGGGAGGGCGGCCTGATGCAGCGGGCGTGCCCGGAGCCGGCGATGATCTCGTTCACGCTCAACGGCGAGCCAACCACCGTTGCGGCGGCGCCCTTTGCCACCTTGGCCGATACGCTACGCGATCAGCTTGGCTTGCCGGGCACCAAGGTTGGCTGCGATGCGGGCGATTGCGGCGCCTGCACCATCATCATCGACGGCCGGCAGGCGTGCGCCTGTTTGCTGTCGACCGCGCGGGCGGCCGGCAGCAGCGTGTGGACGATTGAAGGCGACGGCCCGCATGGCCTGACCCGCCGGTTGCGCCACGCCTTCTTGGCGCACGGGGCGGCCCAGTGCGGCATCTGCACGCCCGGTATGCTGATGGCGGCCACCGATCTCCTTGGCCGCTGCGCCCATCCCTGCCGGCGCCAAGTCGAGGATGCCATCGGCGGCGTGCTGTGCCGCTGTACCGGCTATCTCAAGATCGTTGAAGCCATCCTCGCCGCTGCCGACGGGCCGCCGTCGCCGCCGCCGACGGCGACGACCTCGATCATTGGTGCGCGTCTGCCGCGCGTCGACGGCTGGCCAAAGGTCGCCGGCACCGATCGGTTTGCCGCCGACGCCGCCCCCGCCGACGCCCTCTGGCTGCGCATCGTGCGCTCTCCGCACGCCGCCGCCCGCTTCACGCTCGGCGATCTCGACACGGTGATCGCCGCCACGCCGGGTCTGTTAGCCATTCTGACCCACAAGGACGTGCCGGGCGAAAATTCCTTCGGCATCTTTCCGCAACTGAAGGATCAGCCGGTGTTGGCGCCCGGCCTCGTGCGCTTCCGCGGTGAGGCCGTGCTGGCGCTGGTCGGTGAGCGTGCCGCGCTCGCTCAAGTGTCGGACGCGGCGCTGCCGATCGTCTGGCACCCCACTTGTCCGATCAACAGCGTTGCCGCGGCGCTGGCGCCGGGCGCCACCGCCATTCACGCCCATGTCGCCGACAACGTGCTGGCGCGCGGCAACCTTAGATGCGGTGATGTGGGCGCGGCCTTGGCCGCGGCCGCGGTCAGCGCCGAAGGCAGCTTTGCCACGGCATTCGTCGAACACGCCTACATCGAACCGGAGGCGGGCTATGCCGTGCCGATCGGCGCCGGGCCCGATCGCATCGAAATCGCCGCCTGCACTCAGGCCCCCTACATGGATCGGGAGGAGACGGCGCGCGTGCTCGGCATTGCGCCTGAGCGCGTGCGCATTCTGCCCACCGCCTGCGGCGGCGGCTTTGGTGGCAAGCTCGACGTCTCGGTGCAACCCCTGCTCGCCGTCGCCGCCTGGGTAACCAAGCGGCCGGTACGCATCGTCTATTCGCGCATCGAATCCATGGCCTCGACCACCAAGCGCCATCCAGCGCAGATTGTCGCGCGCGCCGCTGCCGACGCTGAGGGCCGGCTGACCGCCTTTGAAATGCAGGCCGACTTTGACACGGGCGCCTATGCCTCCTGGGGTCCGACGGTGGCCAACCGCGTTCCCGTGCACGGCATGGGCCCTTACCGCGTGGCCAACGTGGCGATTGCGACGCGCGCCGTTTATACCAACCACGTACCGGCCGGCGCCTTTCGCGGCTTCGGGGTGCCGCAGGCGGCCATCGCGCACGAAACCTTGCTGGATGACTTGGCCGAGCGCTTGGGGCTAGACCGCTGGACCATTCGCCACCGCAACGCGCTCAGCGTCGGTGACGTCACGGCCTCGGGCCAGCGCCTCACCCATTCGGCGGGTCTGCCGCACTGTCTCGCCGCCCTCAAGGGCGACTGGGACAGCGCGCTTCAGCGTGCTGCCGCCCATAACGCCGATCGGCCGCGCCATCGGCGCGGCGTTGGGTTGGCTGCCATGTGGTACGGCTGCGGCAACACCTCGCTTCCCAACCCCTCCACTATGCGCATCACGCTGGCCGGCGACGGCACGCTCACCTTTCTCAATGGTGCCGTCGACATTGGCCAGGGCTCCTCGACCGTGTTGCTGCAGATCGCCGCCGCCACCCTGGGGCTGCCGGTTGGCGCCTTTCAGATGCTGGTCGGCGACACCGGGCTGACGGCGGACGCCGGCAAGACCTCGGCCTCGCGGCAAACCTTGGTCTCGGGCAATGCGGCCCGGCTCGCGGCCGCGCAGCTGCGCGGCAAAATCTTGGCGCTGGCCAACGCCGGTCCCGACGCCTCCCTGAGCCTCGCCGGCAGCCGCTTGCAGATTTTGGACGGGGACGCCTCGCGCAGCATCGATCTTGCCACGCTGCCGTGCCTGCACTTTGGCGCTGGAGCGGCGGATCATCGCTCAGACCTGGTGCTCGATGGGGTCGGCAGCTGGGACCCGCCGACCACCGCGCTCGATGCCAACGGTCAGGGCATTCCCTACGCCACCTACGGCTTTGCCGCGCAAATGGCCGAGGTGGAGGTCGACCTGGCGCTGGGCACCAGCAAGGTTCTCAGCATGGTGGCCGCGCACGACGTTGGCCGCAGCATCAACCCGACGCTGGTGGAGGGACAAATTCACGGCGGCATCGCGCAGGGCTTGGGCCTGGCGCTGATCGAGGAGTTCACGCCGGGTCGCAGCGAAAATTTGCACGACTATCTCATTCCCACGGTGGGTGACATGCCCGCGGTGAAGATTTACCTGATCGAGGACGCCGAACCGGAGGGGCCGTTCGGTGCCAAGGGGGTCGGCGAGCCGGCGTTGATCGCCACCGCACCCGCCATTCTCGGCGCCATTCGCCACGCCACGGGCGTGCGCGTCACGCGCGTGCCGGTGCTGCCGCATCGCCTTTGGGAGGCGCGCAAGGGGCAAGCTGGGCACAGGGACGGTGGAGCATGAGCGGCGATCAACTTTCGCTTGAAGCGCGGGCCAAGAAACTCGGCGCTGCCGAGGGGGACGGCATCGTGCGCTGCGATGCCTGCCCGGTGCTGTGCCGCATCCGCCCGGGGCGCGCGGGCGCCTGTGCGCGCTATGCCAACGATGGGGGACACTTGGTGCGCACCGATCCGGTCGTGCTGATGGCGCGAACCATCGACGCCAACGGCAAACTGGTGCCCTTCGCGGGCAACGCTTGGGATGGCGCGCCGCTCGATCCGGCGCGCACCTTCCTCACCGGCATCGGTGCCGGCACCACCTATCCCGACTACAAGCCGGCGCCCTTTATCGTGTCGGCTGAGCACGCCGGCCTCGATACCGTCACCGTCGTCACCGAGGGCATATTCAGCTACTGCGGCGTCAAGGTGAAGATCGACACCGACCGGCATTTGGGGCCGGAGACGGCGCCGGTTCGCGTCAACGGCGAACAGGTTGGCCACGTCACGACCGCCGAATACGGCTCGCAGATGCTTTCGATCGGCGGCGTGCGGCACTTGACCGGCGGCAGCAAGAAGGAGGGCACCGTCACCTGCGACACCCTGCTCGAGCTCTGCTCGGGTGCGCCGGTGGCGCTGAGCATCGACGGCGGCCATGCCCTGATCGTCGAGGCCGGCAAGGCGCCGATCGTCGACGGCAAGCAAGAGGAGCGCATGCGGGTGGGCTGCGGTTCGGCCACGGTCGGCATTTTTGCCCGCCAGTGGCTTGGTCTCCTCGATGAAGTGATCGTGGTCGACGACCACATTACCGGCGTGTTGACCGAGCACCAGTCGGGTCGGGTGCTGGGGATGCCGCCGGCCGGCATTCGCGTGCGCGGGCGCAGGTCGACGCCCGGCCGCTACTTCAAGGTTGCCGAACCCGGGCTCGGCTGGGGCGGCACCGACATCACCGAGCCGCTGTCGATCATCCAGAAGATCGACGCCAAGGTCGCCTGGCCGGGCCTGAGGCTGCTGTTGACCTCGACCACCGGCGAGGATGCGCTCTACTGCGTCTTGGATGACGCCCTGCGGCCGGTGCCGGCGCCGCTGCCCGCCGCGGTTGCCGCCGTCGTTGGGCGCATCGGCGAGAACTGCGAGCCGGCGCTTTGTAGCGTGGTGTTCATGGCCGGGGCCGGCGGCTCGCTGCGCGCCGGCGTCACCGAGAACCCGATCCTGCTGACGCGCTCGGTTGCGCGCGGCGAGACCAGGGTGACGATGGGCGGCGCGCCGGTGACGGTATGGCCCGGCGGCGGCATCACCATCATGGTCGACGTGACGCGGATGCCGGCCCGGGCCTTTGGCTTCGTGCCGACGCCGGCGATCGTGGCGCCGATCGAATTCACCCTGCCGCGCAGCCTCTATCAACGTCTGGGCGGACACACGGCCGAGATCGTCAGCATCGACGAGGTCATCGCCACCTTGTCGGTTGAGGCGCGCATCGACGGCTGGCAGGACGACAACCCGTGGCCGTTCGCCCCCGGCACGTCCGATCAGAGGCAGCCTGACACTGCCAAGCCCGACACTGCCAAGCCCGACCTCGGCACACCCGACACCCAATGAGCCCTTCTGAGGAGCCCGACGCCATGGCCTCCGTCCCTACCCGAGCCAAACGCGAGCGCGCGGCCAAGCGCGGCCCGGTTGCCACCTCTTATGTGCTCGAGCAGCAGGTTGGATTTTTGCTGCGCTGTGCGCACCAGCGGGCCAGTGAGACGTTCAAAGCCATCATGGGTCGGTTTGGCGTCACGCCGCGGCAGTTTGCGGCGCTTGCCAAGCTCGATGATCTGGGCACGGTCTCCCAGAACCAGCTCGGGCGGCTCACCGCCATGGATCCCGCCACCATCTCCGGCGTGATCGCCCGGCTCAGCGCCCGCGGGCTTGTGCAGCAATCCCCCGACCCCAGGGATGGGCGGCTGTTGGCGCTCGGCTTGACCGCCGCCGGCGCACAAACCATCGCCGCCATGAAAGGGGTCGCCGCCCAGGTCTCCCAGCGCACGCTCGACCCCCTCAGCGCGGTGGAGGCGGGCGCCTTCCTCAAAGCCTTGGCAAAAATCGGCACCGCGTCATGTTTGCCCCCGCCGTCATCCAGGAACTGACGGGCGAGCGGCTGCACCTCTCGCATGGGCCGATCGACGTCGTGCTCAAGGCCTGGGGCCACCCGCAAGCGCTCAAGGCGGCCTATGCCGCCGCGCTGCGGCGGTTTCCCGAGCTGCTGCCCGAGCTGTGCGAGGAGCTCGCCCAGTTGCGCCGGCCCGTTGCGGAGGCGCCCGTGCTCGCCGGTCCCGTCGCCCGCCGCATGCTGGAGGCCTGCCGTCCCTTCGCCGGCGTCTTTCTCACGCCGATGGCGGCGGTGGCGGGGGCGGTCGCCGACGAGCTGCTCACGCACATGCTGGGCGCGGCGCGGCTAGAGCGGGTCTTTATCAACAACGGCGGCGACATTGCCGTCTTCATCGCTCCGGGGCAGGCGCTTGAGGTCGGCATCGCCGGTGCCGTTGCGCGCGGCAATCTGCCGGTGCTCAACGGCCGCCTGCAGCTGGAGGCCGGCAGCGGGGTCGGCGGCATCGCCACCTCCGGGGCGCGCGGTCGCTCCTTCTCGCTGGGCATTGCCGATGCGGTCAGCGTGCTCGGCCGCACGGCGGCCGCCGCCGATGCCGCCGCCACGCTGATCGCCAATGCGGTCAACCTCGACAGCGCGGCCGTGGCGCGCCGCCCCGCCTCAGAGCTCGATCCCGACAGCGATCTTGGCGACCGTCTCGTCACCGTCGCGGTCGGGGCGCTGACGCCAGCCGAGATTGAGAGCGCGCTCGCCGCCGGCGTGGCACGCGCCGAGGCCTACCGACGTCAGGGGCTGATCATCGCCGCCGCCCTGATGCTGGCGGGCCAGAGCAAAGTCGCAGGTGAGGTCATGCCGGCCGCGTGAGCCTGCGCCGACCGCCCCTTTTAAACCGGCGTCCGTTTTGGCCAGTAGGAGGGCAGGCTCGAGCCGTCGCGTCCACCCCAGCCTTCGCGGGCGGCCGCATCGAAGATTGCGAGCGTGCGTTCCGCCAGCGGCAGCTCGGCACCGCGCTCCCTGGCCTCGGCGATCATGGTGTTGAGGTCCTTGCGGATGGAATCGACGTCGAAGGTGGCCGCGATCCCCGGCCCGCCGGCCAACGCCTCCGCCACCGCCGGCCCGCGCACCTTCAAGACGTTGGGTGCCCCCGAGGTATCGGCAAAAAGTTCCATCAGGGCCTTGGGTTCGATGTCGAGATGCCGGCACAAGACGTAGGCCTCGCCGAGCGCCTGATAGGCGACCAGCAGGGGGAGATTGATGGCAAGCTTCATGCTGGCGCCGGCGCCGATCGGGCCGACGTGCTCGAGGCGTCGGCACAACTGAGCGAGAATGGGCTGGGCGCGGGCAACGTCGCCGGCCGCGCCACCCGCCAGGCCCAACAGCTTGCCTTGCCGCGCCGGCCCGGTGGTGCCGCCGACCGGACATTCAACGAAGGTGGCCCCCTTCTCCGTCACCTTCTTGGCCAGCGCCTGCATGTCGCCGGGCTGTACGGTGCTCATATCGATGACGAGCTTGCCGGCGACGTTGCCGGCCAGCACACCGGACGGCCCATCATAGGTGCCGTCTTGTGCTGCAGCGTTGCTCAGAATGGTGATGATCACCTCGACCGCGTCGGCGAGGGCGGCGGCGGTTTCGGCGCCCCGGGCGCCGGCTTGCCGCGCGGGTTCGACCTTGGCGGCCGTACGGTTCCATACCCACACCTCGTGCCCGGCCTCCAGCAGCCTGAGCGCGATCGCGGTGCCCATTTTGCCAACGCCGGCAATGCCAATACGCATGGCGAAGTCCTTCTCGCTGAATGGGGTTCAAAGGCGCCGCACCGGCGCTCCCCCTAGCATGCGTTTTGCGGGCGTGTCGATCCGGGATAGGCACCATTGGCGCCTCAGGCATTGACCTTGGGCAGCACGCGTTCGGCCATCAGCACCATCGAGCGGCGCCCCAGCTCATAGTCGAGCCAATCCTTGCCCGCATACAGCAGCGTGCCGAAGGCGCCGACGTCATCGCGGAACTGCAAGATCTCCTCGGCGACCTTGTTGGGGGAGCCCCAGATCACCAGCCGATCGCAAATGAAATCGAGCGTGACTGCCTCATCCGGCATGTCGCGGCTCTCCTTGAACAGCTCGATGCGGCCGCCCTTCCGCAGTTTGGTGGCAAGCGACTGGTAGTAGTGCCGGTAGGGGCTATTGGGGGCCATGACGTAGTCGCGCGCCACCTTGTCGTCGTCGGCAACAAAAATGCTCTTGGCGACGCGCCAATTGGCGGCATCGGGGGTGCGGCCGGCGCGCTGACAGCCTTCCACGTAGCGCGGCCAATGGCTCTTGACCCAAACGGGCATCAGGAAGTTGGCCGAGATCGGGTCCCAGCCGCGGGCCGCCGCCTCCGTCACGCCCTTGGAGAAGGGGGCCACGGCGGTGACGACGATCGGTGGATGCGGCTGCTGCAAGGGCTTGCCGATATAGCCTTGGCCGACCTCGGGCAGCAGCGTGCGGGCGGTGGAAATGTTCCAGAATTTGCCCTTGAGCTCGTAGGGCGCATCGCCGGCCCAGATCGCCAGCACCTGGTTGATCAGCTCAAGGAACATCTCGTTGCGATTGGCGTCGAGGTTGCCGAACACTTCTGCGTCCGACATCAGTCCGCCGGGGCTGATGCCGAGATTGAAGCGGCCGTCGAGCAGGTGATCGAGCATGGCGATTTCCGCGGCGACGGCGGCGGGATGCGTATTGGGCAGGTTGAGCGTGCCCGTGCCCAGGCGCATGCGCTTGACGCGGTCGACGAGCGTGGCGAGGAAGACGGTGGCGGAGGTGATGTTCTCGCCTTTGTCGGTGGCGTGCTCGCCGGCATAGGCCTCCACAAATCCGAGCTCGTCGGCGAGCACGAAGGCTTCGCGATCCTCGCGCAAGGATTGCCGCCAATCTTTGGCCAACGGGTGGATGGGCATGGTGAAAAAGCCGAGGTTCATGGGGGGACACCCGTGACGCTGCCTGTGTTGCGGCAAACTCTTAAGCGCTTACAAGCGCCGGCAAAAATCATATGTTCTTGTCGTAGGCATCGTGATTTGTAATGGGGTCGCCGTCGTGCGGCGTCCAGTGTGTGACCTGGAGGCGTGACCTGGGGGCGTGACGGAAGTGGAGACTTGGCGTCTGATGGCAGGGAGCATGATGGCAGCAAGCATTGAGGTGGACGGCGATGAGTGAGCCCATGACCCCGCGCGAGCGGGCACCCTACTCGGCAATTGTCGACCGTGCGCCACTGGCCTTGCCGGGGGGCGCGCGCATTATTGTCTGGACCATCGTCAACCTCGAGGTGTGGGACATCTCGCGGCCGATGGCGCGCCAGGTGCTGCCGCCGCCGACCGGCCAGGTGCTCTTACCCGACATCCCGAACTGGAGTTGGCACGAATACGGCATGCGCGTCGGCGTCTGGCGCTTTTTTGAGCTCTTCCAGCGCTTGGATCTCAGGCCGAGCCTGTCGATCAACGCCCGGGTGTGCCACGACTACGCGCGGGTGGCCGGCCAAGCGCGCGATAACGGCTGGGAACCCATGGGCCACGCTTTTGAGCAGATGCCCATCCACAGGATTGAGGACCAGCGGGGCATGATCGCAAAGTCGATGGATACGCTCGCCGCCTTCTGGGGCGAGCGCCCGATCGGC
>Ga0307468_100000467_pt1 | contig 10016 bp, 9 predicted proteins | sample atmdna_FD_203085 | JGI IMG/M metagenome (GOLD analysis project Ga0307468, IMG submission 203085) | Hardwood forest soil microbial communities from Morgan-Monroe State Forest, Indiana, United States - atmos_gases AM2C_05 | ecosystem: Environmental > Terrestrial > Soil > Temperate forest > Bulk...
TCACCTCACGCCACGCGGGATCATCGAGGTTGTCGGCGATCAGTGAGAACAACTTCGGGTTCTGCTGGATGTGACGTGCAACGAGGTACTCCTGCAGCGTCAGATGCGAGAAGCCGAGAACGTCGATCGAGCGCTCGATGAGCAATCCGCTGCGCCGTTCGAGGACTTCGACGAAGTCCGGTCCTGAGATCGAAGCGCCGAGGTTGCGTGCGACGTCGCCGGCCAGCTCTTCGAGGCGATCGCGCGACAATTCGCCTTTGCCACTTTGCTGAAACGCCAGCGCCATCTGGCGCAGCGCCGCCTCTTTCTGCTCGTACGTCAACTCCTCGGACGACACGAGATCGCGCGAGCGATCCCACACATCAGTGAGCAGCTCGATGCATTCGCGATAGAGCAGCGAACGTCCGCGCGGCAGGATGTGCCGGTTGAGATGCACGAGGCAGATCAGCGACAGCAGCATCGGATTCGTCGCCACTGCCTGAATGCGCTGATTGCCTTCGATCGCGTTGATGAGCTTGCGCGATTGCACGTCGATCGCCGTCGCGACCTTGTCCTTCTGTTTCTGCCACGCCTCGGCGAATTGCGCTTCGTCCGGCTCCTGCAATCGCACGCGGCTCCGTTCCATCTCGGCGATCACAGCGGCATGCCAACCCTCGATGAATGAGTGGATCTCGGTGCGGTCGAGATCCTGCGTCTGGAGAACTTGAAATCCCGGCAGAAGGTCGAGCCATCCGGCGACGCGACACGTAACGATGAAGCGATTGTTCGGATACGTGGCGATCAGGTTGTTGATCTTCCGCGCGACGATGCGGTGATGACTCTCGCTCGCAACTTCATCGAGGCCGTCGAGAAGAAGAATGCATTTGCCGTTGCGCAGTTTTCGCTCAAAGAATTTCGCGGGACATGCGTTGAGCACTTCATCGGGAAGAATCTGCGTTTCGGGGTCAATCAGATCATCCGCGAGACCGGTCTTATTCGCCGGTACTCGACGGAGCGGAACGAAAATCGGAAGCAGCGGCTCGGCGATCCCGAATTTCGCGCGCGCGTCCCCGCGCGCAAATTGCAGCAGTGTGTAGCTGAGCGTGGTGGTCTTGCCTGCGCCGGGCGCGCCGAGGATCACGAGACTTGGAAAACGTGCGATCGCAGACTCGAACGCCACCGACGTCTGCGCCGCGGTCGCTTCCGTCGCATTGCGCTGATCGTACGACGCGATGCGCAGCGAGATGAACACGCGTTCGAGCGGCGGCCGGCTGAAGCCCGCCGTGTTGAGGCCGATCAATTTCAGGTACGTGTGGTTGTGGACAAGATTGCGGAGATACGCGCGCGTGAACGATCTCTCCGCAAATCGACGGATGCCGAGCCGTCCGATTCTGTCGAGCAGTGCATCCCAGAGTTTCGTCAGCTTTTCGCGCAACGCAGCTGCAAGAGCTGCGGTCAGAATCGCGATGATCGCGATCGGGATGTTCTGGACGTCGACCAGTTTCCGGAGTCCGTCTTGCACCGATTTTCTCTTTTGGTGAGGAAAACATTATCGACGGAATCGCACTAAACTCCGACGCGCATGCCCGAGTGGTTCAACACGTTCTTCGAGGGCCTCGCGGTCGATTTCTGGCTCACCGCCGCACCGCCGCCCACGGAGGATCTCGATTTCGTGCAGTCGGTGTTCGCGGCGGGCGCGGAGTTGCTCGATGTGCCGTGCGGCGCGGGGCGGCATGCGATTCCGCTCGCGGCGCGCGGGTATCGCATGACGGGCGTCGATATCTCGCACGGGTTTCTCGAGCACGCGCGTGCGGCGGATCCGAACGTCGAGTGGCACGAGCGCGACATGCGCGAGCTTCCGTGGACTGCGCGGTTCGACGGCGTGCTTTGCCTCGGCAATAGCTTCGGCTATCTCGATCGCGCGGGGACGCGCGACTTTCTTGCGAGCGTGGCGCGCGCGTTGAAGCCGGGCGGCGCATTCGTGCTCGACACGACGTCCGCGGTCGCGGAGTGCACGCTGCCAACATTGCAGGAGCGGCGCTGGATGCAATTCGGCGAGATGCTGTTTCTCATCGCGACGAAGTACAACGCGCAGGAGAGCCGGCTCGACACGGAGTACACGTTCCTGCTCGGCGCGCAGCGCGAGACGAAAGCTGCGCACATTTCCGTCTACACCATCGCGGAGCTGCGCGAGCTCGTGCAGTCCGCGGGGCTCAGCGTCGAAGCGATGTACGGCACGACGTCGCGCGAGCCGTTCCGCCTCGGATCACCGCGGCTCATTCTCGTCGGACGGCGATGACTCCCACTCGTCGACGAACGACGTAGGTTTCTCGAGCGTCGCGATGATCGCCTTCGCTTCTTCGACATCTTCGGCACGCACGAAAAACTCGACGGGACCAATGGTGTTGTTGAAATTCGCACCGAAGCGGCCGAGGCCGAAGAGATCCTGAATGCCTTCGCCCTTCGTCATGTACTCGATGTTCGCGTCGCCGAACAGCGACTCGACCAGCGGGATCACGGCGGCGTCACCGGTCTCGTAAACCTTCACGAGCGCGATCGCGGGATCGGAGTCATCGGGCGGAAGCGCGGCGACGAGATCGACGTCGCACGATCCGCAGTGCGTGAATCCCTCGCGATACTCGCTTCCGCATTCGGGGCAGATCATGGTGGTTCGAGTATACGCGGGTCATTTGTGCTGCCCGGCACTCAGAATCCGCTGCGCCGGAATCGGCGTTCCATCATCCGCAGTCAGTTTGACCTGCTGGAAGTACAGCTCTTCCTTTCCCTCGGCGATGGTCTCGACCTTCTCGCGATTCTCATCGATCGCCGGCTTCGCATCCGATCGAGAGCTGTAGAAGACCGGCAGGATGCCGTGAAAGAACACCGCGTGCGTCGTGCCGGCCTTCGGCGGAACGATCAACACCACCGCGGTTTCTTTGTTCGCGATCGCGGACGCGATGAACGGACCGAGATCCGAATCGCCGCTGAGGTTCTTGTTTTCGGGAATGCGCAACACGATCGCGAATGAGCCGGCCAGCGACGATGTCGAATGCGCCTGCACGAGATCGGTCGTGATCTTGATGAGCGGCAGATCCGGCGGTTCTTCGGCGAACGCGGAGATCGAGCAGAGCGTGAGAGCCGCGAGGAGCAAGCGAGCGTTTTTCATGAGTCCAACGATAGGCCGCACTCGGCGCAATGGGTGTCTGTGTTCGGTAAAAATTCAGATCACGGCGGATTCGTGTTCGTTTGCTCGACCTCGGGCGCAGGTGACTCCGCTCCTTCGCCCGACTGCGCGGATGCGTCGTTTGCCACCTGCGTCGGCTCTGCTTCCTTCGGCTGGTAGAACGGACGCTGGAGGTAGTACGGGAGTTTCGCGACTTCGACGCTGCCGCCGCCGCAGTCGTGATCGGGCTCCTGTCCCGCGACGAAGGCCTGCATGACGACGCGCTCGCACGGACCCGATCCGCGGCGGCCGCTCTTCAGATCCATCGGCACGACGACGACGCCGGACGGCGCTTCGAAGTCCTCGCGCGGCGTGCGCAGTTTGAGCGCGTCGAATTGTTTGACGACGTCGATCCAGATCGGCAGCGCGACTTCTGCGCCGGTTGCGCCGCCGCCGAGGGAGCGGCTCGGATCGTCGTAGCCGACCCAGACGCCGATCGTGAACTCGGGCGAGAAACCCATGAACCACGCGTCGGTGTAGCCGTTCGTCGTTCCCGTTTTTCCCGCGAGCGGATCGGGCAGCGTGTGGGCGGTGTACGCGGTGCCGCGATCGATCGTGCCCTTGAGCATGTACGCCACTTCGTACGCAATCTGCGGCGTCGTCGCCTCGGACAGCTCGACCGGCGGCTCATCGAGCAGGCGCTCCGTCTGATCGACGATCTTCCGGATGTAGTGCGGCTTGACGTACACGCCGTTGTTGACGAAGACGTTGTATGCGGCCGTCATCTCGATCGGCGCGATGCCCGCGGCGCCGAGGGCGAGCGACGGATATTTCGGCAGATCGGACGTGATGCCCGCGCGGCGGCAGAAATCGACGACGGCGTCGCCGCCCGCGATCATGTACGTCTTCACCGCGGGGATGTTGATCGACAATTCGAGCGCGCGCTGAATCGTTACGATGCCGGCGTATTTGCCGTAGTAATTCTTCGGTGCGTAGATTTGATTGCCGACCGGAATCGCGACCGGCGCGTCGAACAATGTGTCCGCGGGCGTAAGTCCTTTTTCGAACGCGGCCGCGTACACGAACGGTTTGAATGACGATCCCGTTTGCCGTCGCGACTGCACGGCGCGATTGAATTTCGAGATCTGGAAGTCGTAGCCGCCCGCGAGCGCGCGGATCTCGCCCGACTTCACGTCGAGCACGACGATGGCGCCCTGCACCTGCGGCATCTGATCGAGCATCCACTTCTTCTGCTTCGTCTTCGCGTCTTCCTGCTGCAGCACGGAGACGATGTCGCCGCGCTTGAGCACGTCTTCGAGCGTCTTGCGTTTCGTCCACGCCCACGCGGCCGCGGGCAGCACGAGCTCGTCGCGATTCACGCGAACGCTGATGTTTTCCTTCGTCACGCCAGTCACGACGGCCGGATAGAGCTTCTCGATCGCGTACGGCTCGTTGCTCCAGCTCGGGTCGCGATACGCATCAGGATCGAGTCCCTCGGCGATGAGATTCCGCGTGGGACGACGGAAGCCGCGGCGTTTGTCGAACGCGCGCAGTCCGCGTTGCAGCGACGCTTCGACCGCCTGCTGCATGCGCAGATCGAGCGTGGAGTAAACCTTGAGTCCGCGCTTGTAGAGATCTTCGACGCCGAATTTTTCGTCGTGCTCGATGTGCTGGCGGATCTCTTCGGTGAAGTACGCGCCGACGCGCGGCGCTTCCTCGCGGAACGTGCCGAGGACGATCGGCGTGTCGAGCGCCTGCCGGTATTTCTGCTTGTCGATGAATTTCTCTTCGAGCATGCGGCGCAGCACGATGTTGTTGCGGCGCGAGAGCGCGTGATCGGCGTGATTGATCGGGCTGTAGAACATCGGCGAGCGGATGATCGCCGCGATCACGGCCGCTTCCGCGATGGTCAGGTCCTTCGCGTGTTTGCCGAAGTAGAGACGCGATGCGGATTCGACGCCGTATGCGCCGTGGCCGAGGTAGACCTGATTCGCGTAGAGCTCGAAGATCTGATCTTTCGTGAAATCTTTTTCGATCTGCACCGCGAGCAGCGCTTCGTTGATCTTGCGGCGCAGCGTTTTCTCGGGCGTGAGGAACACCATCTTCGCGAGCTGCTGCGTGATCGTCGACGCGCCCTGCGCGCTGCGGCGCTCGATGATGTCTTTGACGACCGCGCGCACGATCGCTTTCGGATTGATGCCGCCGTGTTTGTAGAAGTCGGCGTCTTCGGTGGCGATGATCGCGTTCACGAGCGAGGGCGACATCTGGCTCTTCGTGACGATGATGCGTTTCTGGATCGAGTACTCCGCGAACGGGATGCCGTTGCGGTCGTAGATGCGCGTGATGATCGCGGGCTGGTACTCCTCGAGCGATTTCACGATCGGCTGCCGCACCGCGTGCGCGAACACAAAGCCTGCGGGGATGCCGAGGACGAGCGCGACGAAGAACATCAGCAGGCGCGTCCTGCGGCGCGACGGCGGCGTTTGCGGCGTGAGCTGATGATCGGTCACTGGCGAAGTTTAATCTCCCGCTGCGCCGCCTCGCGAATCATCGCGATGGCGCGATCGTACGGTTTGCGCGCGGCGTAGCGGTCGGCGAACACGAGCGCGATCGCGTATTGCTTCTGCATGTAGAAGTTCTGCGCGAGGAAGTACGTCGTCGCTTCGCGCTCGTCATCCTTCTCCAACGTGTACGCAAGCAACAAATGCGGCAACGCCTCGGTCGTCATGTTCATCGTCGTCAGGTGCTGGCCGAGAACGTGATGCCCTTGCGGGTTCGCGGGCTCGATCGCGATTGCTTTCTGCAGATGCGTGATTGCGTTCTTGCCTGCGCCTTCGACGCCGAGGTTGTGGCCCATGCGCTCGACGTCGCCGAGGAGCAGCTCGGCATTGAAGTCGAGCGTCTCGTGCGCGGTGACGTACTGATTCAGCCCCGACTCGATGCGATGGTAGAGCGCGACGGCGTCGCGCCTCTCCTGCTCGTTCGCAACAGTCGGCGGATAGTTGTCGGCAATCACGCGCAGCGTGGCCACCATTTCGGAAAGTGTGGGCGCCCTCATCTGCTGCGCGCTGACGACCGCGGGAACAACGATTAGCAACAACGTCGCAATCCGTGAATGCTTCATGCGCTGAGCTTAGCTAGAATTCGCCGCGATGTCCTCCGTTCCCGCTGCCCAACCCATGCCGGAGTGGAGCCGTCTCGTCGGCGACTCGCTCAAACAGCACGGCCTGTGGCATACCTTCGCGAAGCTCAACGAGGCGCGCAACGCGTATCCGAATGACCTTTCGCTGCGAGGGTATGTCGAGATCGTGCGCAACACGATCGTCCGCGATTTCCTCTCGCGTCCGAAAGGAATGCAGGCCGCGCCGCGATTGAGCGCGGAGTTCCTCTCGAACTTCGACCGCTTCAACCTCAACGCGCAGGAGGGCTACCTCGTCTCGCTGATCGACGGGCGGCTCGACGTGCAGAAGCTGCAGATCCTGAGTCCCTTCGATCCATTCACGACGCTGTTCATCCTGGCGAAGCTCGAGCACGAGAACGCCATCACGGTGCCGCAATGACTTCGCTCGCGATTTCTCTGCTCGACAAACTTCCGACGGCGATCGCGGTGGTCACCGAGACCGGCACGATCGACTACCGCAACCAGGCGTTCGGCGAGACGTTCGGCCGCGACGCGACGTCGTGGCTGAAAGACGCGTCGCGCGCCGTCGGCGGCGAGCGCGGCTGGCTGCAGGGGTTCTTCGTCGACGGCGACGAGCCGCTCACGATCGACGTGGAGATCGAGGGCCGCGTCTATCGCATCGATCGCATCATGAATTCCGACGAGCACGCGGTCGCGCTCTCGTTCGAAGACGTCACGCGGCAGCGCGAGATGGAGCAGGCGAAATCGGATTTCACCGCGCAGATCGTGCACGACCTTCGTGGGCCGCTCTCCGGCATTCAGGGCACACTCGAGTTCGTGCTGTCGCAGGAAGGCACGAAGCTCGACACGATGTACACCGACCTGCTGCAGGAAGCGCAGCGCGAGTCGGAGCGCATGATGGGCCTGATCAACGAACTGCTCGACTTCTCGAAGATTCAGTCGGGCAACTTCGTCGTGGAGAAAGACGTCGTGCGCGTAGCCGGCGTGCTCAAGCGCGCGGTGCGCAGTCTGCAATCGGTCGCAGGCCGCGACGAAGTCTTCCTGCTCAGCGCGCACGGCCGCGACATCCCCCAGATCATCGGCAGCGTCGAGAAGCTCACGCAGGCGATCATCAATCTCATCTCGAACTCGCTGAAGTTCACGCCGAAGAAAGGACTGATCTCCGTCGGCGCGCAGATCATCCGCAACGGCGAGATGCCCGAGTCGATCATCATCTCGGTGACCGACAGCGGGATGGGCATCAACACGAACGAGCTGCAGAAGATCTTCGAGAAGTACAAGCAGAGCGGCACCAAATCACTCCGCGGCGGCGGCGGAACGGGGCTGGGCCTTTACATCGTCAAACAGATCGTCGAAGCGCACGGCGGCGAAGTCTCGGTCGCGTCGATCGAAGGCACGGGCACGAGTATGGTGCTCAAGTTGCCCGTGAAGAAGGCGACTGCGTCGGGCGCGTTTCCGGCGGTGCCTTGAATTAACCCCGAGCGAGCGAAGCGAGTCGAGGGGTCACTGGAGCCAGCGCGAAGCGCGCACGAGGTCGAAGCCACATGCCCCGTGATGACTCCGCTGACCCCTCGACTCGCTACGCTCGCTCGGGGTTGAATAACAACGTCCAGAAATCGCGGCACTTGCCTTCGAGGATGAACTCGTACGGCAGCCAACCGTAGCCGCTCTCTCCCCACTGCTCGCTCCACGAGTTCCCGATCAGCAGGGCTCCGCGTGTGGGGCGCGCGCCCGGAACGCCGTTGCCGATCTCGAGGTCGTCGTCGTATCCCATGGCCACGACCGCGTGGTTGGTGAGGACGCGCTCGGGCTCCGATGGGAATGGGATGCGGCCGGTGCGCTGGGCGTGCCGCAGCGATGGATAGAGCGGAAAGTCGAATGCGAACGGAACGTGGTCCGCAAGATGGGTCTTCACGATCCGCAGCAGCTCCTCGGGCTGCGAATCCACTTCCAGCCGATCGTTGACGACGCGATAGTCCCTCGCGATGTCGTAGCAGTCCGGCGTCGGCTCGGCGTCGAGAAGCGGGTCGCTGGCTCGCGGATTCGCGAGCGTGCCCGGATCCGGGTACGGCCAGCAATGCTCGGGAGGCACACCGACGAGCTTCAGGACGCCCATCACCTGGCGGATGTAGACGCCGCTGCTCACGCTCCCGTGGATCAGGAAGTTCTTCGCGACTTTGTAGAGAAAGAGGCGCGACGGCCGCACGTCCTTGCCGTGATGTTTCTTCGCGAAGTAACCGACGAGGCTGGCCCCTGCATGTGCGGCACAGGTCTGAAAGCCACCCTGGAACTGGACCGGCGGGGCCCATTCACGAAGGTCGGCGCGGATCGGCAAACGTTCCGGGCTCATCGGCTCGCAGTGGCCAGTTTCCGTAAGCGCGCAAGGATCTCCGGCTCGACACGGCGTTTCGGCAGCGCGGGAACATAGAGAGTCGAGGCGACGGAGAGAGGCGCGTCGTGCAAATTCGAAAGCGGGACCCAATCGATGCCCGGGCCGGCGATCGGTAACTGTGAATTGCGGTAGAGGGCTACGCGGTGATCGGCGGGATAGTGCCGCAACAGCACCTCCATGAGAATGCGCAGCCCGGCGAGGTTGGGAACGTCGCCGAGCGTGAAATTCACCAGGCCGATGACACCGACCTGCAGAAGGATCAGCGACGCCGTGGGATCGAACGTACGCGGCCGGATCAGGAAGTCCGTCGCCTCGTACAAGACGCGGCCCGAAACGCCGGGGTCGAGGCCGAGATCGGCGAACAGACAATCCTCGAACGAGACCGCCGGAAGCATGCGCGCCGGGAAACCTTCTTCGCGCGCGCGTCGCACGCTCCCGAGACCCGCCGGAACACAGATCGCGGGATGGCCGTAGAAAGCAACACACGTGCGATGGCCGGCGCGCACGGCGGCGAGCACACGTTCCACCATGCGATCGCATGCCTCGAGCCCCGGCTCGCCGACACGATAGGCGTGGTGCAACGACTCCGCGGAGCCATTGAGCGTCCTGAGCCAGGCACTGGTGATGGGATCGGTCACCAGAAAGAAGAAACGCCCGGCCCCTTCGATCGAGGCTCGCGCTTCCGGCGTCACATGGCCGGCCACGTTGTAGCCTGTGCCGACGACCACGAGGCTGCCGCTCATGCCGGCTCCCGGGTAGCGCGGATTCGCGCCAGCATCGCCGCGTCGAGCGGTGCCTGACCGGCGGGTGGGATCCACAACGTGGAATGCGTGGTGATCTTGCAGCGCGTGAGGTCGCGAAGCGAAGCGCGCTGGATCAGCGGATCGCAGACCGGGTAATGCGTGCCTTCATAAACCGTGATGGGATGGTCCGCGGGATACGACCGCTGCAGAACCTCGACGAGATCGTGCAGGCCGTCCGCATTCCACAGGTCGCGCAGGTGGTACGTGTTCACTCCCAGCACACCGATCTGCCACAGCACGAGCGCGGTATGACGATCGAAGGGGCGTTCGCGAATCAGGAAGTCGGTCGCCTCGAAGCTCTGGCAGCCGGCGGCCGCCGGGTCGACCTCGAGATCCGCAAACAGGCAATCCTCCGCAGAGATCCCGGGCAGCATTTGCGCCTCGAAGCCTTCTTCACGCGCCTTGCGGATTGCCGCGTGCGACGAGTACACGAACACACCTGGGTGTCCGTAGAAGGCGGCGCAAACGGTATGGCCCTCGCGAACGGGAGCCAGGATCCGCTCCACGATCTCTTCGTAGGCCGGCTGCCGGGGCCGG
>Ga0307468_100000468_pt1 | contig 10012 bp, 8 predicted proteins | sample atmdna_FD_203085 | JGI IMG/M metagenome (GOLD analysis project Ga0307468, IMG submission 203085) | Hardwood forest soil microbial communities from Morgan-Monroe State Forest, Indiana, United States - atmos_gases AM2C_05 | ecosystem: Environmental > Terrestrial > Soil > Temperate forest > Bulk...
GAGCGTAATCACGTCCTTTTGAGATTCGAGCCAGGTCGAAACGTTAACGTCCAGGATTGCGCTCGATTGAATGTTCAGGTTCACGGAAAGCAGGTCGCCCGCCTTTATGAAATCGTGGAATGTGATACGGACAACGCGGTTCGGTTCGACCGGCTCGACGGCGACATTTTTGGTGTCCTTTGAGTAGGCGATCAAAGCAGGATCGGGTGGAACGTATTGATGGACCAGATTGGCGGCCTGTTTCATGTAATCCGTCATCTCACCCGTCTTCTTCGCGATGATCCGGTTCTTGATTCGGCCTCGTCTGCGGCCGGACTGTTCTTCGGGTGGCGCAGCGGGTTCCGCTATCGGCACTTTTTCAATCCTGCCATCGGCTCCGTAATAACAGCGGTTTTGCTTTTGAGATTTCACTTTCCCTTTAAGGCTGACCGTGGTCGTCTCTATCCATTCGTATTTGCGCAGGCCGGCCATGCTTTGCTGCACAGCCTGCTTAAAGGCGGCTACCCGCTGCTCTTGTTCCGACTCCTGACCCAAAGCGGCGGCGGGAATTAATAACAACCCGAGCAACAGGGCCGGTAGTAATTTCAATTTTTTGTTTCGGTTCCGCATATTTTCCTTTTTCCCAATCGATCCGGTCTTGCCGACCTTCCCTACCAATGTCCCCAAGCGATTTCACTCGTTGCGGTCAAGAGTTTTCCGGCTTGGACGGACACTTCACGCAGCGGAAGCCGAGCTGATTGCTGGCCGAGCGCACTCACTAGTCGCGAACCAGGCGCCAGGTTGAATCCGGATTGTATTCAGTCAACGCGCCGGCAATTTCCGCAGTGCGCACACCGAGATTTTTTTCATAGACGCGGCCTTCCTGATTCACGACAAAAGTCATCACGCCGGCGCTACCCCAAACGGCCGGATACGCAACCAGCGCGAAGCCGGCAATCATGTTGCCGTTGATGATGTAGTTGTATGCTCCGCCCGGAGCACTTGCGCCCTGGCGGGTGAGGATCTTGAAGTAATAACCGTGAAACGGAGCAGCGCTTTGCGCCGCGCCCTGGGCTTTCCGCGTGTACCCTTCCTTACGGGCGAGAGCAAACAGAGGCCCAAGCGGACTCGGCTCATCGTCGGCCACGGTTTCCCAATACAATCCATCCTTCTGGCCTGCCGAACTGATCAGCTTCTGGGCATATTCTGAAACTTGATCGTGATCCTGGTCCTCGCCATCAAAGTATTCATACTGGGCGATGACATAGGCCTGAGAAATCAATTGGACCGCAATTTCATTCCGTCCAATGCGGCGGTTGAGGATCTCTTCGGTTCCCGCTTTGGTATCGAAAGACCATCCTTCACCGTTCTTAATAAGGGGAATCGGAAACGGCCACTCGTCACTGCCCACGAGCAGCGTCACTTTTCCTTCCGACTGTTTCTCGAGTGAGGTCGCCTCAGCGACGTGGGTGGCAAACTCTTCAAAGCTATTGTTGTCTGCCACCTCATCGCCAGAGAGAAGGTTCTGGACATCCGGTCCAAAAATCTCGCGCATCGCGTTGCGGTCTTTGGCGCGAGCCGCCGCGACCACCGCCTCCACCGCCGCCTGCGGTGTCGGGAAGATTTTGGCAGCGGGCGGGCGCGCGCCGACCGACGTCACGGCCGCGAAACCAAGCGTTAGAACAAAGAGTGTCGTGAGGGTTAACCTCAACATCTGCGAAGCCGGCCGCATTCCGTTATCTTTCAACATGATTTCATCCTTTTCTCTCAGAGCGTCTTTGTGCTCAGGCGTTTGATCCATTCGTTACTAAAAAAATTCACCCGTCATTACCTGCGACGGCCACCACCACGGCTGGGAGCGCTGCGAGTAGCCCGCGACTGGCTCATCGAGGCTCGACTCACCTGACCACGCTGGCTCTGCGCTGTGGTGGCGCTGCGGTTGCCGTATCCGCCGAATGCAGATGAACGCTGGGCCGGTTGCTGCGCCGCACGATTTGCGGTGCTGGTCTGCGGGGTTCGTCCTCGATACTGATCGAGATTCTGATTGCTGGTGTTGATGTTCCGGCTGGCGTTGTAGTTGTTGATGTTGTTGCGATTGACGTTGTTCGTGTTGACGTTGTTCCGGTTCACATTGTTCACGTTCACGTTATTTACATTCACGTTGTTGTAATTAACGTTGCGGTTCACGCTGCTGTAGTGGTTGACGTTGTTGTAGTTCACGTTGCGATGCACTACCGCGGTGTTGACGTGCACAGTGCTGTAGCGGTTATTGACGTACACGCTGTTGACGTGAACGTACCGAGAGCTGGTGCTGATCCAGCCGACTCCGTGCCAACCGTGGTAGTAGACCGTGTGCGAGTACCAGTTGCAGTCGTTGTTAAGCCACGCACCGATGGCCAGTCCCACTCCAAATGCAATTGCGGTGGCAGCCACTACTGTCCCCGTGGAAGGCCCCGACTGAACGTAGACCACTTGCGGGTTGTAGGTGGGAACGTAAATAACCTGGGGCTGTGCCGGCACAACCTTGATCACTTCCTTCTCCACAATCACAACTTGCTGCGGGGTGGTGACCAGATAGCCGGCCGCTTTGGCCCGCGCTCGCAGCCGCTGTACGGACGTCAGCACATCCGTCGACTGATTGACGTAGGCTTGGCCCAGCGCCGTGGTCCAATCAAGCTTGTCGCTCATCATGTAGACCACCTGCGGGTAGTGCGCGATGGACCTGACTGAGACGTCCCATGACTCATTGTCCACCCCCGCGCTGTTGTTGTTATGGCTCCGCAGCCAACGCGCGGCCAGGTCGATTTGATCGACGAAGGTCGAAGCGGGAAACACCTGCGCCAGCAGCGGGTCAGGGTAAAGCGCAATCGGCGCCAGCAGGTTGTCCATCTGTTCTCCTGAAAGCCCTGCACCCTCGGGCGCTGCCGCCGGTTGATAACTCGCATTTCGACGTGAAGCTGCGTGCGCCGTCAGCCCCACATTGGCGACCAGGAACGAGAGCAAACAAAACGTTATGGCTCTTCTCATTTTTACAACTCTCCTTTTGTCAATTCCCACAATTGCCTTTCGTCCGATTCGTCTGGTCCATCAAACGAACCGATCCGATAACCGCACCACCTCTGCGGCTAGTACTTCTGTACGTTCCGCAGGCTAATCGGCTCCATGCCGACGTACTCAATATCGACTTTGCCCTTCTCGATCTTGATCTTGGCTGCGTAAAGCAGCATGCCGTCACCGACCTCTTTTCCTTTCTTATTTCTCTTCAGATTGAGGACGATGATTCCCACTTTGTAATCCATAGATCTGCTCCCGGAGTAAGCTTCCAGGAAACCGATCGGGCGATCCGAGATACCCATTATTTGTCGGCCGGTTGGGGTTTTTCGCGAGCGAATCAGTTTGAGGTCGAAACCGCCCACCCGCATACTCAGCGAGGCATGGCCAATCGTCTTCGCTTTCTCGAGTTCCTTAACCAGGGCCTCCTGACCGCCCTCGATTTGCACTCTGGCCATTCGTTGCGTCGTGGCATTACTCGAATAGCGGTAGACGCGTATGTCTACCCAGGCCGTGCGCGTGGCGGCTCGCGGCAACGATGCCACCGCCGTGAAGTGCTCAACCTTTGGCTTCGGCTTTGGCGCCGGCGTGGGTGTGGGCGTTTGTGAAAATGCCGTTGCTGCCAGGCAACAAATTGCGAAACACAAAACAGTTATTTTCTTCATCATCTCGCTCTCTCCTTCGGTAACAGAAATGTTTTCAGTCCTAACGCCTGTCTTAGGTAGTTCATGGGTTCGGTTTCGCCAAGGTCACCGACATGATGATTGACTGGCCCTGAGTCGCGACCCGGCCCCCGAATTCACGGAAATAAGCCACCTTGAAAACCGCGAGGGTCTTCGCATTAATCGGGATCACGCCGTTTATCTCTGGCCCAATGCCGTAGTAACGGTGCTTGCCGAGAAAGTTGGGAGTCACGTTGGCAAATTTATCGTCGGTCACTTTCCATTGCGTGTAGTAATCGAGACCGACATTGCAGAGACCTGAGCAGAACGCGTGTCCCACCCCACCTTCAAGTGACAAGACATTTCCAGCTTTTCGGTTCGTGCCCTTGATGTGCGATTGAATGTTGTAATAAGCATTCGTCGCGGCGTGCCACTGCTTTTTGTCGTCGAGGTAAACCGTAGCGCCGGCCGAAAACTCGTGGGACCACATTCCAAGTCCGTGGTTGTTGGACGCCCCTGCGGTAAATCGTCCGGTCGGCATATACAATCCGTACCCGGCCAGGGCGTCGAAGCGTTTCCGGTGCCAGCCAAGTTGAATCGGCTGCACATAAATGTCGGAAAAGCCCAGCCCGCTCGTTTCGGTAGACTGCGGTGTGTCGATCGCCACGTTAAGCAATGGCAAGACCACCGTGGCTGAGTAGTTCCCACCCAGGAACTTCTTCTTCGAAACGTAGGTCAGTGCCGCTGCCGGAATGCCCTGCTCAATGCTGACTCGGTTGAAGCGCCGCCCGTCCTTGTCGATGATTTCGTGCGTGTCGTAGAAATAGAGGACGCCGCTAATGTAAACACCCGGTCCCGGCTGGGTGCCCGATTGCAGTCCGGTGTCGCCGCGGATCACGGGAATATTCAACTGCGCACGCGCATCACCGCCCGAAGCGACAACTACAGTTAAGAGGAACAGGCAAGCAAGCCCCGTCTTGAACAAATCAGTCCGGAAATTTGCGTGGCTGCGGCGAGCGTCGCCCCCAACTTTTTTCGCGGAGCCGCTTCGTATTCCAATAGCCGCTGGTCGCCTTGTTGTCTCGATCATCTTCTCTCCTGTTTTCGACAGCCACAGCTCTTACTGGTTCAATCTCGTCGGGTTTCCCGTAACTAAAAGTTCGCTACCGCGAAGATCGCGCACAGCGAAATCCCAGGTGGTTCGTTCCGGTGTCAGGCTCGCCCTTCCCGCGCGCCCCTGGCATGTAGCGAGTGCAATACTCGTCGGTACAAAGAAACGAACCGCCTTTTTGAACGCGCTTGGCTACGCCCGGCTCTGAAGGATCAAGATTGTCAGCCGGTCCTTTTGGATTCCGCGCAACTTGTTTTGTCGCCGTGAGCGTCCGGTAGTAATCCGGCCGGTACCAGTCAGAGGTCCACTCCCAAACGTTTCCGGCCATATCGAAGAGTCCAAAACCATTCGCGGGAAATGCGCCAACTGGCGAAGTAGTGATGAAGCCGTCCTCGCCGGTGTTTTTGTTAGGGAAGTGCCCTTGAAAAGTGTTCGCCTGAAACTTGCCATTCGGCCTAAATTCATCTCCCCAAACGAAGCGCTTGCGATCCAAACCGCCGCGCGCGGCAAATTCGAATTCAGCCTCTGTCGGCAGACGTTTCCCGGCCCACTTCGCATAGGCTTCTGCGTCTTCATAAGCGATATGGACTACCGGATTCTTTTCTTTGCCCTTGAGGTTGCTTTCAGGCCCGTTCGGATGTCGCCAACTGGCTCCGGGCACGTACTGCCACCAAACATAGTGATCGTCGAGCGGAACTTTCGTGTCTGGCGGCGTGAAGACAACTGATCCGGGAACAAGATTCTCGGGTGGAGCGCCTGGGAAACTCTTCGCATCTGGTTTGCGCTCGGCAACGGTGACGTAGCCGGTGGCTTTGACAAAGCGCGCGAATTCTTCGTTTGTCACTTCTGTCTGGTCTAACCAGTAGCCGTCGACCGCGACGCGGTGAAACGGGCGCGCATCACGCATGTCCGGATCTTCAGCACCCATGGAAAACTCGCCGCCCGGAATCCAGACCATTCCCTCGGGCGCAGGAGCCGGAGCGGTTTCTGAATTGATCAAAGGCGGCTGACTGGCCGCGAGATCCGAATCTGCGTCGATGGTTGATTCACTTGTGTTGGCCGAGTGGGCAAGAGCCGAACGGCTATCGCAGAGTGCGGGCACTTCGACGGTCGTGACTGGTTTTACCTGCTCTCGTGACTTGTTAATGGCATACAGCGAACCCACTATTGCCAGGCTCACAAGAGCTGCACCCAGGACTCTTCTGCGGAGGCGGTTTCTCAAAGTCATGGTTTCCTCACTCCTCATCGTTACAGCTTGTGGCTCAGCGCCAGTTCAATTGCGTCGAGCAGTGCCTGATCGTCGACAGGTTTGCGGAGATAGGCGATGGGCATCCCGTTCAACGCTCGGTTGCGTGTCTCATCGGAATCGTGGCCGGTTATGATTATCACGGGCACTTTCATGCCGGACTCAGCCATCCGAGTTTGCACCTCGAAGCCGTTCACTACCGGCATGTTCAGATCCAGCACGATGCAGTGGGGCCGTCGGGCCGAAAAGGATTCGAGCAACTCGGCGCCGGACGGAAAGGTTTCCACGTCCATGCCGGCCGAACGTATTAGCCGACTCAAAGCTTTGCGGATGGGTTCTTCGTCGTCCACGACAGCAATTAGAGATCGAGTCTTAGTCAAGATGGGCGCACTGTAGCTGGAGCGGGACGAAGAAGATATTGGACCTTGGGTTATTAGACTTTAGGTCAATAGGTGAGGAGACGTCGGCAGGTTGGCAGGTTGGAAAGGAAAAGAAGGAACGAGGAAACGCCAGGGTCCTGACCCTGAAGTTCGCATAAATAAAACGAGGCTTTTGTCCTTCAGTCCCTCCGGGACGAAATATTTATGGAATTCATAAGCCTCCACTGAACTTGAGGATGGCTTCTTTGCGTTTCTGCTTGGCTTTGCACAAAAACTCTTATTTCGTGTTCTTTCATTTAGCTTAGTGTGATTTCGTGGATCGTATGGCTGCGAAACCTAAGTACACGATCCACGAAATTACACGAAATCTCACGAAGCCCCACGAACCAATGCTGATCCTAAGCGCTCGGTCAGACGGACAAGCTCAGCCACGGAATTCACCTTCATCTTCTCCATAACGCGGGCGCGATGGACCTTGATGGTTTTTTCCACGGTGCCGAGATCATTGGCGATCTGCTTGTTCAACTGTCCGGAGACAACATGGGTGAGGACTTCGCGTTCGCGCGGCGTAAGCGTTGCCAACCGTTCCTGGATTTCATCCAGCTCGGCGCGGCTCTGCCGTTCAATGCGATCCTTCTCGAGGGCGGCGTGAACGGCTTTAAGCAGGTCTTCGTCATCAATGGGCTTTGTGAGGAAATCCACCGCGCCGCCCTTCATCGCCTGTACGCTCATGGGAATGTCGCCACGGCCGGTAAGGAAAATGATCGGAATCGCGCTGTCTTTCGCCGTCAGCGCCGCTTGCAGCTCAAGTCCATTCAAGCCGGGCATCGCAACGTCGAGCACCAGACAACCAGCGGCGCGAGGAACGTGCTGCTTAAGAAACTCACTGGGCGAACTGAAAGTGGCGACCTCCAAACCAGCCGATCGCAGCACGCGCGCCAGACTCTTAAGCACGCCCAGATCGTCGTCCACCACAAAGACCATTGGCAAAATATCATTCATGACGGCAGTTCCGGTTTCACCGGAATCGTGAAGTAAAATGTAGTCCCGCGTTCGCCATTGTTCGCCGCCCACAACTTCCCGCCATGCGCCGTAATGATCGTGCGACAGACCGACAAACCCAGCCCCATGCCACGCGCCTTGGTAGTGAAGAATGGCTCGAACACCTTCTCAAGATTATCCGGCGCCAGACCGACACCATGGTCAGCCACGGAAACGCAGATCCCTTCCCCGTTATTTAGTTCGGTGCGAATGATGAGTTTGCGATCGCCGGCCGGGCCGGTGGCAATGGCGTCGCAGCCGTTCATCACCAGGTTCAGCACGACCTGCTGCAGTTGCACCCGGTCTCCTACAATGGCGGGCAGTTCGGGCGCGAGTTCCATTTGACCGGTTACTCTTTGATTGAGCAAATCATTGCGCACGAGCTTGAGAACTTCGCTGACCACGTCGTTGAGATCGAGGGGCTGATGCTCAGCTGTGCTCTTCTTGAGCAAGAGGCGCAGACGATGAATTACTTCTCCCGCGCGTTTGTCCTGTTTCACGATGTCGCCGAGGATATCGCGCACTTCGTTGAGATCGACATCGTCGCGCGCGAGGAAGCGCTGCGCGGCCTGCGCGTTGCTGAGGATGGCGGTGAGCGGTTGATTCAACTCGTGAGCGAGGGAGCCGGAGAGTTCCCCCAGCATCGTCACTCGCGACAGGTGCGCCAGTTCCGTTCGGTGCTGTAGTTCTTCGACTTCAGCCTTCTTGCGGGCGGTTATGTCACGAGCAATAATCGAGGCGCCCATAATCATGCCGCGCTCATTCTTAATCGGGGAAATCGTCAGCGAGACGTCGATTCGCATTCCTTCTTTGGACACGCGCACGGTTTCCAGATGATCCACACTGACGCCGCGGCTGAGACGCTCAAGAATTGCCTGCACTTCACCTTTCAGTTCAGGAGGAGCGAGGATCGAAACATGCTGCCCTACAATTTCGCTGGCAGAGTACCCATATATCTTTTCAGCGCCGGCATTCCAGGTTGTGATCGTTCCCTCCAACGTCTTACTCAAAATCGCATCATCCGAAGTCTCGACGATCGTCGCCAAATTTTTCTTCGCTTCCTCGGCCTGGCGGCGTTTGGCCTGCGAGAACAGCAGCCAGACAATCCCCAGCGCCTGAAGCACAATCAGCGCGATGGCTCCGATGATGCGCCATTTGTACAACTCCCAAACCGAAGAGTCCTTGTAACGAACAATACTGCCGGGCGGTAGCTTGGCTTCGTCGATGCCCCACCGCCGCAGCTCTCTCCAGTCGAAGATCGGCATGCTCGAAACATTTTGCAGCGGAATATCCTGTGGCTTCTCCCCGCTCAGAATGCGCAGCCCCAGTTCAGCGGCGGCTTTGGCAAGAGCTTCGTGACTGATCATGCGTCCGCCAACAACCCCCGGCTGAAACGCGTCTTGATTCAACACGTAGATCGGAGCGGATGAAGAAGGAGCCACGAGAGAAACCGACTCCGGTAGTGAGTAGGCTTTGCCCTCGCTGTCGGCAAGGATAGAAAGAAACAATACGATGGTCCCCTGAGGTAGCGAGCCCAAATCCTTGCGTAGAGCTTCGATGGTAAGGTCGGTCGGATAGATAAACTCCAGATTGGCTCCATACGATTGGAACTCCTTGCGCGCTACTGATTCCCAAAATTTGCCGCGGAACCCCGTGCCTCGCAACACCACGACCCGCCGCGTGCCTGGATGAAGGGACAGCGCGAGATCCAAGGCGGACTTCAACTCTATGCGGCCCTGGACTCCCGTTACGTTCCTCCCCAGCTCAAAGCCATCCGCGTCATGCTCGCTGTTGAGAAAAAATACTGTAGGGGTGGCCGGGAAAAGCTCATCCTTATGCTTTAGCAAGAATTTCAAAGCAGGCTGGGTAATCGTAAAGATTAGATCAAATTTCTCTCCCTCATACTTTCGTTGCAGAAGTTTGACCAGTTCCTGTTCATATTTATCGTCGGGGATTCGAAGACTATCCAGAGCCTCGCTGAAAAATCGGACGCGAGCCTGCGAGCCTTTTGCCAGAGTTGAGCGAAAGACCTCACTCACCATGATGACGCTGGGAAGATTCGGATCTACCCCGGAAAAGATGAGAACCTTTTTAGGAGTTTCCTCCGCCGAAGCCAATGGCGCAGCAAGTGCGGACAGCGCCACCATCAAAACAAGCAAAAATAATTTGCCAATTGCCGGCACGAAACTCATTCTGGTTGGACGACTGAACATCTTCGTTCTCGCAATCGGCACATTAGACTCCGCTACCGCGACCGTTAGTGCGTACGTCCGTCAGCTACGGACGTTGTAAGCGCCGGGGGCAGCAGCGTGGCGATATTGACAATCGCGCCAGAGTTGCGCCCGTACTCGGCGCTGAACGTCGAGTTGTCGACCTTGAATTCCTGAATACTACTTATGCGAGGCACAACGGACCCGTTCTGATCGACGACTCTTCCCTGCAGAACGGCGGTGGATTGGAAGACCATTCGCCGAGAGCCACTTGGCTCGGCGACAGAAAGTGAGGCCATCAAGCCAATCAAAAGAGACGATGGGAGGGTACG
>Ga0307468_100000469_pt1 | contig 10004 bp, 9 predicted proteins | sample atmdna_FD_203085 | JGI IMG/M metagenome (GOLD analysis project Ga0307468, IMG submission 203085) | Hardwood forest soil microbial communities from Morgan-Monroe State Forest, Indiana, United States - atmos_gases AM2C_05 | ecosystem: Environmental > Terrestrial > Soil > Temperate forest > Bulk...
CGCCAAGGCAGGCGTAGGAGCCTACTCCGCGACCAAGCACGCCCTGCGGGCGATGGCGGACAGCTTCCGTGACGAGGTCAACAAGCAGGGCGTCCGTGTGCTCACCGTCTTTCCGGGCCGCACCGCCACCGCCATGCAGGAGGAAGTCCACCGCTTCGAAGGTAAGCCTTACGCCCCCGAGCAGCTCCTCCAGCCCGAGGACGTGGCCGCCGCGGTCGTCCATGCTCTGAGCCTGCCGCGCACCGCCGAGCTGACCGACCTGCACATCCGCCCGATGCGCCCGCTGCCGCCGATCCAGGTAGGCTAGACTGAAGCCATGGCTGCCGACGACCTCCTGAGGGATAAGAGGGACGAGATCCTGCGGATTGCCGCAAGGCACGGTGCGTCCAATGTCCGTATCTTCGGGTCCTTCGCGAGAGGAGAAGCGACTCGCGACAGCGACATCGACATCCTGGTCGACCTTGAGCGGGGGCGGAGTCTCCTCGATCACGCCGCGCTGGTCATCGAGCTGGAAGAGCTCCTGGGGACGCGAGTGGATGTCGCGACGGAGCGCGGCCTTAAGGTAGGCGTGCGCGAAGAGATCCTCGGGGAAGCTCGCCCTCTGTGAGCCGGCGGGATAGCCAGCGGCTCCGCGACATCCTCGAAGCTATCGAGAAGATCCGGCACGCCGCAGCTCAAGGGCGCGGTGTTTTCGAGACCGAAGAGATGGTCCAGGTCTGGATCATCCACCATATCCAAATCATCGGCGAAGCGGCTCGGGCTCTCTCGGAATCTTTTCGAGCCCGGCATCCCCAGGTCCCATGGCCGCAGATTGTGGGGATGCGGAACATCCTCGTCCACGACTACTTCGGCATCGATCTCGAAGAAGTGTGGACCGTGGTGGCAAGGGACCTGCCCGTCTTGCAGAGAGAGGTGGAGGCGATTCTGGCTACAGATCCCGCCGCGGGCTGACCTCGATCTCCGACGTGCAGAGCACCCGGCTGCCGCTGGGGATGTCGCGGGCGACGATGGCGTTGACGCCGATGAAGACGTCGTCGCCGACCGCGATGTCGCCGATCACCTTGGCGCCGGCCCCGATGAAGACGTTGTTCCCGATCCGCGGCATGTCGCCGACCCGCCCGGGGTGCGGCGAGCCGATCGTGACGCCGTGGAGCAGCAGGGCGCCGGCGCCGATCTTGGCGTAACCGCCGATCACCAGCCCGGTGCCGTGGCTGATCCGCAGCCCCGGTCCGATCTCCGCGCCGGGGCCGATGTCGACCCCTGTATAGAAGAGGTTGAGCCGGGCGAAGAGCGGTCCGAAGAAGGGGATGCCGTGCTGCTTGAACCAGTGGGCGATGCGATGGAGAACCACCGCCTGGAAGCCGTTCTCGAAGAGCAGCGACTCGATCACGTACCAGGGGAACGCCTTGGTCTTGATCTCGCGCAGGCGGCGGGCGTCCTCGCGCAGGTTATCGAACATCACCATTCCCCGGAGCCATGGCCGGCAGCACCTCGATCTCGACGCGGTAGGTGTTGCGGCCGTTCCGGTCCGAGAACCAGGCGACGTTCTCGAACACCGGGTCGAGCTCCAGCACATAGATACCGGGCCTGGCGGGGGCTACGACCCGCTGGCGGACGCTGACCCGGCCGCCGGGCAGGACGGGGAGAGGCAGAGGCGTGCGCTCACCGTCCTGGACCACCACCTTGTCGTCCTGGTGCCAGTGATAGGAGAGGTTCACCCGCGCCGCGCCTTCGGCGGTCCAGGGGCGGCCGCTGCGGTTGAACAGCCGGGTCGCCACCGTGAAGGTCTCACCCGCGCGCACCTGCCGGGGAGCGACGATCTTGCCCCATTGGAGCTTGTAGAGGTCGGCCCCCAGATGCCGGCCGCTGCCCATATAGGTGAGCTCGGCGCCGACGAAGAAGCTCTCTCGCCGCGACGAATCCTCCGCGAAATAGGGACAGCTGTTGGGCGGATAGAACCGCGTCCAGTGGCGGATACGTCCGGTCCGCGGCGTCGCGACCAGCTTATAGACGTAGACCGGCTTGCCGCCCTGCGTGCGCACCTTCAAGGGCTTGCCGGGCCGAAGCTCCACCCGCTTCTCCTCACCGCGCTGGAGGGTGAGGTCCTGCCGTGCCTCGCTCATCTTGAGCGTGACGCGGTTGCGCGGCGCCAGGCTCCGCACCTGGAAGACCGCCTGCTCGATCGGCTCGAGGCTCAGGAAGTACAGCTCCACACGGCTCGCCCCGCGCAGCCAGATCATCCCGCCTTGGGGCAGCACGAGGTCCTTGCGGCCGATCACGCGCAGGTCGCCCATCGTGATCCGCTCGTAGCCAGGGACGTTGCGCAGCGACAGCTCCAGCGGGAAGAACCGCAACGGCGTATTGCGCACATGGGACTGCAGCGTCGGTTCCGGACCGCCGGCGCCGAAGGGCGTGAAGAGCAGCGGGCCGATGCAGAGCCCGGCGGCGGCATAGCCCAGCGGGACGGTCCACCGTGGCCGGATCTGCGTCACCAGGAAGAGGAAGCCCGGGTAGACGTTGATGAAGTAGCGGTTGCCGACGAAACCGCCGCCTCCCTGCCAGTTCCAGGCGATGAAGACCAGAAAGAACAGGGCGACCGCGGCGAGTGAGACGAGCAGCAGCCACCGCTCCGAGGAGCCCCGGCCGTGGAGCAGGAAGAGCGCGACCGCGAGCCCTCCGAAGGGCAGGTAGAGCAGGAACCCGGTGTGGCGGCCCCAGAGGAAATAGCCGATGTTCTCGGCCAGCTCGCCCCAAGTGGTGTCCGGCTTCCGGATCAGCCAGCTCCAGGAGTTGCCGGTCGGCGACTGCGCCGCTGCCGCGGCCTCGCCCTGGCCGGCCCTGCCGCCGCCCGCGCGCGCTCCCGCAACCGGGGCCGGCGGCTCGATCGGCATGCGGCCGGGCTCGCAGACGGTCACGCCCTGGCGCGTCACCCCCAGGTACGAGCTGGGGTGGCCGGTGAGCGCGGTCGCGATCCCCGTGACCGCGCCGAGCGAGATCAGGGCGCCGAGCACCCAGGTGCCGATCGCCGGCCACTGACGGCTGCGCAGATAGCCCCAGAGCGGCGCGACGGCGACCGCGGCGATCATCGGCTTGTTATAGGCGGCGAGCACCACGGCCGCGCCCGAGAGCGCCGCGAACACGAGGAGGCGGCGCCCGGCCACGTCCTCGCGCGGCAGCCCGAAGAACAGGCAGGCCGCGACCGCGGCCATGTTGAACAGCTCGGGCTGGATCCAGAAGACGTAGGAGAAGGTGGCGCTCAGCAGGAAGAAGCCGGCGGAGAAGAGCGCCGCCGTGGCGTCGGCGTTGAAGCGGCGCAGGTAGAGCGTCCCCATCCAGACCATCGCCATCAGCAGCAGCATGTTGAAGGCGACGAGGCCGTTGGCGCCGAAGAAGCCGGCCAGCGGCACGGCGAAGAGCGAGTAGATGTACGGCTTGCCGTAGTAGACCGTCCGCCAGCCGTCGTCGGTCATCAGGATCAGGTTGTTGACCGGCTGGAAGGGGAACTCCCGGAAGAGGCGGTCGATGTCCTTGACCTCGAGCCGCAGGTCGCCGTCGTGGGCGAGGCTCAGGGCCATCAGGTAGTAGGCCGATTCGTCCGCCTTGAGATGCGCCGGCAGCCCCGGTTTGCCCAGGGTCAAAGGGAAAAGGAAAAAGAACAGCGTGACCGACGTAAGCGCCAGGCGGACGGAACGATTCACGGCGGGCGAGTGTAGCACCCCCGGGCTCCTCCCCCTTGTGATACAGTCCCGGCCGGCTTTTTTACCCTCTCCAAGAGACCGTACCGATGAGCACCCTGTACCTCGATTCCCGTGTAAACGATGACGAGCGCCGCCGGCGGCTCTACGCCGGGCACCTCTTCGTCTTCTCGCCGCGCCCCTCGACGACCGCCCTCTGCGACTTCGCACGCGAGCTGATCGAGGAGGCGTTCCATCCGCTCGATCCGCAGCACGCCCAGGACCACCTGCCGGTCGAGCGGTTCGTCGAGATCGTCGCCCCCTTGAAGCCGCGCTTCATCCACCACCCGCGTACCAAGGAGCTGCTGCTCGACCTGCTGCGCGACCTCGGCAGCGACATGGAGAAGACCTACTTCGACGTGCCGCGGATGCGGGTCGCGACCAGCGGCGGCTATCTGAACGCGGGCGTCGCCTACGTGCTCCATCCGCACCGCGACATCTGGTACTCCTCGCCGCTGTGCCAGCTCAACTGGTGGCTGCCGGTCTACGACTTCGAGTCCGAGAGCGCCTTCTCCTTCCACCTGCGCTACTGGGACCAGCCGGTCCGCAATAGCTCGGGCCAGTACAACCACTACGAGTGGAACCGGGTGGGGCGCAAGAGCTCGGCGATGCAGGTCAAGACGGACACGCGCGTGCAGCCGAAGCCGCTGGACGAGCTGGAGCTGGAGCCGGAGATCCGGGTGGTCTGCCCGCCCGGCGGTCTGATCCTCTTCTCGGGCGCGCACCTCCATTCGACGGTGCCCAACACCTCCGGCCGGTCGCGCTTCAGCATCGACTTCCGGACCGCCCACCTGGACGAGCTGGCGACCCTGGGCGGGGCGCCAAACCTCGACCGCGAGTGCACGGGGACGACGCTCTTCGAGCTGCGGCGGGCCTCGGACCTGGCGCCGGTGCCCGAAGAGGTCATCCGGCTCTACGATCCGAACCCGCCGGAAGACCGCGAGGGGTTGGTCTTCAAGCCGCCGGCGGAAGTCGCCGCCGTGCCGGCCGCGAAGTGAGCGACAGGGCGCTCCCTTACGAGAGTGCCCTGCGCGAGGGGGCCGTCCCTCGCGTCAAGGAGGTCGTCAAGCGGGTCCTGTCCGAAAGCGCGCTGCCGCTCGGGACGGTGATCCGCGTCGCGACCCGCGAGCCGGCGATCGCCCTCACCTTCGACGACGGTCCCCATCCCGAAGATACGCCGCCCCTGCTGGAGATCCTGGAGCGGCACGGCGCGCGCGGCACCTTCTTCATGGTGGGCCAGAGCGCCAGCCGGCACCCCGAGCTGGTGAAGCGGGTGGCCGAGGCCGGCCACGCGATCGGCAACCACACCTGGGACCACCTGTCGATGCCGCTGCTGTCCGGCCGCTACCGGCGCGGGCAGATCCAGTGGTGCGACGAGGCGCTCGCCCCCTACGGCGCGAAGCTGTTCCGGCCGCCCTACGGCGAACAGAGCCTGGGCTCGCGCCTGGACGCCCTGCGCGCCGGCCACCAGGTGATCGCCTGGGACGTGATCGCCGAGGACTGGCGGGACGACCCGGCGGACGTGCTGCTCGCCCGCATCTACCGGCGCCTGCGGCGGGGGAGCATCGTCCTGCTCCACGACACCCTCCACACCACGGTCGAGGAGCGCTACCGCGACCGCGCCCCCATGCGCGAGGCGGTCGAGAGGCTCCTGACCGAGTTGGGAAACCGCTTCCGCTTCGTGACCGTCCCCGAGCTGCTGCGCCTGGGCCGCCCTTTCCGCTGGCACTGGTACCAAAAGGCGCGGTTGGATTGGATCAAGCGGGTAAAGTAGGCGGCGGCGGGATCTTTCCCTTCAGTCCTTCTCGAATCCCTTGGATCTTGGCCACTGCGGCCTGCTGGTTGCCCCGCCGCAACTCCCGGACATAGGCGACCGCGAAGGCGGCGGCGGAGAAGGCGAGGAAGCTGGCCCATTGCCAGGGCCTGGCATAGCGCCGGACGTAGATCGTGCTGCTCTTGCCGAACTGGAAGTTCCGCCCCGGGCTGTAGCCGCCTGTCGTGTAGGCCACCATGTGGTAGAGGACGGCGCGATGCGCGTAGACGCACCGGAAGCCCTGCCGCTTCACGCGGGTACAGAAGTCGGCGTCGTCGACACAGATGAAGAAGACAGGGTCCCAGCCGCCGGCGGCCTCGGCCGCGGTGCGGCGGATCAGGATGGCGCAGCCGTTGATGTAGTCGACCTCGGCGTCCCGGTCGTACTGGCCGTTGTCGATCTCGCCATAGCCGCGCTCGGTGGTGATGGACTCGCGGAAGCGCAGGATGCCGCCCGCCGACCAGAGGCGCCGCCGGTCGCCGTGGAAGTAGCACTTGGGGCCCACGCACCCGACGGCGGGGTTGGATTCGGCGACCCGGACCATCTCGGTGAGCATGTCCGGCTTGACCTCGATGTCGTTGTTGAGGAGCAGCACGTAGTCGTAGCCATTGGCGAACGCCCATTGGAACCCGGCGGCATACCCCGATGAGCTGCCCTGGTTGACCTCGATGCGGACCTGCCGGACGTCGGGGAACGCCGTCGCGACCGCCTCATACGACCCGTCGGTCGAGGCATTGTCGAGGTGGACGAGGTCGAAGGCGGGATAGGTCATCCCCCGCAGGCTGGCGAGAGCCTGGAGCGTAATCTCCTTGCCGTTATAGTTGACGACGACCGCCGCGATGCGCGGGAGCTTCTCGGGCATGGGGCGGGATTGAACCACATGGGGTGGGACGAAGGATAGGAGAGGTGCTGTGAGCCTTGAGCCGAGGGTCGTGATCGTCACGGGCGGGGCCGCCGGCATCGGCCGGGCCACCGCCCGCCGTTTCGCCCGCGACGGCGCCCGCGTCGCCGTCTGGGACGTCAAGGCCGACTCTCCGGAGGCGCTGTGCGCCGAGTTGGAGGAGGCCGGCGGCGAAGCCGTGTTTCAGACGGTGGACGTCACCGACGCCGCGGCGGTCGAGGCGGCGGCGGCCAGGGTCGTGGAGCGCTGGGAGCGGATCGACGTGCTGGTCAACAACGCGGGTGTCCTGCGCGACGGCCAGCTCGTCAAGTGGAAGGAGGGAAGGAAGCTCTCCGAGATGAGCGAGCGGGACTTCGACGCCGTGATCTCAGTCAACCTCAAAGGGGTCTTCCTCTGCACCCGCGCCGTGGTGCCGCACATGATCGCCGGCGGGGGAGGAGTGGTGCTCAACGCCTCCTCCGTCGTCGGCCTCTACGGCAACTTCGGCCAGACCAACTACGCGGCCACCAAGGCCGGCGTGATCAACATGACCCGCACCTGGGCGCGCGAGCTGGGACGCTACAAGATCCGCGTCAACGCCGTGGCGCCCGGGTTCATCGCCACCGAGATGGTCAGGGCCATGCCGGAGAAGGTGCTGGCCGGCATGGTCGAGCGCACCCCGATCGGCCGCATGGGCGAGCCTGAGGACATCGCCGAGGCCTATTTCTGGCTGGCCTCGGACGCCGCGAGCTTCGTCCACGGCACCGTGCTGTCGGTCGACGGCGGCATCGTCGTCGGGACATAGCGCATGAAGGCGGCGGCGGCGTTCAGGGCGGCCCGGTGAGCCGCTGGAGGTTGCTGCACCCCAGCTCCTCGTCGCCGTCGCACGCGCGGCGGTAGAGCGCCAGGGCGCGGGCCTCGTCCTGGAACACGCCGCTGCCCTCTTCGTACATGACTCCGAGGTTGACGCACGCCAGCGTGTCCTCCGCGTCACAGCCCTTCTGGTAGAGCTCGGCGGCGCGGTAGGGGTCTAGGGGAAGCCCCCCCGAGCCGTCCTCATAGCCCGCCGCGAGGTTGTAGCATCCCCGTCCGAGGCCGGCATCGCAGGCCTTCTGGTAGAGGTCGGCGGCGCGGGCATCGTCCTCGCCGACGCCGTTGCCGGTCGCATACATCACCCCGAGGTCGACGCAGCCCCGGGGCTCTCCTCCCTGGCACGCCTTGTCATAGAGCTTCATGGCCCGCGCCAGATCCTGTGGCACACCGGCCCCATCGTTGTAGAGGACCGCGAGCTCGTGGCAGGCCTCCGCGTCGTCGGCGTCGCAGGCCGTGCGGAATTTCGCCGCGACCTCGGTCTTTTCTTTGGAATCGGCTTCGTCCCGGCGCAGGATGAGGAGGTTGCGGCAGGAGCGTGTGTGTCCGCCGTCGCAGGCCTTTCGGAACAGGTCCACGGCGCGCTTTTCGTCCTTGGGGACACCGTCGCCGGCGGCCAGCAGGTCTGCGAAGTTGGCGCATCCGACCGCCTGGCCGGCGTCGCAGCTCCGTTCGAAGAGAGAGGCGGCCTGGGGCTTGTCGGGGGGGATGCCGCGTCCTTCCCGGGAGAGGATGCCGAGGTTGAAGCACCCCGTCGGATCGCCGGGCTGACAGGCGCCGCCTTCACAGCCGCGGCGGTAGAAGCCGGCCGCCATCGCCGGATCCAGGGGGGCGCCGATGCCGTTCTCATAGAGATAGCCGAGGTTGGTGCAGGCGAGGGAGCTGCCGCCGTCGCAGGCGCGGCGGTAGGAGACCAGGGCGAGCGTGAGGTTTTCCGCCGTCGAGCCGCTCCGGCCCTGGTTGTACATCAGGCCGACGTTGTAGCACCCCGGAGCGTTGCCGCCCTCGCAGCCGCGGCGGTAGAACGAGGTGGCGGCGGTATCGTCCCGGGCGCCGCCGCGGCCTGTGGCATACATGAAGCCGAGATGGGAGCACCCCTCGGCGTTATCCGCCTCGCAAGCCCGCCGCGCCAGGTCGCGGGCGCGGGCTTCGTCCTTGGCGACGCCGGACCCGTCGAGGTAGAGGAGCGACAGCTCCGCGCAGGCCTGAGCGTCCCCGCCGTCGCACGCCTGGATGAAGAGTTCGGCGGCGCGGCCCGCGTCCGCCGCCGCCCCCTGGCCGGCGAGATGAAGCAGACCCAATCGCCGGCACCCCGCGACCCGCCCCTCCTCGCACGACCGGGTATACAGCCCGACGGCATCCGCCAGCCGCACCGTCTCCTCGAGGCTCTCGGAATCGCGGCGGACCGTCACCCGCACCTCCTGCCCGGGCTTCATCCCTGCGAGCGCCTGCTCGACCTCGCAGATTCCCGCGACCGGCTGGCCGTCGAAGGTCTCGAGCCTGTCGCCATTCTGCAGCCCCGCCCGTCCGGCAGGCCCCACATCCTCGATCTCCTGCAAGGCCACCCCGGGCACTCCCTCGGAGCTGATGGAGAGGTCGAGGAACCCGGCCCCGAGGGTGGCCGGGCCGTCGCCGGAATCGTAGGTGCCGCCTCCGGTGCAGGAGAGCGACAGGACGAGAAGGCAGCAGAGGCTGGTTCGGGTCACGAGAGGTTCTCCGATGACGAAGGCTCTCAGGATTAGAGCACAGCGAGAGGCGTTGCGTCAGGTGGGAAGCAGAATCGCTAAGGAGCCACCCGGAGGCACACCGCCGGGAGATACCGGCCTCCCAGAGCCCGCTCCCAGGTCTCCGCGGGTTCCGTCCAACAAATCGGGAGCGATCTGTGTTTGGTGAGCAGAATCGCGGCGCAGAGGGCCTTCGGGTCGTGAGCGCCGGAGGAAGGGTGAATGGTGCCTGAGAACCAGACGGAGCACAGAGAGCGGGTGGTGCTCGCGGCCCGGGCGGCTATGGGGCAGGTCGCCGGACGCGTGGCGGCGGTGCCGCAGGAGCTGGCCGCGGCCATTGCCGATGGGCGCGGTGACCGGGGGGCTGTGGAGGCGGCGTGCCGCCGGGTCTTTGGGGAGCGGGGGCCTCTCGATCTCGTCCTCTTTGATACCGACCGGATTACGGAATACGTCTACGAGTCGAGCCTGCCTCCGGTGATCGCGGGGGCTTCGACGATTCTGCGCGAGCTCAATGCGGAGATCGCGAGTCGCTATCAAAGCCAGACCATCTTCTCTGGGGGCGGCGAGGGGCTGCTCCTCGTGGAGCGCGGACGTGGCGCGGGAATCTGCCGGGAGATCGAGGAGCTGTATTGGACCCGGACGGACGGCGCCCTCGGCGTGACCACGGGCTTCCTGGAAGTGGCTCCGCAGGATTTCATCGCAGAGGGTCCGCAGGAGGACGAGGCTCGCGGCGGCGTGCGGCTTGTGGCCGGGACGCAGGCGGTGCTGGCGCGGCTGCGGGACCGCGTTCGCCGCAGGAAGGACGAGGTGCCTCCTCCTCGTACCCCGGTGGACGGCTCGCTCCCCCGCTGTATCTCGTGTCGCGACCGGGCGGCCACTCATCCGACGCCGGTGCCGCGCGAGGGGCTGCCGGGCAACGTGCTCTGCTTCCCCTGCCACCGGCGCTGGTCTACAGGGAAGGACGAGATCGCGGGGGTCTCGTT
>Ga0307468_100000470_pt1 | contig 10002 bp, 8 predicted proteins | sample atmdna_FD_203085 | JGI IMG/M metagenome (GOLD analysis project Ga0307468, IMG submission 203085) | Hardwood forest soil microbial communities from Morgan-Monroe State Forest, Indiana, United States - atmos_gases AM2C_05 | ecosystem: Environmental > Terrestrial > Soil > Temperate forest > Bulk...
ATGGCACCGCCAGCCCGGCTGAGTAAAAGACCGCGAGTATCAGTCCGCCTTTCCACCCGCCGCTGGTGGCGGCCAGTCCGATGATGCCGCCGAGGATGGGACCGATGCACGGCGTCCACCCGGCCGCGAAAGCGATCCCCAGAGTCAATGATCCCAACACGCCTCGGGGTTTCTCGCTCGAGAACTGGCGGGTGTCCTTGTAGAGATATTTGATCTTCAATATGCCGATCAAGTGCAGACCAAAAACAATGATCACCAGGCCGCCAATAATGCGGACCCAGGCATTGGTGATTATTGCCGAGCCGACCAGACCCGCGGTGGCGCCGAGGGCCAAAAAGATCACCGACAATCCGCAGTTGAAAGCGATCGAGTTAATGATCACCGCCCGGCGCGCGGCTGAACGCGATCCGCCTTCGCCTTTCAAGTGATCGATGCTCACGCCGGACATCAGCGACAGATAGCCGGGCACCAAAGGCAGCACGCAGGGCGATAGAAACGACAACAAGCCGCCGGCGAAAGCAATCAAAATGTTAACCAGAGAAACTTGCATGAGACTAAGTGCGCCTTAATAGTCTCCCAGACCACATCCGCAAACTCAAATACAGACCGCTGGTCGCTGAAAGTCCGGCCAGGGCTGACAGTGCCAGCAACAACGGAACCTGCCAGGAACCGGCAAAGAAATAAAAGTGCGCCTGGCGAAAATACCGCGTTAGCGCGCCCGGCGGTGGCGTTTTGATGACCGTTCCCGTCTCAGCGTCGATCAAAAGGGAATCAGCGCCCAGACCACCCACGGCCTGATAAACCGGACGCCCTTCGCGCATGAGCAGGGTTAGCGCCGTCGTGGGTAACTTTCTGCCGGCAAACTCACTCGCCCGGCTTAAAGCTTCGGACGGTGGAATGCGCACTCGCGTTGCATCGATGGTTTCGATTTTCCCGCCTTCGACCGCATTCGGCCACGCATACAATAAGCCGCTCGAAGCCCACGCCAGGACCGGGATAGCGACAATCAAGGCCAGCCAGATATGTACACGATAGATAAACGATCGCATCAAAGGTCACCGCGCGGCCCGCTCAGCAGTGGCCGGCATTGGCTCGTCGATCAGTTTCTTAATCATCTTGCCCAGTGCGGCAGCTTCCATGTCGCTTGCTCCGATGCTGATGAATCGCACCACGCCGCGACGATCGAGCAAAAACGTGGTCGGGATTCCCGAGATGCCAAAGTTTCGATCATTATCGTTTGAATCCGCGATCGCGAACCCATATGACATGCGAAACTTTTTCTTAAAGTTGCGCAGGTAATCCAATTCCTGCGCCGGGGTCAATTCCTTGCCTTCCGCGCGACCGTAAAAATCCGTCATTCCGAGAATTATCAACCCCTTGTCCTTATAACTCTCGTGCCACTTCTCCAGTCGTGGAATAGTGATGCGACAAGGTCCGCACCAGGGCGCCCAGAAATCCAGCAGCACCACGCGCCCTCTCAAATCTGCAAGCTTAGTCGGTTGCAGATCCATCCATTCCTTCGCCACGATGTCCGGCGGGAAACCTGTCGTCGGGCGCGCAGACTCAAAGAACTTAAAGAGATCAGAATTAGGGTCGAGCTGGAGCAAGCGCCTGAGGGCGAGTTTGTAAAGATTACTGGAAGGTAACTCCATCGACAGACTGCGGAGTTCCTGAACTGTGGCGATGGCTTCGTCGGTTTTCTTCAGTTTTAGTTGGGCTTCCGACAGTAGCACCATAGCGTCGCTCAGCATTTTGTCGCGGGCACTGAAACTCTTTTTGGCCGCGGCCTTCCGGGCGGCATTAAACATCTCACGCGCGTGCGGCAGTGCGTGCTCAAAATCTTTTGCCTTGAAGTAACCTGACACCATCCAGTTTTCAAGGACGTAGCGGTCGTCAGCTACCTGCGGCTGGTTCCCGGCGTATTCGGCCAGACGCTGGGCCGCTTCCGGCAGCAAATCTTTTTTCGCCGCCTGGATCACGATCAGCGCGCGCGCGTCCTGCGCAGGTTCACCATCAGCCGTGGGGTTCTCAGTAAGAAAACGGCGCATCGCCTCCAGCGCCCCATCGTAATTGCCGGCGAGGTTGTAAAGCAGACCGAGATAGTAGACGTCTTTGCCTGCCGGCTTGCGGGCTGTCAACGTGGTCGCATGTCTGGCGGCGAGTTCGCGCTGCTCCAGCTTAACCTTTTCCTCAATGCGTTGGTCGTACGGCATGCTCCGTTTTTCGAATTCGGCGAACTTTCGTTGGACGTACGGGTTTACATCCTCATAAAGCTGGAGAGCCGTGCGCGACTCATTGGCGTCGGCAACTTTTGCCAGGGGTGGTTGACTGGGGTCGCTGGTGTTAGTCGGAGCGGCAGTATCTTTTACGCGACCGGCTTGGGCGAATGCCGATTGAAGCAGAAGGCTGCAAATCACAGCCAAAAAGAAAGGGGAACGTTTCATAGGAACCTTAGCAGCACAACGGAGTTTTCGCAGCGAACCCGAAGAGACGCGAGCAATGGTAGGACACGATAATGGCGCTGTCAAAATCGTGCCCTTTTGGAGTGCGGTGGCAAGCGCTAGCGCGACACCGCTTTGGATCTCCTTTTAGGCCCATGGTCTGTTCAAGCCAAAGCGCCGTCGTCGCTTCGCTCTGCCGGCGCACTCCAAAACTGACCTGCGACTCACCTGGACTCAGCCAAAGCACGAAAGCGTTCCGGTGAAAACGCTCGAATGGCTGCCGGCACTGCGCTCTCAACAATCGCCGCGGCTATCAACTCGCCGGTAATCGGCGCGAGCAGAATACCGTTGCGATAATGACCGGTGGCGTAGTAAAGGCCCGCCGTCTCTTCACAGGGACCGAGCACCGGCCAATCATCCATTCCGCGCGGTCGAAATCCCGACCAGGAATCGGCGGGTTCTATGCCTGTCAATGCCGGGGCAATCTCATTCGCCATCGATCTAATCGCGTTCACACCGGCGGCAGTCACGCGCTTATCAAAACCGACGCGTTCCGATGTCGATCCGGCCAGGAGCCGCCCGTCGCGACGGGGTACAAGGTAACCACGCGCGCTATAGATTACGTGTTTAGTGACTGGTGTGGGCGTTTCAAAGCAAAGCATCTGGCCGCGCACCGGTTCGATTCGCGGGCCGCGAAACCCAGAATCGATCAGTGAGGTCCACGCTCCGGCAGCCAGCACTACGATGGGCGCAGCGATCCAGCCTAAAGAGGTGTTGACTCCGCGGACCTTGTCATTTTCAATCAGCAGTTCGTTAACGTTGCACTCTGTGATGAGATACACGCCGAGGTTTTCATTGGCTGATAACAGTGCCTTGATCAGGCGACGGTTCTCGACCTGATAGTCATTGGGAAAGCGCAAAGCGCACCGCACCTCGGAAGAAACGCAGGGTTCCAGTTTGCGGGTTTCGTCAGCGCTCAGCCACTCGACGCATAAGCCTTCACTCTTCTGCCAGTCGGATCGCGATTGCAGTTCCGCTTCATCTGCTTCGCTAAAGCCGACATAGATCGTTCCGGTTCGATCCAACTCGACATCCATACCGGTTTCGCTTTGTAGAGAGTCGGCCCACGCCGGGTACATATCGCGACTGGCGGCGGCGAGCCGAAAAAAATCATCCGCATGATCGACTTCTACCTGCGGCGCCAGGATACCGGCGGCGGCCCAGGAGGCTTCGGTTCCCGGCTGGCCGCGTTCGAGCAAGGTCACGTTGCTGATTCCTCGAAGCGTCAGCGCCCGGCCGATGCTTAATCCGATTACGCCGGCGCCGACGATAACGACGTCAGCAGATTTGTTTGGTCTGGATGTAGTGCTAGTTGGCATGAGTCCCAATTGGTCCGTCGGCAGGCTGGCAGCCTGCCGTACTGCAGCCTGCCGTACTGCGGGCTGCCGTACCGCGGGCTGCCAGCCCGCAGACCAGTCGTCAGTCGTCGGTTGTCAGTTGTCGGTTGAAGTCTTATGCTGAGCGACTGGGTTTTTGGAAGAGGTCGGGCGAATCAACGAAAATTGCAACTGACCACTAACAACTGACCACTAACTATTCTATGCATCGTATCACACTGATTCCCGGCGATGGCATCGGCCCCGAAGTCGCATCCGCAGTGGTGAGGATCATCGAAGCTTCCGGTGTCGAGATCGAATGGGAAGAGCACATCGCCGGCCAGCAGGCATTGGACAAATTCGACAAGACTTTACCCGACGAGTTACTGGAATCGATCAAACGCAACCGGGTTGGTCTTAAAGGGCCAATCACCACGCCAGTCGGCAAAGGTTTCACTTCCGTCAATGTCGGGTTGCGCAAGGCCCTGGACTTGTACGCTAATCTGAGGCCGATCAGGGCGCTGCCCAACGTCCCCTGCCGCAATCCGTCGCTGAACCTGGTCGTCGTGCGCGAGAACACCGAAAGCCTCTATTCGGGGTTGGAACACGAGATCATTCCCGGCGTGGTAGAAAGCCTGAAGATAATTACTGAAAAAGCTTCAACCCGAATAGCGCGTTTTGCTTTCGCGTATGCCCGCAGCGAAAAACGTCGGAAAATTACCTGCACCCACAAAGCGAACATCATGAAGATGTCGGATGGGCTTTTCCTGGAGTGCTTTCGGAACGTCTCAAAGGATTATCCGGAGATTGAATCCGCCGATATGATCATCGACAACGCTTCGATGCAGCTGGTCATGCGTCCGGAACAATTTGATCTTCTGCTTTGCGAGAATCTCTACGGCGACATTGTGTCTGATCTCTGCGCGGGGTTAATCGGCGGCCTGGGTCTGGTGCCCGGCGCGAACATCGGTGAAAAAGGCGCTGTCTTCGAGGCCGTTCACGGCTCTGCGCCTGACATTGCCGGTAAGGGCATCGCCAATCCCACCGCGCTTTTGCAGTCAGCAATTTTAATGCTACGCCACATCGACGAGCGCGCAGCCGCCGACCAGATCGAAACCGCGATGCTGACGGTTTTTCAGGAAGGAAAAATCCGTACGCGGGACATCGGCGGCACGTCTGGCACTGACGAGTTCGCCGACGCGATTATTGAGAAGATGGTTTCGTCCATTACCTTTCATCCCAGCCTGCAGACACGCCTAAAATCTTGATTTCCGAACCTGGATCGTTTAGAAGTAGGTCGCTTCAGCTCGCCTAAACTGCCTGAACGCGCACGACATAAGCGGGCTAGCGACAGCTTAGGCAAAGGGACTTTCGAAAACCGCGTCGTCGATTCCACCAGCCGGAACCAGAGGAGAAACCAATGCCCTACGATCCGCCTCGCCAGAAAAAACCAAACCCCTCAACTGATCCACTGGAGATTCAGTTGGTCTACAATGTGCGGCCCTGTGGAACCTGCGACTTCTTCTGGCCCGACGATCCAACGCAACAGCCCTATGGCCCGTACCCGGTATATGACTTTGATGCGAACACGCCGAAAGAAAACCTGCCTCCCGGCGGCAACGGGCCATTTGTCTGGTTGCAGGGCACCACGCGAACACCCACATTTCCGGACGCCGAAGTTATGGATGGATGTCGCAAAGCTCCCATTATGACCATCGGGATCAACCCGAACCTGACGGCATTCGCCTCAGGCACGACGGGCGCGTCGTGGTGCTATCCGAGCTTTTCCAGTGACAGCGACACCGACTCCTGGACCAAGTATGCTTATTACTATCGTTACCGCTCGGTATATCAGGAGCACTTCGATTTGGAGTTTACGAAGAAATATCTCCTGGCCGCAGATCGAATCAAGGCAGAGAAGCCGGGCACGATGCTTTATGTCGCACGCACGACGGATGCGCCTTCGTTCGACATCCGCGTGCAGTATGATGGCGACCCGAATCCGACAGCGATTCATCTTGCCGGGAATCTTGGCGAACCACGCTACGTTGTGCTGGTAAATGCCGGAGACAAATTTAGTGCGGGCGATGTTTTGGCTGCCCGGCTGGCCGTTCCTTCCGGACAGAAGGCAGACGTGTGGGATCAACCGATCGGCTACTATCAACAGATCGTGCCGGTGCTGGACATCTTTCAGGACTATCTCAAAAAGAAGGGTCACGCGGACGCGCACCTGCAAGTCGGTGAAGACGTAGGCCAATTGGATATGGTCGCCTGCGCATCGCCGCACTGGGGCCCGGACTGGCTGGGCGGAACTAACTCGAGCGTCAACACGGTGATTTCGAATTGCGTCCAAAAGAATGCCTGGGCGATGAAGCAGATGATTCAAACGCGGCCGGCGATTCTGTTTCTGGTGGGACAGGCCTCATGGGACATGTTCCAGGATGCTTATGGCCACTTGATAAAGGCGAACCCGCCCCTGCCGAAGATTCCCGACGATGGACCGTACACCTTGATGCGGCAAACGGTTCAAAACGACTGTCGTCTTGAATTCAAAACAAAAATTGACGGAAAAAAGTACAGCCTTTCGACGCGGCTGGTAATTACTCCGCATTTCTCGTACGACGAGAATTTCCTGCCGCAGTTTCGTTTGAGTCCCGATGCACTAAATGCTTTCATGACCGCCTATCCCGAGGCTTCGACTTTCTTGCACACCGACAAGCGGATGCAATACGAAAAACCTCAGGGCAGCTTTGCCGGCTTTGCCATCATTGAGGATAAGGAGGCTGTACTGGCCGAGATCAAGAAGAAATTCGCCCCGGCTTACAAACCGTTAATGGCTGCCTACTACGATCCGCATCAGATGATGGCCGATGTGTTGTCAGCGATGTTCAAAAAAGGGGAGTTGTCATACACCAAGGGTAAGCACGGACAGCCGGGATTCCTCTCCCGTAGCGATGGGCCCTGCACGTTCTGTGTTAACGATCACTGGACCTTTCCCAAGGGTTGCCCTTACGACAAACCCGCCGAGAAGCAGTATCCGATCGGGTTTTTGGAAAAAGTAGCTGAACAGATGATGAACGCTGCGCCGTAAATAGGCGCAGCCGTTTCGCGTCACGCCGCTTTCTTCTCTTCCATGGCAAGGCGATCTCGAAGACGCACAACTTCCACATTGGCTGTCAGGCATCAACGTGCTGAGAGACAGCAATATGGTTCAAGCAAAGTCTGGCTGTCTACGAGGAAGAAAATACTGAGCAGTTGCTAATGCTCGGCGTGGGAATCTTTCGGGGCGAAGGGACTACAACCGATCGGCATCGCCTATGAGTTTGGTTTTGCCTGGCGCATGCCGAATCGGTTACAGCCGCAATTCTAACGGCGTCGACTCAAAAATCCACCCAGGAAACCCAGGCTCAGTCCGACTGCTAAAGCGACGCCGACCGATTGCCACGGATTGTGTTTGATGTAGTGCGTGGTTTCATCCAGGCAATCTTCAGTGGCTTCATAACCACGCCTGATCATGCGCTGCGCTTTTCGCTTTCCTACCTCCATTAGATCTTCAGCGAGCAACTTACCTTCAGCGGCCTTCGCCGTTAGATGAGCGAGTTTGAACCCGGTGCTCTTACCATTCTCGACTGTTGTCGTTTGCATATTTTGCCATCCTCCTGATTCGATAATTACTTCGACTGTTTGAAAGCATACCGCTGTGACTGCGTTGCCCCGGTTTCGAATCTGCAACTTTCTTGTTGCCAAAAAGCTGTTATCACGGCGAAAGGTGGGTTGACGGTCCCTATCGCTGGGGCATCGTTTGCTTCATCAACTGGAATTCACGCTGGCGATGGCAGCGATGATGCTCTTACGGGCGGCAGCGCGTTTTACCACCTCATCGTCTTCATCAGATCGCTGCAGCCACTCGAGCCATGAGGTCAGCGCCCGCTGGGTCGAGGTCGGACTCTGGCAATTCTTCAACATCACCATCTGTATCTTCTGAACTGAGTCTGCGACGTGCATACCGAATTCGCCGGGGACCACGGTAGCGTCCGGGAAGCCGAGCATCTTCAATGCCTGGCTTTCCGTCGCTCCTTTGTAGCAGGCAACGATGTGCAGCGGGCCACCATCACCGCCAGCCAGCGTATCGTGCAGGGTATGATCCATCAAAAACGGCTGCCCAACTTTTTCCCGCGCGGCAGACTGTGAGAAAGCGGCCGGAACCGCATGCACGCAGACGAGCAACTTCTTGCCGGCGATCGTTACCCAGAACGTCATCCACTCTTCTTCTTTGGGCTTCAGCTTTTCAGGCGTGCTGCCACGATTCGTTAGCGTACTGGCAATCTCGGCACGCATAGCGTTGCGCCGTTGCAGATAGCTCATGCGGTGCCAGGCCAGTCCCAACCCTGTATTGTGCGTGGCCAAATCCGGAGTGACGGCAGCACTCTGCACCAATTCCAGCAGGGCCTGCCTGAGTTCCTTGTGCACCGCGCGAATCAGTTCCTCGCCCGTCGTTGCTTTCTGAACAAAAATATCGAGACTATCAGCATAAGCACGGAACTTCTCATCGCACACCCGCTGCAACGGATCCTTCGGAAGAGGCGCCAGGGGCAACAACCTTACGCCTCGCACTTTTCTTGACTCAGTGGCCAGGGCCGCTTCGAGCTCCGCATGGCAAATGCCCATGGGCTCTTTCTTGATTGAGCCGCCGGATTCCCCGTTGTAGACCACGATCACTACATCGGCGAGTCGCGACTCCCGCTGACACCGTTTCCACCAGGTTTCATTCCATGAAGACCCGGCGCTGTCTTCATTGATCCAGCAATCAAAAAACTTATCCTCCTCTAGCCCGGGCCAGGCCTCTAAGTTCGAGGCGTCGTCACCAGGTTTCGCGAAGAGACTTGTCTTGATGCTTTTCTGAAGTAGCAGGCGCACTTCCGAAAGTTTCGTTGGCTTTCCCTGGTAATGAATCGTAGCCTCGCAACGACTTGAGATCATTACCCGGATTTTTTCAGACTTGGGCATGTTGAATCCTTTCCAGGGTAGGGATGTGAGCCCGGCCTTTTTCCCATTCTCCACGCTTAGGGAGCTGCCGTCCATGAATTATCGTGGAAATGGATCGATTGGCGCGGCCTTGCCTTGGGCTTCGATTCGCTTCATCTGGGTCGTGGACGACATTTGCCTTCATCTTTTCCATTTCGGAGAAAGAGGGCGATTCAATCAGGCTGAATCCGAGCGCCATAATGCCATAAGCTGACCTGTGAAGTTAAAGACTGCACAAAGGACGTGAGGAAACCATTGGGAGTGTGCAACTCCGTGGCGAGTGCGCTGGTTTATCGCTGACCCGCCACCAGGTTCTGGTTCGTCGGTCAGTGGGCGCGTCGCAGCGGCGATCTCTTTTACGTCGGATTCGACAGCGGGGGCAACTCACCTCACTGTTTGGGTATCGAAGTCATCGCGAGCGAGAGCTTCGCAAAATGTTTTTCTGAAAAAGTTCTTGACAGGATCATGGGTCCTGTCTTATACAAGACAGTTCGCGCGATCATCAGGATCGCCGAGGTACGAAAGAAACTTTCAATGTTAACGAGCAGGACATATAAAAAACACGCAGCCAAATGGCAGCCCTCGGCGGCCATGCGTAGCCTGTGTCCATGGGTAGGCTTGACCTGTTCATCCGTCAATATTTTCGGCGGCAGACTCGGACAAGAGACGGCCATAGATAGCCGGAATATCAGGCATTAATTCAGCGGGAGCGGCTTCCCGCTCCCAAATCTCCAAAGAAAATCGCGAGAATTGTAGGAGCGGGCAGCTTCCCTGGGAGGCTTAAGAGCCCGCTCTTTTTGTTTTTTGACAATCGAAGTACTTTTTGCGAAGTGGCACAGACTTTAGTCTGTGATTGATGTTTGGAAGACAGACTGAAGTCTGTGCCACTGATTTGCGAGATGAAGGCAGGGAGCCTTCAACGGATGACGAGCTCGGTGCTTTGCGAGAGTCCGCGAGTTCGCCATCCTCAGGAGAAGTGTGCCTCGAAGTGTGTTCGCGGTACGTTTACTCTCTGCCTTCATCTGTTTTTTTAGCACAAACCGATCTCAAATCTGAAACTTGAAATCTGTGATCTGAAATTTCAGATTTGAAATTGAGACTATTGTCGATTCCCGATTGGTTTCAATCGCGACCAGAAGCGCGAGCCAAACAAATCGGAA
>Ga0307468_100000471_pt1 | contig 9988 bp, 13 predicted proteins | sample atmdna_FD_203085 | JGI IMG/M metagenome (GOLD analysis project Ga0307468, IMG submission 203085) | Hardwood forest soil microbial communities from Morgan-Monroe State Forest, Indiana, United States - atmos_gases AM2C_05 | ecosystem: Environmental > Terrestrial > Soil > Temperate forest > Bulk...
GGTTTCGGCGGCGGATGGGAAAACGCTTTTGAGGCACGGATCGTGTTGGGGTTTCTCCGCGATCTTTTGGGTCGCAATCGATCTAATTTTACCTTCGCGGTTATATCGCCATATCGTGCGCAGATTAATGTATTGGCGAAACTCGCCCGCGGTTACGTGTTTCCGAGCGGCGACATAGCCTCTCGCCTTCACACGGCCGACAGTTTTCAGGGCAAACAGGCTGACATCGTTGTAGTGTCACTTGTGCGCAACAATTTCGGTTATACGGATCCCCCTGCCATACGAGTGCGGCGCGGTCTGGGGTTTCTAGACATGCGTGAACGGTCGGCAGTGATATTCTCCCGCGCTGAACGACTGCTTGTGATTGTTGGTAGTCTTGATCATTATCGACACTTCGAAGACACGATAATGTTTGATGTTGCGAGCGAGATTCGTCGTCTCGATAGCCAACATAACTCTCACGTCAGGATCGTTAATGGCGATCACTTCATAGAGGATCGGTATTGGGCCGATTTGCGACGATATCACGAGCGTTACGAAGAACGTCGCTTGCAAACGGCGTCGGCGACTCCGAGGAGAACGTGAGATGCAGGTCGACCGCTGGCTCCGCCTGTCTGGTACGCGCTATCGATGTGTCCCTCTATACCAGCCTGTCGACCAATTCGATCCACTCGCCAGGCTCTTTCTGCATGTGCTCAAGTATGAGAGCGACGTATCCAGGCTCGTCCGCGCATTCGGACTTACCGAGCGAGTGGTCGAAGACGTGTTGGGCGACCTTGTACGACGTAACCGTGCGCTCCTAGTCATTAAGGACGACCGCGTAGGCATTCGCCTCCTCGATCGCGCCACACCCAACATCCTTCACGAGCCCGGTGAGATACTAAATATCTGGCAGGATCATGCCACCGGAGTGATCCTGCCGTCATTCGTGGTAGATCCTTTCGAGGTACACCATGCTGAGCGAGGCCACCAGCAGCATCCTCTCACAATCTCGGGCGCAGCTCTAATTGATGACTTTCTCGAGGCCGCTGATGCGCAATTGATTGAGATGCTTCTTCGATCTGACGAAAGCCTCCGTCAGCGCGATGAACAGTATGACACCATTGATCGACTAAGCGAGCGATACCGTGTTAGGCCGCAGTCTATTTGGCTTCCCGTGGTTGAAGCCAACATTCAAGGGCAAACGATTCCGCTCATCATTGCTGAGGACTTTCCATCGTGGGTGACGAGAGTGTGGTCCGTAGCACTTCGTCGCGGCGAGCTAGAGGACCCATCGGCAGAAGTGCAATTCCATGCTGCCGCGACGACAAGCGACGAGGGCTTCCGTCTAGTACATTCTTGGCGCATTGGAACTCGTGTCGGTGCTTGGCGTACAGCCGTGTATGAATTTCTGATGTTAACGCCACCACCCGTGTCTGGATACGATCTACGTTCTGTACGTGCCAAGCACACCGCCTTAGCTGGCTTCCTACAATCCGCCGGCGAAGTCGATTTGATCGAGAGCAATGCTGGTTTAGCATGGCTCCGTTACCTCATCCGCCAAGCACGAGATTGGGCTCTTGTGGTATTACCTTGGCCAGGGCAGCTGCGTCAGCTTACAGCGGTAATTCGCGCAATGCTCGACGCGAGCGAAACGATACCACGAACTCTGGTAATAGTCGGCCCCTTTTCGCAAGCAAAGACGAACACCGACGCCACCGCTTTGAAAGAGCTGCTCGGGCCTACTGCTTTTGTCACGTTGATCGACCGACCCTGGCCCATCGATGGGCCTTGTCTCGCACTTACTGACACTGCCGAAGTGCGATTTCGTGCAGTACCCGATAGCTCCGTCCTCAGGTTTTCGGGTGACGCCTGGGTGGCCGAGTGGCTGGGCATGGTGCAATCGTTTCCCGCGGCCGGCACCAGTAACAGCAATGGCTCCGTCGCAAGCGATGCACGCGAGGTGCTCCGACAACTTAAGGTCCCTCGTCACACTACGTCCGATGGAGACGTCAATGAACTTCCATCCGAATCGCAGACAGGCGCGGTGGCCAAGCTGATGGACGGCTTACGTGCGTTTTCAAATGATCTGATGACCGCGATCGTCGATCCTGATCTACTACGTCGCAGTTTCCATGGCGACACCACGGACGAAATGTTACCTGCCGCGAACCTTGACAAACAGCGTCCGCTAGCAGAACAACTGCCCTTTCTATTCCAGAGGTGCGAGGATCTATGCCATGACCTATCTGTAGCTCTGACTGCACCCCTAAGTCTATGGTCACCGCTCGGGCCCCACGATATTGTACCGACACTTGTTGCTGTACTGACGGAGCCTCGACGGAGTCCAGTCGAGAGTTCCATCTATATTCTCTCGCCCACTCGAGTAAGTGGAGAGCAGATCACCGCCGTCGGCAATCTCATCAAACAGGCAGTCGGAGAGTGCGGATGGGTGATTAATTTGGGGTTACCCGCCAGCCCATCGACCGATGCCCATGCTATGGACTTGGCCGAGGCACTCAAAAATCTCACGCAAGATGTCTCTTCGCCACGTTTTCGGGTATTTTTACTGAGCAAAACGCCACCGGCGCATGCACTCGTCCTAAATGACTTAGTGTTCATAGCTGTCGGCGGCTGGCTGCCAGCGTTGACTAGACAAAGGGAAACAGATTTCGGCTTCGCAATCGAAAGCGCCGTATTGGCCGAGAGTCTTCGCACTTATTTCACCAATACGCGCCAGATCGTATGATCTGCGGTCAATACACTCCGTTGGCCGTTAAAAGTGACCGAGACCGGCAACTACGTGAGTGGTCGGCGCCTAGGTGCAAATCCTTGCCATCTATCGCCTATTGCGCGGTTACTATCCGTGTCTGTTGCTAACCCGCATTTCTCACCATGTTGAGATGATCCGTGGCGTGGCTGTGGGAAACGCGATTTGCGGAGCGGGTGGCTGATGTCGAAGGCCGTCGCTGGCACGCGTGCACATGTTTGTGTGCAGTTTGGCGGTGTAGTGGGCACTCCCGACTGTGGAAAGCGTATGAACGCGGCGGCTCCGAACCGTTCCGAACACACCTGTTCCATCGCAACCTGGAACAGCGGTGATCGCAGGAGGTTGGAACGGGATCAGGGCGAGGCGTGAGCGAGGTTGCTGCACACCCGAGCGAACAAACCTGCCAACGGATAGCTGCTCGAGAGCGAGATCCAGATCTTGCGCGTGGTGATGGTGATCCGTGCTCCGATCTTGAACAGCTTGAGCCGAATCGTGTCGCATTGCGCTTTGGCCAGATCCGTGTCGTTCAGTCCCAGCCTGCGCAGAGCGCTCATCAGCAGATAGGCAACCGAGGAGAACCAGAGCCGCAGTTGATTCGCGTGCATCGTGGCCGCCGAGGTGCGATCCGAGAACAGAAAGGTCTTCTGCTCTTTGATGCGGTTCTCCATGTCACCCCGGCCGCAGTAATCGTTCTCGTAGAGCGGCTGCGCCGCAACTTGCTCGATAGGAAGCGAAGTGACGACGAATCGCGCATTCGGCTTGTCGACCAGATACTCGACCTTACCCACCACGCGCCGCTCGCGGCTCCAGCTCTCGCGGGTCTGATACTCAAAGTCCTTGTAGCTGCGGAACGGGCGGCCGGTGCACTTGGACTCGGCACACGCCTGCTCCATCTCACTGGCGATCATCCGCTCCAGCCGGGCATTCCGGGCCAGTCCGAGCACATAGTCCACCCCGTGCTCCTCGCACCAGCTCATGATGTCGTCGCGGCTGAATGCCGAATCCGCCCGGATCACGATCTTCACGTTCGGCCACTGCTCGCGAATCTGACTCACGATCCGCTCCAGCTCTTCAACCGTTCCCTCGGCAGGGCCGACGTTCGACTGCCGTAGCCGGGCACACAAGAGGTGCTCGCCCGAAAAGATGTACAACGGCAAGTAGCAGTACGACCCGTAGTAGCCGTGGAAGAAGCGCCCTTCCTGGCCACCATGAATCTCGTCGTCGGTCGTGTCCAGATCGAGAACAATCCGTTCCGGCGCCTTCGCGTACGACTGCAGAAAGGCGCTGACCAGGAATCGGTCGATCGCTGCTGCGTCGTAAACGACCCGCTTGTACCGATCCTCTCCGTTGCCCTCCGGCGTCAACTCCAGCCGGTTCAACGTGCTCTTGCCTGCCAGCGTCCGCGTCGGATCAACCTTTTCCAGCAGCGTCGCGATCAGCGGATCGTGTCGGAGTTGGTCATGGTCGTTCAGATCCTCGTAGCCCAGCGCCAGTCCTATCACCCGTTGGCTGATCAAGCTTTTTACGCTGTGCTCGACCAACAGCGGGTTCCGATAATCACGAAAACAGGCCGCGAACTGACTCAACAACCCAGTCCGCCGCTCGACCTCTCGCAACAGCAGCCCGCCGCCATCAGAACTGAGCTGCCCGCCATCGAAACGAGCCACGATCTGCCGCCCTCCCACCCCTTGGAAACTCAGCTGTTGCCCGTTACACTCTGCCTGTTTCACGCCGCCGCCTCCGCCGTTATCAAGTTGTTGCTGACACTCAACTTAATAGCACGGTGCGGCGGCTTTTTTGCCCTCTTGGTGAGAAATGCGGGCTAACCGATTTGTCCTCCTGACAGATCAGAGCCTTCGCGTTCGATCCAATCGAACTGGACAGGAATGCCGTTATCGTTCTCCAACGACTGACATCCGATTCTGAACGCGGAGCGCAACCTGTCCAGGGATACGAATATTGCGGTACGTTCGCCTTCCAGTCCTCTGAATGCGGAAGATGAGCGTACCTGGTTCACGCTCAAAAAGTCGCCTGATCGATTCCGCAGGCATGTTCCAGGCGAACGCCACTTCTTTGACCGTGTAGTAGTGCTCCGGATGAGCGTCGATGGTGAGTCCAAGAAACCTCCAACGGATGTGATGGTCGCCCCCTTGCCGCCTCCTTTTGCGACCACTCGGCAATTGGGTGGCGGACCGTACCAAAGTGAGATAACGAATCCGTTGCTGTATCTCATCGTCTGGCGGTCCACTGTGAGATCGCAACCGATCTTGTGCGGTTTCAAGACGAAGTGCACACACCACGTGTGCACTTGCTTTGACGCTAATCCGCTACGGTCCGACGATCGCTATCGTGATGCACGGACCGACAAAACTCGAAACGTTCTTGAAGTCCCGCGGCGTTAAACCAACCCACCTCGCCCGCGAGTGCGGCTACTCGCGGCAGCACCTGCTCCGCATCCGAATGGGCCGCATGGAACCGACGCGTCGTTGCATTGCGGCAATCGCAGCGACGCTTCGCCGACTCACCAAGGAACCCGTGGAGGCGTCCGATGTCTTCGAGCTCGAAGTCCCCTAAGTCCACGAGGTCTCCGATTTCCCTCGACGGCACACCGGAGGAGAACGATCTCAAGTTGCGCCGCACGCTCGACTTCGCGCGCGCGCTCATGAACTACGTGGATGACGTAATCGGCTACGGTCCGGAGAGGAACGACTACATCACGATCCTCAAGCGCGATGTGGGACCGATGTCCGTTCACCTGCTCTATCGAATCCTCGAGGGTGAAGACCGCATCGCCGATTTTGGTGACCACTGGCGGCGCAGGCGACGGCTATGCGACAAGTGACGGCGCCAAAAGAAAATCCCGCCGCATGTGCGACGCGTACTTCAATGATGGGAGCAAAGGCTTGAGCGGTCAGCTGCGGCGTTCCGAAGGGAGCATGAGCGTCTCCGATTCGAGGTAGAGCGTGATCTCCTCGAGCGGAAACTCGCCGAGGAGCTGAACGTCTTCGTGGAACACTTTCTCGCTGGATTCGCGGCAGCAGGCGATGCGAACGTAGCGCGTGTCAGTTTTCTTGATCACCCACCGCTGCAGGTCGCGCAGACGCCGGTCCTTGCGTGCGAGCTTCTGGCGAGCCGCGATGTAGTCGAGGAGCCAATGCGCGCCCGCGTGCTCGGCGAGAAATTTCACGCCCTCGGTGTAGTGAAAGCTGCGCGTCCAGTGGCGCAGAGCCGCAAGCGGTGAGGTGAACGCCGCCAGAGCTTCTTCGAGCGCGCGCTTATCCATACCGGCCTCGCCGCCTGGCACACAGCTTCACCGCGCCCGCGTAGGAACGGACCATGGGAATCTCCTTTGTGGGTGGAAAGCGGCAGTTAGTGTTCCGAAGGCAGCAGGAGGACGCCGCCTTCGACGTACAGCCTCACGTAATCGAGCACGGAGTCGGCCGTCGTGAGCGCCTGCCGGAACGCTTCATCGTCGACGTCGCGGAGGCAGACCGCTGCCGCTTCGCGATCGGTGATCCGGAGTTCCCAAAGCTGGAACTCGCGGAGCGCCGCGTCCCGAAGAGCGCGCGGCTGCCAGGAGGCAATGAGGTCGATGAGCCAGTAAAGGCGCGCGCGTTCAGCAAGGAACTTCACTCCCTCCGTGTAGACGAAGGTACCTGTGAAGTGCCGGTAGAACTCGACCGAGCCCGTGAACTGCGCGAGTTCGGCGCGCAAGTCGTTCTGTGCGGTAACGTCATCCATAGACTCACCGCCTCAATGACCCGCAGCGGACGCCGGCGCGAGAAGCCCGAGTTGCGACATCGTGGCGAGGAACGGCGCGAGCCGTCCGGCCGCCTTGAGACGCGCCACCGGTTCCAACGCTTTGAGCGCCGAGGTAAAGGCATTCTCGAGAGACCAGAGCGTGCGCGGCTCGAACTCGGGGTACTTCGGATCGAAGTAGTGGTCGTCGACGACGGAGACGAGGTGTTTCGGCAGATCCGCCGCGCCACGCACGAAAGCGTCGTAGATCACGAGCTTCGCGCGTTCGTCCGAGAGTTCGTAGCCGCGGAAGAATTCGATCTGCCGCCGCATGGGCTCGAAATTCCGCTGCACCTGGTCGACGGCAACCGCCAGGATCGACTCGATCTCCACGTTCTTCGTGTGCTTGCGGAGAACCGGCGCGTAGTCGCCCCAGAGCGCGAGGTTGTCGCAGACCGTGACGCGCCGACCGACCGTGAGGCCGAGCGAGAACGTCTTGTCGTGCGAGTTCCGCAGGCCGAGGGCCACGCGCACGCCGGACTCCTCGACATTCAGCGTTAAGACGCCGAAGAATCGCTGCCCGTCGTGGGAAACGGCGTACTCCTCGCCGACGATCTCGAGATGGCGGAAGTGCAAGGTCTCGGCGAGCGTCTCGACGAGACGCCAATGCGGAATCGGGAAATGGGTTGCCGTTGGCTCGGGCGTCGGCAGATCTTTGAGATCCTGCCGGCCGACGAGCACACTGCGGCTATGGGAAAGCACTGCTTCCATGAGGTTCTCCTTTTGTTGTTTGTTGTGAGCTACGATGTCAGTCGATCGACCAGTCGCGCATCTCTTCGGGATAGGCGAGAACACGCTCGCCGTTGTCGAACTCGATCCAGAAGAGAGTCTCCTCCGAATCGGGCAGCGGCAGATCGGGGATGACCGACCAGGGCAAGTGCCGGAAGCGGCGATCAGAGTGTTCGGGGCAGCGGTCGGAGTAGTCGAAGAAATAGCCTCTGAATCCGGTCTCGTGCGAGGTTCTTTCCACGAACGCTAGCCACTTGCGGAATGGACAATAGGTTGTGCGCCACCAGTCGTGGGGGGAGCTGTAGAAGACGCCGCGGATGGTCACCCGCTCGACGGTGTAGGGACCGATGCGGGTGCCTGGTTTCAGGTCGCGCGGCATGGCGCGCCTCCGCGGCAGCCGGCACAGAGATTCAGCCGCAGGAGCAAGCGCTCGGCGTTCTCCTCGGCGAGGCCGCAGCGTTCGCATTTCGATCGCTTCGCATTCCATGATGGCTTGAGGTAACGGAGTGGTGGTGGTCGTTTCCGCTTCATGCCCACCTCCCGAAACAACACTCGCCCGCAGCGGTGAGTGTCCACCGCAGGCAGTCAGGACAGATGACAGGATCGATCTGCCAGCCCGCTTCGTAGGCCTCTTCGTCGGACGCCACCTTGCCGCAATCGCTGCAGGTCACGGTATCGAGGAGTCCCGCGCCTGCCTCTTCGCCGAGGTCTTTGCCGCTCTTGAACGCCGTTTGTCCGAGCAAGACAGTTCTCCTTTCTTCTTGAGTTGTCGATGTACTCAGCGACGTCGGGCGCTCCACGATGGAACTCCCTCGCTGACATCTATGCGGGGTTGCACAGTGCGTCAGCGGGCGAAATCCGTAGGCAGGGTTTCCGAGGCAGGAAGGACGAGGCAGAATGCGTCGACGTCATTCATGTGCGGGAGTCGTCGCGTCCAGCGGATCCATTCCAACCCTACACCGTGTGTCTGAACGCGCGAGACGGCATAAGTACAGCAGCGCTGTACTTTTTCCGCGGCGGAATTGCTTCGCTCGATTGCCGTCGAACGCGAGGGCGGATTTACGAACTGCTCTCCGGTACATCATCAGCAATCGCCCGGACGGCGTGCAGCACGAGCGAGGCAGCATCAAAGATATCGGCGCGCGCATCCTCACTGCGGTATGTCTTGCGCTTCCGGGGAATGAATGGCTCGATCTCCGGAAACATCGAGCCAATCTCGGCGGCAACGGCGTGCTTTCTCGTCATCCCGCGGCCTGCCCACTCCCGCCGCACCTCATACCGGCTGAGCACGAGAACAGCGACTCCGCGCTCCCTTGCCTTCAGCGCCATGAGACGCAGAAGCCGCCGCATGCGCGGCCTGCGCTCACAGCGCGGCGCATCAGGATCTTCGAGAAGGAGGATGTCGGCCTTGTAGTGGCTGAGCAGCCGGCCGAGGAGCGCGAGTTCGTTGCCGTCATTGCGGCGAGTGCCCCAGTCGAGCAGGTCGCCGTCTTCGAAGAAGACGAAAGCAAGCCCACGCGAGCTCGGATCAAGGGCAAGGATCGACCGATGGTCGGCGATTCTCGTCATGCCGCGATACGTTCAAGGGTTTTTCTCCGGCGCAACCGGCGCGGCGTGTTCGCGACGCGGTCTCTCTCGAGAAGGTCTTGCGCCCGCCGCCGCACAATGAACGCGGCCTTCTCATACGTTCCACCTAAGAGTTCCGAAACTGATTTGCCGAGGATCGCCTCATAGGCGAGAGCTACTTCGGTCGGCGGCACCGCGCCGCGTTCGTACCAAGAGACGCGGCCTTTCCAAGGCCCGCCAAGGAGCGCCGCAATATCCGCCTGCGTGAGAGCGGCGCGTCGTCGTTCATTACGGAGATAGTGAACGAGTTTGCGAGGCATTGGAGTGAATGGTATGACCCACACCAAAAGCCGCCGAGACGGCATAAGTACAGTCCGATCGATACATTCTTCGGGCTCCAGAGCCTCGGCAGGTTCGGAAACCCTTGCAAATGGCAGCTAAACATTGGGACGGGCAATTATGTGAGGGTGCTTTACATAAACACATATAAGCCAAGTCGTCAACGACAGGAAATCGCAGTATTTCGAGCGTAAGGTTCGCCGGCCTCTGGAGCGCTTCCCGCCTCCGTCCCTTCCGCGCTTTGCCTGCTACCCGAGAGCCTCTGGTTCCAATCCGTCCGGCTTCGACTCCTTCGCATGAGATCCAGCAACAGGGGAAGACTTCTTCTTTTCAGTGTTGAGCGTAATCGTCTCACCGGTAAATGCCTCGACCGACTGTCCATGGACGAGCGGCCGGATCCAGAACATCCTGTTCCGCAACAGGGTCAGCTCATACGGCTCAAGATCGGGGCGGAGTTCCTTCACGAGTCTCTCGGCATCCACTGCGCCCACGCGGAACACGATGAGAGTGCCAGCGTTGCCGAGGATCGCGTTTCGCACCTCCGGGTCGATCTGATCCATGAATTGATTCGCCAGGAGAAGCCCCATCCCGTACTTCCGGAGTTCCGCCAGCATGTTCACGAGCGCGAGCGTCGTGAAGGTCTGGAACTCGTCGAGGTACATGAAGAAATCGCGCCGTTCGCTCTGCGGCGCGTCCGCGCGCGCAAGGCCGGCGAGTCCGAGCATGGTGACGAGAAGTCCCCCGAAGAGCATGGCGGGAGCCTCGCCGATCTTGCCTTTGGCGAGGTTCACGAGGAGCACTTTGCCG
>Ga0307468_100000472_pt1 | contig 9985 bp, 7 predicted proteins | sample atmdna_FD_203085 | JGI IMG/M metagenome (GOLD analysis project Ga0307468, IMG submission 203085) | Hardwood forest soil microbial communities from Morgan-Monroe State Forest, Indiana, United States - atmos_gases AM2C_05 | ecosystem: Environmental > Terrestrial > Soil > Temperate forest > Bulk...
CCCTCCTCAAGGGCGAGCAGCTCCCGGCAGCCCAGGAAAAACTCGCCGAAAGGCTCACCCGAACCGAAAGGGAAGTCTCAATTCTCCAGGATCGGCTGGCGAAGCTCCAGGTACAGGAGCAGGACCTGAGCACCCGGATCGAGCACTTTGATAAAGAGGATAAGAAGCTCCCTCTGACGCTGCCTGAGCCTTCTGATACAGCACGGTTTGAAGAGATAGGTGCGAAATGGCACCCCGAAAACGCTCAAAGAGTACCGAAGTCAGCTCGACGGAGTTAGACGGGATATCAAGTCGGCGCAGTCCTCCCTAGCGCGAGTACAGCAAGACGGAGAGCGTGAGCGCGGCCGTTTCGAGGGGGAAGTCGCGGCCGCGAGGGCGAGAGAGATCGTCCACCTGTTGCGCGAGATGAGGGACCAAGCCGTACGGATGGTGGAGGAGCCTGGGACGACTGGGGCCGGATTCCTTCTGCTTCTCTCGATCGCGCTTGTGATTCCCGCCCTGAGTCGTCATCTGGCACGCCACACGGCGGAGGCGGCATGGGCGGATAAGATCGCCCGAAGAGTCTCTGTTGAGGCTGAGGGAGCGGTACGCCGGAATCCGCAGGCTGTAGGTCAAGATGCGTTAGCGCTTGTTATGACGATGCAAAGGAGGATGAAGGAAGGGGAGCAGGTGATCGCGAAGGCGCGGCGGATTCTCAACTGCGCCCCCGCTGAGACGCTCCACCTCCTCGTCGTCAAGCAACAGAAATTCTTGGCCTTTGCGCTGCCCGATGTTGAAGACTGTAAGAAGCTGATTGACCCCGACAAAATTGCGGAAGCAGCCGCGAGAGTTGATCGCAGCAAGGTGAAGCTCGGTGCCTTCCTGGACGCGATCCGTATGATGGAGATTGAAATAGATGCGTTCCATGACGTGGCGAAAAGGGCCAATGGAAGGGCTAAAGATCTCCGGCGGCGCTGGAGCCAGCGCGTCGATTCTCTACAGTCGCGCTTGGCCGACTGCAGGCGGATATGGACTCTCCTCGCGCGGGCTAAACAGACTCATGTCCTAGGAAGGGATGCCCGGGAATTCTGCTCGGCAATGAGGGTAGAAGCCGAACGGCGCTTGGGAGAGCCACTAGAGACAATGCTAGAGCACTGCGACTCCCGTAAATTCGGCCTATGGGAGGTTAATGAGGTCTGCGCGGTGCACCAAGTCAGAGATTTCCTGGCTCAGGCGGAGAGGTTGCGAAGATGGCTGCCGGAGCTTGAGATTCGGGCCGCAGAACTCGACCGAGCCGGCCGGAATCTGTCGGAGCAACCACAACTTTATGCGCAGGAATACCGCAAGGGACTCCAACGCGTCGCCTGCTGGGCGGCCGTGCCGTGGCTCGGTTTTTCAGGCGCTTTGAGAAGCGGGAAATTGGTTCGGCGCTTTGCGTCGGCGCTTCGTAGTGCCCATAGAGACTACCGGGATTTGACCCGCTGGAGCCTCCCTTGGCTGTACAGCGCTGCACTGGTGTCGGTGATCGGTACTATCGGCCTCGGCTTTGCGGTCTCTCGGGTTTTGACTGTTGATTGGAATCCGTCTTGGGCCACTATGCTTGCCCTCTCCGCTCTCGGTTATCTTCTTGGCTTTTGCCTTTGGATGGTTCCGATAATCCATATTGCCTTTCTAGTGGGGAGAGTTAGGTTCAGGTCGAATCGCAAGCAGAAAGGACACAGGCGGAAAGGACTATCCTTAGAGGAAGTTGACAAGATGTTCGCAGATACGCATGCAAGAAGAGCAAGAGTCTTTGAGAGTCGCACTTGCGGAGGGGAAGATAGAACCAAGAACGAGTCGGGTTCAGATCACTGGTGAAGCATGGCTGGCAGCGACGGGGGAGCTGCGCCCTTTGATCTGGAGCGTGGAAGGATTGCCAAGTAGCCCAGCCGAATCAGCGATGCCGCCTTGAGACCGCTCCCTCCGAAATCCGGGTCAAACGGGGTAATGGTCTCGTCGAGCTCTGGCACCGCCTGCTGGAGTTGAGTGCTGATACCGCAGACGAGGACATCCTGGAAAGGCGGCATCCTCTTCAAGAAGAGGGGCAGGGCGATCCTTGACGCTGCCGTCTCACTGAGGCAACGGGGCGAGAAGGACGTCGCCTTCCCCCACGGGATCACGTCGGCGATCGAGTACTCGGGCTCAGACTCCCCATAGGCTCGCCAGCCCTTGGGCACTGAGGTCGATCCAGCCGGCCCGTTCGGGATCCTGCGAATCTGGTTCCAGCACGGGGTATGAGGTGCCACGCGAGCGGAGGGGAAGGGAGGGCGGACGTCAAGAAGTCCCGGAGTCGTCAGGCACAGGTGGGACGAGGGCAGCTAGCTGCTCCTTCAGCCGCGGGAGGTGCACCTCGACAAGATCCCAGATCAAGGAATGCTCGATCTCTCCATACTCATGGACAACGACATTTCTCTGGTCCACGATCTTCCGCCATGGGATCTCGGGGTGGTCGGCGCAGAAACCCGGGCTCATTCGGTTCGCAGCCTCTCCGACAATCTGGAGAGCCCTCTCGACCGCGAGCTGCAGCATGCGGTTCTGCAAGTAACCTTCGAGAGTCACCTCTCGGGTGAAGGCCAGGATCTCCTCGGTCGCCTGCAGCATGTCCCAGAGATGTGCCGCATCTCTCGGGTCAGGCTGCATAGACGACATGCCGGGTCCTCAGGATCTCGTGACGGCGGAACGGATTGCGCAGCCCGCCCAGACTCACCAAGTCCACCTTGTGCCCGAGAAGGGTCTCCAGCTCCGCTCGCATGTCGACGAAGTCGAACAGAGTCCAGCGCGCCTCCGGTGCGAAAGTGACCAGGACGTCGATGTCGCTCTGAGGGGAGAAGTCGTCCCGGAGCACGGACCCGAACAGCGAGAGCTCCTGGAGCCCCCACTTTGAGCAGAACGCTTCCATCTCCTCAAGGGGCAGGGGGATGCGTGCCTGGAATGGAGCCTGAATGGCCATGGAGGGTAGTGTACGCGAGAGTCGTGTCGATCGCTCTCAGGTCTCTGATGCAGACGAGGACATCCTGGAAAGGCGGCATCCTCTTCAAGAAGAGCGCAGGACGATCCTTGACGCTGCCGTCTCCCTGAGGCAACGGGCGAGAAGGATGTCGCCTCCCCTCACGGGATCACGTCGGCGATCGAGTACTCGAGCTCAGAGTCCCCATAGGCTCGCGCCAGCCCTTGGGCACTGAGGTCGATCCAGCCGACCCGTTCGGGATCCTGCGAGTCTGGTTCCAGCACTGTCACGATCAATTGGGTGCCTTCCTCCAACTCGAAGGCTCGTCGAGGCGGATCATTTTCCCGTCGTAATGAGCCTTGAGACTGACGCTTGGCATGCCGAAATCCTACTCATCGCTCGTCCTTCGAGGCAAGTGTCCCCCGGGGATGAGGGGATGAAGGTGGAGTCGGCGGCGGGCGCGGTGGCTGTAGGGCGAGGGCGGCGGTAACCGTCCGAACAGGTACACCTCTGGGCGCCCGGCTACTGAATGGAACTGGTTGAGGCGCCACCTGGGGGAAAGTGCCAAGCGCCTGTTCAGCGCTTCGATCCCGAAGCGGAGACTACCAACGACTCGTGGATGCGCGAGATGGACTTGGACGGGCAGTTCGTTAGAATCTAGCCATGGCCGACCATGATTCAGCTCTTCGCGTGCTGACCGCGCTCCAGAAGAGCCCGGTCGGTGACACAGCCGTTCTCGTCGGCTCTTCGGGCCTCTTCGGATTCCCGACGGAGGTGCCCGCGTTGACGGAGGACGTCGACGTTGCAGTCCCGGAAGTGGCAGTCGCCCGGCATGGTCGTGAAATCGTGGATGCGCTTCGCGAGCAGGGATTCGAGCACGAAGCGGGAACCGCAACCTTCATCGGACCGGGTGGCGCCATCTTTGATCTGCTCGGGCACGGAGATCCGGAGCAGGGGGACCACATCGGCGGAACCGAGACCCTACGGGTCATGGTTTTCGAGGACCTCTCGCGGCTTCTCAGCGATCCAGCGGCGACGGCGGCGCACCCGGCTGGAGGCCGGGCTCTGACCCCGGCTGCCTTCGTGGTCAGCAAGCTGCTCACGGAACGGGCTCACAAGGGCACGAAGGACAAGATCCAGGCCCTCCTCGTGCTTGCTGAGCGCGAAGACGCGGACTTCAGGGAGGAGATCGTCAGGCGACTCCGTGAATTCGGTCCTGTGCGCCTCGACGATGTTCGCGCCAGCGCCCAGAGCGCCTACTTCAGCCTGCAAGGGGATCCGACCTTTTCCGATGCAGGCGCCGAGGGCTACGCGCCGGTGGTGCGCCAGGTCGAGATCGGACTCGCACGACTCCTGTCGATCCTGGAAAATCTCGATGGCTGAGATGCGGCGAGGGCTCACTGCCGAGCAGCGGATGCGGGAGCTGCAGCGCGACCGGGCGAGGCTGCAACGGGAACGGATGTTGCGCGAGGTGGCCGGCCCCCGGTGGCGCCGCATGGTGCGGATCGTGCCCATGCTCTTCCGGCGCGAGGGGCAGTTGGTCGCGAGGGTGCTCCAGGCCGACATCGAGACCGTCGTCGAGGCCTTGCGGTCCGATGCGGTCTTCGCCCTCGACACGGCGATGCGCCTCGCGCACGGATTCGGATTCCTCGCGGTTCGGGAAATCCAGGTCTATCTCACCAGCCCGGAGCCGCTCGACCGTCTGGCGAAGGAAGGCCTGATTGCGCCGCAACCCTCCGCAGATACGACTCTGGTCCGCCCCTGGCCCGGTCCGTCCCGGCTCCTGTCATGCCTGGTTGAGGAGTTGCCTCCCTGGCGTGAGCTGCCGGAGGGATATCGCGTTGTGACCCGGGAGCGGCTCGGCCGCGAGCTCATCGGCGCCGTCGGTCCCAGGGCGGACTTGTTTGCCCTCTACGAGAAAGCCGAAGAGGCGGCCTCGCCTGGCTAACGCTCGGACGACGCAGGGCCTAACCAGACACCCGCTCAATCGGCGCAGGGAATTCACCGTATCGCCGGAGCTTGCGGGAAGCTTTCCGCCGGCGGCTCGGATCGTCTTTGACCCACCGCCGACCCCATGCGAAGCTGTCTGGTCATGGAAACCCTGGCGGAACGACCCACCTGCATGCTGCCCCGACAAATCGTGCGACCTGGTGTGACCGCGCTTCAGGAGGAAGCGGTCCGCCCGCTCTCCTTCGCCCAGGAGCGGATGTGGCTCCTCGACCAGATCGACCCCGGTGCAGCAACCTACAACCTTTTCTATACCGTCGACATCTCGGGCCCGCTCGCCCCCGTCCTCCTCGCCCGCTCTCTCGACGAGGTGGTCCGTCGGCACCAGATCCTGCGCACCACCTTCGCCGCGCCAGGCGGCGCGCCACAGCCCGTCGTCGCCCCCGCCGCGCATCGGCCGCTGCCGCTCGTCGACCTCGCCGGCCTTCCGGAGCCGTCGTGGAGGCCCGAGGTCGCGCGCCTCTCCACCGAGGAGCGGCGGCGCCCGTTCGACCTCGCGGCGGAGCCGCTCTTCCGCGTCACTCTCGTGCGCCTCGCGGCGGGCCGCCACACCGGGCTCCTCGCCGCCCACCCCATCGTCTTCGACGGCGGATCGAGCCTCGTCCTCTGGCGCGAGGTCGCGGCGCTCTACGAGGCCTTTGCCGCGGGACGGCCGTCGACGCTCCCCGAGCTCCCCTTCCAGTACGCCGACTATGCGCTCTGGCAGAGGCTGCGCCTCGCGGGCGATACGCTCGCCGGCGAGGTCGATCCCTGGCGGCGCGAGCTCGCCCCGCCGCTTCCCGTCTTACGATTGCCGGCCGACTTCGACCGCGCCTCGGCGCAGGGATTCCTCGCCGGCGAGGTCCACCGCGTGCTGCCGGCGCCGCTCGCCGCGGCTCTCCGCGAGCTGGGCGGCCGGCGCGGGGCGACGCTCTCTTCGCCCCTCCTGGCTGCCTGGGCCGCCGTCCTCGCGCGCACCGGCGGCGAGGAGGACCTCCTCGTCGGGACGCCGGTCGAGAGCCGCCGCCCGGAGGCCGAGGGGCTGATCGGGCCCTTCCGCAACACCCTGGTCCTCCGCGCCCGCCCGCAGCTCGACCGAGGCTACGGCCCGCTCGTCGACGAGGTCCGGGAGGCGGCGGCGGGCGGCGGCGCGCACCAGGACCTGCCGCTCGAGATGCTCCTCACGGCCCTGGACCTGCCGCGCGACCCGCGCCGCGCGCCGCCGTTCCAGGTCATGTTCCTCCTCCGCAGCCAGCCGGCGCCGCAGCTCTCCTTCGCGGGCCTCCGGATCGCCGTCTCGCCCCCCGATCCCGCGGCGGACCTGGCGGGGGAGGTCTTCGAGCTCGGCCTCATCGCCGAAGAGAGGTCCGATCCCCGCGGCGAGGGAGGTGGCGATGGCGGCATCGGGCTGCGGCTCGCCTACGACGCCCTCCTGTTCACCGAGGCGACGGCGGCGCGCCTCCTTGACCACCTGGCGGCCTTCCTCACCGCCGCGCTCGCCGCGCCGGAGCGGCCGCTCGCCGAGTTCCCCCTCCTCTCGACCTCCGAGCGTCGCCAGCTCCTCGCCTGGAGCGATGCCGGCGATGGCGGCGAGGCCGGCCAAGCCGGGGCCCAGCCGCCGCTGGCCCATCACGCCTTTTTCGCCCAGGCGGCGCGCACGCCCGGCGCGCCGGCCGTCGTCGCCGAGGGTCGGGAGGTCTCTTATGGCGAGCTCGCCCGCCTCGTGCGAGGCCTGGCGCGCCGGCTCGTCGCCCAGGGGATCGGCCCGGAGAGCCGGGTGGCGATCGCCCTCGAACGCTCGCCGCGCATGATCGCCGCCGTCTTCGCCGTGCTCGCTGCGGGAGGAGCCTACGTGCCGCTCGACGCGGCAAGCCCGGTCGAGCGCCTGGCCGTCATCCTCAGCGATATCGGCGGCATGGGCGGCATGGGCGGCATGGGGCGGGACACCGGTCAGGAGGTCGGGCGCGGCACCGCCGCTGCGGCGCTCCTCACCGGCGGCGCGCACGCGGCGGCGCGCGAGGCGGCCCAGCTCGCCGGCCTGCCCGTCGTCGACCTCGACGAGATCTGGCCGGCCCTCGAAGCCGAGCCGGCGCCGGCGGGCGAGCCGGCGAGCGGCCCGGCGCTCGAAGCCGGCCGCGAGGGCCTCGCCTATGTCATCTACACCTCGGGCTCGACCGGCGCGCCCAAGGGGGTGATGATCCGCCACGGCGGGCTCGCGAGCTACGTCCTCGCGACCCGGCAAGACCTCGCGCTCACCCCCTCCGACCGCATGCTGCAGTTCGCCTCCCTCTCCTTCGACGCCAGCGTCGAGGAGATCTTCTGCTGTCTGGCGAGCGGCGCGGCGCTGATCCTCCGCAACGACGCGATGCTCGCCGGGGCGCCGGCCTTCCTGGGCGCCTGCGCGAGCTGGGGGGTGACCGTCTGCGACCTGCCCACCGCCTTCTGGCAAGAGCTGGTCGACTGGGTCGACGCCGGCGAGGCCGCCTGGCCGCCATCCCTCCGCCTCCTCGTCTTCGGCGGCGAGCGGGCGCTCCCGGAACGCGTCGCGCGCCTGCGCCGTCAGCTCGGCCCCGCGGTGCGGGTGATCAACTCCTACGGGCCGACGGAGGTCACCGTCGCCGTCACCTCGCACACCGTCCATGGCGAGCCGGACGGCTCGCCGCGCCCGCTCCGCGAGCTCCCCATCGGCCGGCCGCTGCCGGGCGCCCGCGCCTACATCCTGGACGGTGCGCGCGAGCTCTGCCCGCCGGGGATACCCGGCGAGCTCGCGATCGGCGGCGAGACCCTCGCCCGCGGCTATCTCGGGCGCCCGGACCTGACCGCCCGCGCCTTCCTTCCCGACCCCTTCGCGGGCCGCTCCGGCGCGCGGATGTATACGACCGGCGATCTGGCGCGCCATCGTCTGGATGGAGGGGAGGAAGGCGCGCTCGAGTACCTCGGCCGCATCGACCGCCAGGTCAAGGTGCGCGGCTTCCGCATCGAGCTGGCGGAGATCGAGGGAGAGCTCGCGCAGCACCCGGCGGTCGCCGAGGTGGCCGTGGGGATCGACGAGCGGCGCGCCGGCGAGCGCACGCTGGTCGCCTGGTGGGCGGCGCGGCCGGGGGAGGGCGCCACGACGGCCGAGCTCCGCGGGTTCTTGAAAGAACGCCTCCCCGAGCCGATGGTGCCGTCGCTCTTCGCCCTGCTTCCCGCCTTGCCGCGGAACGCGAGCGGCAAGCTCGACCGCCGGGCTCTTCCGCCCCCCAAGCTCGAGGCGACCTCGGCCGGCGGCTACGAAGCGCCGGCGACGCCGGCCGAGGAGGCGGTGGCATACGTCTGGCGCGACGTCCTGGGCGTCCCGCGCGTCGGGCGGAATGACGACTTCTTCGCCCTGGGCGGCCGCTCGCTCCTCCTCCCTCGTATCCGCCATCGCCTGGAGCAGGAGCTCGGCGTCCGGCTGTCGCTCGCGAGCCTCCTCGAGCGGACGACCGCCGCAGCGCTCGCCCTGGCCGCCGAGGAGTTCCTCTTGGACGAGCTCGAGCGCGAGCTCGCGGCGGCCCGCTGAGGGGGATACCGTATGGCAACGATGAGATTGCAGCGCGCCTGGACTCCCGCCGGGAGATCGTATCGAAGTGGCGCAAGCGGTTCTTCGAAGAACGGCTCGCCGGGCTTGAGGAGCGTCCCCGGCATGGTCGCCCGACGGTTTTTCCCCCTGAAGTTATCGTCGAAGTCAAGGCCATTGCCTGCGAGCTCCCGCAGCGCCTCGGCCTACCTTTGTCGAAGCTGCACGTGCCAGATATCCGCACTGAGGTGCTCGACTGCGGCCTCGTCGCCGAGATCTCCGGCACCACGATTTGGCGATGGCTCGCTTCCGACGCCATTCGGCCTTGGAGTCACCGCTCCTGGATCTTCCCCCACGATCCCGATTTCGAGGCCAAGCCGGACGCGTACTGGACTTGTACGCTCGCCATTGGGAGGGTAAACCGTTGGGAGCTAAAGACTTCGTCATCTCTGCTGACGAGAAAACCTCGATTCAGGCCCGCCATCGCTGCCACCCCACGCTGCCGCCCGCTCCCCGACGAACTGCACGGATTGAACATGAATACGAGCGCAGAGGGGCCTTGGCGTATCTGGTAGCCTGGGATTGCGGTCAAGGCAAGATCTTCGGCCGTTGCGAGACCCACTCCTGGCATCGAGCCTTTCCGCCGCCTCGTCGACCAGATCATGAGTCTCGAGCCCTACGCCTCCGCCGAACGTGTGTTCTGGGTCGTCGACAACGGCAGCAGTCACCGGGGAGTCCCCTCAGTGGACCGTCTCTCCCAAGAGTGGCCCAACGCCCACCTCGTCCATCTGCCCATTCATTCGAGCTGGCCCAACCAAGTGGACATCTACTTCTCCGTCCTGCAACGCAAGGTCCTCGATCCCAACGACATCGCCGACCTCGACGAACTTCAACAGCGCCTCCTCGACTTCGAACGGCTCTACCAGCAGGCGGCCAAACCCTTCAAGTGGAAGTTCACTCGCCAGGACCTAGCCAAACTACTCCAACGAGTGAGGGAACAGGAACTCCAGCGAGCCGCCTGATGAATACGTGACCGAACTTCCGTGCCAGCGCACTAAGCGGTCCCGTCCGGGGTGAGGCCTGTCTTCGGAGGACTGTAAAACCCCCTTTTCAGACACCCTCTAAGTTCGCGCCTATGGGGAGCCCCCCTCTACTCCCTTTCCCTTCAGCGCGTCAACGACAGCCGTAGTACCGCTTCTATCTCTCAGGCGCACACCTCTAAGTAGTAGTCCCACTCTTATTTTTTTGGAGGAAAAGCGCCATGCAGAACCCGGTTCTGACCCGGAGGAAGCGCTCCAGCGTCGTTGGCAGCGCTCTGCTACTCCCCCTCCTCTTGCTCGCGGCCCTTGCCGTACCCGGGCTGGCCGCAGCCGAGGAGCCCCTCGTCCCCGTCGTCTGCTACGCCCCCGGCACACCCGCGGACGTCGTCGAGAAAAGCTCTCGACCGCCCTCGGTGAGCGGGCGGCGAGGTCTCCCGACCTCGCTCACGAATG
>Ga0307468_100000473_pt1 | contig 9977 bp, 6 predicted proteins | sample atmdna_FD_203085 | JGI IMG/M metagenome (GOLD analysis project Ga0307468, IMG submission 203085) | Hardwood forest soil microbial communities from Morgan-Monroe State Forest, Indiana, United States - atmos_gases AM2C_05 | ecosystem: Environmental > Terrestrial > Soil > Temperate forest > Bulk...
TCTACAACTTCGTCGAGCTGCGGCAGGAGCTGGAGGCCAAGGGCCATACCTTCCGTACCCGCACCGACACCGAGGTGATCCTCCGGCTCTACCAGGAGCACGGCGAAGGGCTGCTCGAATACCTCACCGGCATGTTCGCCTTCGCGTTCTGGGACCTCCAGGCGCGGCGCCTGTTCCTCGCCCGCGACCGGCTGGGCATCAAGCCGCTCTACTACACGCTCGACGGCGAGGGGATCGCCTTCGCCTCCGAGATCAAAGCCCTGCTCGCGGTCGCGGACCGGGCGCCGGCCGTGAACCTGGAGATGCTCGACGCCTACATGAGCGTCGGCTACGTACCCACCGAGCGCACGCTCTTCCAGGGGATCGAGAAGCTCCAGCCCGGCTGGTGCCTGACGATCGAGCCCGGGCGGCTTGACCTGCGCGAGTACTGGGACCTCCGTCCAGACCCCCAGGAGATGAGCGAGGAGGAGTGCGTGCGGCAGGCGACCGACCTGCTGCGCGACGCGGTCCGCATCCAGCTGCGGAGCGACGTGCCGCTCGGCGTCTTCCTCTCCGGCGGCGTCGACTCCAGCGCGGTCGTGGCCCTGATGCACGAGATGGGGATCCGCGACATCCGCACCTTCACGGTGGCCTACGACTTCGGTCCGGCCTATGACGAGACGCGCTACGCGCGGCAGATCGCGGAGAAGTTCGGCACCCGCCACCGCGAGGTGTTCGTGACGCCGCGTGAGTTCCGGGACTTCATCCCGTCGCTGGTCTGGCACATGGACGAGCCGGTCACCGAGTCGGCCGCGATCTCGCTCTATTTCGTGTCGAGGATGGCGCGCGAGGACGTCGTGGTCGTGCTCTCCGGCGAGGGCGCGGACGAGGTCTTCGGCGGCTATCCGATCTACAAGTACATGCAGACGCTGGAGCGCTACCGCCGGCTGCCGGCGGCGCTGCGCCGCGGCCTGATCAACCCGGCGTTGAATCTGCTGGGCGGCAAGTGGCCCAAGTACACCCTGCTCGCCGAGCAGTCGCTCCACGAGCGCTATCTGGGGGTCTCCTTCTACGAGACGCCGCTCAAGGAGTCGCTCTACCGGCCGCAGGTCCGCAACCTCTTCAACGGCTCGGCGATGAGCCGCCTGGCGCGCCGCTACTACGAGAAGACCGAAGGGCTCGATCCGCTGCTGCGGATGATGTACCTGGACGTCAAGAGCTGGCTGCCGGACGACCTGCTGATCAAGGCCGACAAGATGACCATGGCGTCGTCGCTGGAGCTGCGCGTGCCGTTCCTCGACCACCGGCTGGTCGAGCTCGGCGGGCGTATTCCGTCGCGCTACCGCATCAAGGGCTGGTCCACGAAATACATCCTCAAGAAGGCGATGGAGCCGTACCTGCCGCACGAGATCCTGCACCGCGGGAAGATGGGCTTCCCTACGCCGCTCGCCCTGATGTTCCAGGACGACCTCCAGGGCTACGTCGCGGACGTCCTCACCAGCGACCGCTTCTTCGACCGCGGCTATTTCCAGCCGGAGGTGGTGAAGAGGCTGGTCGCGGAGCACTCGTCAGGCAGGCGGGACCACCACCGGGTGCTCTGGCAGCTCCTCGTGCTGGAGGAGTGGCATCGTAAATTCATCGACCGCGAGGCCGCACCGATAGAAACCTTTTCAAAGGCTGTTGCCCACGTGGGCCTATCTATTTAAAAGGATTTGCGGCTGGCCGAGCGGCGAGCGCTGCTGGCGGGAGGCTTCGGCGCCGGCAGTCGCCGTGTCGGCGAGCGACTTGCGGCCGAGCACCGCGAGCATGTGCCGGGCCTCGTTGTCGAGCGTCACGTCCTTCAAGTCCTCGTACCCCTCGCTGCGGAACAGCTCCATGATCTCCGGCACGGTGTGGCGGTACTGGTAGGGCGGGCTGTAGTTGTCGAACATCTGTACCGCGCGCTCGCGGGCGGTCGCCTTGGGCGGCGACGCCTCGCCGCGCAGCCGGTGCATCAGCCGCGACAGCGCCGCGTGGACCGGGGTGGCCACGTAGCAGAGGCCGTAGAGGAGGCCCATCGGCAGCCGCGTGGTGACCGCCCGCAGCGACACGTTGACGGCGTGGATCCAGGTCGGCCGGCGGCGGTAGAGCTGGACGTAGAGCTTGCCGCCCGGCTTCGGCGCCCGGCTCACCGAGCGGAAGGCGCGGTAGGTGCTCGGGGTGTGGTGCAGCACGCCCGAGGAGTGGACCATGTCGAAGCTGCGCGGCCGCAGCGGCAGCTCGAGCACGTTCCCCTGGACATAGTGCACGCGGTGCGACAGGTGCGGGCTTTTCTCGCGCAGCCGGCGCCGCGCCCCTTCGATGCTGCGGCTCAGGTCCATGGCCACGATCTCCGGCCCGTACTCGGCCACCGCCCGGGTCAGCTCGCCGTTGCCGCAGCCGGCATCGAGCAGCGTGCTGCCGGCGAGCTCCTCGGGGGTCGTGTCCAGGTTGTAGAGAAACTCCTTCTTCCGCAGGTTCGCGTCGTCCTTGAACCAGGTGTTGTCGCCTTCGCGGTAGAGGGCCCACTGCAGGCCGAAGCTCCTGGGGCTGCGGCGGTCGGCGTTCTGCCCCGGCACCGATGTCTCGGAGCCCGAGAGGCCGTGGCGGGCGAAGAACTCGGCGTACTCCCGGCGGGCGTTGCGGATCATCCGCGGGATGCCGTCCAGGATCGGATAGACCAGCCCGCAGGTACACGAGAGGGTGCCTTCCTCGACCTCCTCGCCGTGCGCCTCGCTCGCCTCCTCGCGCAAGACCTGGAGCTGTGGCGGCTCGCCGCAGTCGGGACAGACGATCCAGTCCAGTAGACGTTTCTTCATGTCGGAGCTCCCCCCTGTATCTATGTCTTCTGGTGTCGCTCTATGTCGGAGGCATCGCGCGACAGATCCGATGCGCAGATCTGCCGGTGCCGGATGCAACGTGCACGCCATGGCGCTCCGGAATGCGGGAACGCTTCTTGCACATCACTTACCTGGAATTCCCGGCGATACGGACGAGGGTCTTTTGTATCGTCCCCACCAACTTCTCAGGGAGAACGACCATGGGCATCAAGACCCCTTGGAATCTGTGCATATCGCTTTTTTTGTTGGTCGCCCTGGGGCTGGGCGCCGGCCTCTCCCGGGCCGATGAAGTCGTGATCCGGGCCGAAGAGGATCCGCCGGGCGCGTACGCCATCGGCATCGGCGACGTCGTGGAGATCTCGGTCTGGAAGAACCCGGACCTGACGGTCACCGTGCCGGTGCGGCCGGACGGCCGCGTCTCGGTGCCGCTGCTGGGCGACGTGCAGGCCGCGGGGATGACGCCGCTGGCGCTCAAACAGGCGCTGACCAACGGTTTCAAGGAGTACCTGACCTCCCCCGGGGTCTCGGTGCTCATCAAGGAGATCAACTCGCGCAAGGTCTTCGTCACCGGCGAGGTGGAAAACCCCGGTTCGTACGACCTGCAGCCGCGCACCCGTCTGATGCAGGTGATCGCCATGGCGGGCGGGCTCACCCCCTATGCCAAGGGCCGGGTGGTGGTGCTGCGCGATGAGGATGGCAAGGACCGCCGCCTGGAGGTCAAGCTCGACAGCATCATCTCGGGCCGCAAGCCCGCTGACAACCTCGTCCTGGCGCCCGGGGACACCCTGGTCGTCCCCTGAGAGCTCGCGGTATTTGCGAAAGGCGGAGGGGTACCTCCGCCTTTCGTGTCTTTCGGCAGCCGGTTATAGAAAGGTGACAATAAAGGAACAGTAATTTTTTCAGCCCGCAAGTCACCCTGGAGAGAAGAGACAGTGGGGGCCATTCTCCAGGGAAGATTTCTGGCACCCGTCTTGCACTTTCGCAGAGGTGACAGGAATGTTTGATGCAGGACGCAGGCGACATTGATGGGTACAGCCGGGTAGATCTTCAGGATGTCGTTGATTCGCGATGAGCGGCTCTTTCCGGGAGCGCTCAGGGCGAGCAAGCTGTTTTTGCTGGATAAGACGTGAAGCACGGTTCAAAAGGATGAGCTGGTTTTTTGGCCCCGGGGTACATGCACGAAACCGGTTGCTGTAGGACCAGGCGCCGGTTTCAACATCTCGCTGGAAGGGAACGGACGAGGCCATGAGTGTTGCGGTATCTGTTATGAGGGATGGAAGAGGGCTGACGCTGGTTCTGGCAGCTCTCTGGCTCCTGGGGGCCGGAGTCCCCGCTCTGGAGGCCGGAGACCTGCGGGTCCAACTCGATGCCGAAGCCGGCGTGCGGAACGACGGCAACGCCTTCCAGGCAGACCCCGGTACTCTCGAGCCGGAGGATGAGTCGATCGCCCGCGGCGGTCTCGTCCTCAAACTCTCCTACACCCTGCCGCGCACGGCGCTGGCGCTGGCCTACGCTCCCGCGTATGAGCACGGCCTGGACTCCCAGGGCGGGGACGGCGAAGAGGATCTCTCGGGCACCAGCCACCGCCTGGAGCTCGGCCTCGACAGCCAGCTGACCCGCCGTCTCGCGATGCGCATCCGCGAGCGGCTGCTCCAGACCCCCACCCTCGACCTGTACGTCCCGGTGAACGCGCCGGACCCGACCGCCGCCACCCGGCGGGGCGACCAGTTGAGCCACGCCCTGGACGTCTCCTTCGACCAGGACCTGACCCGCCGGACCTCGCTGATCCTCGGGGCGGAGCACACGCTGCACACCTTCGAGAGCCAGGATCTGTCCGACACCGAGACGCTCGCCGGACGCCTGGGCTGGAGCTTCGACCTCACCGAGGACCGCAGCATCGCGGCGATCGCCACCGCCGGTCAGTTCGAATTCGAGCGCGGCGAGGCGGACGTCCAGACCTTCGGGCTGTCGTACTCCGACGCCTGGGGACGGGATGGCCACTGGTCGATCGAGGCCGGCGCGTTCTTCGCGGACTCGACGCAGCGCCGTGTTCTCGTCGTCCTGCCCGACGCCTCGGGCGTCCTGCCGGCAACCGATCCGGAAACCGCGGTCAGCGAGGTCGAGGAGAGCGACAGCGGCTGGCGCGGCGGCCTCCAGGCGTCGCAGCGGCTGCGTTTCGTCAACTGGAACGTCGGCTACCGGCACGACGTCTCAGCCGGATACGGACTGGGCCAGGCGACGGAGGCGGACAGCCTCTTCGCCGACGTCTCGCGCTCGTTCGGCCGCCGCTTGACACTGGGGCTCGACGGCAACGCGTCGCGCCACCGCGATCTCGGCGACCTTGCTCCCGAGCCCGCCGGAACCGGCGACGATCTGCTCAACGAGTTCGCCGCCGGCACGGCGCGGTTCTCCTGGAACATCCTGCAGGACCTGCGGCTGACCGGCGGCTACTCGTACGTCTGGCAGGAGTCGCAGGTCGAGCCGTTCGAAGACCTCTCGTACTCACGCTATTTCCTGGGCTTGGGATTCCGGATCTTCAGCTTCGGAGACACCCCGAACGAGCCGGACCTCCAAGGAGAACCGACGGATGAAGAACCTGACGCTGACTGAGCTCGCGAAGGCCCTGCGCCGGCGGCTGCCCTGGTTCCTGGTACCGATGGTGCTGGGCGTGGCCGCGGGGTATGGGGTCTGGCGGGTGACCCCTCCCACGTACCGGGCGCAGACCGACGTCATGGTCGAAGGCCAGAAAGTGCCGACCGACTATGTGAAGCCGACGGTCACCTCCGACCTCGACGAGCGTCTGAAGACGATCGAGCAGCAGATCACCAGCCGCGACAACATGGAGCGGATTATCCAGGAGATGAACCTCTATCCGGAGCTGCGGCGCGAGCTCGCCATGGACCGGGTGATCGAGCAGATGCGGCGCCACAACCTCGCGGTGGAGCGGCGCGGCGACATCTTCACGATCAATTTCACCGATCGCGACCCGAAGAAGGCCGCCGACACCGCCAACCGCGTCGCCGAGCTGTTCATCCAGCAGAACCTGACGCTGCGCGAGAACCAGGCGCAGGGGACCTCGACGTTCCTCGAAACCGAGCTCGCGCAGACCAAGGCCAAGCTCGAGCAGCAGGAGGCCCGGATCGCGGTCTTCAAGCAGGTGCATATGGGCGAGCTGCCCGAGCAGCGCGACACCAACCTCCAGGGCGTCGGCCAGCTGCAGAGCAAGCTCGAGATCAACATGGACGCGACCGACAAGGCGGAGACCCGTAAGCTCCTGCTCCAGACGCAGATCGCGGAGATGCGCCAGCAGGCGCAGCAGCAGCGCCAGCCGGCCGTGCTGCCCGCCGCCCCGAACGCGCCGTCGCGGCTCGACCAGCTGCGGTCGCAGCTCACCGAGATGCGCACCCGCTACACCGACCGCCATCCGGACATCGTCCGGCTCAAGGAGGAGATCGCCCAGCTCGAACGGATCGAGCGCGAGGTGGCGAGCGCGCCGCCGCCGCCGCCGGAGGCCCGCGAGGAGGTGCGGATCGATCCGACGCTGCGGGCCGAGCTCGAAGCCACCCAGTACGAGATCCGCAGCCTGCAGGCGGAACGGGCGCGCATCCTCGACGACATCAACCGCTACCAGGCGCGTCTGGAGGGCATCCCGCGGATCGAGCAGGAGCTGCTGTCGCTGTCCCGCGACTACGACAACATCAAGCGCTCCTACGAGTCGCTGCTCGACAAGCAGGGCCAGGCACATCTCGCCCAGAACCTCGAAAAGACGCGGCAGAGCGAGCAGTTCACGATCCTCAACAAGGCCTACCCGCCGTCCGAGCCCTACGCGCCCAAGGCACCGATCGTCCTTGCCATGGGTCTGGCGGCCGGCTGTCTCGCGGGCATCGCCCTGGCGCTGCTGCGCGAACGCACCGACGCGACCTACACCGGCGCCGAGGAGCTCCAGCAGGCGTTCCCCGGGGTGCGGCTGCTCGCCACGATTCCCATGTTCAGCGGCAGGGTCGCCAGCGCGTCCGCACCCGTGAGCCGATTCAGCAGGAGGAGCTGACGTATGGATCTACCGCTCAGGACCGAGAGGCCGCCCCGGACCCGCGAGATCGCGCCTGTGGACCGCATCCGGCTCAAGGACGGCGTACCCGTGGTCCTGCACATCGACCCGCCGTCGTTCCCGGCCGAGCAGTACCGACTGCTGGCTGTGCAGGTCGAAGAGCGTCTGAACCCGATCGGCACCTGGGGCTACGCCCTGACTGTCACCAGCCCCGAGGAGGGGGCGGGCAAGACGCTGACCAGTCTCAACCTGGGGCTGACCCTGGCGCGCGGCGACGAGCGCAAGGTGCTGCTGATCGAGGGCGACCTCTGGCGGCCGCAGCTCCACACCTATTTCGAGCCCGAGCGGCTGGACCGGCCGGGGCTGCAGCAGGTGCTGGAGCGGCGCGTCGAGCTCGCCGAGGCGGTGGTCCAGGTCGAGGGCACCAGCCTCGACCTGCTGCCGGCCGGCGTCTCGGGGATCGCCGGCGACGTGATGTCCGGCCGGCGGATGTCGGAGATCCTGACCGAGGCGCGCGCCGCCTACGAGATCGTGGTGATCGACTCGCCGCCGATGAACCTGCTGGCGAGCGCCCGCTCGCTCGCCACCCGCTCGGACGGCGTGGTGCTGGTCGTGCGGGCCGGGCAGAGCCACCGCAAGGCGATCGAGACGACGTTGTCCAACCTCGGTCCGGAGAAGCTGCTGGGGATTGTCCTCAACGGCATCAAAGCTTCCAGCCGCGGCTACCGCGGGTATTACTGAGCGAGACGACGGACGTAGGCCATGATCCGACTCTTCAGCCGCTACTGGTCGCTGCCTTCGACGCTGTCGTTGATCGTCGAAGGGTTCCTGCTGTACATGACGGTCCCCTTCGCGACCTTCCTGCGCCTCGGGATGGGGCAGGGCTCGCCGCCGTCGCTTCACATCCAGGTGCTGGAGGCGGTGGTGTTCATGGTCGTCGGGCTGCTCAGCCTCTACATCAACGGCCTCTACGACTTCGCCGACCGGCTCACCAGCCGGCAGATGTTCATCCGTCTGCTGCGCTCGGCTTTCCTGGGCGCGGTGGCGCTGGCCGCCACCTACTTCTTCTGGCCTAAGGTTCTGACCGGCCGCGGCGTCTTCGTGATCGCGTTCCTCACCTCCGCCGTCCTGATCACGCTCTGGCGGCTGCTGCTGCGCCGGCTGCTCAAGACCGAGCGCTTCGCCGAGCGGGTGCTGATCGTCGGCACCGACGAGCGGGCGATCGACCTGGCGCGCGAGATCCTGCATCGCAAGCACCTGGGCTACCGCGTCGTCGGCTTCCTCGACGACGACCCCAAGCTCCAGGGAGTGAGCCTGATTAACCCGCGGGTGATCGGCACCACCGGCCAGTGCCTGGATCTGGCGCTCCAGCACGGCGTCAGCCGCGTGGTGGTGGCCGGCGGCGACCGGCGCGGCCGGGTCAGCCTCGACGCCCTGCTGGCGTGCAAGACCTCGGGCATCCGCGTCCAGGAGGGCTCCAGCTACTACGAGCAGCTGACCGGCAAGATCATGCTCGAAGGGCTGCGCAAGTCGTGGCTCATCTTCTCGGACGGCTTCTATGTCTCGCGCGGCACGCTGTTCGCCAAGCGGCTGCTCGACCTGCTGGCGGCGGGGATCGGGCTCTTGCTCGCGCTGCCGTTCATGGTGCTGGTGGCGCTCGCCGTGCGTCTCGACTCGCCGGGGCCGGTCTTCTTCCGCCAGCACCGCGTCGGCCGCGGCGGCCGGGAGTTCACGCTCTGGAAGTTCCGCTCGATGCGGACCGACGCCGAGAAGAACGGCGCCGTCTGGGCGGTGCAGGGGGACCCGCGGGTCACCCGCGTCGGCCGCTTCATCCGCACGACGCGTCTCGACGAGCTGCCACAGCTCTGGAACGTCCTGGTCGGGGACATGAGCCTGGTCGGCCCGCGCCCGGAGCGGCGGCTGTTCGTCGGCCAGCTCACGGAACGGATCCCGCTCTATGAGCAGCGCCTGGTGGTGCGGCCAGGGCTCACCGGCTGGGCGCAGATCAAGGCGCCGTACGCCTCCTCGTTCGAGGAATCGCTCGAAAAACTGAAGTTCGATCTCTATTACATCAAGAACCTGTCGTTGTTCCTGGATATCTCGATCCTGCTCTCCACGGCCCGGATCGTACTTCTGGGAAGGGGTGCCCGATGAGCAAGCCCGCCACCAACAACCTCCTGCGGCACACGCCGTTGCAGCGCCCGCGTTCCGGGATGCGGATCCTCTACCTCTGTCACCGATGGCCCTATCCACCGGACAAGGGCGAACGGATCCGCGCCTTCCACCAGATCCAGGGGCTGGCGCGCCGCCACGAGGTACACCTGCTGTCGCTCGACGACGGCCCGGCGCCCGACCTGCGGCCGCTCCAGGAGCTGTGCAAGCGCGTCGAGGTCTTCCCGATCCAGCGCTCCGCGGGCTATCTGCGCGCCGTTCTGGGCGCCCTGCGGCCGCGGCCGCTGACCCTTTCATTTTTCGAGTCCGACGCGCTGCGGCGCCGTCTCGAAGAGCTGGCGAAGAGCGAGCATTTCGACGCTGTGATCGCCTACAGCTCGGCGATGGCTCCCTACGCCGGCCTGCTGCCGGACGTGCCGGCGGTGCTCGACATGGTCGACGTCGACTCCGCCAAGTGGGAGCAGTATTCGCGGCACGCGCCGCTCCCGCTGCGTCCGGTCTATGCGCTGGAGGCGCGGCGGCTCCGGTCCTACGAAGCCGAGGTCTCCGGCCGCTTCGAGCGCGTGGTGCTGGCCACCGGCAACGAGGCCCGGCTGCTCCGGTCGTTCGCGCCGCTGGCGCGGACCGCGGCCATCCCGAACGGCATCGACCTCGACTTTTTCCAGCCTCTCGACCTTCCCAAGGCGGAGTCGCCGACGCTGGTCTTCACCGGGCAGATGGACTACTTCGCCAACGTCGACGGCATCGTCCACTTCGTCCGCGAGGTCTTCCCGCGCCTGCGGCGGCGGTTTTCCGGCCTGCAGCTGCTGATCGTCGGCCGCTCGCCGGTCAGGGCGGTGCGCGAGCTGGCCGAGGTGGACGGCGTCCACGTCACCGGCGCGGTCGGCGACGTGCGCCCCTTCCTCTCCCGCTCCTGGGTG
>Ga0307468_100000474_pt1 | contig 9968 bp, 7 predicted proteins | sample atmdna_FD_203085 | JGI IMG/M metagenome (GOLD analysis project Ga0307468, IMG submission 203085) | Hardwood forest soil microbial communities from Morgan-Monroe State Forest, Indiana, United States - atmos_gases AM2C_05 | ecosystem: Environmental > Terrestrial > Soil > Temperate forest > Bulk...
TAGAGTTATCAAGAGGTATTGTGATAGGAGTTGCTTATGCCAGAGTTGATGTATGGAACCAATTTACAGCTACTGCAGGACTCGGCGAATCGTGTCATAAAGTCGATCGTCGGCCGGCTAGACAAGTCCCTTAACCCTGTGATGGCTCTTGTTGTCGTCGATCCGAACCTGCTTATTGGCTCTGGCCCAATCAGTGCCTCAACTGTCGAAGAGCTTACAGCTGTTTTCGGCAAACTAGACGCAGACATCGTTAAGCAGGGGTTCTCCGGTTTTAGGGAGAAGATTAATGAAATTGAGGTCGCTTTAGCTAGTCAGGATTCAACACTAAAAGCGCCGTTCAATTGGTACAAGCAAAGAGGGGAAAAACAGATATCGATCGGCCTTACGCTGGAAGCGGTATTCAACGATTCCGAAGCTTCGAATAACGCAATCTACTTCGCCGATCGAGCGGTTTATCGTGAAGACGATCGAGTGTTCGTCTGCGCTGTAATTAGACTTGACCGGAAAGCCTATGAATCCCATTACAGATTGAGTTCGCCGATAACGCTCAATGAAGCTTCGACCTCACTCCTCGATCTGACGATTAATCAACTTCTTCAAGCCTGTTTCGTCGCACTTCGTTCTCCTAGCGCAGATATTCATGAGTTTTTGAATTACGCTAGAAATGCTCTTACAGACGCGGCTCGGGCCATGTTGGCGTTCCATTTCCGCAGGAGGACAAGGAGTCGACAGCCCACAAAATTAGACCTTTTCGGAGACTGCAACGCGATCGCAGCGCTTCCCTACGAGAGCAAAGGAGGTGAAGGCAAGCTTGTCTTTGCGGAACGCCTTCATCCAAACATTCAAACCGAGATCCAATTTAGAAACGCTATTAGCCTGAATGATCATCAGATGACTCGCAAGATGCTTGAGATGGCACAAGGGGAGTCGTGCTTACTCTCAGACACGAGGCAAGTTTACGGATTGGGAACTGTGGCGGGAATTTACGATCAAACTAGGGAAGATCTGTTTGTCGTCGAATTTGTCAAACAACATTCCTGGCGGTTGCTCCACTCTCAGCACGAACTCATGACTGTTACTTTGGGACGACCAAAACTAGCGCTTCCGATAATCTCGCCGGAAGCCTTTAGAAACCACTTCCGTCGCCATATTCATCGCCGTCAGACAAGTTCGTTGGATTTGCTTTATGAAATCATGAAAGCTACGGCGGCGTTGCGGCACGGTGCTCTTTTAATAGTTTCAAATAAGGCTGAGCAAGAAGCAAAAAGGCTTGGAGGGCAAGCGGTGCGCGTCAAACCCTTCCTACTCGAAGTAGAGAATGTACCCCGGCTGACCGCAATCGATGGAGCTGTGCTACTTGACACTTCTGGTCGATGTCACGCGGTGGGAGTCATTTTGGATGGGCACGCTGTAAAAGCAGGGGACCCTTCGCGCGGTTCACGATTCAATTCCGCACTCAGATACATTCTAACAGCGCGAAAAAGGCGGGATAAATGTATTGGCGTAGTGGTGTCAGAGGATGGATTGATCAATCTGGTATGACGATAACTACCTCAAAGAACTTTGCTAAATCACCCAGGCGGCCGCAGGAGATGATTAGAAGTATGTATCCGCGCAAATGTGGGTCTTATCACGAATCGCTCTGCCCAGTTCGGTTGCAACGTCAAAGAACGATTTCCGAACCACCCGTCCGTTGGGACAATGGATCACGTGACCCAGCCTGTATTCACCACTGTTTGGAAACATCTCCGCTTGGGCAGGAACATTTATGGACGCGATTAATTCGCCGAGTATGCCAACCGTCCCTATGAAACTGTCTTTGCAAAGCATGATGACTGCGCAAGAACTCTTGAGCCAAGCACAGATTTCTTTCATGGTCGCATATGTGGGTAGGTGAGCTGGCGCCACTGGCCTAATTGGATCGTAGAGCCGCAGATTCGTGTTTTGAACGTCATCGGGGTGCGCGAACGCGCGATTCATGTAAATCCGAAGCGATGAATGGTCGGCGTATTGTCGAAATAAGTCGCCGTAAATGTAGTATCCCGAAGCTAACAACACTTTTGCGGTAAATCTCGCTCGGCACATTACGTCGACAAAGATTTGTGATTCAAACCCCAGCTTGTCCGCGGGGTCTAGGTTTTGTTTATTAATGACATCGTAAAAGTCAACGTGATCTCGATGAAACGTCACTTGCACCTTTTCTCCGGTGGGACGCAGCCTTGCAGACTTCAACCTGACTTCCACTTCCTTATTGCTGTGGCCCTTCAGATTGTGCGCTTTCCTCAAGAACTGCATCACATGGTCATTTGCAAGCGCTCCATCAATCTTAGAGCCGATCTTGGCGTTCCTGTCCCGATCTACCGAAATTACAAATTCATCCGAGCCACCAAGACTTCTCGGAATAATGTGTTCTTTTGTGGCAGTCTCGGGTGAAATCTCTTGGTCTGTGTAAATGCAATACATTCGGATAACGACACCTCATTATCTCACGAAGGAAAAGACTTTTGGTGAGAGTTGACTTCTAATGGGTTCTAGTTTGATTTGTCCATGCGCTTTTATTAGTGCGGCACATTCTGTTTCGCTGCGCTGCAGAGCTTGACGAAAGGCATCAAGTTCAGACATGGAAGGACTCTAACATGGGCTTGTAACGGGCTTCGAATCGTGCTCGGATTGAGGCCAAAATGGTTTCTGATCGAACTTCAAGAGTTGACTTATAAATAAACATCGAATCGACGTAACGTGTTTTCACAAGGGAAGATAAAAAGCTAACTCAACCGCGAGCTTGTGGTAATTACTATGGATGGTTCTGAGTCTTACACGTCTCGAATAGCAGACTGCGGTAGTTAAGAAGCTTTTGGGGCCAGGCATTAAGGTAGAGACAGCGTCGTAGAGATTTCATACAATCAAGACTCCCCATCAATCTCTTATCAACGCTGCAAAATCAAACAAGACCGGACCGCCGTGCCTACCCCACCCCGTCCACGACGGCCCGCAGCACTGGTCCTCCGATCGCGCGGGCGGGGGGCCGTGCTAAAAACAGATATCCATCTCTACGCTAGCTAACGACGCCGATCATCTCTCTCTTTTCGCTCTCTGCGTTGAGCCAGGAGTCTTTTTATCCTTGAGGAAAGTTGATCGACACCTTCCGGCTTGCGAAGAAAATCGTTCACCCCAGCTCGCCAAGCTGCCGCCTCACAATCGTCACCCGACAACATGATGACCGGCGTGTTGCGACGGTGCGGAATACTTCGAATATGAAGCACCAATTCCAAACCGCCGAGGCCCGGCAGATCATTGTCGAGGATGATTAAATCGTAAGGAGCGTCACTCTTTAATATCTCCAAAGCCGTAGCGCCACTAAGACAGAAATCCGCGTTCATTCCTTCTACGCCTAACGTGTCCTGCACTGTTCGCGCAACGGCTTGGTTGTCTTCAACGTGGAGAACTGAGACTTTTGACGAGGCCGTTTTTGCAACCTCCTGTGCCGCTCCTTTTTTGCTCTTCTTAGGAGCAGAAAAAAGATGACGCCTTCTCTTGCGAACTTTCGATCTTGTTTTTAGTAACTCCTTATGTCGACTGTTAATCAACGAAATCAAACTCTGATGATGTTTGAACCCAAGCAAATGCGCTGCGTGGGTTACCGAGCCGCCGGCTTCTCTCAGAGCGCGTTCGATGACTGCCCTTTCACCATTCCGCACATGTTGTTTCAATGAGAAGCCTTCCCAAGTCTGTTCTTCGGCTTTCTGATCCTGAAGCTCCAAACGTCCTAAAGTTGCGAGAAGGGCGTCGGCGCAGGCTATCAACCGCTTACCTGTTCCTGGGTCTTGAGAGGCTTTTAATAGATCGATTGCCGATCGGTAAATAGTTATTAGTTCTTTCCCTGAGATCTTGTCACCGAATTCTTCGATGATACTCAGCTTCGCGCGACCGGCGCGTTCCAAATCGCCGACCGTTTCCGCGACTTCGATTGCGCGCTCCAACAACACCTTCGCACGAACATGATTACCCAGCCGCGCGAGTGCAACGCCCTGAGTAGCGAGTCCTTCGGCAAGAAGAGCTTGCTGTCCGCCTCTTTCCAGGACTCTCACGGCATATCGCGCTATCCGCTCGGCCTCTGCAGCATGACCTTGCGCCAGCAGCGTCCGCGCCCGAGTATCATCAACTTGGGCCGCCGTTGCCGCATCCTTTAGCTTAAGGAAGAGCGTACGCGCGATGTCAAGATGTTCGTGTGCTTGGCGATATCTTTCGGCCTTTAAGAAGAGACAACCTAGATTCAATTCCACCCGAGCAAGAGCAAGTTCGTTTCCGGCTTGCTCATAGTGGAAACTCGACGCTGCGTATTCGATCAGGGCTCGGTCTAAGTAGTCTTCCCTATTTTCGGGGGTAGATAATCGTTTAAGAACTAAGCCATATGCGAAGTGATAACTCCCTTTGATGGCGTGATCTTGGCTTAGCTCAACCAACGGAGCAGCTCGTTCGTAAAACTTCAACGCGTCATTTAATCGGCGTGTTCGCTCCTCAATAATTCCGGCACGGATTAGAAGAATTGCCTCAAGGTCATCATTCCCTTCAGGAAGGATATCTAATGCGGTCCGCAGTTGGACGCGGGCTTCGTCCCATGCCCCTTCGCGATGATAACAAATCGCAAGATCACCGCGCGCCTCCGCTACTCGGTCGGCTGTTTGGAGTCGTTCAAAGATTTCAATGCTTCTTGTGAGTATGTTCTTCGCCGTCTCTTGTCCGCCAGCGGTTTGATCCGTACTTCCCAGCCATCCGGCTATGGCTCCGATTCGAAGTAATACTTCCGCCGTCTGTGTTTCATCAAGACCGTCAACGTGTGGTGACTCATCTCGATTAGGCCAAAACTCATATAGCGCTTCATACGCCAACTCATACTTGCCAATCTTTTCAAGCTGTTTCGCCAAGCCGCAGGATAGCGTGGCGCGCTCGGAGAGAGGAAGGTTGCGATTCTGCGTCTTAAGGGCGGTTAATTGGGCTTCCAAGTTCATGTGAGGTTTGCCTTTCTATGTTGGTGATAAACTCCTCGCAACGAAGCCCCGCCGCGATTTGCCCAGGTAATCGTTGATTGACGGTGGGTGAAACGAGCTTCGTCTTAACCGTTTAGAAAAACTAGCAACGAATCCCAATCTGAGAGGTGAAAAATGAAGAACCTAAGACGACTAGGTATCTCCGTTACTTTGCTGTGTGTTCTTTCGATAACTGCTTTCGCGGGCGACACAACTTCACCACCCTGTGCGCCTGGTGACACGACTTCGCCACCGTGTGTTGCCGCTCAAGTCACAGACGACGGATCCATAGTTCCTGGATCAACAAATTCGCCGCCGGCTTCGAGCAGCGAAACCCAGTATTCAATCGCTGACGCGACTGTAGATCTCTTAATGAACGTGCTGTCCCTTTTCTAAGGACAGCCTGATTTTCCAAGAGTCTTTCTTTGCCAATGATAGAACCTCACTGGCAAGACGTTTGTAGTGTGCCTCGCGAGCGCGATTTCCGAACGAACAAAGGCACGTTGCCTCTCGCGAGCCGCGAAGCATAGATGCGCGCAATATATCACGCAACCCCTTACCACTTTATTCCGGTTCAACTAACTGAAAGGCCGCGTGTTACTGTAAGTTGCAATACCCGCGACTAGCAATGATTTTTCCCATAACGGTCTGCTTGAAATCCTGGACCTGAGACCACACAAAGGCATCGCTCAAACCGACCATCCTTTGAAGAATTGAAAGCTTCAACTCTTGTAATCCTGTTTTGCAGCCCCAAATACATGCTGAATTTGACGCAGATCTGGCGCGCCCTGCGTTCCTGACGGAATGCCTGGCGGCCTCCCGAATAGATCGATATCCAACGCTGCTCGGTCCAAGATGGTTGGGTCTTTGTCAATCGTGAGACTCACAAGGCCAGCTAAATAGTTCAGCTTAAGTTCACGCCTCAACATCATGTCGGCTTGGTTCAGGCCGTCGGATGGCGTTTCCACGAAAATCATCTGCCTGAAGATTTCGCGGGCCAGAAAGATGCGTAGTTCAGCCAGGTTGTGGAAGATGCTCTCGTTGGGTGGAGATCCGGTGAAATAGTTTGCACCAGGAGTTATCGCGATCAATCCACCATCGAGGCTCCCCGCATAGACATTCTGGCCTTTGTATAGAACCACGCCTTGTGAGTTCGTGCATCCCACAAACTTAAGCACCGGCTCCAACGCGTTAGTTAAGAGTTCCTTTACCTTGGGATCATCTACATCGTGATACCTAACCTCGTCAGGCAGGCTGTTTCGGTCAACGGCGGGTGCATTACAAATCGGAGGCCGAGCCTGTTTTTGTAACCAATCCTTAATTGAAGCCACGCCCTTCTCGCGAACCCAATTTACGACATCATCAACCGCTTGTTCCGGGTGCAATGGCTCGAGTTCTGAAGCGTCCAGGGCGACGGCATCAATTTTCCAAGCAGCACCTTCTTTTACAAGCTGGTATCGCGCTTTGGTGACGCTATTGTTCCCTCTCGTTATCTCAACGAGCAGATGCGTAACATTACGGGATTCGCTCTCGTTGAGAACTTTGAAGGACTTAATCCCGCCATGCTCCTTAAGTTCCGCCGAAGTTTTTGCCAGGTCTTTCTTGAACGCCTCGACACCAGATTGATTGACTAGACGGCGAGAGAAGAATGTCATGGCGCGATCGATGTCGCCCCGGTCAAGGGCAGCGCCCATATCTTCAATTACTTGCGAAGGTTTCTGCGAAAGCCTGCAGGCTCCGCTCAAAAGCGCGAAGCCCACTATGGCTAAGGGCAGAACCCGACTGTAGAGGCCAGCGAAGCGATAGTACCCACTCTCGGAACCGGAGCATCCCATTTTGGGATAATCCTAAAAGAGGTTTAAGAGTCTCGTCAACGTTGGGTGAAGAGACTCGTGACTAAATCAGTTCATACCAGGAAATATCAATTGTTCTTGGATTTGCTGATCAAGGCTCGCAAAGACGCAGGAGCAACCCAAGAGGAAGTTGCCAGCAGGCTAAACCGACCCCAGTCATATGTCTCCAAATGTGAGAACGGGGAACGACGAATTGATGTCATCGAGCTACTAGAAATACTCGACGCAATCGAGGTCAATCCGGTGACGTTCTTGCAGAAGATTGTCCGCTTTCAAGGACGAGAATAAGTCCAGTCTTTCGAGCCGCTCACTCCGGCAGATCTTCAATCAATAGTAGCTTAGTTCAAGTGTCGGCTGGCGAAGGGTGGTTAGCCCCAATCGCCATCGCTTGCTGACGAAGTGCTGGTTTTGTTATCACTATCGTCTCACTTTGGCTGTTGTCTTTTTGGAGTCTTTAGGCATGAACAAGAATGACTCACACATGAACAGGATGCGATGGCTCCATGCTGTCGCTGCGCCACTAGAAGGAACGCCAGAATTCGACCGGCTAAGAAAGGATTTTGAAGTAAATCCGGAAGCAGTTAAGCGTGAGGCGGCGAAGAGATACAAGGTGGCGCAGGCATCGGTGCGAGCCCAGCTAAACGGCGGCGCGGGAGACTATTCTGATGAGGCTCTTCGTTACTTCCTAATGCAATACAATTACCGCGCTTGGAATTACGGCTTACGTCGCCTGCCGATGAGCTTTAATGTGCTCGAACCGTTCTTTGATTATGACCCCGAGCACATTCGCTTCCGGTTGCTCCCGGAAATTGATTACCGCTTTTCGATCGAGGACTTTCTGGATTTCGCCACACAACCCGCAACGCCGGACGCGAATGTCGTCGATGCAATGAAATTGGAGGAACGGGTCGTATACAACTACTCAGTTTCAGATGACCCCACGGCTCTGGTTATGCAGATGGACTCGGCCGCGGATTATGTCGTAGCCGGCGTCTCGCTGTTGCGGCGGGGATCTGAATTGACTGTCCTGCTTGTTGCTGGCGAAAAGGCTCAACCAGGAGCGCTAAAGGTTTACAAAGAAGAAGACTTCATTGACTATTCGGGCGTAAAAGTTGAGGAATCAAACCCAGTCGAGCCTGTTCGCCTGAGTGGGGCTCCCGACTATGTTCAAGCCTACGTCGCCTGCCGTTTCAATATTGACTCACGAGAGTTGCAAGTCCGCTATCTTATGCTGGATGCGGGCCGTCATTTCGTCGTTCACACTGACGACCCTCACAGTCTCACGCCACTTTCAGAGGACAAAATTAGTGCCCAACTAAACGCGAGTAACAAGATATTGGAGCAGCGAGCCACGCTGTTTGAATTAGCGAAGACAGCAGTCTTGTTGCCCTCTTACGTGCATGCGCGCGCAGGGAAGATCGAGGAAGAAATCAAGGTTACCGCCCTTGCTAAACAGGCGAAAAAATCATTGAAGGTTCGTCGGGCACTTGAGGCAGTTCCTCTGGATTCGAAGATTTTTTCGCGCCGTGTTTCCACGATTGACATGGATTATTCTAAATCCGAAACACCGGCGGCGACTGGACGAGCTTATACGGCGCCAGAATTCAAAACGGTAAAGGGGTTTTGGCGAACTTTCCGTGATCCAACTCGCACAGGTCGTGATGAGAGCGGAAATCCAATAGTCGGTAAGACATGGGTAAAGTCACACGCTCGACGTGCGGGCCCTTCAGAACAGCAGAACGTCGTGTATATCAAATCGCCTGTGGGTTATAGGGATCATCCTGTTGAAAACTATCGGAAACGCGTGTCACGAGCCAAAGCGTCACGCAGGCCGACGACTCCGGCGCCCGCACCGGGTTACCTCTATGTTTTGCGCAGCCCGGCTCACGGCCTAGATATCTATAAGATCGGTTACACGGACCGTGATCCCGAAAGTCGCGCGCGCGAGCTGTCGTCCACCACGGGATCACCAGTTCATTTCTTGGTGGTTCAGGCGTGGGCGGTCATAGATGGACGGGCGGCTGAGGCCGCCGCTCACAAAGCGTTGGCCAGTGATCGGCTGGCAACAAACCGCGAGTTCTTTATCGGCACGTATTCGGTTCTCAGGGAAAAGATCGAGGCCGCCATTGATAGCTTTTTGCTAGAAAAGGCCGTCCCTGTCACATGAAACCATGAGTACTGAGTCAAATCACCCGTGGCAAAGACCGCCTCTCGAGCTTCTGAAGTTTGCGTTAGAAACCTCAAAGTCGAAGACGCCGATTAATCAGCTAGTTGCGTTCCTGCTTCTCGACGTTTGCGTTGAAGTCACATTTAGGACATTTCTTTCATTGCCCGATGGGGCTGTCAACTCAAACCTAAAGTACTTTGATCGAAGAAAGTACGCAGCAGGGAATTTTCACGACTTAACGAGCGGCATAGCCAGTTGTGGAAACAGTCTCGTCGACTCCACCGCCTTACATCACGCCAAGTACTATCACGATCTTCGCAACCAACTGTACCACCAAAGAACTGGTATGACGGTAGCTCGTGAGGATGTGGAAGGATACTTGCTTGTCGCTGCATCGCTCATGAGAGACCTTCTGAACCTCAATTTGACGGGAATAGTGAACGACACATCATTGACCGCCAAAGCGCCCCCGGTTAACCAGGAATCATTTCGAGAACTCAAGAGGAGTCTTCCCGCAGACATTGAACGATTTAGACGACTAATAGATCAGTTGATTGAAAAGCTTGAACCAAAGTTGGTTTATCCGACAACTATTAGGAAGCTTTCCGAGATTGCAGACAAGACTACAGCGACTTCGTTTCCTCAAGGGCTCCGTGAGCTAAGGACGCTGATAGACGCGTGTGTTAGCGATCATGATATTCGCTCATGGTTGTTAGACTTCTTGTCGGACGACGTCGAAGGCGATAGTCAGCAAGTCTTGGAGAACAGCCGCTTTCTTATGGAGCTAGGCGGCGATCATGTGTTGCTATACTCCCTTGTTATTGGCATGTTTTATTTGCCACTGGATGAAATCGGGAAAGACGATCTCTACAAATACGACGACATTTCCTACATAGATAACGATGATTACAGCATCATGGG
>Ga0307468_100000475_pt1 | contig 9959 bp, 18 predicted proteins | sample atmdna_FD_203085 | JGI IMG/M metagenome (GOLD analysis project Ga0307468, IMG submission 203085) | Hardwood forest soil microbial communities from Morgan-Monroe State Forest, Indiana, United States - atmos_gases AM2C_05 | ecosystem: Environmental > Terrestrial > Soil > Temperate forest > Bulk...
GGTTACCCGCCGGGCTGACCCAAAACAGCTGCCGTGATCAGCCCATCTTCTGAGAACTAGGGAGATCACTAGCACCATCCTTTTCATCCAGTGATAACCTATGGATTGACGCCTAGGCAGACGGGCCGCACAGTCAGCGGTGGTACGGCCCAGCAAAGGAGGAGCGCCATGGAATATCAGACCATCTCCATCGCATCGCGCATTGAATGGTGTCGACGGCAGAAAACGCAGGCGCGTACGCAACTTGAGCGTGAAGGATGGCAAGCCGAAGTGGAGGGGCTCTGCGACGCGCTCCTCAATAGAAGAGTTCACACGAACCAGCTTTGTGCGACCGGTGTGTTCAAGAGGTATGTGATGGGTTTCCAGGACGGGCAAGCATTGCTTCGCACTGCCGCGGTGCACCATGTTGATGCACCTCCCGTCCACCAGGCGGGGGCAGAGAGAGAGCCGAGTAGCGACCGCATGGGCGACGTGAACACGAGACGCAGGCTGGGGCTTATGAAGCGCGGCAAAAATACAATAGGGAGTGTGTGGGGTCATGGCGCCTAGCCTCGTGGAGGCAACTCGGAGGATACCCACGGCTAGAGCTTTTGCCGTTCGGTATACCTTGGTGCTGAGCGTTTTGGCGCTGGTGTTTGTAAGCGTTTCTTCTTGCGGAAAGAAGCCAACTACCTCCATGCCTCCAATGCCGCCGGACTTCACCCAGGCGCTTCAATATGCACAGCGGGCCGCACTTGCGTACGAACAGGAAGCAACCATTCAGCAGCAGAGTGGCAGGGGGGTGCGCATCAGTATCAGTTCTCCCCTCTCATCTGGAATAAAAGCGTATGTGGAGCTGGATGATGTCAAGCGTGTGCAGTGGATTGTAGTTCGCGGCACCTCGAACCTAATCAACATAAGATCGGATGTGGACTACAATAAGGTCGTGGAGTCCCGATTGCAGATCCCGCTCCATAAGGGATTTGCGGACGCGGCGCTTCAGGTGTATCAGTTCGCGAAGCCGCTTCTGAAAACGGATTATGAAACCCGAGTCACTGGACACAGTTATGGGGGCGCTGCCGCAGTCATCGTCCTCATGTTGCTGAAGGAGGATGGATTCAAGCTCGGACAGGCAATGACCTTCGGCCAGCCGAAAGTCACGAACCGCGACGGGGTCCGCAAATATCGCACCCTGCCGTTAGTGCGTTATGTGAACGACAAAGACCCAGTGCCGTTGCTGCCGCCTTTTGAATTGTTTGCTGTCTTAGATGAAGGTCCATATCAACACTTCGGCCCAGAAGTCGTGCTTGAGAACGGGTCGAACTACCACTTTTATGCAGAACATAAGGCTGAAACCCTATCAGTGCTTTCGTTCTGGGATAATCTAAAGAACCTCAGTCTTCAGGATGTGCCGGAGCATTCTATATCCACGTATGTCACACGCATCCGGCAGAAGCTTCCAGCTACTTCCCCTGTCGCTCCTGCCGCGCCAAACTAGCCGTTTATCACCCATCTCAATGCGTGAATTGCAGATTCGCAAACTAAGCGTAAAGTGCTGAGCATCAACGGCCAACATCTTGCTTTGCGATAGACCCACGGTGGGATGGGTGCCGGATCGGCCCACAAGTCTTTCTTCGCCTCTCGTGCTTCCTTCTCCAGCCCTTCAAGCAAAGTATCTGCTGGTGCATACTTCCGATTCCACCAGCACCATGTGAGTGGCGCTGTCAGAAGCGGCAGAAATTGTTGTGCACATGTCCGTGTTGATTATCTTGGCTCGTCCAAGGAGGAAGCCTGCCACGCGCCGCGTAATGTTTCCGGACACCGTGACCAGTTCCGTACGACACTACCCGGCGAAGTAAAGAGCCGATGGTGGCTGCTTAGAGGGTGGCAAGAACGAAGCGTAACAGTCCCGAGATATCTTCTGTATTGGCGGAAGGCACCGCATAGTTTGTCGTTCGGTTGTAGCCGGCTTCGAGGGAAATCAACGTTGTCCACACCTGTGATCGCTGGAATTCCCAGGCAAGTCTCCCTTTCCCGCCCACTAATTCCGTATCAATCAGCCTATCGCTGGAGCGTGTACCGGCGTAGTTGCCCGTGGCACTGATCAGTACCTGCTGACTTTGCCTGTACTGCAAAGCGACTGATGCCGAAGGCGAATGGATTCGAACGCCTGACCAATCTTGTCCCTCTTCCCGATACCCCAGCGTCGGGGAAATAGTCAGGGTGTTCAAGGGGCTAAAGGCCGCCGTGAGCATCTGCATCTTCACCGTGGTCTCCGCTCCGCCTCGAAGGAGGTCGCTCCCGAGGATATAACTCGATGCGAGACGGGCATTCCAACCCATGCCGGTATAGGTGAGCGCGGTCTCCAGAGTGTGGTTGTGGCTCCGTTGGGGAGCGATGCCACGTGGTTCAAGCGTGCTATTCAGGGAATTGTGTGCATAGGTCAGAGTGATGTCAGGCCAGTCTGCACGCTTCCAGCCGAGATCAACTCGTCCATACGTCTTTTCCAGCCGAGCGCGGGTAGAGTCTTCGGCCACATTGTTCCACTGCTCTCCAATCGCACTCCGTAGTGTGGTCCAGCCGGTCTTCCACTCCCCCCACACCTCACGCAGCGCCTGGTCCGGCCCATTCAAGAACGCCTGCCCTGATGATCGGGACAGCATCCCGTAACGGATCGATCCTGCTGTGCCGATTAAACCGAGTCGGACCATGCGTTGGGCTGCATCGTCATGTGTATCGCCTGGAATTCTGGTTTGAAGCCATCCGGCTCCTCCCTGGCTCCGGGCCACCTCCGTTTCAGTGACGTAGGTTCCGTTTAGCCATGTGGTCTTAAACAGAAGGCCTTGCGTGCGGGGTTGATCGGTCTCCGGAGCGAGGTCGCGCAGGCGGGGCGAGGCCAGGGGTGGGGCAAAGAAGGTGGGTGTGAGGCTGGTCTGGAAGAAAGGAGCGGTGACCTGTTTCGAATCAGCTTCGGGACCTTGATCGGAGAATGATCCCGCCCAGCGTTGAGCAACGTAGTTTGAAACCGATTCATTACCTCCCCAGGCTGGAGGAGCAAGCAGAACCAGCAAAAGCGCCAGGGGCAATGTCCAGAAGGTGTGCATCGTTCACATGATTGGAGGAATCCAGATCCATATGAACTCTAGCACTCGATGGTTAGAGCGTAAGCCTATGATAAAGCGAGCTGCTACGCGAGATAGCAGGACTTTTTCATGAGTCGTGTGGGATGAATCAAAGGGGAAAATGATAAGGGAAACTATAAAGATGGCATGAGTATCACGAACGGCGAGTCGGAGGACGTTGAATTCCGAGCGGTCTATCTGGCACGCGGATTTGTCTTGTCTCTCTCGTACGTCGAGCCGAGCAAACGAGACTGACCAACGAGATCAGATGGACCAGATCTCTGCCACACGCCGATTACCGGCCCCGCTTCCGCCACTCCCACGGCGGCACTGGCTCAGGATCGGACTACAAGCCGCGCACTCACTAGAACAAAACGAAAACGGCGGCCCCAGTGCTGGAACCGCCGTCTGTGATGACGCGATGCGTTGAGTTCACGCTGCCCGCTTCCACCGCCACGCCGCTAGGCCGAGTAGGCCGCAGCCGAGCAAGAGCAGGGAGGATGGTTCAGGAACCCCGGTGCAGGTAGTATCCTCGTATCTTCCCACGATTTTGCCCGTGTCATTGATCCCGAAGACCTGAGTGCCGTTATCGGTGCCGGGCACATTGATCGGCGTGAAGCTACCCCCGCTGTCCAGAAACCCATGGTACCCCGTGGCATCCAGATATCTTCCCGCGGTTTGACCCGCGTCATTAATCCCGAAGACTTCGGTAAACGTGGCGCCGGGCACATCAATCGGCGTGAAGCTACCCCCGCTGTACAGAAACCCATGGCCCCCTGTGGCATCCCCATATCTTCCTGCGATTTGGCCCGCGTCATTGATCCCGGCGAGCTCGGTGTATGTGGCGCCGGGCACATCAATCGTCGTAACGCTGCCCCCGCTGTATAGAAACCCATGGGGCCCTAGCGCCTGATAGTTTCCCACGATTTGGCCCGCGTCATTGATACCCCAGGCGGCAGTGCCAGTGGCGCCGGGCATATCAATCGGCGGAAGCTACCCCCGCTATACAGAAACCCATGGCCCCCTGTGGCATCCTGATAGAATCCCACGATTTGGCCCGCGTCATTGATCCCAAAAGCCTCGCTCTCCACCGTAGCGCCAGGTACATCAATCGTCGTAACGCTGCCCCCGTTGTACAGAAACCCATGATTGGTCGTATTGTAATAGCTTCCCACGATTTGGCCCGTGTCACTGATCCCCCAGGGCTGGGTAATCGAGCCACCCGCGTTAATGGTGGTAAAGGTATAACTGTCTGAGGTAAAGGCATAACTGTTAGCCTGGACTTGATACGGGGCGCTGCAGAGCACGAGGCAGGTCACGCCTCATCGGACGCATAAGTTCACCCCGTAAAGGGGGCGTTCGATTCGTACCGTGATCCACTCTTGAGGCTTGCGTCCGAACTCTTCAATAATCGTCATTGTCCTTGTCCTCTCTGGGCCGGAAAAAAACCAGCCTCGCTGTCCTGATCCTTGACACCTCCCCACGGAGGGCCTAGCCTTGTTCGTCAGCTTAGGGCCTACACGCGCACGAGCTAGAGCAGAAAGGGGATGTTGCAGAAGGGAAAGGGTCGTGAGGTATGCGCGACTTAGAAGAGTATCAAACCACGCGCCGCTATATCCTCCAAGTGATGCACGCAGCTGGGTTGCAGGCCAGAGACACGCTGCACGAACTACAAGCCCGCGCAGACCCTGGTGCATGGGCACGAATCGAAGGCTATCTCAAGCCTGGCATGCTCACCGGAGAGCAGAAGATCATCGAACTCCTGGTCGCGATCCATCCGGGAGCCACCGGCATCGATTTGCGGGGGCAGACGCGGCTCCGCGTGCAATTCCGAGGCGTGTTTTCTACCGACGTGTCGATGGTTGGTGGAGAAGGGGTTCTACAGGACCTCTCCCATTTCGGGTGTCTGATGAAAAGCAACATATCTTTACAACCTGGCACGGAGTTAGAGCTCTGCTTCTTCGATGGGTCACAGGAGGCCGTGCCGATTAGGGTTGAGCTCGCCATGGTACGGTGGGCCAACGACCAGGAATTCGGGGTGAAATTCCTCCGTCTGCAGCCCCACGATGAAGCACGCCTCCGCCAGGTGATCGCAGGGCTGTTAGTGGATTTACCCCGGTAGAGACGCGACCCTTGCGCCTTCCTTCGGTTCCCTCCTACAATACGCCTCCCTGCGAGGCTCCGAGGCCCTTCTCTGTTCGTCTCTACCACCGCTTCCCCCCTGCGCGATTGAAAAAACCATCCATCTTCTCGCACCGTAGCCTGGCACAGCCGACTGCAGTTATCAGCCGTCGGACCGAGCCCTGGCGGTCATCCTGGCGCTCAGTAATGGTCTCCCTCTTTAGTAGGAGTGCTTACACTTTAGTATTGTTGGGGATACCATTTTAGTAGGATTGCGTAGACCGAATACGTATGTAGAATTGCGTGCCTCGACCAAGGAGGACTGCCAATGAATACCTCCGTAATGACAGGACACGATCCCCTGCGGTGGGTGCGTGGCATCATCTCGTGGAACAGGCGCGCCAGTAAAGCCGTTGATTCGCTCCTGCCAGACTACTACTCTGTCGATGGCCATTGGGATTATAAGCAGACGGTTGCGCCAATGGCCCTGTCGCCTGGTCTGCGAGTCGTGGATGTGGGTGGGGGGAAGCACCCGTTTCTCTCGGTAACGCAGAAACGGGCACTGAATATCCACGTCATGGGCTTGGATATCAGCGCCGATGAACTCGCCAAGGCGCCGGATGGCTGCTACGATACGACCGTCTGCGCGGACATTACCCATTACTCAGGCGACGGCACGGCTGATGTGGTGCTCTGTCAAGCGGTCTTAGAACATGTCCGTGATGTGGAAGCCGCACTGAAATCCATTGTGAGCCTGCTGAAGCCTGGCGGGGCGGCCGTACTGTTTGTCCCCTCGCGCAATGCGGTGTTTGCGAGGCTGAATCTGCTGCTGCCCGAAGTCCTCAAACGCTGGCTGTTGTTTGCGATCTATCCGGAACGGCAGACGATTGGCGGGTTCGTGAGCTACTATGACCGCTGTACGCCAGGGGACTTCACGCGATTAGCTCAGCACGCGGGCGCGCCTGTGGTCGATTGTCGCTGCTATTATATGAGCGCCTATCTGACGTGGTGTGTGCCGCTCCATTGCCTCTGGCGAGCCTGGATCGTGACGTTTCATGCCATCAAGGGTCGGCAAGCAGCGGAGACGTTCGCCTGTACGTTGAGGAAACGGATGAACCATGGTTGATGATCTCGTGGGAATGGGGTGCTCCAATGAACGCTGTATTAGAAGTGCAGGTTGGCGCAGGACTCGGACTCCTCATTGCCTGGACACTGGATGGACGGTCACGGCGGCGGAATTACTTCAGGTCGTGCAGCAGGAGTTCCAGGGAGGATCGCCCCACAAAGGACATGGACCACAAGAGGAGCGGTGATCGACGCAGCAAGGCGCACACTCGCTGCGGAAGTCTTCTGATCGGGTCAGCCTGGCTTCCTCTGTCCGTGCCGCTGACTTCACCGGCCCCGTTGCCTCCGTCCTCGACGGCGACACTATTGAGTTCCAACACAACAATGGACTTGAACGCATCCGTCTGGATGCCACCATACGGAAGAGTGGTTGTTCTCGCTTCTAATATTGGAGGAGAATCTGCACGAGCGCGCCGGGTTGTCATTTTGCAACAGTCCCGGAAAAACTATGCCAACTCAACAGGAGCGACGGAAGAGCGAGCGAGTGGTTTCTATGCGCATGTGCTCCTACGAGCTGACAAAGGCCATGTCCCCCAACGTCGTGCTGTTGACAGCTGGACACACGTATTCAATCAATAGCAGCGCGGGAGGCATGCTGCTTTTGCTGCCCGGGACAGTACTCACACAACATGTGTTGGAGGTTCAGGTATCCTCGGATACGAGGAAGGCTCCAATTACCAAATTAGGGGAAGTGTGCTGGACTTGCTCCATTCCTGTGGAGAGCCGCGTGTGTATGTACCTGGCGGGCATCCGTTTCCTGTTTGAACTTCCTGTAATCGGTTAGTTGAGGCAGGCCTCCTACACTTCGCTCTTGTCCCTTCGCTCTGCATAGGATTTACGGTGATGGTATACGGCAGTCAAGGCTTGTGGGCTAATCCCCGGCCGGTACCACCGTGGGAATGGCGGAAGACAAGCAAATGAGCTGTGCGTGACGGGCCTGCTTATTCCTCACTCCCCCCTCACACAAGGCTCCCACCTCATCTGCAGAGTGATGGATGCGCCCCCGACTTTCCAGTAGAGTTGCTCGCAATAGATTACTGAGACTGCTTTGCTAGACCGCGGTGAACAGATTAATGAGGAGGCCTATGATTACGCGCGAGTTCGCGGATCACTTCACGCAGGAATGGGTTGACTCCTGGAATAGCCACAATCTCGAACGCATTCTTTCCCATTACATAGACAACTTCGAAATGTCCTCTCCCTATATCGCCACAATCGCAGGAGAGTCTTCTGGAGTTCTGAAAGGTAAAGCAGCAATTGCCGCGTATTGGGCCAAAGCTCTTGAGCATGTACCCACGTTGCACTTTGAGATGCACTCGACTTTGGTGGGTACCGAAAGCCTCGTAATCTACTACCGAGGTATGAGAGGAATGGTGGCAGAACTCTTTTTTTTCGACCCACACGGAAAAGTCACAAAAGCTTTCGCACACTATGCATAAGCGATCCCCATCGTTCGTCAGGGAGTTGGCGGAAGCGAACCAGGTGAGCGGCGTGTGGCTGACTCGTCACCGTCGTCGTAATCATGCGTGCTCCCGTGTCTGGCCTCAGTTCAAGGGGCCAGGACCAGCGAGAGTGCACGATTGTTTTCGTCGACTTTCGCCTCGATTCGATCTCCTATTTGAATCCTTTCAGCCTTCATAGTGGTAGCGTCAGTACGCAAACTAAGTTCCTTCCCGCCTAGTTCCTTAATAAAGTAGGTATCGCCCTCCACGCGCAACACGTCGCCTTGGATGATGCGGACTCCTTGCTGCCGTATGGACAACTCCTTTGGATCACCTTGCCCGCCTGTTCTCTGAGATTGACTGTCTTTCCCGGCGTCAGTCCCCGGCGCCATAGTATCTGCCTGGGCCATATTGCATAGTACCCCTACCCACAACAGGAACCCACCGGACAGCACACGAACCATTTTAGGAATGTCTATCATTAGCGCCTCCGTGTGGGTGTTTTGAAAAGCATACACGATAGCGAATGTCGGCAACAATACGTTTCCTCCTCTAACGCTACTCCTTTTGCATCAACTAGGTTGATGATTTATGGTCGGCCAGGTTGGAATACAACCAGCGAAGAAGCTTGAGACATGCAAATCACTACAACCAGGCACCGGGCACCGTAACGCCTTTAACCTGGCCTGGCCAACAGGGGTCGGCCACGCAAATTTAGTGGGTGAGGGTGCCGGTCAGTTCTAACCCCTACGGCTGTGCGACTCGTTTAAAAATGAATCGAGGAGCTGGTTTTGTGACATTGCCACTGTTTACGAGGACCAACTCCCATCCTCCTTGGCCATAGGCGTTAAGTTCTTCCTCTAGTGTATTATTATCTACGGACAGAGATTGCAACACACGATACTCAATCCTTGGCGCACCCTGTGCGGACGCATGGCGTAACATAAAAAGCGCCAGGGTCACTATAGCCAGGAAGAACGCCATGAAAGTGATCCATCGGGTAGAAAGATTCGTCATGGTAATGGTCCTTTCCCAATAGGTGGACAAATCAGTCTTTGCAGCTCCAATGGCTGGCACTGTATCACCTTTAAGCTGACCGTGGCCCCTTGGCAACAAGGGGTGGCACACAAGTGTGGGGGTGGAGGGCGGTGGTATCTGGTGTTAATACAGTGTTAGAAATAGCAATAAATCAGGCAGAAACGCGGTCAAGAGAACTGAAGCAGAATGAATGGAAGAATTGAGGATCGCCAGTAATGGCAAGGGGATTGCCCATGTCATCAAAGACTTGAGCAACCCCCCTGTCACTGATTCCTAAACCGTTTGTCGTACGTTCAATTCGTATCGGGGGCACCAATTTTTCAAGCGGTTGCAGGACCTCTTTCAGGCAGGTCATGACGGGCCGATCTCGTAGAGGATAAGGCTGCCGGTTTGCACGACGGGAGAGAGGAGCACTGCAACGTCTCTGACCACGGAGGCACGACTCTCTTTTCGAAACATCCTCTTTATTGAGGGGCCCACGACCGATCCGCATAGACATCCCGCCTCATAGACTTAGATGAGCCGCCTGCCGTTACTGCATTAACTTCGCGGCCGCGGTGCGCAGGTCGGCGGATTTCGGATTGCTGACACTGTGCTTGGCGATGATGTCCGTCGGTCTCACGGGTTTGCCGTAATAGGCCGCATTGGAATCATCCGACACGGCAATGATGGAGCCATCCACTGCCATTCCGACAGCGGTAAGGATCACCAAAGCCTTGCAGAAGTAGCCAAACGAATATGGCATGAGTATTATCTTGACCCTGTCTAAATGCTTCCCTTACGATCGCGGCAGGAAAGCACGGACGTATGCCGCCTGATAAATCACCTCTAGAAGGAAGCCTTGTTGTTGCCGCCTTGATCGCGCTAGGGATCGTGTTTGCCGGGCACTGGATCGTCAGCTATGTGCAGGATGGCAATCCATGGTCTATCACGCCCTGGTATGGCGGCGTCGCAGCACTCATCATCATCATCGGTCTCTTCACGAACATGCGCCGCGGGGGCAGCTAGGACGAGGTGTGACTCCAGCCCCGCAACGTATCCCCTTCTCGTACAGAGTTGACTGTCCAACCCGCGGTTTAGTAACCGTCTCCGGGACCCAATTTGGAAGGAACGATTCCATATTCATTTGTCT